>Ga0172378_10002414_pt1 | contig 17514 bp, 17 predicted proteins | sample GrowelOW332metaG_FD_119755 | JGI IMG/M metagenome (GOLD analysis project Ga0172378, IMG submission 119755) | Groundwater microbial communities from an aquifer near a municipal landfill in Southern Ontario, Canada - Pumphouse #3_1 metaG | ecosystem: Environmental > Aquatic > Deep subsurface >... | reverse complement strand
CGGACGACCTGTACCCTGACATGTACCGGTTAAAATACGGTCAGGCAGGTGCACGGCTTACAGCAACGACGGGAATGGTCGACTGGGGACTGTCTTACTACTACGGCCATTATAAACAGCCGTCCGTTGACTGGAGCGGTTATATAACGTCAGCAGTATCAAACAGCGGAGCAAGTCTTGTAAATCCGTCTCTTGATTATGACCGCCTGCAGGTATTCGGTGCGGAAGGTGCGGTAACTCTGGGCGGATTTAATTTCCGCGGAGAGTTTGCGTACAATCTTACCGATGATGTTGCCGGGGACGATCCGTGGACTCATAACAACTCAATCGGATGGGTATTCGGATTTGACAAAGATCTTCCGGTTAATAATATCAACGTAAATATTCAGACGACTGGTACGTATATACTTAAAAAGGATCAAATTGAAGACGGAACGTATAAAGCATATGACGCAGACTATGACGAAAACGGTATATACTCGAATGATAAAATCGTACTGAATATTTCGGACAGCTATAACCACGAAAAAGTAAAACCGGAAGTAAGTATAATCTATGGTATTGAACGGTCTGATTTCATCGTTATGCCAAAAATAACATACACTGTAGGAGACGGTCTTGATATCATCGGGAAAGGCCTGTACATTACCAATTTTGATGAAGACAGCAAAAGCGAATTCAGCAGTTTTCTTAACAACAGCTTCTTCCAGCTCGGTATGAAATATACCTTCTAAAATCTGCAGTACCGTACTTCTCCGTATGAACACAGAGAAGTACGGTACCTTTACACATAGTATTGTCCTTGACACCGGAAGTTCAATTTGTTATCATAAACAACATCATTCAGATGTTTTTTCGGGCGGTTAACTCAGCGGTAGAGTGCTACCTTCACACGGTAGAAGTCACTGGTCCAATTCCAGTACCGCCTAAATTTAATTCCTTATAGTATAAGCTCACAAAAAGGCAATCAACAAAATCAGAAATTTTCGAAATATACATAAAATTATGACAAATTTCTATAGTGTTTCTGCCGATAAAAGTTTTTTTTTACATTCTGCGTTATAGTAGTACTACCAGTAAAGAAATTCTTTTGTATAACTTAAGAACAGTGTCGCTGCATAAAATCTGCGGCAGACAACAAAAATCTTAAAAAGTCAGGTATTTTTTATCTTACGGAGAGGAAAATGCAGATAGATAAGAAAGATTTTTGTAAAATTCTTTTCTCGCCATATGCGATAAAACAAACAGGAATAATATGTAACCGTTGTAAACTTCAAATCAATGATTATACACTCGCGTGCGCGCCGTATGAATTGTCAAAAGAAACTGTACAAATCCTGATTTCTCTTGACTCCAGGGAATATAGTCTGTTTACCAATCATAACAAAAGATTCTGCCTGCTCTCGTTTACTTTTCAGGACATGTTCACACAGTCTTATACTGAAACAGTAATGCGCGGAGAAATTTTAAAGATAAACCCATTAAAAGATAAAGAAAACTGCTATTTTATACAATTGAAGATTTTCCATTGCCCACCGGATGTCTCCCGCATGGTTGATGACTATTTTAATAACTACAGCAGTTTACAGACCGACTATGAAAAACTTAAAGACAATTTTATTTACATCGATGCTGAAAATATAGACATACTTCCAGTGAATACCATTTCGCTTATTGTAAAATCAAAGATAGAAAAGCATATTCTGATATATAAATTTTCAACACAAAAAATCGTATTCCTGGTACATGAAGAAAACAGCAGCATTCCTCCTGATACAGAAATAACACTCCGATTTTATTGTGAAAAATGCAGATTTGATGTTTCTGGAAATATATTTTCACTAAAAAAATACGCTCCTGATGCACTCTGCATGATCATGCAGATACCTTTTTCTCCCGAGTTAACGGAAATGGTGTCGGAATATCATAAACAGATTCTGGATGATATGGAATTACTGCAGGTTATTTGAATAGTGGGTAGTAAAAAGTGCAGCCGGTTATGTTGACTCTGCAGTCATGGTTTGGTATTATCTTCTTAGAATATATACAGTTACATATCGATTAAATTAAGGAGAAAAGTACTAGGATCTGTCCGATTCAAGCACCGTGTAATATGCAGGAAAGTACGTTATCTGTTTCTTTTCCATCAGGAAAAAATCTTATTGTCCCTTACGGAACACCGATCAATTCATTACTTGCAGAATTCAAAGAAGAGAGAGAGCACATTCTTGCTGTACGGGTTAATAATGAAGTAAACCCCCTCGACAAACGTCTTGAAATTAATTCAAAACTTGAACCAGTCCTTGATAACAGTAAGGACGGAGCACTTGTTTACCGGCGGTCGCTTTGTCTTCTTCTTGCAGCTGCATCCCATAAACTTTTTCCAGCTTCGCGGCTTTTGTGCGGACACAGTCTCGGTTATGGTTACTACTACACACTTGAAACAGGCAGACCTGTCAGTCAGGAAGAAATAGCCTCTCTTGAAACAGAAATGCATGCAATTGTTACAAGCAATCTGCCCATAAACACACAATTTCTTTCATATGCGGAAGCCGTACAGTTATTCGAGGGACTTGGGCTCGTTGAAACACGTAAACAGCTTAACTATTTCTGCCCTCCCCGTGTCAGAATTAATTCAATCAACGGATTTTCCGATTTATACTTTGGCCCCCTTGTTCCCTCTACAGGATTTCTCAAAGTATTCAGCCTTATGCCGTACGGGAAAGGCTTTCTCCTGCGTTTTCCGAAGTCTTCAGATCCGACTGTCCTGCCTGAATTCAAAGATCAGCCGAAACTTTTTGAAATATACAGCCATTACAAAGAATGGGGAAAACGGATAGGCGTAACATCTGCTGCTTCACTCAACAAACTGGTAAACGAGCGGAAGGTAAATGATTTCGTTGAAATCACAGAATTGTTCCAGCAGAAACAATTTGCTGCAATCGCTGACGAAATAGCAAAAAGCGGCAAAGTCCGTGTCGTGCTTATAGCAGGTCCTTCAAGCTCAGGTAAAACAACGTCGGCAAAAAAACTTGCGCTGGAACTTGAAGCTATTGGATACCAGCCTAAAGTAATCAGTCTGGACTGCTACTATGTGGGCAGAGACCGTAACCCGAAAGATGAAAACGGTAACTATGACTATGAATGCCTTGAAGCACTGGATATTCCTCTTATTAATGAAAATCTGCTCGATTTATTTGCAGGCAGAGAAGTTACTATTCCGTCATATAATTTTGCAAGTGGTGAACGGTATTACGAAGACAAAAATAAAATGCGTCTTGATTTAAACGATATTCTTATAATGGAAGGCATCCACGGGCTGAACGACAGGCTTACACCACGTATTCCGGGCGAACTTAAGTTCAAAATTTATCTGTCCGCTCTTACCCAGCTTAACCTTGATGACCATAACCGTATATCGACAAGCGATAACCGGCTTATCCGGCGTATTGTACGCGACGCACAGTTTCGCGGAAAAAGCGCAGCAGACACGATTTCAATGTGGCCAAGTGTACAGAAAGGAGAACAGGAACATATTTTCCCGTTTCAGAATAATGCAAATGCGATTCTTAATACTGCACTCGACTATGAACTGGCAGTACTCAAGGTATATGCGGAACCTCTGCTCCGCTGCGTAAATCCCATGCAGCCGGAATATTCAGAAGCATGCAGGCTGTTGAGTTTTCTTAACAATTTTAGTCCGATTGCTCCGACGGCTGTTCCACCCCATTCGATTATCAGGGAATTTATCGGAGGTTCTGCTTTTCATTATTAAGAAAATGCTGATCACGCAGGCGGCATGTAATTATACGTATACTACCGCTGCCGGAAATGCGACGTAGTTATATCATCTGCGGTATTCTCTTCTTCTTTATTTTCCTCATCATGATATTCTGACAGTTGACGTTCCCGTAATTTATGAAGCGCTTCCGTTTTCTGCATTGACTCCTGCAGAATCTTTCTTTTTTGTCCGGATACGATTTTTGCTTCTACCATCTGTTTAAGAAGATATTCTTTCTGTTGATCAAGCAGTATAGTAAAATTATGGGCTGCGTTGATTTCATTGAAATCCCTTGATCCCTTTACACTGGTTTTTACAGCAATACTCTGAGCTGCAACACCATCAAGTTTAGTTTGAATTTCATGTTCTACCGCCATTGCCCTGCCTAGTTCAATTTCTGCCTGATTCTGAAGAAACTCACGGTATTTCATAACATCTTCAAGTTGAAAAATAAATTTTTTCATTTGTCATCTGCTGACGATTCTGGATGTTCTGACGCCGTACCGTTCTTCCCTTCAGAAACTGCATCTGCCATCTGCGCGGTACTTGGAATTTCTGATGCAGGGTTTTCTGTATACTCTTCTTCCGGGATAGAAATACCGGAAAGTTCTGCTATTTTGTTAAGCGTATCTTCCATAGAACATTTTTCGTACTCTTCCTGTTTCAGAAAATCTTCAATAGCGGAATGTTTTTCCACAGCCTCATCTATTTCCGGAGAATTACCTTTCTGATAGATACCTGTCGTTATCATCATTTCGTTGTTTGCATATACTGCCATAAGCGATCGTATTTTGCCGCAGGCCTTCTGCGTCTGCTTCCCTGTAACACGTTTTGAAAGACGGCTTATTGACTGTAGTACATCAATCGCAGGATAGTGATATGCCTGTGCAAATTTTCTGCTGAGCACAATATGACCGTCGAGCGTGCCCCGGACTTTGTCTGTTATCGGCTCGTTCATATCATCACCGTCGACAAGTACTGTATAAAAAGCAGTAATTGACCCCTTATCGTTCGTACCGGCGCGTTCAAGCAGTTTAGGAATCATATCAAATACACTGGGAGGATATCCTTTCTGTGCAGGAGGTTCTCCGTTTGCTAATCCAATCTCACGCTGGGCCTGAGCAAAACGTGTAACTGAATCAAACATAAGCATAACGTCTTTTCCCTGATCGCGGAAATACTCTGCAACAGCAGTTGTAACATATGCTGCACGGAGACGGCATATAGACGGCTGGTCGCTCGTTGCCATAACAACTACGGAACGTTTTATCCCTTCCTTTCCGAGATCGCGGTTAATAAAATCAAGGACTTCGCGTCCTCGTTCACCTATAAGACCGATAACGTTTATATCCGCGTCCGTGTTACGTGCGATCATGCTTATTAAAGTTGATTTTCCTACACCAGACCCGGCAAAAATACCGAGCCGCTGCCCTTTCCCGACAGTCAGCAGAGAATCAATCGCACGTACTCCGGTCGTTATACGTCTGTTCACGGGCTGCCGCTTCATTGGATCGGGAGGAGACGCAACAGCCGGATAATATGCAGCCGGTACAATCTCTCCAAGTCCGTCACACGGTCTTCCGGTTGCATCAATAACGCGTCCAAGAAGATTCATTCCGACGGGAACACGAAGAACGCTTCCCGAAGCAACTACTTCACAACCGACTTCGAGACCTTTTGTATCTCCGTATGCAGTGAGCTTTACCGTATTTCCGTCAAGGCCCACAACTTCCGCCATAAGCTTTTGACCGCTGTCGGACAGTTTGATTGTGCACATTTCACCAATAACAGAACGGGGACCTCTGCTTGTAATTTCAAGACCATTTACTGCAGAAACCTGCCCGACATACAGGATCGGCTCAGCCTCCTGAGCAGCTTTGAGATATTTGGAAAAATCAAAATCGCCAGTATATGATGAACGCATTTTTTCACCCGCAGTAAATCAGCGTATTATTAATTATCAGGTGTGATAACATCGGACTTTGCAAGCGTCTTCACAGGAGAAATTTCCATAATTTTATTCTCAAGTTCCATAAGCTGACTGGAAATACGGGCATCAATTGCACCAAAGTCTGTCTCAACTATGCAGCCACCTTTCTCAACGGAAGAATCTTCAATAACAGTAATTCCCTTTATATTCTCTACGCGCTTAATAAATTCATCTGTATGTTCCGTCGTAAGTTTTACATCTTCAAGATTAACCCGCAGCGTAACTTCGCCCCGGCCCTTTACTTTTTTGAGAGCTGCAAGAACATTACTCATAATGACACTTTTTTGATTTTCGGAAATAATTTTGACGACTTTACGTGTCATAAGAATAACAAGTTCTACTATCTGAGTTTCTGTATCGCGAAGAATTTCTTCCCGCCGAAGCATTACAGCATCAAGGATTTTGTGCATGCGCTCAATAAGCCGGTTAACTTCGTTTTCACCGTCTTTATATCCTTCGTCGTGTCCTTCTTCATATCCCTTGTTATGTGCATCGGATTCTATCTTCTGCTGCTGGACTTTCGCGTCCTGAATAATCTGCTGCGCCTGTTCCTGGGCTTTTTTAATAACTTCCTCTGCAGTCTGTTGTGCATCAGCTTTTATAATATCAGCCTGATCAGTCTGCCGCTTCACTTCAGCAAAAGCTGCATCTTCAGCTTTTTTTACAATTGCATCTGCAGAGGCCTGTGCATCAGTAAGCATTTTCTGTTTTTCAATTTCCCAATTGTTCTTATACGCTTCAGCTTCCCGCCTTAGTTCGTCTGCCGTCGGACCGGCATACTCAGGGGTATCTTTAATTTTCTCTTCCTGTGCGGGTTTGAAATCGTGAACAAGTTTGAGCATTACTTCGCCTTTCTGAGATTTTATCTCGCTGGGGCGGAATACAGTTTTTGCCATCAGCTTCCTCTATATGCTTACAATCAGGTTACAAGTTCGTCTTCACCGGAACGAGCAATAACAATCTCGCCGGAATCTTCAAGCCGCCTGATCGTAGAAACGATTTTCTGCTGAGATTCCTCGACGTCTTTCAAACGGACAGGACCCATAAACTCCATATCTTCCTTGAGCATACTAGCTGCACGTTTGGACATATTCCTGAATATCTTGTCCTGTACTTCGGTATCGACAGATTTGAGAGCCTTTGCAAGCTCCTGTGTGTCGACCTCGCGGAGTACTTTCTGAATAGCGCGGTCGTCGAGCATAACAATATCTTCGAAAACGAACATCTTCTTTTTGATTTCTTCTGCAAGGTCCGGATCGTCTTCTTCAAGAGATTCAATGATTGCCTTCTCCGAAGAACGGTCAACAAGGTTAAGAATTTCAACAATACTGTCAACACCACCCGCTGCTGTATAATCCTCGCTGGACAATGTGGAAAGTTTTTTCTCGAGAACACGCTCAACTTCACGCAGAACGTCAGGCGACGTACGATCCATTGTGGCAAGCCGCTTAGAAACTTCCGGCTGCATCTCTTCCGGAAGATTCTGCAGAATGACCGCAGCTTTACCCGGCTCCAGATACGCAAGAATAAGCGCAATAGTCTGCGGATATTCCTGCTGAATAAAGTTTAAAAGGTGAGCCGGATCCGTACGGCGGATAAAATCAAACGGGCGGACCTGAAGAGAGCTTGTAAGTCTGTTGATAATATCAATAGCCTTCTGGCTTCCAAGTGATTTTTCAAGCAGTTCACGTGCATAGTCGATACCGCCGGTCGTGATGAAATTCTGCGCATTCATAAGTTCCTGAAATTCTTCAAGAACAGCATCCTTAAAATCCGCATCGACCGTTTCAAGCCGTGCAATCTCAAAAGTTAACGTTTCAACTTCATCTTCCCTCAGGTGTTTCATTATCTCTGCAGAAACATCGCTCCCCAGAGAAACGAGAAATATTGCCGCTTTCTGGCGGCCTGTAAGGCTTTTATAATCTTTCGCATTTTTCTTTCCACCTGCAGGAGTTGCAGGTTTCAGACTTCCCGGTTTAGGAATGGGTTTTGGGTTGTCTTTTTTAGCTGCAGGCGCTGCAGCGGTCTTTGCTTCTTCAGCCATACTCTTACTCCTCCATCAACCACGTACGAATGAGCATAGCAACATCCTCAGGATGCTCCTTCGCCATAGCAACCGCGTTCTCCTGAAGTTCGGCACGGCGCGATTCTTCGACAGACATCGTGACTTCCATACCGTCTTCTTTTGCATCCCATAACGCCTGTTCCCGGGCTGCCTGCTGCTTTCTGAGAAGTTCCTCGTCGTGGAGTCTTTTCCGCCGCTCAATCTCCCTGCTTACAAAGCGGAAAACAATAAATCCGACAAGTACAACTGCTATTGCAGCAAGCACAAGCAGAATTGTACGGCGCGTCTGAAGCGCCTTGAAATACGCCTCGTCGGCCGCTGCAAACTGGGCTGTACGGTCGAATTGAATATTAGTAACCGTTACACGGTAATTTCTGCTTTTATCATATCCGACAGCGTCCTGCACATAATTCGCCAGCTGCTCAAGTGTTTCTTTTGGAACGGAAGTATATACTCGTTTGATTGAACCGTCGTCGTTTATTATGTAATTATGAGTTTTAGGATCTTTTGGTGTTGTCCACACACCGTCGACATTTACCGCCACAGTAACACGGTCAATTTGAGGGCTGACTTCTTCCTGAGTCTTAGTCGTATTTACAACGTTGTTCTGCGTCACTCCCGTTTCCGTCGACTTTCCGATAACATTCGACATATCCGAGTATACCGGCGGAGTCTGACCTTCTGTACCGCCAGGTCCCTCCGGATTATAGCCTGTCCCCTGCCATTCCTTCGTAACAGTCTGCTGTGAAACAGGCAGAGTGTCACGATATTCCGAATCATCATATGGTGTATCAGGATTATCCTTCTTTATGACAATAGGAGAATAAATTGTAGAGTCAGTCGTTTTTTTAGACATGTCCATGTCGATTTTTATATCGAGGTCACGCACACGATCCGCCGTAAGCGTACTCTGAAGCGACTTAAGGATTTTTGCACGATACTGCGTCTCAAGCTTCTGAATAAGCCTCTGCTGCTTCGCAACAATATCAACACGGTCGCTCTCTGCCATCCCTGCAAAATCATTGAGGATATTTCCGTCTGCATCTGCGATCGTAATATTATCCGGCTGAAGTCCTTCGACAGCCATCTGGACGAGGCGTTGTATACCAAGAATACGCTTGCGGTCTGAAAGCAGCGAACTTGCAGGTTTTACGCGCAGAATTATACTTGCCGTGACAGGATTCTGATCGGCGGAAAACAATTTGTCATCGGGTAGTACTATGTTCACGTCGGCACTTGTCACATCGTCAAGCGCTTCTATATGCTGCTTTACTGTCTGCGTAATCGCATTTTTCAATTTTACGTTTTGTTCCGCATCCGTCGTCGACCAGCTTCTGTTATAGAAACTTGCAAACGGATCGATATTGGACGGAACAAGACCTTCGCTGATAAGAACATCCCGCATACGACGTGCTGTTTTTTCATCAGTAACCGAAATATACCCTTCGTCTGTCGTATAGGCTGTGACGTTCTGTTCACTTAATTTATCGAGAATCTTCGTACGTGCTGTTTCATCGGTGACCGGCGCATTAAAAAGACGAACCGTCACCGGTTTTGCAGAAAGAGTAGTTGCGAGAATGATTGCTACGATTACAGCGGCAATGACAGCAAACAGAATAATCTTCTGTACAGCTGAACCTTTTGCCCATAAATCTTTTATAGATGTTGTCAGCTTTTTAAGCCATTCGTTCATCTGTCCCCTCCCGTGAACGAATTGTTAAAACTATTATCTTATCAATTATATCATCTTTATATTGATTTGAAAAGGGATGTTTTCAAAAGTTGAAAGACATCAGTAAAAACTGCATAAGGCCTGAGTATATATGTATCGGATGAACACTGATCAAGACCTTATGTTTTTATCAGTATTTTTCCCTGCAACCGCAACAGGCGTCAGCAGAAATCCCAGCATTTACCGCGTCGTCGTAATCTCATTCCAGCCTGTAACAATGCGATCAATGACAGTTTGGGCCAGATTTAAAGACATACGGGCTTTTGCCATTGCAACTGTCACATCCTGAGGATCGACAGAATCAGGATCAGTCAAAACCTGCTGTTCAAGATTGGTCACATCAGTCTGCTGGCTGTTCATAGAATTCATTGCATTGAGCAGATAATCTTCAAAGTCAAGCTGAGTTCCAGCCGTACCTTTCTCGGCTGACGACGGAATATCGTTTAAAGGTGCTCCGGCAATATCCGAAAGCTTTGCAGTTCCTGTATGAGCAGGATCAGTGCGGGTCATCTGTAATGTATTGAATTCTGGAATCTTCATGTTCTCCTCCGCCTTATCACAGTATCAGTAGTATACTGCAAATTACCTGCCTATTTCCAGAGCAGAGGAGAACATGTCCTTTGCTCCTTCAATGACTGTCGAATTTGCCTCGTATGCACGGGAAGCGGAAATAAGATCAACCATCTCGTCTACAATGTTGACGTTAGGATATTCAACATATCCCTTATCCGGCCCGGATTTTATTGCATCAGGATGGGTCGGATCATACACAAGACGTCCTGCTGTATCTGTATCTTTCACGATTTTCAAAACTTTTACACCTTTTCCCGGACCATTGTCGAGATCTTCCGGAGTAAACGGAGAACGCCACTGTGTTGTTTTATCACCGATTGCCTCAAGTACGACGCGTGAACGTTTGAACGGACCGCCTTCCTGGGTACGGGTTGTAGAAGCGTTGGCAATATTGTTCGAGATGACATCAGAGCGCAGGCGTTCCGCACTCATTCCTGTAGCAGCAACATTTATACTGGTAAAAAGTCCCATAAGCAGCTCCTCTAAAAAACTCCGGCCTACCTGCCATAAACGGCATCCACTTTTTCACTCCAGCGCCACGGATGGCGCGTCGTTCACCTGTTTTATATTCTGCAAGTTATGCATAGCATAACTCGCAGAGGTCGGACGGCAAGGATGCCGTCCGACCGACTATTTCTTCATCGCCGTATTAACCTGAGAAAATTCAAAATTCGTCAACTCTGAAAGCAGCTTGTACTGCATCTGCGTCTGAAGGATAAGCATTGCTTCCGTTTCTGCGTCGACGTTATTTCCGTTCGCTTTACTTGTCGTCGTATAGTCAAGTACACGTCGCGGCTGTACCTCACGATAATCGTATGGTTCGTTCAAAGCTATATGCCGGTCATCGGTACGCGTAAGCTGAAAACCGTTCTTTGCAGACTCTTCTGACTCAAAAGCCCGCTTGAGTTCACTCTCAAAATTAACGACAGATCGTTTGAAATTCGGTACTTCGCTGTTAGCCATATTATTGGCAGAAACCTGATACCGTAATGAATCAACATCCATGCCGCGGTGGAGTAAATCGACTGATCTCGTAAAGGTATTCATACTTTTATTATCGGCAGAAAAAAATACATATTTAGAAAGATTTTTTTACCCGATTAAAAACAGCATTTACCAGACTATAAGATTGCCTCCGTATGTTAATCCTGCGCCAAATCCTATTGTCATAATAATATCACCTTTTTTAAGAGAACCTTCACGGGCGAGTTCGTCGAGTGCAAGCGGAACGGAAGCTGTAGACGTATTCGCATATTTTTCGATATTAAGAAAGAATTTATCCATACCAATTCCAAGACGCTTGGCAGCCGCACTGATTATACGTTCGTTTGCCTGATGGGGAATAATGCGCTTTATCTGATCCATACGAAGATTTTCAGCCTCAAGAAGTCTCTGTATCGTATTTACAACAGTATTAACGGCAAACAAATACACTGCCTGTCCGTCCATCTCTATATGGGCTGGTGTTCCGATAATTTCGCCCTTCCGGAACGGTTCCCGTGTACCGCCTCTGCGGAGCATAAGATATTCAGAACCGGATCCATCAGCCCCAAGAATGGAACGGATTATACCTCTCTTACAGGGACCTGAGGAAGGTGCATCAGTAGACTCAAGCATCACAGCTCCGGCTCCATCTCCGAATAAAACACACGTATTCCGGTCAGTCCAGTCGGTAATGCGGGACAATGTATCTGCTCCGATGACAAGCGCCTTTTTTCTGCCTCCGCAGGCCAGCATGCACCCAGCCGTATCGAGCGCATAAATAAATCCAGTGCAGCCCGCTGTTAAGTCCATAGCAGCAGCATTTTTTGCTCCGATTCTGTCCTGAACTATACATGCAACGGACGGAAATCCCGGATAATCGGGAGAAGCTGTAGACACAACAATAAGATCGATATCAGCGGCTGCATTACCGGGATTTTCGGGATCAACAGTACGCAGAACATTTATTGCAGATTCATATGCCAGATCACTTGTTGCCTGTTCATCACGGGCAATATGACGCGCACCAATACCCGTATGTGAGCGGATCCATTCGTCTGAAGTATCAACTATTTTTGCAAGATCATCGTTCGTTACTATTCTCTCCGGTACATAGCTGCCGGTAGCGGTAATTTCAACTGCCATAAAAACTCCTTAAAAACTGCAACTTTCTCAGGTAAAACAGTATCCAATATATGAAGCCATTGGAAATATAACTAAAATACAAATTTTGTCAATATGTCATATTGACAAAATGAGCTAAAATGTCGTAAAAAAAAGCATAAAGTTCTGATTTACTTATAAAATGTTCTGCTCAGCAGGAAAACAGCAGGATTATTTCACGAAGTGCTCATTGGGGGTACATATGAAACGAGGAAAAATTACCATCGACAGCGAGCGATGCAAGGGATGCTATCTGTGCGTCAGAGCCTGTCCCATGCACCTGCTTACAACAGGAACGTCAGTAAATTCCACAGGAATATTTCCAGTCGTATTTTTAGAAAAACCGGACACAAATTCAGGAGCGTGTATAGCATGCGGTTCCTGTTACGAAGTATGTCCTGACACGGCAATTGAGGTATATGAGCAGAAAGGAGGCGGCAAGTGAACAGAGACCGGACGGTTTTAATGAAAGGAAATGAGGCTATAGCCGAATCAGCAATCAGAGCCGGCTGTGGAGCATACTTTGGGTATCCGATAACTCCTCAGAATGAGCTTATCGCATGGATGGCATGTCATATGCCGGAATCAAACAGAATCTTCATTCAGGCAGAAAGTGAACTTGCTGCAATCAATATGGTTTACGGTGCGGCAGGTACAGGAATACGGACAATGACAAGTTCATCAAGTCCCGGTATATCGCTTAAACAGGAAGGTATTTCCTATGCAGCAGGAGCAGATCTTCCATGTGTTTATGTAAATATGGTCCGGGGCGGCCCCGGTCTCGGATCGATTGCGCCTGCGCAGAGCGATTATTTTCAATCTACCAGGGGCGGAGGGCACGGAGATTACCATGTGCTTGTTCTGGCACCGAAAAGTGTACAGGAAGCAGCCGATCTTACGTATCTTGCCTTCGATCTTGCCGACAAATGGCGTATGCCTGCCATGATTCTTGGAGACGGATTGATCGGTCAGATGATGGAAAGCATTATACTCCCTGAATATAAGGAGCCTGCTTTGCTGCCTGTAAAATCAGAATGGTCCGTAGGGCACATGAATCAGACTCACCGGAAACCGCATCGTATAACTTCAATCATACTTGATCCCGAAGAACTCGAACGGAAAATTCGTTCTAGATATGAACGATATAAAAAAATTGAAACAGAAGAAATACGGTTTGAAGAAAAAAACTGTGAAGAAGCAGATGTTATACTTATTGCATACGGTACCGCTGCACGTGTCTGTCAGAGCGCACAGCAGTCAGCTGCCGGACAGGGTATAAAAGCCGGACTCTTCCGTCCGATAACACTCTGGCCGTTCCCGTACGCCCAACTTGAGCAGATTTCCCAAAAAGGAAAACCGATCCTCGTTGTCGAAATGAGTATGGGGCAGATGATTGAAGATGTACAGCTTTCGGTACATGACAAAGTTCCTGTAAATCTGCTTTCGCATGCAGGCGGTGTAATTCCAACAGAAGAAGAAGTTTTTGAACGACTCCGGTCGATCGTATTTGGAGGAACAAAATGAAAAAAATTTATGCACATCCGGAATCACTGATCAAAGTACAGACAAAATACTGTGCAGGCTGCGGACATGGAGTCGTCCACCGGATTATTGCTGAACTTGTCGATGAAATGAGTCTCAGAGAAAAAACGATTATTACAAATCCTGTCGGCTGCGCCATATGGGCAGATTTATACTTCAATTTTGATTCTGTCCAACCGGCACATGGAAGAACTCCGGCTGCTGCAAGCGCCATAAAAAGAATCTTGAATGATCACCTTGTCATCTGCTATCAGGGAGACGGAGATCTTGCGGCGATCGGGATGGCGGAAACAATACACGCCGCCAACCGGGGAGAACGGTTTACGACAATTTTTATAAACAATGCAATCTACGGTATGACAGGAGGCCAGATGGCACCGACAACACTCATCCACCAAAAAACGGCAACAGCTCCGCTCGGTCGTGATCCGGAATTTCCGGCTGGTATGGGATATCCGATAAAAGTTCTCGAAATGCTTAGAACACTGCAGGGAACCACCTATCTGGCCCGCGGAGCTACCGATACGGCAGCACATGTGAGACAGCTGGAAACATATATACGGACCGCATTTGAGGCTCAAATGGCGGGATACGGTTCCAGCATGGTGGAGGTACTGTCTCCGTGTCCGACAAACTGGGGCGTTTCTCCCGTACAGGCGGTGGATATAATTGCAGATAAAATGATCCCATACTACCCGCTTGGAGAAATCAAGAATACGCTGCCTGACACTTTCCGCAAAAAAAAGGAAGGAGGCGCTCTATGACAGAAAAAACTTTTTTTACCGGCTCCGGCGGACAGGGTATTGTATCAATGGGAGAACTATGGGCATTCTGCGCCATGAAGGAAGGAAAAAACGTAACCTTCTTCCCGTTTTACGGCGCTGAAAAACGGGGCGGAACAGCCAGGGCAAACGTAATTATTTCGGATACAGAAATTGCAAGTCCTGTTATTTCCAGAGCCGATACAGTCGTAGTTATGAATCAGGACAGCATTGCCGCTGCAGAACACATTATAAAACCGCACGGTTTTATAATTATCAATTCAACACTTATTACAATGCCGCCTGTCAGGACAGATGTCAAAATCGTAAATATTCCTGCTACAGATCTAGCCAGAAAACTGGGAAATGACAAAACTGCGAATATGGTCATGGTCGGCGCTCTTGCCGCAGTAACAAAGGCCCTTGCACTAGTCGGGGCAGAGTCATTTTTTAAAGATCTTTTTTCCGAAGAAAAGCAGTATCTTGTTCCGATAAACAGCAGAGCAATAGCAGCAGGAAAAGAAGCAGCATACGGGGCTTAAGAACAAAACCTCACCCCTGGCCGAGGTTTTGTGTTCCTCTAAAAACAGTGCAGCCGGGATATAATACCCTTTCTACGCCCCAGAGAGCATGGTATTACCCCCTCTGCACGAATAAAATACTTATTATATTTAAACCCTAAAGTATATAACGGGACAAATCCTGATCTGCCACAAGCCCGTCGAGTTTCTCGTCAACATACTTCGCGTCGATGTTCACGATTTCCCCACTGTGTTCATCGGCACTGAAAGAAATATCGTCAAGCACTTTTTCCATAATCGTATGAAGACGGCGTGCACCGATATTCTCGCTGCGGCTGTTAACATCTTCTGCGAGAAAACTCATACGATCGATCGCATCAGCTGTAAAGTTGATTGTTACACCTTCTGTCGCAAGCAGCGCTGCATACTGCTTCGTAAGTGCATTCCGCGGCTCCGTAAGAATGCGCCGGAAATCCTCCTTTTTAAGAGCATCAAGCTCCACTCGCAGCGGGAAACGTCCCTGTAATTCCGGAATAAGATCGCTCGGTGCAGATATACTGAACGCACCGGCTGCAATAAACAGAATATGCGTTGTGTCTATAACACCGTATTTCGTATTTACATTGCTTCCTTCAACAATCGGAAGAATATCGCGCTGCACACCTTCACGGGAAACGTCCTGCCCGTGGCTTTCACTTTTTTTTGTTGCAATTTTATCTATCTCATCGATAAAAATAATACCGTTCTGCTGTACACGTTTCTTCGCCTCTTCTGCAACTTTATCAGGATCAATCATACCGTCGAGTACTTCTTCAGTGATTATCTTCCGTCCTTCGCGGATTGTTACTGTACGGCGTTTAGGTCTGTTACCTCCTGAAAGCATGCCTGCAATACTCTGCATACCGCTTTCAAAATCTTCCATGTTCCCACCGGCAATAATTTCCATATTAGGCATCTGAAACTGCGGATGTATAACAATTTCAACCTCACGGTCCTCAAGTTTCCCGTCTCGAAGCATCTGGCGGAACTTTCTGCGGGTAGAATCCTCATTATTCGTATCGTCCGCAGCTGATGCACCGTCAGTGACGTTTGTGGTGTCTACAACAGACTTACCGTCGGAAGCAGGGGTTGGTTTTATAACAGGACCGCCAAAAATATTTCCAAGTACAGCACCATCTTTTTTTTCATTTGCGCGTGCTCTGCGGTCTTTTCCTGATGTCCCGGGTAGAAGCAGATCAAGAAGCCTGTCCTCAACAACAGGTATACTCTTTTCGCGGAGCATTTCTTCCATTTCCGCTTTCACATCGTTATACCCCACTGCCATAAGGTCGCGTATCATCGACTCAACATCCCGTCCCACATAACCGATTTCAGTATACTTTGTCGCTTCTACTTTTAAAAACGGAGCACCACAAAGTTTTGCAAGACGGCGGGCAATTTCTGTTTTACCGACACCGGTCGGACCAATCATAAGTATATTCTTAGGAGCAACTTCATCCCGTATCTCTTCAGGAAGCTTCAGACGACGATAACGGTTCCGAAGTGCAATAGCAACTGCGCGTTTTGCCTTTGTCTGTCCGATAATATACTGATCAAGCTTTTCTACAATTTCCTTTGGTGTTAAATCAGAATGCACTTCCGGCAATGTCTTGTTTTCTTCCGGCATCACGCTTCCTCCACTATTACAGTATCGTTTGTATAAATGCATATTTTTCCTGCGATTGCAAGACTCTTTTCTGCTATTTCCTTTGCATTCATATCGGAGCAATCAAGGTATGCAAGCGCTGCAGAATATGCATAATTTCCGCCGCTGCCGATCGCACATACATTATTCTCCGGTTCAATAACATTACCGTCTCCGGAAATCAGCAGGATTTTGTCGCTGTTTGCAACAAGCAGTTCTGCCTCAAGTTTTTGAAGCGAACGTTCAGTACGCCACATCTTCGCAAGTTCTACCGCGGAACGCATAATATCACCGTTATATTCCTTGAGTTTCTCTTCGAACTTATCGAAAAGTGTAAATGCATCAGCTACAGAACCGGCAAATCCTGTAAGAATTTTACCGTCATATATTTTCCGGACTTTCCTTGCATTTCCTTTTACTACAGTATTACCTGCAGTGACTTGTCCATCACCTGCCATTGCAACTTTTCCGTCACGGCGCACAGCTATTACGGTCGTGCTGCGTATTTTTGGAAATTTTTTACTCATTATCTTTACCTCCATGGGGATGTGCTTTGTTGTAGATATCTATAAGACGTTCTGTCGTAATATGTGTATATCGCTGTGTCGTTGAAATGCTTGCATGTCCGAGAAGCTCCTGCACGACCCGTACATCAGCACCGGAAGAAAGCATCGCCGTAGCAAACGTATGCCGGAGTGCATGAGGCGATATATGATGATT
>Ga0172378_10002413_pt1 | contig 17515 bp, 11 predicted proteins | sample GrowelOW332metaG_FD_119755 | JGI IMG/M metagenome (GOLD analysis project Ga0172378, IMG submission 119755) | Groundwater microbial communities from an aquifer near a municipal landfill in Southern Ontario, Canada - Pumphouse #3_1 metaG | ecosystem: Environmental > Aquatic > Deep subsurface >... | reverse complement strand
AACTCTTGTTTCACGAGTCAATCATCCAAATATCCGCCTTCTGATTGATTCCTTCCATTTTCTTACCGATGATCTCGACACAGAAGCCTTTGTTTGGAGTTTGCCGCTGATCACTCATGTTCATGTTGCGACAGTCCCAAACAGACGAGTGCCCGGTTTCGAAGAATGCGCCCTGACGGAATTTCTGGAAATCCTCAAAAAGGGAGGCTATCGCGGACGAATATCGTTTGAAGGAAGCATTGATGACATCAAAACAGACGCCAGAAAATGCCTTGATTATCTTCGTAACAGCTGGAATGCCCTGGGGTAGACTGACGTCCACACCCTTTGGAAGTTGTAAGTAGAATGTTGAGTTTTTGCTTCGGCAGTTTCTGTGTTTCCTGATGGCTCTTCTGTGTGATCCGGCTGAATATGCTTGGCATGCCGGTATTCTACGTTTTCATGATCCGCCGGCATTGGGGACGGAACCCTTTGACCCGAAAACGACTGAACGCATTTCCAGGGAAAGAATTATTTTTTTCTGTTTTTTGTCAAATTAAACGCAAATTCGGCAATAATTCGTCGATATGTGTGAGGTCGTGTTGACCAATTCAATCTCGCTGGACTTCATCAGCAACAGGTTGTTTTTTTTTCTCCTCGTCGGCATTAGCGGGAACGATCATTCGGTCACTCTGCTTTTCAGTGACGATTTCGTCATCATTCTCAAAACACTACTCAAATTTATTCTAGGTCAGATTTTGATCAAGCGTGTTTTTTCGGGCATAAAATACCAGTAGACCAAGCGGACATCATGGGAGAATTCTCCCTCTTTATCATTTGTATACGTGATCGCTCCGTCCGGATGGTGGGTGATTCGTTCCAGCCCAAAACGAAATTCCGAGGCAAAATTCAAGGATGCATACGAGATTTTCACCTCGGCATGCCAGCCGGAGTCTGTGGCGGGATAGTCTCGCTTTAAAATTTCCATTTTTTCTCTTGGTTTCCGCATACAATTGGCATCCATGAAGAACAATTGCACTGTTTCCGGGTTTTCAGTATTTCCATCAAAATCCAAATAGAAGACAAGGAATTCGGAATCCATGTCAAAGGACCAGTGGATTCCATTGCTTCCGTATGTTTTCCCTGGTCCGGCGGGATTTCTATCGGCAGGGAAGCAAAGCAAGGTTCTTAGATCTTTTCCCTGAGCGGCGAGCGCCCGAACTGCAGGGAGATCCTTCAGCAATACCTCACGCAAAAGATCCGTACGCCATGCAAGTTTTGCAGGGAAGTATTTATAAACTTCCGCTTCGGAATGATAGCCCAGGCGGGCATCCTGTTGGCAAAGTTCGGCCAGCCGCAGGCTGCCGGAAATCTCTTCCTGGATAATTTTTTCCATCCCATCCAGTAATAATTTTGCTGATTGCGTAGCGGTCAACAATGCCTTGCGCAAAGCATAAAAAGTCAGGATATTAACTCCAGAATGCAACTGAATATCCAGCGCTTCCGCCAAGGTAAAATCGAGTTCGTGATGCGTCTGGGGCACCTTCCCCAGCTCTGCCATTCCCTCCTGCCATTTTTGCGCCATGGAACGGGTCTGTTCAACCAGTTCGTTCAGTTCAAATTGGGTCATACATTCCCCGATTGCATCTCCCGCCGGGAGAATGTCTGGTTTCCAGGAACGGGTTAGCGCAGAGTTGACTGGCTTCAGATAAAGCGGCCAGACTGAGCCATCGTGCATCGGGCCATAATACTGGAACATATTGTCCAACGGATAATAACTGTAGCTTTCCGTAAATAATTTCCAGGCGTTGAGAATATGCTGGTAGTCCTTGCCCCAGGCGGGTTTTGCCAAGCTTATTAAAAAATCCTCTTCTGTAGAGCTGAAATCCTCGTAAGCCAGTTTGCCTGCTGCTTCATTCATCAGTCCCGGATAATTCCCAAAATACCAACACTGAATGGTATGATGAACACCGAGGCGCTTCATTGCTTTATATTTGCGGTAAAGCATCGCCGGGATGGGAATATATGGGACTGTTGCCAGTTCATGGGAACAGGCCACCTGAAGTTTCGCGGCAAGATCGCAATGCCCTTTAGTAGCCATCGCCATGCGCCCGAAACGATCAGAAGGTCCTGTTTGTGAGAGCCAGTAGTCTCCTCCGACGCGTATCTTGCCTGCCTGTTCCTTTGTAAGACCCGATTCAAAGTTGAAGGCCAGGACAATCTCGTCGCTTAGTTCATTCGGGATCTGATAAATCCAGTCGGAATACTGTGCCATTGCTGCCATATAGAGCCAGCTGATAAATCCTGCTTCAGGGTTTGCGTCCTTCATCCCTTGCTTCATCGGCTCTAAAACCATGCGTGCAACTTCACTGACTGAAAGTTTGCAATCTTTGCAGGTTAATGAACCGTCGCCAAACACATCGATTCCGCTCAGGCAGGAGGTCAGTCGTTCCCCGTGGGAAATGGTGATCATCCCTCCCAGATGCGGCACTTGTGTGAAAAGATAATTTGTCGATTCATACAGATACTTCTGCGCCGTTTCCGAATTCGGGCAGAAACTGTTCATTTCAAGGCCCCAGTCTTCGGCGGAATAATAGGTGCCAAGCAGTTCTTCGTATCCCCTCGGAACAGGATTATGATAGGTCACTGACCAGAAGATAGGCTCGATGCAGAAAGTCCAGATTTTGATGCCATAGCGGCGGCATTTTTCTACTGTGTCCCGAAGTTTTGCAATACGGCGCGTCGCTTCCGGTGGGGCTTTCCTGATAGAGGTTTCGCAGATTTCCTTGAACTCAACGGTCAGCCATAGGCCGTTCACTCCTTCATGAGCCAAACGGCTCAGATATTCCTCCGGGTAATAATCGATATCATTGATCAGTTCGTCAATATTGAACGGCGGGCGTTTGATGGGCCCGAAAAAACAGCGGGAAATCCGGTTTTTCAACCAGGGCGTGCGTTCAACGGTCTCCTTTTTCAGATAAGGCGAACCTGCAATGAGATCCCGCAGATAATAGATGCCTCGCCGGATGCCCTCGGTATCTCCGGATTCAAGAACAATCCCTTCACCGATTGTCATGCGGTAAGCTTCTGTTTTCAGACCGGACGCCTTTCGCACCGTCACCGTGATTGAATTCCCGACAATACCCGCTTCTTCGGCAAAACGGTTGAAATCAAAAATCGCAGTCTCTACCAATTTTTCGGTATCGGGAAACTGGAAATCGAGTTTTACGCCTCTTGTTACATCGAGTTGATCCCTTGCGCAGCCGCGTGACAGTTCCCAGTTCGGGAAAAAGGCTTCGTGTTTTTTCAATAATTCCACAAAGGCCGGTTCGCCTTGCGGAAAAGGTGGCATCTTATTCATCGCAGTCTTCGTTGTTTACCCGCAAAACTTAAAAAACATTCAAACGATTCGCTTTTTCGGGCTTACACGGCGCCGAGTCGCTCCAGCAGTTTTCTGCCGTTATTGTAGAAGAAGTCTTCAGCATGGGGTGCGAAGAATGGTTCTTTCATCAGCTCGCTCCAACGTTCCACGAAAGGGCCTGCATTTCCACCCGTATCAGAGGCAAACAGGAAACGCTCCCACGGCAGACGCCCCGGATGCAGGCGGTCGATCAGATTATATGCCTCATAACCGAGGCCACAGGAGAAATCGATATAAATGTTTTCAAACATAAAAGACATATCCAGTGCCTCCAAAGTCCAGGGATAAGCCGTATGGGCAATAATGAACGTGACATCGGGGAACATGCGAGCGGGCTGATCCAGCAAAACCGGCTGACCGAATTTTGCATTCATTCCCGCCATACGGTTGACCTTTGCCCCAAGTTGCGGGCGGACACCCAGCATTCCCATGTGAAGAATCACGCCCATTTTCAAATCATTGAGTTTTTCCCAGACGGGATAGATCATCGGATCGTCCGGCGAAAAGCCATGCCCCGGCCACATTTTGACAAAACGAACCCCTTTGTCGTAATATCGGTCGATCTGAGTCTGCGCTTCCATCACGTTGCGTGGTTCAATATACGCCGCCATGATAAAACGCTTCGGGTGACGACAAACCAGCTTCCAGGACTCTTCATTGGTACCGGTTAAATTCAGCAATGTATAACGGGGATGATCCGGCGTCGCCATTACCACGGACTTCTCAACGCCATATTTGTCCATGTCCTCAAGAATTTTCTCCTCAGGAACAAGATTCGGTAAATAGTGAATGTGAAAATCAATAAACATTTTTTTCAAACCTTAGAAAGTTACGATTATACCCCATGATGAACAAGGTTTCCAAAACGATCTCCGACAGTAAAGATTATCAGTTTGGAGACGTCTTCGATTCCGAGAGTGCCGACGTGCCCGTCAATGAACAGTGTATTTGCTCTACCGGAATGTCGCAAGCCAAGCGCTTCTTTTGTAAAGACATGCTCTGATACACTGGAAATCCAGCCGTTGATCAGATAATATTGCGAGCCTTGCGTAGAATTGCCTACTGTACCCGTCAAAATAGAATCCGCTAAAACCGGAATGCCGGAAACAGAAATTTTAAGTTGTCTCCCATTATTTTCGTCATAAATATTGATAAACCTCATTCCGGCGATGACTTGAATCTTTATCAATTTCAGGTCGTTGGCAGTACCTGAACGGTTGATTGTACCGTAAATTTCATTTCCATTTATCGGTGGTTTCCCTGCCGGGCAAAAAACCGCTTTACGCGTTTTCAGAACCTCTTCAGGTCTGCTATTTTCTGTAATTGCCAGGTAATTTCCAGGCAACAATGGCCCGAGCCAACTTGTCGAATTGTTGGCATTTATTGTTACGACCAAACCCTCGTGGTCATCCGCATACATCAGAATAGCGATGCCGCATTGCTTCAGATTGCCAACGCATAATGCGGTTTTCGCCTTCTCTCTCGACTTGTTTAAAGCGGGCAGCAACAGCGATGCCAAAATTGCAATAATGGCAATCACGACGAGGAGTTCAATTAAGGTGAAACATTTGCGCATTTTTATCTCCTTTCTGCGATAAAGTGTCAATTTTGCAATCCTTTTTCATTCGTTATTTTTTCTGAAACTGTTCGGCGACCTCTTGTTCTGTGAGGTGGTGTCCGTAGTAGCGGACGCCGCGGAGCAGTCCTTTGTAAAGCGCCTGACGGTTGTAATGGTGAGTGCCGAGGAAGACGCTAGCGCCACCATCGCTATATTCCAGCTGCTTGACATGCAGCATCGGTCCCTCTTCGCGTTCGACTTTGACTCCGTCCACATAAAGATCAGTAATCATTTCTTTCCAGGTGAAGACGAGATGGTGCCATTTGTCGTATTCGACGTTTCCGCCGCTCATATGGTCAATCTTTGCAAAATCAAAGATTGAGACATTCCAGCGTCCATTCCGGATGCCGAGTTTGATCCACTGGTTGGTCATCAGGATCTGATACGGTACGCCGCTGAAAGAAGCATCCGGTTTCGCCCAGCATTCAAAGGTCCCTTCTGTGACCGGGTCCTGCAAAGTCGAAATAGGATAATGGACATACGAACCTTCCCCGTTGAATTTTAATGCGTTGCCATCATAAACGGCGCCGAGAATTATTCCAGTGTTCCCTTTGCCGGAAGCATCCACGGCAATATCCCCGTCCTTTTTCGAGAAATCACAGTCGAGATGAAGGCCGTGATTGGGATTCAGCTCAGCAAAAAAACCGCCTTTCCTCCTGATTGGCTCGGCATTCAGCGGTGTGTCGTCAAAATGGACGTTATCAAGATCGACGACACAGATTTCGCCAGAAGGCACTGTCACGGTGAACTGATTCCCATTCTGCAGAACTTGCTGATGGAGACGAACTTCCTTCACTATTGTTGCTGCGGGAGCAGTGATCGTAACTACCGAAGCATATGTTGAGTCGACTTCTTCTTTTGAGCGGAAAGGATCTTTGTAAACGCCGCGATGGTTGAAAAGAATCAGTTTCCACTGTTGGCCGGACATCTTGTTGAACATAAAATGGATATCCCCGGAAACCTGAACCGGGCAGACTTCGGACTGGAGCTTTTCCAGGAAGCTGGGAATTAGTGCCAGCGGCTGTTTCTTATCTTTCATATTGAGGAGGTAATAAGGCGTCATGAAAAGAACGTTTCCTTTTCCATAAGCGTTCTTAACCAGCAACGGAACGCCGTTGGCAGATGTTGCAATGATTTCTCCCTTGATCTCATCTAATTTGCAGAGCTTCATCTCGCCATCCTGATGCCAATCGTCGGAAGCTTTCACGCCGGAAAACGCAAGGTCTGCAAAGAATTTTTTATCTTGTGCGGCGTTGATAATGAGTGTACCGCCGAGTTCGACGTATTTTTTAAGATTATCAGACAGCTCCTGGCTGTAACGGATGTCGCCGATCAGAAAAATTACCGGGTATTTCCCGAGTTCTGCCATAGTAACGGTGCCTGACGGCGGATTGGCGAAGAAGATGTCATAGATATCACCGAGTTTGGAATTTGCCAGCCCCCAGCCCTTTTCAAGCTGCGAAGCTCTGTCACCGCTGCGGGCAATCGAAAGGTCGAAGCTACGGTTGACGTGCTGGAACATATAATCGCCATCTTGGAATGGATGCATATACCAGACGTTCCAGACCGGGCCTCGTTTCCAATCCCAGTTCCCGTGGAAATAATCCGCCAGAAGAAGGATGGGGGCATAATGATCGCCGCGTTTTCCTTCCGGTTTCGCGCACCAGTCATACATGTTTTTGAGTGTCTTGCCGTTTTCCGTCAGAGACCATTTGCCGGTCTCCTTGTCTTGTACGGCCATGCCGAGGTGGTCCGTTTCAAACAACGTGTAGTTCACATTGCCATAGTAGGAGATATATTGCAGGCGCTGAAGCACGGAGGGAGCCAGGCCGAAATCGAGCGCCTGGTTGCATTTGAATTTTGCGGTGGTCAGTTGGTGGGCTTCTTCTTCGCTGCGTCCGCTCCATGCGGTCGCACTGGATGCATAAGAAGTCATATAGAATCCCCAAGGCTTGCCGTACTGCCTGGAGCCGCTGCGGTTGATCGTGACCAGCGAACGATTGTATCCCGCCGGAGTTTCGGTAAAGGTCTCGGAAAAGACAATCGGGGAGCCCCATTCATAGAAATACGGAGCTGTCATCAGGCCGCCGCTCATGGTGGCAAGATTGCCAAAGAAATCGAAATACCGTTTAACATACGTTCTCAACCCTGCTTCGGCATCGTAACGGTCTCGGTCGTAGGTCGGAACAAAATAGCCTTGTTCCGTCAGAAGGTCGCGGAATCGGGCCGGCCTGGTGCGTTTCTGGAAATAATTGGCGGCGACTTCGCAGAAAATCTGCCCGACGAAAGTGTCGGGATAGTCCTCATGCACTTTTTGCATGGACTCAAGGTCGATGTTTTCCGGATTCAGTTCTGCGATTTTTCCGCGGAAGAAAAAATTGTGCGTTAGGAACGGGACGGTTTTGAAGATTTCCTTGTATTGCGTTGGGATCGTATCGAACTTGAAGTAGGAAGGAGCTGTTTTCAAATGGATGACAAAAAACTTACCCTGTAGAGGACTTAGGAAACTCAGGATCCATTCTCCGGCATTAGAACTTTTTTCATAGGCGGCATTCTGAGCTGCTCGGTTTTCATCGAGTACTTCAATCGATGCAATTGGGGAGCAGCCGTGAATATCGGTGACAAAACGGATTCTTTCCACCGGAGCGCTAAGATTCGAAACGACAATTTTTACCGGTACGCCACTGTGCCGTTTTCTAAAATCGGAACTATTGCCGATAATGTAGCCGGCAGTGCTGAGACTGCCATCCCGGGCGCTGGCCATATTGTAAAAAACGCAGTCCTTTTCAGTGGAGGAAAATTCGACTTTGAGTTCCTTTGCCGTATTTTTTCCGCCGCAGTAAACCTCAAATTCCTTGAGTTTGGTTTTACGCAGATCGCCGCGGAGAACACCGCGGTTAGAATAATTCATCGTTCTTAGGGAATACCCGGCATTCTTCACAAACTCTTCGTCTTGAAGTTCCGGCATTTCACGCCAAATTTCCCGCAGAACCTGCCAGAAATCTTTTCCTCCCACGTTGTAAACAGGCCACTTGACTTGGGTCGCTGCTGCGGGATGTGCAACAAGCGTACTATTCAGCGGCTCTTCAAATCCTGGATTTAAAAGCTTGCTTTCCCCGAAACAGGGAACAAATGCAGCGATGGTTGAAACTACAATAAGAAAACACTTCAATTTCATTTCTTGTTTCTCCTGTTTCAGGGTTGAAGTCCAAAATGATCCCATTTTTATTATAAAACATTTGCGCCATATAACAAGGCTGTCTTCATAGCAATAACATATAAAAAAAGTCAGAAAAAATATAAAATAAGACACGGGGCGGACTGGCGTCTACAACTTGAATTTCATGCTGTCTATACGGTCACTTGAAAAAGTGAACGCATATCACCTTGAAAACTGCGTGCGTTGAGTACTTCCGGAAGCAAACTTTTTATGCGCAGATTCCACAGATTTCACAGATAACCAACTTTTGAATTTGCCTCCTTGTGGTTATTGTGAAATCCGGCTGTTCGGGTCATTTTGTCACGCGTCTCAAAAAGGGCGCTCCATGTCACCGTGATTTTTCCTAAAGTGAAAGCCGTTCTGAGATGCTGGATTTTTGCCCTGCGAAGGTATAGCATGAAGAAAATTTCTCTGAAAGAGTAAGGCATTACGGGTAGACTGAAACAGGGGGGGAGTTTGAGTAAGGTGCAACCACAACTGAGCAAACTTTGGCATGAAAAAAGAATTGCCATCCCCATTTGATTGTCAGAGAATGAATGTTCCCATCAAAGCAGATTTCAATGCTTATCGGCTTTTCGCCAGTTTGAGGGTGATATTCCCACCCGGCTGCGGAACAATCGCGAAAAATAGAAAGGGTCTTCGACGCCGATGATCCGCGATATTTCTGCCAGAGGCAATTCGCTTTCCCGCAACAGGTGTTTGGCTTCTTCCATCCGCAATCCTATCACATATTCGACGGGTGTAACGTTGGCAAAAACCCTCTTCCAAAAACGGCGGAAGGTTGAATCCGAAAAACCATATTTTCGTGTCAAGGTGGGAATATCCACTTTTTCTCGGCTGTGGAGATTCAGAAAAGAGGCAATGCTGCGAATCTTGTCTTCGAGGGGGTCGCTTTCGCCAAGTACAGAAGCTAAGACGCACTGGTTGATCAGATAACTTGCCAGAAAATCCACTCGATCGGCATTGCCGGTCCGGTTAATATTGGCACACAACCCATGCAGTTCCTTTGCTGCATCTATAATTTCCTGATTCATCTTGATCGGGGTTAGGATCCGTTCTTCCTTTGCAGTGAACCAGCGAAAATGATCCAGATACTTCCGGTCGTAGCTGATAATCGTTTTTGTACATTTTATTGTGGTTTGTCGGCAGGGCAAACCTGGATACAGAAAGGCCAGAGCCGGAACCGGTACCCGGTATTCTCTCCCTGCAATTTCATAGGAGGCAGTGCCCTCCAGAGAATGCCAAATTAGACCGAAGTTGATTTTCTCCCGACAAACGGCCGACTTGGCCTGGACATCAGAATCACTATGGCTTAGCAACTTTACGTGGGGCACAAGGCCGGTCAAGCGCGGCAGAGATTCTAAACGGAAATAAAAATTATTCATGCCTTTAACCTACGTGATATTCCTGGAAAAAAGTCCATAAAATTTTTCGGAATGCTTGAAAAGTTTCTGCTCATGTCGCAGTCGTGCTGTTATCCCGTTACAATTTAAGCAGATATTGAGATAAATCAAACTCAAAGGATGCATTGATGTTGTGTGGTGCGGAGCGACGCGAGCCCATGCGCTTTTATAAATTATGAATTGCAAGTTTGATAAAATAGTCCATGTATTAATAAAATAATCCATTGATCTTTATGGTGTAAAGCTATATAATATATGTAAATAAGTTTTGCTTAAGGAAAAGTCATGAAGAAAACATTATCAATATCCATTCTTGCCGAAACCGAATTGCTTGTGGTTGGCGGGGGGCTTGCTGCGGCGGAGCGTGCGGTTGCTGTTGCGCGGGACGGTACCAGGGCAATTCTGGTCAGCGCTTTTGCCTTTCCCGGATGGGAAATTACTGGGCGCTGGGATTTTGCCAGTTCCGAATGGCGTAATTCACCGCTGTTAGCGGAGCTGGCTGCTGAAGAGGATTGGCCTCTGCCGGCAAGAGTAAAGCATATTTTGCTGGAGAAACTCAAGGATGCCGATGTGCCGTTTATCGGGCAGCTCCATTTGCTTGAAATGTTACCCGCAGGCGGAATTTTTGCAGGAAGAAGTGGTTTCCATTTTATTGCTGCCCGCAGGATAGAGGATTACCGGTTGCCCAGTGCACAGTGGCGGTTGCGCCGTCTCCGCCCGACTGCTGAAAAACAGCCGGGATTTTGTTGGAAGAATAACCGAATTGCCGTCGAAACCATACAGAAATCGGATTATGATTGGGTCGCCGATCAACTGGCGACGGCCTCGCCAGTCGGTGAAATCGCCATGCCGCAAGCCGGCGGGAAACTGGATCCCAAGATTGAAGTTGCCTGGCAGGCTTCGACCGCAGCAGGTTGTAAAACCGGTAATATCTCTTTTGATCCGACAAAATTTTCTGCAGAGGATCAACATGATGTGATCGTTGCGGGCGGTGGCACTGCTGGGATGGCGGCGGCAATTGCGGCTGCCCGGCAAGGTTTACGGGTGTTATTGCTGGAGCGTTTTGATGGACCCGGTGGTTCGTCTACACTGGGGCGGATTAGTAATCATTATTACGGTAACCGGGTTGGTTTTGCTGCTGAAGTTGACCGGGCAGCGGCAGCCTATGCCAACAAAAGTGGGTATACTCCATACGATGGCAGTTGGCAGGTGGAGGCAAAACGTCATGCTTTGCTGGAAATGGCGGCCGGTGCCGGCGTAGAATTGCGCTTTAACTGCGAAATCGTTGCCGCATTGCGGAGTGGACGCCGGGTGTGTGGCGTTACAGCGGTTGATGCTTCGGGCCTGCGACATTATCCCGCGGAAGTGGTCATAGACGCTACGGGTAATGCCGATGTCGCAGCGGCCGCAGGCGCTGAATGTGAATTTCTGGACGGTGAACCGGCATTGCAAGGCACCGGAGTTCCGGCCTTGATCCCCGGTGAGGAAAATTCCAACAGCGATTTTACGTTTGCTGACGACGGAGATATCCTGGATGTCAATCGAGTTTTGGTGCTGGCCAGCAGAATTTTCAATGAGCATTTTGATTTTGGTCCTATGGTCAATACCCGGGAACGCCGCCGCATACGAGCCATATTCAATCTGCAATCTGCGGATGCTTTCGCGGAACGCAGCTATTCGGACTGCATTGTACGCTGCCGTAGTTGTTTTGATACTCATGGCTTCACCATGGATGGTTTTTTCGAACTGATCGTGCCGCAACGCCATCCAATGTATGTCGAGCTACCCTACCGTGCATTGCTGCCAAAAACACTCGATGGTCTGCTGGTTACCGGCATCGGTATTGGGGCACACCGCGACGCAATGCCGTTTGTCCGGATGCAACCCGATGTGCTCAATCAGGGATATGCCGCCGGACTTGCCGCTGCGCTCGCTGTAAAGTCTGCTGTCCTTCCAGGGGAAATAGACGTGAAAGCCTTGCAGAAACAGCTTGTGGATACAGCCATCCTTCCCAGAGAATTTTTGCACCGCAACACCGGCATTCCGCATTTTGACCCTTTGCCGCTGGATGCCCCGAATCTGCCGGAGTGCGTGGCTTCTGTTCTTATTGAGCCGGCTCGTTACCTGGATGAGCTCCGGCGCCGCTTTGCTGCCAGTGAAAATTTACGCTATGCCCAGTTGTTGGCTTTGCTTGATGATGAATCCGGTGCGACAGCACTCGCAGAAGAGGTGGCAAAAACGCCATTTTCCTGTGATGTCCCAGGTTGGGATTATACTGGAATGGGGCAGATGGGGCGTTGCATGAGCCGTATCGACAGTATTATTCAGTCCCTGTCACGGCTCAAGGTGCCATTTGCCCGTAAGGCAGTTCGACTGCGTCTCGGCGAATTGACTGCTGATAGCGCATTTTCCCATTTCCGTAGCATAGGAGTATATTTGCAGCGGCATCCCGATCCGAAAATTGTACCGGTATTGGAAAAGTTGTATTCCGCATTCGAAGGCACTGCAGTTTCTGAGCCGGCAACGCCGCTGGATACTGCATACCGCAATTGGATGCTGAAAAGATTCTACTGTGCTGCAGCACTATTGGCCTGTTCCTCGACTCATAGCGGAGCAAAGGCTTTTATGTGTTGTTGCATACAAAACCATCTCGGGGGGTTCGCCACCCCGGCGGCAAAAGTGCTGAAATCATTATCTGGAGGAAAGACCAAATGAAAATATTTGCGGTTCTAACAGTACTGTTTTTGACAAGCGTTTACGCAGCAGAAAACTTGCATCATCCGGCACTCAATCCGGTGCAAATCGAGTATTTGACCGGCCTGCCCGAAGCAAAATTATTTGAAGATGGACAGGCTTTTGCGGTAATTGTTGTCGCCGATGGGCCGGACGATTTTAATTTGCCTCAGATGGTCAGCGTGCCAGGTGCGCCCGGATATCGCGAATTGACCGCGATGACTGCGGCGGCTCAAGAACTGCAACGTAATCTCAAAGCCGTTTCAGGCGGTTTGGATTTTCCTATTCTTAAAGCATCCGGGACGTTACCGGAAGATAAGACGTTGATTCTGGTCGGCGCAGGCGTGGCTACACGCAAATTCAAGCTCAGCAACGAAGATGTCGCGCCAGGGGGTTTTAAAGTCGAGAGCTTTTCTCGGGGGATCGCGATCCTGGGCGCTTCACGTCCGAAAATACCGGCGGTTTCATGGGATGGTGCTTATGGAACGAATTACGGAGTCTTCGATTTTCTGGAGCGCTTTGCGGGATGCCGTTTTTTCTTCCCCGGGCCGGATGGCACCGTAACGCCTCCGCTGAATAAATTGGCGATTCCTCCGATACGTTATCGTGATGCACCTTTCTACAGTTTCCGCTCCATGCATTTTCATGGTGGCAGTTTTCCTGGCGGCAGTATCATTGATACCATGCGGATGGCGCTGGCATACCGGGCCGGGGGACAAGGGGACGCTTCTGTGCGTAGCCCGGTGCATACACCCAGTGATCCAGTCGCCCTTGGAATGCCCTGCTCAATCGATGCCAATGGCGAACCTCGGAAAACTACACCTCGCATGCCCTGCCTGGGTAACCCGGATTCGCCAGCGAAATTCATCGAAATCGCAATGGCGGCCAAGGACGGCAGAATTCCCGTGAAGGAATATGATATCTACGGGGCAATACCAACAGAAAAGTATTTCTGGTTTTGCCCCCCGGATCATCCTGTGCGTTGTGCTTGCCAGTATTGCCGTCCCAAATCCGGGGCTCTCTATCATGCGGAGGCTTCGGACATTTTTGCGAAATTCATACAAAAAAGCGCAGAGCTGCTTGCGGAAAAGAATCCTGAAACCACGCTTTTCTTTCTCCCATATTATAATTATACCGCATGTCCGCCGGGTTTGCGTTTGCCGGGCAATACCAAAGCGATGGTTTGCCTGATGTATGGTGAAAGCCTGTATCATGATCCTGAGATCGGAAGGAGGCATCGGGAATTCATCGACGGCTGGTATCAGGCGACTGGAAAACCGGTACGCGTTTATACTTATCCCAACTGGCCGGGAATTTCCTATAGTCCTTTTCCCCGTCAATATTACCACAATCTTCAGCGTTTCACCCGTGATTTTCGTGGCCGGATCGACGGGCTTTACAGCGATGGCCCTCATGTTGGCGGGATTATGGCAATTGAGGGTGGGTTCTATGCCTTTACATTACCCAGCACTTACTGCCACTTCCGTTTGATGTGGAATCCGGATTACGATGTTGATGCTGCTGTGCGTGACTTGTGTGATAAACTGTATGGAGCCGCTTCTACGCCGATGCATAACATCATCACACGGATCGCTGATTTGTGGGAAGGTCCTTCTACCACTGGTATCGCTACCGCTCTCGAACTTGGTGATTATCGCGCTGGCGTTATTTCCAAAGAAGTAGGATACCGGGATATCATTCGTCCGGAATTCACACAGATGCTTAAAACGGAACTTGATTCGGCTTACCAGACCGTGCCTGAGAATACGGTCGAATACCGTAGAGTAAAACTTTTCGGCGATACACTGAAACTGTTTTTTGCGGACTATGATTATTTTTACAACCCGAAACCTTCCTCTTCTCCTCCTGTCAAAGCGGTTCGGATACCGGGCGAAAAACCCACGCTGTCAGAAAAACTCGCTGCCATGGATTGGGAGCAAATCCCCCGATATTATTTTGTCAATGCGTATGTTGCGCACAGTTCTGAACCCCCTCAAAAAGCTTCGCTGCAACTGGCTTGGGATGACAAGGGACTCTTATTCAAGGTGGAATGTGATGAACCAGAGCCGGAAAAAATCGATCTGCAAGAGCGGACGAATATTTTTTCCGGAGACCTGCTGGAATTTTTTATCGAATATACAGCTGGAACCACTTATCAGATGGGGCTCAACCTCGCGGGAAGCCAGAAAGATCGTTTCATTGGTACGCCTCCCCAAAAACGCGCCGGTGCCCATCAGCGTCTGCTGGAACGCACTCCGGCTGGGTGGCGCTGTGTCTGGTACTGCAGTTGGACTTTGCTGGACAATGAACAGCCTTTTACTGCGGAACGCCAAGTACGGATCAATATCGTACGAACCCGAAAACTCAAGGGGGACTATAAGAAAGACATTTCCCGCCTCAATACCACCCGAAGCAGAGCCCACGCCGACCCCACAGCTCTGGTAGAAATCAATTTTGTTACGGATTCAAAGCTTCAAACAAAGGAGAATTGACAATGATTAGGAAAAGCAGTCGTTTTACGCTTATAGAATTGCTCGTGGTTATCGCCATTATAGCGGTTCTGGCATCCATGCTGCTTCCAGCACTGCAAAAAGCACGCTCTCGTGCCCATGCGGTGGATTGCAGCAACAAACTCAAACAGATCATCCTGGCGGGCATGCTCTATGCCGATGCCAATGATGATTATTTCCCGGCAGCCTATGGCTATATGCGGGCAGACTGGCTCAATGAGCGCAGCCGATGGTGGTATGCCCAAATGACCGACTATATCGGCGGGGCACAAGGATTTTTTACACCGAACAGCACTTATAATTATCCACGCCAACTGAATATGCGGCGAGTTTGTAACGGTAACATGATGCCGGATGCAAATACCGCAAATATTGCCTGGAGTAAAAATTTTGGCTGGATGAATAATTCGAATGTCATTACCGTCAGTTACAAAAAAAACTTTCTGATTCGCCGACCGGCCACTGCATTTGCCGCCGGAGATGCCAATACTGCGGAAAAGTTTGAACAGTATCTGGCGTCCGCCCCAATGGTCATTCGTACTTATTCCAGTGGTACTGCGATGGGGCATCTGATGTTTCCGCATGGACAATCCGCCAATATCGCCTGTGTGGATGGACATGTCGGACAATTTGGTTTCCAACAACTGAAAAGTGTCGAAAGCACAGCAGGAGGTGTATTTCAGAATGGATTCTATTTTGAGAAGTAAACAGGATTCACCCCGGCTGCGTGCAGCTCGCGTTACTCCGACGGAACAGCAGTTCCGTTGGATGCAGAGGCCGCTTACGATCTTTGTCCATTTTTCACTCAATACCTTCTACGATACCGAGTGGGGGGATGGCACGGAGGATCCATCGCAGTTTAATCCCCGGCGCTGCGATCCGGAACAATGGGCGGAAGTCATCGCCGCCACTGGCGCAACGCTGGCTATTCTCACCTGCAAACACCATGGCGGATTCTGTCTTTGGCCAAGTGCTTATACAGACTACTCAGTTGCTGCCACACCATGGAAAAATGGGCAGGGTGATTTAGTGCGGGAGTTTTCCACAGCCTGCGCAAAATATGGGATCGACTTCGGTGTCTATCTGTCACCATGGGATCGGCACGAAGCCAGTTATGGCGATTCAGAACAATACAACAATTTCTTCTGCAATCAGTTGACTGAATTGCTCAGCGACTATGGCAGAATCTCCGTGGTTTGGTTTGATGGGGCATGTCGGCCCAAAGAGGGCAATATCCAGCAATATGACTGGGAGCGGTATTATCGCCTGATCCGTAAACTCCAGCCGGATTGTCTGATCAGCGGGATCGGGCCGGATATACGTTGGTGCGGCAATGAAGCCGGACGCTCCCGCCCGGCCGAGTGGGCGGTAATCAACCGAACCAAGTCCTATGTAGATTTCAACCGCGAAAACTGTCGGTTGCCGGAAATTGGTGATCCGGGTAATGGCGAGAATCTCGTCTGGTACCCCGCGGAAGTCGATTTTTCTCTTCGCCCGGGCTGGTTTTATCATCTGGCAGAAGACCGCGAAATAAAATCCCTTCACAAACTTGTGGATATTTATTTCAACTCCGCAGGACATAATGCGGTGCCGTTGTTGAATATTACACCAGATACGCAAGGACGTATCCCCGAGGGTGACGCCCAACGACTGCGCGCATTCGGTGAATTAATGAAGACTGCTTTTAGCGAAAATCTGCTGGAAGGAATGCAGATCGATGGTTTAGAACCGGAATCTCCGCTGCCCTCACAGCAAACCTTCAACTGCATTATGCTTCGTGAAAATATCCGTCTTGGCCAGCGAGTCGAAAAATATGTGGTCGAAATTCTTCGGGAAGGAAGCTGGCAAATCATCACCTCCGGGCTGACGATTGGCAACCGGGAACTTAAACTTTTCCCACCAGTTAATGGGGAGCGCTTGCGGGTGAAAGTTCTTTCCAGCCGTGATACGCCGCAGCTTTCCCATGTAGGCGTGTATAATTTTCCTTTGCCACCGCCTGCGCTAGAAGCGGGGACTTTTGAATTGGCCTATTCGCCGGGGAAAACCAGGGTTTGCGAAGTTTCCAGCGAGCATCCGGAATATCCCGCCCGATTGCTTTTTGAAGACCGTTTTGCAGAGTTTTCCACCGATCCCGAAAAGCGGCTGCCGCAATGGGTGACGATCGAGCTGGATGCACCGCGCGCAGTCCGGGGTATGATTCTGCTGCCGGCGCAACGGGACACAGCACGCGGGCTGCCGGCAGACTGCAGCTGTCAGGTCAGTTCAGATGGAACAACATGGCTGCCAACAGGAACATTTGAACTCGCTAATGCACTCAACTCGCCGGGTTATCAACGCCGGTTCTTCGGACAATGTTACCCTGATATACGCTTTTTGAGACTGACCGTTCATTCGACCTATAACGGCGAAACGTTCTTCAGGCTTAATCGCTTCTTCGCAATTGCCAACTGAAGTAATGCTTCACGTTTTCGGAGTCAGACTTCTTGACCTCGGGGAAAAAGAGTTTGCGGGGAAACCTGTTTTCCTTGTGGCTTTAGAACATCGTTTTCTGGTCAAAATAATCGCGTAGACATCAAAAACACCATAGGGAAAACGCCCTTTGCTACAAACCTTTTTTCCTCGATGATTTTT
>Ga0172378_10002411_pt1 | contig 17520 bp, 21 predicted proteins | sample GrowelOW332metaG_FD_119755 | JGI IMG/M metagenome (GOLD analysis project Ga0172378, IMG submission 119755) | Groundwater microbial communities from an aquifer near a municipal landfill in Southern Ontario, Canada - Pumphouse #3_1 metaG | ecosystem: Environmental > Aquatic > Deep subsurface >... | reverse complement strand
GAATTAAATAGTTCTGAAACATCTTTTGAATAATTTGGTAATTCTTTTAGACAATAATCTTCTATGAAAGCATCCTTATGTATATTTTGGTCTATCACACCTTCAAGAATCTTCTTAATTAATTCAATACGAATGGTACGAGCATAATCTTCCTTATACTCATTCATATCTAAATAATCCATTAGTTTACGAATGTTAATTAAAGATTTTTTATTTATAAGCGAATTCTCCGATAGAACATACTGCAATAAAGTATTAAGCATTTCTATATTAATAGATAAATTTACAACATCTTTTTCTTTGGTATTCTTAATCTTTTCCCTAGCACTTGAGTATGACATACAATTATCTCCTCCGTACTCTTAACACCGTATGCAAATACAGCTTTATATTAAGCCTAGTAGATACTAATAATTTTGCTACTTCCATCATTGTAAATTACTCGACCTTGGTTAGTTTTCATTTTATCATCTTGAGCAATAACTATAAGTTTGATTCCAAAGAACGGTTTGCGATTTGTTTTTAGCAACTCTTCTTTTCTCAACTCATCAATTTTGCTCACATTATGAAAAATAACATCGTATCCTTCTATAAACACCTGTAGCTCTACAGCTACAGGTGGTAAACTTTCAATGATTTCCATAGTTTTCTTTAAATCCTTTGTTGAGAAAGGTTTTAATATAGAGCTGGTTGATTCCATAGGTTATTAATCCCTTTCTTCAAGTATTTCTTCAATTTCTCTGGTTAAAACAGATTTTCTTCCTTTGTATCCTATTGCCATTGGTGGTGTTTGGAGGGTTTCTATGGTAGTAAACATATAATCCCCATGTATAAAATTTATATAACCTCCATCCATAAAATTAGGGGTTTTCTTCTCAACAGTGGCAATACTTGTATTTAATTTTTCCAAGTACTCCACATAAAGTTTATTCTTACTATCAAGGTAATCAACTATATTTTTAAGTTTTTTATTCTCAGCCTTTAATGCCAATATTTCTTCTCTTTCAGATAACATTATTCCTCAATTCCTTTCTTAGAACTTGTTTCACCAAAATTTTGTCCTTCTTGATAACCTTTTGCTCTGGCATCTCTATCACCAGAAAATTCAGGTTGAATACCACTATTAGAACTTTTTCTTAGTTTTTTCTCATTATACTGTTTTTCTACTAAAGCATCAGTAACTAATACAAGCCCCCAATTATTCTTATTAATTTGCTCTTGGAATTTATCTCTCAAACCAGTAATAAATCCCCATATGAATTCATTCCTAACACCTTTGGTTGATTTTCCCTGTCTATATGTTTTTCCTACATAACTCTTAGCAAGTTTGTCTACTATTAATTCTGCATATTGGTAAACTTCTTTAGCAATTTCTACATCTAATTCCAATCCAAAGAATATAATGCTGGAATTATAACGAAAACCACCCATAAAGGTTTTACATTTAAAATTATCAGCAATAACCATTGCCAGTTGTTTCTTCCACCAAGGAATCCTACCAGAAGGTTCAGTAACACTTATTTCTATAACCTTTTTGAGTTCTTGTTGTTCGCCTTCTATATCTTTTAGTGTCATTCCGTATTTAGCTAATATTTCTTGTGCGTGAAGCATAGCAGTTTCAGCTTCATGCTCATTTGGATTATCTTTTGCTAGAGCTAACAATTTCTTTACTCTCTCTAAGGCTTTTTCAGCTTCCATTAATTTGTTCCCTCCTAAAATTTCAACCCATAAGGGTCAATATTGGTTATAATCTTATTATGCTTTTCAGCATACTTTACTGTTAAATAAGTACCACCATTTGTTTCCCCATTAAAAACAGAGATAACATAATTAGAGTGGTTTACCATCCATTCATCACGTTGTCGCATACACTTGTTGTCATAAGATTTTTTAGAAACAAAGAATATTTCATCTGCTTGTGCTAATATCTCATTGTAAATTTTTATATCTTCAGGTTTCCATTTTTTATACTGTTCAACACAAGGAATAGCACATACTAATCTGATATAGAAGTTTTCTTTTAATTTCAAAACTTCTAAAGCAGACCAAATATCAATTCCCAAGGCCATACCAGTTATAAAAGTATTAACACCTTTGTTAATATGATTAACAATTTCAGTCCTGATACTACTGATAATTCTTTGATTACCAATAGTATCAGAGTTATAACCGAATAGTTTATGAGGTCTATGACCTGTAAAACAAGCAGTTTTAGTGATGTCTATATTCATAGTGATAACCTCTTTTATTTTCTAATCATGTTTTTTATATTTCTTCCTTTAATGCAAATTTTACAATATCTCTATCCTCATTAGGCAATCCTTCCTCATTATTTTGAATTTGTGCTAAGAAAGTTATTTCTCGCTGACCGTCTTCTATTGTTTCATTCATTAAAGTAAGAGCCTGGTCAAGACCTCCTTCATTATAAGCATCCCCTAAATCATAACGGAATTGTTTACTTACATTATAGTATGCCTGGAAATCGGAAGTACCCATATTTTTAATTTTATCAGCCATTTCTTTAAATCTCGCAATCATTTTAGTTCTTTCTTGTTCTAAATTTATCATTTAATCTCTCCATTCTTAGAACGAATTATTCTAACATTTTTGTCATAACCAAACGTTTTTTGAATTAGTGATATATCACCAAGTTCTGGTGTTTTAATAGTCCTTAGATGAGTATCACCAACTACTACAACTATTTTTCCTTTGTTATAGTATTCTTTTATTTTTTGAACCATTCTTGTTTCTCTTAAAAGAAATTTTTTCTTTAAACTTAAACCTTCCATTATTTTCCCTTCGTAGTCATCAATATCTATTCCAACCAAAGCTATATTATATTTATAGGCTATCTTAAAAATATCGCCGTTTAATGATGGTTCACACATAATTGGACCGGAATTTCTTTCATAACAATTGTCTAAATATTTTTTAATTTCTTTTTTATTAAGTGCAGTAATTTCACCCACTAATTCATGAAGAAGATAATTGGGTTTGAATTCTTTAATTACCTTTTCTAAAAAATCTTTGTCTTCTTTAACAAAATGTGCTTCGCCTATTATAATTATTTTTTCATCGTAATTATTAAGTTCTAATAATAACGTTTGCATGTTATTCTTCCTCCTTAATAGTATTATTAATTTCATCTATTGACAAGTCTTTGTCATGGGTAATTTTAATATATTTCTGGATAGTTGTAGGCAAGTCATACTCTCTATTAATAATAAACATGAATTCTTCATCAATAGAATCTTCTATGTCTTTCCTTTTAATATCAAGTTTAACTCCTTCGTCATTTGCAACAATACCTTTCATAGCAGAAACATCTTCATCAGTTAAATCTTTTGCTATAATACGAATATTTTTGTATTCTTTTTTCAATTCAGCAATAAGTTTGAATTTATCCTCTAATGTACCTTCAAAGTCTTCCATATTAAAGGTAACATATTTCGGAGCATCTTCATTCTCTATAAATTTAGAAGTACAATTAAGAGTCTCTTGGCTATATAATACTTCTACAAAGCCTTTAGGTTTATCTTCACCAAAAGCAAATCTAGTAAATGAGCTTACATATTCAATCTTATTCTGATAAATATGCCTTGTATGAATATGACCTCCAATAGCCTTCCCATAGACTATATTAGATATTTCTTCTGCTTTGAATACTGGAGCATTTTTAATGTGTCTTTCTGATTCAATATTTGGAACATAACCTACAAAATCAAATGTTCCATGAAAGAAAATCATATCATACGCTGTTTCTTTTTCAAGATTGAAGAATTCTTTATAGTAGTCTTCAGGGTCATCAACATATTCTTCTGGAATATAAAGGAAGAATACTTCAGGAAAAATTTCTTCTTCTTCAACTGTATTAATAATTCTAAATCTTGGATAATATTTGCTTTCTACTGATTTAAAATTATTAAGTTGATTGAAATCATGTGTTTTAGTTCCTTTTAGTATTCTTAATTTGAAATCATATTTAACAGATAAACCTATTAAATCCAATACAAATTTGATACATAAATTACTACCTATTTCATTTAATTTAATAACTCTATCGAATAGGTCTCCTGCTATGATTATATAGTCTAGTGTTTCGCCTTCTTTTTCAATTTTTGATATAAAATATTTCTTTAGTTGTTCGTATAATAATACATCATCTTTTTTACCAAAATGTATATCTCCAATAACGAGACCATATAAATTACCATTCTTCATTATTCTACCTCCGTTTTTTGTTTAAATATTTCTTCCTTTTCCCTAATATTAGATTATTCACTGAATTCTTAAAAATGTATAAAAATCTGCTTTAAAAATACTATCATACATATAATATATAATTAAAAATCTTATTAGTTTATTATATTAACCGTATTAAAATATAATTTCAAATATATATTATTATTGTGATAAAGAAGGAAAATTGTAATAATCCTATTATGTTTATCAAAGTTTCTATGTTCCAAGAAGTTTAGCTAGTTGTACTATAACAGCTAGAATATTAAAATGGAGAGGAGAAATAAATTTATATGGGCAAAAAGTTAAGAAGAGTACCATTTGATTTTGATTGGCCACTCGATCAAGTATGGAAAGGATATATAAATCCTTATAGATCAATGGAATGCAAAAATTGCAAGGGGTCAGGATTTAATCCTGGAACCAAAAAACTTAATGATGATTGGTATACGCACCTCAGAACAGACGGTGAAGAAGGTTGGATGTATCACTTAGAGCAAGAAGAAGTCCAAGCCTTAATTGATGCTGGAAGATTAATGGAGTTTACTCGTGTTCCAATTAACGAAGAACAAGCAGAAATAGCCAAAAAGAAAATCTCTGATGGTGGTAATAGTTGGTTACCGTCCACTAATAACTGTATACCAACTGCCAAAGAAGTAAACGCATGGGCAAGAAAAGGTATGGGTCATGACAGTACTAATCGTTGGATATGCGTTAAATCAAGGGCAGAAAGACTAGGAATCTTTGGAAATTGTTCCTATTGTAAAGGCGAAGGCGTACTCTGGCAATCAGATAAAATTAAAAAATTGCATGATGAATGGAAAAAATTTGAGCCTCCTTTCGGTGATGGTTACCAGCTTTGGGAAACCACTTCGGAGGGCAGTCCAATATCACCTGTTTTCGAGTCATTGGACAAACTGTGTGAATGGGCTTCTAAAAACGCTACGACTTTTGCCTTATTTAAAGCTTCAAAAGAACAATGGATGTCCATGCTTGACGATGATTTTGTTTGTCATAAAGAAGGAAACGCAATCTTCATCTAATGTTACATAATAAAGAATATGGGTAGTATAAAGGAAATTTAAAGGAGGAGAAAATTATGTTAAGAGGTTTAGTGTTAAATGCAGTAAGTGAAGGTGCTAAAAAGGCTATGTTTATCGGTGGAGGTTTTGTAGCAGGCGTTGCTACATATGCAGTCGGCAAAAAAGTTGTCGAGAAGGTTGTTGAGAAGAAAGCTGAAAAAGCTAATTCTGAAGAAGCCGAAGCTTAATCATCATCTTTGTTAATCCTCTAATCTAAAATGGTTAGAGGATTAACAAAATCTTATTTTTTTACGAAAAAACTATTTGAATAAATACTAAAGGAGGAAATTATTGTGTTAATTGGAACGGCAGCTAATTATGCAATAAAAGAAGGAACTAAAAAGGTAATGGCTTTTATCGGTGGAGGTATGATAGCAGGTGTCACATCTGCCAAAGTAGGCGATGTGATAATCACAAAAACTATACAGAAAAAAGTTAATGCAAAGAAAGCTGACAACAAAAAAGAAGAAAAATCATCCGATAAAAATGACGAAAACGAGTTACAAACAAGGTTAGTTACTGACCTTAAGGATTATGCTGAAAAGAAGGCAGATAACGATGCCGAAGAAGAAAAGCCGAATACAGACAGTGATGGAACTATTATTGTCGATAGTGATAATAACAAGACAACAGAAGAAGAAAGAAAAGATGGTAATGATTATTCAAAACCGTCTATTGAAGAAAGTACTACAACAAAGGAAGAAAAATCCTTCGAAGAATTAAGACAGGAAACTGCCAGTATAAAAAACAGAAAGGAGAATACGCCGAAGGAGGGTTTTAGTGCAAAAAATAATTCTCAAAAGAAAAATTTGAGTAAGAAATCTGTAGAAAAAAGAGAGGCTAATATTAAGCCAGAACCAATTTCTACACCAGAAAAAGATGTTGATGAATTGAATAAAACCCTTGATTCTTTATACCGGCAATAGGTGAACAACAACTGACAATTTAAGGAGGGAATTAGATGGGTATTCAAGCTATTGATTTAGGTTTTCTGTATACCAAAGCTATCATTAATGGAAAAAGAATTAAATTAAAATCTGTTATCGGTGATGGCAAAAAACAGAAATTTGAAGATTTGGATATGCACAGAAATAAAGAAAACGGAGATAACATAAGGGTTATTGTTAAACGTGATACTTATTTCGTTTCAGACCTTGCAATAAACCAGTCTGATATTATTCGCCATTCTTTGAAAGGCGATAGGTTCAGTAGTGAGGATACAAATATTCTTCTCCAAGCGTTATTCGGAATGGGAAAACTGAATGGTCAAGGAGAAATAATCATATCAGGATTGCCAGTAAGTCACTATGCAAGGTATAAGGATGATATTCGTAAATTATTCTTATTTAATAATGCTAAAACACATAATTATGATGTTATTATCAATGGTGAACCAATAAGTGGACAAGCAAAATTTGTTGATGGAAGATTTATACCACAACCATTTGGTGTTTTGCTAGATGCTGTCCTTAACGATGATGGAAAAATAGCTGATAAAGTATTAGCAAACAAAACTATTGCTGTAATAGACATTGGATTCGGTACAACAGACGTCTTTGTAGCCGAAGCGTTAACTCCTATTGAAAAGATGTCATTTTCTATAACCACCGCTATGAATGATGCTTATAAGAAAATTGGTGAGACTATTGAAGATGAATTTGGTATGTCTTATCAGTTGCATTCTCTTGAAAGAATAGCATTAGAAGGTTCATTCAAAAACAAAGGTCAATATTATTCTCTAGATTCTGCTATAAACTTTGCCTATAAAAATCTAGCAGAAAATATCATATCAGAGATTACTAACAGATGGGGGAGTTCTATCTATGATATTGATTTAATACTATTAGCTGGTGGGGGAAGTATTGCATTATCTTTTTGGTTGCAATCAGAGTTTCCAAATTCAAAACAAGCAAGAGACCCACAATGGGCAGTTGTTAATGGTTATCGAAAATGGGGAATTAAACAATTTGTTGATTCAGAAAAAAGAAGTAGCTAATGCAAAAAAAGGAGGGGTAATAATATACCTCTCCCTTTCCTCTATTTTATTTGGAAGAAAGGAATACATTGTATGAAATTAACAAGATTTGAAATAAATGAAGACTTGCTAGAGAGGCCATTCAAGAAGAAAAATATTGTTTTCTTTAAGTTAATAGACCTTAATAAGTACGAAAATGTTCTTTATTTGTATGATAATAACAGTGCAATTGATAGCATAGATAAAGACATGATAACTATCATCACAACCAAAAATGGTAGACCTATGTCTTTACCTGTCAATATCTTTATTAGTGTTCTTGGTATTGAGATGATTAACAGAGAAACTATTTTATCATCATCAGAGATAAAAAGAATTGTACAGAAAAAAATCACAGTTATCAATAAAAAGGACTTCTCCAGGAGTATCAAATATAAAAAGGTACTAAAAAAAACTGAAAACTTCTGGAAGAAATTCAATGGTATTGAAAATATTTCAATACTACTTTGTAAACTAAAAAGTGGCGAAAGTATTGCTTTAGAACAAGGTGAATTATACTTGAAGAATGATTTATTTCATTTGAAGAAGCATATGTTTGAAAGAACCATTGCACCTGAAGAAGCATTTAGTTATGTAATAAAATTTATCAATAAAGATAGAAATACTATAGATCTAGAGACTATCGAATTTTTAATGAATGATTATGCTAATTAGAAAGGAGTTACCAGGATAGAAGGGTACTATATAATACAGAAAGGTGTGTTTGAATGTCTATATATAATAATCGTGTTGTTACAGAAAATGTTAATCAAATCAACAAAAGAAATAATTTTGATATAATGAAAAAATACAAAATGATCATTATAGGTGAAATACATTCAAGAGAAATGATCAATTATTATGATTCATTATTATCTAAAATTCGGCCAGAATATTTTATTGCAGAAATGGCTTATGAGGATGTTTGTATGACCAAAGAAGAATTAAAAGATAGGATAGATAATGCATCAGATGGGACACTAGCATCTCCTTGCGATTATTGGTTAAACTTTTGGTTATACGAATTGGCTTATAAACATAATGTCAAATTAATTGGGTGTGATATAAATGTAAAAGTACCTAAATCACATTGGGGGAAATTGAGCGAAGGTATTAATATCGAAAATACATTTAAAATTCGTGAAAAACATATGCTGGATATTATTAAACAATACGATTCTAAGAAATGCATCGTTCAACTAGGGGATGCACATCTAAGAAGTATTGCATGGACAAAGGAATTACAGGAATGGTCCGAGAATAAAAAATATTCTCAAAAAGAAGAAAAAGAAAATTGTTTATCTTATAATTCTTGTATTTGGGAATACTACAAAAATAACCGTGATGTTTTAATAGTTCGAGACTCAGAAGATTATCAAAAGGAATTACTGTGGACTAAGAACAATGCCATCTAAAATTAATGTGTCAGATGTAAGATTTTAATAGAAGAGTAATTGAATTAATAGGAAAGGGAAATTGGTTATGAAAATTGAGGAAATAAAACCTGTGTCACCAATCTTTGAAAGTAGGAATAGAAAATCCTCAAGTAACCAAACCAAAGAAAAGAAGTCTCCGAAGAAATATAGCAATAAAAAAGATCAGTCGTTTCAAGATATACTTAAAAAGGAGTTGGACATATATGTTTAATAGAAACAAAAACGTTGATATAAAACTATTAAGAAAGCTTTCAAACGGTAAACTGGATGTATCTACAAAGGTTGCTACCGATCATGCTTTCTATAAACTATATCCAGAGCTAACAGAAGAGTATGAAATAGATAATCTCTACTGGTGTCTGATTCAGTTTGCAAGGGGCGATTCTGCCTGGTGCAATTATACTAAGATTCCGATAGATGCATTCAAGGAAAGACTTAATGAAATCCGGAATTTATACTCTCAATATAAGGAACAGGTTGACTTTATATCTGACGGTTATGTATATGGCTATCTTCATTCAGAATGGCGAGGTGGTGCATTCAAAATAGAAGCTGATTTTCATAACAAGAAACTGGCAGAGGACGAGAAGATAGAGAAGGATTCTCGTTATCAAGCCCGTATACTCTTGGATGAGCAAGGTTATGGCTATGAAACAATTAAAAAAGATCATCCGGATGAAATAATCTATAATTCAAGGAAGGGTTTCAGATTTATATGTCGCAGAACATCTGCGATAAAGTTTGTAGACGGCAGACCGAAAAACTCTGTTCAATTCAAACTCCTTTTTACCAATTATGAGATATTCAAAGACCCAGATAAAAGGTTCACTCTTGGTGACCGAAAAGAAGTCACAAAAGCATTCGAAGATATCATTTATAACTATTATGAACTTGGTACCGATATAGAGTTCATCTTTCATGATGAGAATACTTTAAGACTATTCAAGTCTTGGGAGGCTTAAATGTCGATATACTATGGATTCTTAATATGTAAAAACTGCGGAGTCCATTCTGATTGGGGAGCAACAAAACAATGCCCATTCTGTGGTTGTACAGAAGGAGATTCAGACGAATAATTAAAACTGGAAAGGATTTTGAAAATGAAATATGGAGATATAGTAAAATTTAATGGAGTTCTTGGCGAAGTTGTAACGGGCGGTGATAAGTTTTTCTTTCGTCCTGTAAAATATGGGCAATATAGTTGCCGTGATCTTCAGGAAATAACTGTTGATACAGTTGAGCCAGCGACCTTTGAAGAAAAAGTTCATTTTATCGAACAGGAATTTGGCTGGGGTCGGGTTATAAAAACCCATGTCATTGGAAACTATCAGATTATTGAATACAACGATCAGGAAAAGACTCGATTCAATCCCTTTATCAATTTTAAAAATTGCCATACTTCATTTATTTCTTTAGATAATGCTCTGATCGGCGTTATAGCAGAAAACAGTATAGAAAAAAATGAAGCAAGATATGCAATAACTTTTATTCTTAAGATGCTGAATAAATCTGAATGGTAAATATAATTAGGTGGATAATAACTTTATAGAAGGAAGGTTAGACATGAATAAAAAATTAAATGATTCTTCATTGTATAGAGTCACATACAAAGGAGAAGGTATTTATCAAGCTTTGAGAAATCGTGTCTCTAATGAAGACTGGGAGACTCTATTAAATAGTCCTTTGTTTACTTGGTTACCAAAACCCAATATTGAGTGCTATACAGAAAAATGTATAAGCTATTTTACCGAAAAAGGGTTTACTAATTTTATAGAAAAAACGTTTCCTATCATAACCGATTATTTTGGTAAGCCTAATAATATTATGTTTGCTAAGATGCAGCCTCCCGATAAATTGCTTGTATACGAGGATAAGTTTCAGAAGGTATATAAATAAAACTATTTTATGTAATAGTATATAGAAGATATCTTCTATATACTATTTTTTTTTTGTATTTTATGATATACTAATTATGAAATAACAAATAAAAAGGGGATAATAATCTATAGACCAATATGTTTTTAGTTAACATTTTTATTACAAAACAAATAAATATAGCAATATAATGAAGGGAGAATAACAATGAAAAAGATTACAGATAGTGCATTGTTTAGAGAGGTAACAAGCAATACAAGTGTTATAAATAGTATTAAGAGCATTTATATTGACAGAGATAAACTTGACCTCGGAAAGCTAGACGAAGCTATTAATATCATTAACCGTAGAATGACATTTGCCACAAAAGGTAAAGTAATGAGTTACCTAAATAATGGTGATATCATTCTTATTTCTAATCCTTTAATCAAACTTCCTAAATACCTAAATACACTAGGCAAGGTTTATGGAAATAAAGTAGTAGCAATTGTTGACATTGCAAATTATGCTAGCCTAAATAAAACCGCAGAGTCCTATGATATTTATCCTAAGACGCTATTCAGTTTGGCTCAAAATGGTGCTGTTTTGCTTGAATTAGTTAATAACTGGAATCGTTATACTTCTAATACGAGTATTATTAAAAATGGTGCTATTGTCTATTCAAAATTAGTAGGAAAAGTAATGGATAAACTCTTTGCTATTGGTATTGATAATTTTAAGCAAGACGAGATTCATTTTTTCCTTGCTAAATTCTTCTTACTCAATTTGTGTGGGAAAGCAAATAGCGAAACAATTGATAACATTTCTTATAATGCTTGCACAAATAAATCTTCTTTAAAGTTAATTAAAGAAGAAGAAAAGAAGTTTGATAAAGATGCTTATGAAGATATCTTTAAATTTTTTGAAAGTCTAAAATATGTTAAGGGTATGCAAGATTTAAATGTCCGTAGTTTTATCGAAAACTGGGCAAGAATGTATGGAGAATCAACTCTTCTTGCATTAGATTACTTGCCTTCTTTTATATCAATGATTTTCAGTTCTGTTGTAAATGGAAATATTGCCAAGGACTATATAATCGAGAGTGTTGTAGGAAAATATGTTAGTCCTATTTATACTGAATTCAGTAAACTCTTACGTTAAGGGGGGCCTTGTAAATGTTTACAGCCACAATAAAATCAGTAGTACTAGATAAGGCTGTTTCGACTAGCATTAGTTTACAAGTTCTTGCAACTATTGAGAATGATACAGGTAACTCCGTAAAATTTAGAATCTCAACTGATGAAGGAATTATCCTTGAAGATTACACTGATTTTATGGCTACTCCTGTAGAGATTTCTAAGTTTTATTTTCTTAATAATAAGAATTATTTTGATAAGAATTCTCTTACTGTAATACTCGACACAATTGATTCGGTTGGTAATACAACAGCTTCTTCAAAGGTAATAAATACTTTTCAAATTAATAACTTTCAAAGGAATTCTAGAGAGGAGTTTCAGTGGGCAATAAGAAACTTCTCTACCATTCCTATTTATACTATGATGCAAGTTGTTGATTCAAACGGAATAGTTGTTGCCAACAGTAGTGAATATAGAAAACCTTATGGAATAGGCTACAATTATTATAAATATAATTGGGATAATATCGATAGTTTACCAGAAGGATATTATTACTATAGATTGAAGTATTATAGCAAAGATGAAGAATGGAACAGCTATTATCCTAGTGAAAGCGGTATTCAAGTTCAAGTAAGAGCTAATACTAACCCAAGATTAAAAATAAAGGATACTAAAATAAGAAAGAATTCAGACAACTTTAATCTTACTGCCAGAGTAATCTTCAGCGATGCAGAAATGGATGATATTACTTATTCAATTATTGATAATTTTGGTAATATCCTTGAGCAAATGACCAATTATACTTATAGTCCTAAACTTGAAAGATTAAGTTATGATTACCCTCTTGCTAAATTTAATAGTAGCTATCTTACCGTTAAAGTTAATGTCCATGATAAATTATATGGTGAAGGTTATATAGAAGAAACTATTAAACTTTATAGCATCCATAACCTTTATAAAGACCGTGATAAGTTTAGATGGGAATTTAGGAATTATTCTAATAAGAATATCCTAATGCAGATGGAAGCAACTGACTTTGAATTTAATATTATCCGTCAGGGCAATATTATGAGCATGAGAGATAGTTTTGATTACTTTACTTTACAAGATTCGGTTAAATTTGACCTTCCAAGGGATTATTATAAGTATCGTTTAAAGGTATGGTGCGATGAGGAAGGATGGATAGAGTATTATTCTTATGAACCTTTTAATGGTATTCAATTTACTAGAAGAGACCATCAAAATCCTGTAATTGATGTTATAGAAGCATCTATTACAAGAGATTTAGATGATATTAGATATCTAGTATTCAAAGCTAATATAACTGATCCAGAGAATGATGCTGTTTTATATACAATAACAGACGATGCTGGTACAGTTATTAGAAAAACTAGAGACCCCATTGATACACCTTTATATATTGATATTATGCCACAGTATGATTTGATTCTCCGTGCTCAAGTTCAAATTACTATTGTTGCAGAGGATGATAATGGTGGCACTGCTTCTCAAACAGTTAGTGCTAAAGCTTATAATATTACTGGATTAAAACAGGATAGTGGCCATATATTTAGTTGGAATTTAGATAACCATTCTATTAGAAATATTACAATGTGCATTGAAATCTTAAAAGATAATCTTGATACTCAAGAGAAAGATTTCATCCAAGTAAGTAACGAATATACGGTTGGTGCTACTATAAAGCCTGCTCATATTGTAGATCATCTATACCCTAAATTAACTCCCGGTAATTACTATTACAGGTTAAGAACTAATTGTGAAGGTGAAACAGTAGATAACTATTTTCCAAATGAAGAAGGAACACCATTTACTGTATACACAAATAATCCTCCAATAATTGAATTATCTTCTTTAGAATTAAATAAGATTGATGATACAACTTTTTATGTAGGTTTAGGAGGAATGATAACTGACAAAGACCTTGACTTTATTAAATACTCTATAAAAGACCAATTTAATAATGTATTAGTTAAATCAGATGATTTTATTCCTAGCCCTGTTAATTTAAATGTTGTACAGAATTACTCTGTTAGTAGTTTAGAGACTGCTAGACTTATCTTAAGCATTGATGCTTTAGATGAGGGAGATGCTATAACAACTATTAATGAAATAATAAATCTATTTGATGTACAAAATCTTTATAGGGATTATGATAAATTTTATTGGTTATTTAGAAATTATTCTAAAATACCAGTAGCAATGCAGATAGAAATACTAAATCAGGAAGGATTGATGGAAGGAGCAGGGCAAGTACAGAGAATTAGTTCTTTAACACAATACAAAGAGTTTAAAGATATAATTGACCCTAATGATTACGATGAAGGAAATTATTTTTTTAGGCTTAAAATATTTATTGACAATGAAACTTGGGTATCGTATTATCCTGATATGGCTGGTATTTCATTTTTTATATCTCATAATGTTCCACCTAAAGTAACGCTAATATCATCTAATGTTTCTAAAATAGAAGGGCAAGACAAATACACAGTAGATCTTAATGCTTCTATAACGGATGCAGATGGCAATAAAGTATACTATGTTATAAAGGATGATAACTAATGAAGATAAAGAAAACAAATGATGAAAGACTACAATTTTTCTGTGAAGGTTGTGGCACAACTCATGCAATTAATTCTAGTTGGAAGTTTAATGGTAATTACGATAAACCAACAATTTCTCCATCAGTGTTGGTGGTATCAGGTCATTACATGCCTGAGTACAAAGGCGGTTCATGCTGGTGTACCTTTAATAAAGAACACCCAGATGACCCAGATCTTTTTAAGTGTATGAGATGCCATTCATTTATTACTGATGGTAATATTCGTTATTTGAGTGATTCTACTCATAAATTAGCTGGGAATACAATTACACTATTAGATGAGAAGGATTGGGACAAAGATTAATCTAGCAAAGGGGGTGAGTTTATGGCAACTTTGATTCAATCAAGTTATCTTAATACACCTATTAACATAGATGAAATCCTTGAGTATAACAGAGATGGGTTTGATAGAACCCATCTCACTATTAATATAGCAGCTAAAGATGAGATTGGTGCTTCTGGTGAAACAACAGAGGAAATACCTTTATATATGATTCAGAATCTTGTCAAGTCTGATAATACTTTTACTTGGGATTTTGTAAATTTCTCTAAAATTAATATTCGAATGGAAGTTGAAATTATTGATGAAAAGAGGAATATTGTTAATAGAGGATCTATAATTGAAAAAGGCTTTAACTATGATATTACTCAGTTATCTGATATACTTCCATTTAAAGAATATAAAGGTAACCAGTATTATTATAGACTTAGGGTTTCCTGTCCAGATGAAGGTTGGGATAGTTATTATCCTTCAAGGCAAGGTATATTATTCCAATTGACTAAAGACTATCCTGAGTTAAAAGAGAAAACTATTAATGGAGATATTAGGTATGCATATGATTGGTTAATGGATAATATAGATGAAAGTCAGCCTATTGACCCTGAATATCTTAAGAAATTAATTAATCTTATATGCAATCCTGTAAATAATAAGAATTTTCACATAACTTCGGGTACTAAAGGTGTTTATCTTAGAACTGGTAATTTTGATAGTTACGGTGAGGAATCTAGTTTCGGGATTAACGAACAGAAAATGCAATTTACGGTAGATGATATAAATCATTATATTGCTGATACGCATTTACTGAATAGTTACATTAATGGTAAGAAAGTTTTTAGAAGAGATAATAATACACAAATGAAACTTGATGGAATTTCTCGTGCATTTCTAAAGAAATCTGATATTCCTGATAACGGTACTGTTGAGCTTGAAACATTTAAATCACATTTGATTAATGCTGAACAATATATGTGTAAGTATCTTCTTCAAACTGATGAAGATGTAAATAAAATCTACACTTCAGGGGTTGATATCCCTAACAATAATATTGGTAGCTATCATGACAGTAGGGATTTTTCAATATACGTTAGATTCAAAAATAGTAACTCTTGGAAAAGAATTAATTCATTAAGAACAAAGCTTACGATTAACTTCTCTAATGATAAGAAATTTTCATTTAATGTCTTAGCAAAGGACAATTATGTAGCTAAAATTGGAAATGAAATTATGGTGGTATCTAATAATGTAATAGACGCTATGTTTTATAAGACTGATGCGTTTAACAAATTAGCCAATTATTATCAAGTTCCTTGCTACTTTGTTCCTATTTCTCATGTTACTGAAAATGGTGAAGTAATAACAGAGTTTATGGATGATATTAAGGATACAGAAGTCTATGTGAATGGATATAGATTAACGCCCAATCAAGATTTTGCATTGATTAATATATTCCTCCATACACAAATACCTTCTATACTTCTCTTCCAAGATATGACTTTTTTTAATTCTAAAATAGAAGTTGTATACCATGATTATATGGATAATACTTACTTCTTCTTTAGCGAGTTACCTGATAGAGAAGATGGGAGAGCGGTTGTTACTTTGCAGGATGGTAGCCCTCCTTTAATAGAGGGAACATTCACAATCTTCGCTAATAATAAGAAACTTACTAGTGAACAGTATAACATTATAAATTCTAAGTCTCTTATTTTAAAAGATGTAGAGACTAGAAAAAATGTAATGATTTGCTTTCAACATGAAAAAGACGCCTTATTAGAAAGGTTTTTAGGTCTCTATATGACGAATCCACCTGCAGAAGACTTAGAAGCACAGTCGATAGGCCAAGATGTCTATATTAATGGGTATATTAATTCTCATGAAACAGAAGTTATCACTGAAACCGATGAGGATTATTATGTAGGCTTAAAATATGTATACCAACTTGATGAAAAATACAACTACTTTGAGCAAATGTATGATATGATTAAAGATAACATAGCAATTGATTTGGATGCAAATAATAGTGCTTTATTCACAAATTTGAAAGAGAACCCTGTTGCTTTAGACAAAAAACCAGATAGTCTTCCATTATACTTCAACCATGATATTAGTGTTAACTGTAATAGGTCATTTAATGTCCATAGATTTGAGGATAATGTGGCTTTGTTTAACCCTGGAAGGTCTTATTTGATATTTGCTACAGTTGACAGGTACTTTGATAAGGAATTAGACTGTGATTTCGATTGTAATGTAGAAGATAGTGTTGAGTTTCTAACATATCTGAATGAAAACATTCCGCTTATATTACCTTATCTTAATAACAATATATTAATCGATTGTAACCAAGCTTACGATAAAGCTAACTACAAAGGATTGAAATAAGGAGAAAGGATGTGCAACTAAATGGCATACGATTTAGGTTCTTTTTATACTAACACTCTTGGTGTTAATAGTTTAAGTAAAACTATTATTGATCAGATGTTAAGCCAGAACCGTTTTAGTTCTGTATCTAAGATTGTGCTTTCAGGTGTTAATTATAGTTCTGGTAGTGCGTCTAGTACACCTATCGGTTATACTGAAACTGGACGTCCAATTTATGAGGAGAATGTTGGTATCACAATGAACGATGATCTCAAAGATGCTTTAGCAAAGAAACATGCTCGTAATACAGATACCATGCTTCGTGGTATTGGCACAAATGTTGTTGAGAATACTAGCACTGGTAATATTGCCTCTTTTGCTTCCAATGGTGTTTATAAAGCTTTCATCACTGAAACAGGCAGATTTACTGGTACGGTTCGTCTCGAAAACATTGAAGACCTTAATACTTTGACACTTGATACTGCCAGATTTTATTTG
>Ga0172378_10002410_pt1 | contig 17520 bp, 16 predicted proteins | sample GrowelOW332metaG_FD_119755 | JGI IMG/M metagenome (GOLD analysis project Ga0172378, IMG submission 119755) | Groundwater microbial communities from an aquifer near a municipal landfill in Southern Ontario, Canada - Pumphouse #3_1 metaG | ecosystem: Environmental > Aquatic > Deep subsurface >... | reverse complement strand
TGCCAGTCGCTGCAATACTCTTATACGCTGTCGATTGACCATTTCACGATTGCAGGAAATCTGCTCGTAAATATCACTATAACGCGCCCATGGTTTCGATAACAAAATCTCACGAATCTTTGTTTCTTTTTCCTGACGTACTGCACGCTCACAGCTCGTACAGTATTCTTTCTCCTTTATACAAAGCGTTGAACAACGCTTGCAGGAATGATACTCATACTGCTTCTCCAATTTTTCCTTTTGCAGTTGTTTCTGATAAAGACGCTCCAGTCGATTACGCAATGCCTCATCCTTTATCTCACTGCATTTTTCCGTCACGATCTTTCTTTCCTGCTCGCAAAGATTTACCTTACGCAGTAAACGTCCAAGATCAGGTCCATCCGGCAGCTTTTCAATTTCTGCAGCTGCCTCATCCTCCCTATAAGAACAAAAACGGATATCCTTTATCAGTGTATCACCGATAAAGGAATTGAGTTTATTTATGATCTCAAGCTTCATCATCATAAGATTATTAGCCCAGGCTGAACTTTTTGCCGCAATAAGCAATGTAGTAAAAGATATACGTATTGGCCTTGTATTCGCTGCAATATCCTTACCAACAATTCTTTTCCAATAAAACAAAACAAGCTGCGCTTTATACTGCTTACGCATACCGATTGACTGAAACATTTTTGGTAAAATAGCTTCAACTCGCTCAACTCGTACGGTTCGCGACATCTTTTTTCTCATGATTTCACCCCGCTATCGTTCCTGCCTTTACCTTATAATACCTGCCAATACGTGCTGGCGGGAAATAAGCTTCATCCGTTGCTGTTATGACAGTCTGAATATGTTCCCGGCAAATAAACTGCAGAAGCTGTTCGCGCCGACTTACATCAAGTTCACTCATTACATCATCCAATAAAAGAATCGGGTACTCACCCGTTTCCGATCGTATGAACTCAAGCTCTGCCAGCTTTAATGCAAGCACACCCGTACGCTGCTGTCCCTGAGAACCAAAAGAACGTAAATTAATTCCATTGACTTCCAGAATAATATCATCACGATGCGGACCCACAGTTGTCACACCACGAATAATATCAAGTTCAACAGACTCTTTCAATTTATTATTATACCATGAAACAAGGGCTTCTGTCATTGTGTCGCCCTCCATTCCATTAAAATCATAACGTACTGTTAGATTTTCTTTATTTGCTGAAATGCGGCGCTGCATAAGATTTGCCAGCATATTAAGTTTTTTTACAGCTACAAGACGACGTTCAACGACTGCTGCTGCTGCTGCTGCCAGCTGAGGATCCCAAAGATCGAGCATATCCGGCTTTGCTTTATGCTCCCGAATACGTTTAAGCAAAGTATTACGCTGCGTAACAATCCGCGTGTACTTTGAAAGTTCGTGATAATAAGCAGGGCTTGCCTGAGAAATCTCATTATCGAGAAAACGACGCCGGCCAGCTGGTGCCCCCTTAATGAGAAAAAGATCTTCCGGCGAAAAAAGTACTGCATTTAATAAACCGATAAGTTCTTTTACTTGAATACTTTGACCGTTATACATAATCTGCCGGCGTTTTTCACGACTGAAATGAAAAGTAAGGTGATTTGCTACATCAAAACGTTCAAAATCAATTTGTATTGCACCTTCATTTGCTTCCCACTTGATAAGGTCAGATTCACTATTTGTACGATGTGAATGTCCCATAGATGCATAATATAACGCCTCTAAAATATTTGTTTTTCCTTGGGCATTTAGTCCTATTAAAATATTAATATTAGGTGATAACTCAATGGATATATTTTTATAGTTCCGATAATTATGAAGCATAAGCGCATGTACTTTCATTTTTTATTCCCCTTGTTTAACGACCTTCCATATACCTTCATCAATAATCTCAATCACATCATCTGCATGTATTTTACGACGCTTTGCTGTCTCGATTATACCGTTTAGTTTGATGCGCTTTTCTTCGAGTAAAAATTTAATTTGTCCACCGGATTCAATGATACCTGCCCATTTAAGCAGTTGATCAAGCTGGATTACATCGGTTTTTATTTCAATTGTTTTTGTTTCCATATATTTTCTCCTTTTTATAAAGCAAGGGGGTGTCGCAAAAATTATTTAATTGCAACATCCCCTTTTTAATTTTTATTAGAATTATTGTGCTGTACGTACAGGCGTGACAATATACGTAAATGTATCATCATTTTCTAGTTTTACAGCAGCTGGATTAAGCGATTGATTCAAGGAAAAATAAAATTCTTCTCCATCAATATTTTTTAGGACATCTGTCACATACTTTGCATTAAATGCAATAGTAACATCGGGTCCGTCAATTGATACCGGAACCGTTTCCTCGGCTTTACCAATATCCGGATTATTCGAAGAAATAAGAACTTTTCCTTCTGAGAAATTAAGACGAATGATATTATATTCACCTGCACGCGAAATAAGTGATACACGATCGACTGCCGATAAGAAATCATGTGTATGAATCTTTACATTTGTCTTGAATTCCGGTGGGATAACACGTTTATAATCAGGAAACTGTCCTTCGATCAACCGGGATGTTAGATATACATTATCAAAAGAAAAACTAATCTGGTTATAGGAACAATTTACTTTTACATTTGTTGGTATTTCCGACACCATAATACGCAGAAGTTCATTGAGTACCTTTGCTGGAATAATTATTTTTATCGAACCATTGAATTCATCAAGAATTTCTTTTTTGACAGAAAGACGATGTGTATTTGTCGCTGCCATTGTTACCTCAGAATTATTTACATCAAGTAAACAGCCGGTAAATACAGGACGAGCTTCATCGTTTGAGCAGGAAAATACGGTTTTTTTCACAAGATCACGAAGTATGTTATCACGAATTGTAAAATTCATATTTCCTGTCATTGGTTGAATTACCGGAAATTCATTTGCGGGTAAACTCAATAATGTAAAATCCGCTGTATTTGAAGTAATATTTACAATTTTTTCTTCACGGTTAAACTCAAGACGTACTTCTTCACCAGGAAGACGGCGAATGACTTCCTGCATATATCGTCCGGAAAGTACGATAGCACCTGGTTCATCTATCTGTGCTTCGATTTTACAGGCAATGCCCAATTCATAGTCTGTTGCCTGTAGTTCGAGGATATTTTCATTTGCATTAAAATAAATACCCGAGAGTATTGGCATTTGTGGTTTGCTTGATACTGCTTTTGATACAATTTGTATGGCTTGTACCAATGCATTTTTAGGGCATGTAAACTTCATTTTTGCGTCTCCTCGTTTATTTTATTAAGGTATATATATTATAAAAAGAATAGTAGTAATAGTCGTAGGGCCTGTGGAAAAGTTGATAACCCATGAAATCTATTGAGTTATCAACTTTTATGCGGTGGATAAAGTGTCAGCAAAGTAGAGGTGAGTTATCCACATAATAACAGGTATAACTTTATATTTATCTTATCCACAATTCATCTACAGGATACAAGTTGTATTATCCACATAGTTATCCACTACATGCTTTCAATTCTTTGTATAAGTTCTTTTATAATATTATTTAGTTTCATATCTTCATTGCGTTCCCGTGAAATTTTAACATGTGCGTGGATAACTGTTGTATGATCGCGACCACCAAAAATTTCACCGATTCGCGGCAAAGACGTGTCTGTAAGTTCACGGCAAAGATACATGGCAATTTGTCGTGGAAAAGCAAGGTTTCGTGTACGTTTTTTTGCGATAAGATCATCAATTTTTATTTTGAAATAAGATGCAACAATCTCTTGAATCAGTTCGAGTGTTATTTGTTTTGTCTTTCCTGTTGGAAAAACATTTTTAAGTGCTTCGGCTGCAAGTTCATTACTGATAACCTGTTTATTAAGCGAAGCATAGGCAACGACACGTGTCAAAGCACCTTCAAGTTCGCGAATATTATTATCGATACGACTCGCGATATAAACCATAACATCATTTGGAACATTAAGATTTTCGATAAGAGCTTTTTTTCGAAGAATAGCAATACGTGTTTCAAGATCTGGTGCTTGAATATCTGTAATGAGTCCCCATTCGAAACGGGAACGAAGACGGTCTTCCAACGTCTGAATTTCACGGGGATGACGATCACTGGAAATAATAATTTGTTTATTTGCATCATGCAGTGTGTTGAAGGTATGAAAAAATTCTTCCTGTGTATGTTCTTTTTTTGATAAGAATTGGATATCATCGACGAGCAGGACATCAATATTACGATATTTCTGCCGAAAAGCTTCCGGTTTACCATCACGAATGGAGTTAATGAGTTCATTTGTGAATTTTTCACTCGATATGTAAAGTACACGCATCTCCGGATGGTTTTGCAGGATCTTGTGGCCGATTGCGTGCATAAGATGTGTTTTGCCAAGTCCAACACCGCCGTACATAAAAAAAGGATTGTAAACCTTGGCAGGAGACTCAGCAACAGCAAGTGCCGCTGCATGAGCAAAACGATTGGAATTACCCGTTACAAAGGTTTCAAAGATATACTTTGGATTCAGCGAAGAAGAATCTCCAGGCGCAATTGGGGAGGGAACCAGGCGTATAGCACCTGATTGAGATTGTTCATCAATTAGTGTAGATTGAATCATTTGTGGTTCTGAAAATGCAGCAGAGTTTCTTGACTGAGGCTGTTCGAGAGACGTATCTGGTTCTGCCGGAACCAAATTCATACTTGTAATTTTTATCGTTAATTTTGCCTGAGTAACCTCGAAGCTGGCATCGCTGATAAAAGGAACATAGTGTTTTTCGATCCATTCTCGGGAAAAATCAGTAGGAGTGCCAAGTTCAATTTCACTTGTTGTAAGGGATAAGGGGATAATTGAAGACAACCATGTTTCAATTGCGGTCTTATTAAGAGAGTCTTCTAATTTTTTAAGAATTTGCTCCCATGTGGCTTGTAGTTGAGTCTGATCCATAAGAAAAATCCTTTCTAAAAATAAGATATGAACAATAGTTATAAACATCTTAATAAGTTATCCACCTTTTTATACACAGCAGTGGATAACTTATTAGAGAAAAAAGGTAAAAAGGCGAAAAAAAATACAAAATCGCAAAAATAATTTCACGAGTCTTTGTATTTTATATAGATATATGAATACTCTTGCGAGGTAGGCATATCTTTGTGGATAACTTAAGGTATTTTGTGGATAAAACTATTTAATTGTGCATATCTTCATTACGCAGTTAAGAATATATTACCAAAAGCAGAGCGAGTTATCAACAGTTTTTAATAGAATAGTATGAAAAACTATAAAATTATCCACAGAAACCTGTTGATTAAACACTGTAAAATTCTTGACACCACAGGTTGTGTGGGCTATAATTCTTTATAGTTAAAATTGTGTTTAGTATATTTGATTTTGACCGAGATTTTTTGAATGCTTGAAGGAGGTGCCGAATAATGAAACAAACTTTTCAACCAAATAATCATTGGAAAAAGAAAACCCATGGTTTCCGGGAACGTATGAAGACTAAAGGCGGTCGTCTTGTTTTGCAGAGAAGACGTGCTAGAGGCAGAAAGAAACTGTCGGCTTAATATTAGGTCACTCCGGTGACCTATTTTTTCCATTTAGTAAAAATGAGGATTTTAAAATGTTTAAATTACCGAAGCGGAGGATTCTGCGACAAAATAAAGAATTTCAGAAAGTTTACCGTTGTGGTCGTTCATATGCAAATCGGTATATAGTGTTGTATGTTTTTGCGGCAAACGGCTTGCAGAACAAGGTTGGCTTTGCGGCTGGTAAAAAATTAGGTAATGCTGTTACGCGTAATCGTGTCAAACGCTTGCTTAGGGAAAGTTATCGATTGAACCAGCACATGCTGGATACGAAATACTGTTTACTTCTCGTTGGCAGAAAATCGGCTGTAAATGTAAAGTATGCAGTCGTAGAAAAGGCTTTTCTCAATTTGGGTAGAAAAACCGGGATATTTAGACAAGAGGCGAAATAAGTGAAAAAGATATTTTTATGTCTTATAAATTTTTATAGGAATTTTATATCGCCACTTATGCTGCCTTCCTGTCGCTATATTCCGACATGTTCGGAATATGCACTTATTGCAATTGAAAAATACGGGGCTTTGCGTGGCGGCTGGATGGCCTTTAAGCGCATTTTACGTTGTCATCCGTTCCATAAAGGCGGATATGATCCCGTGAAATAAAGCTTTACTATGATGAAAATTAGGATGTGATAATTTGAATTTTTTTAGTTCTATATTCCAGCCCGTGGTTAATTTACTTCAGTCAATATTGGAATTTTTCTATCATGTTACGGGTATGCTAGGTATTGAAAGTTATGGACTGGCCATTGTTTTTATGACGGTTGTTATTAAGGTTCTGCTTTATCCGTTGACGGTAAGACAGGTAAAGTCAATGAAGGGGATGCAGGATATACAGCCTGAAATGAAAAAGCTGCAGGCTAAACATAAAAATAATCCACAGCTTTTACAAAAGGAAATGGCAAAACTTTATAAAGATGCCGGAGTCAACCCGCTTGCTGGTTGTTTACCGCTTGTTGCGCAGATGCCAATATTAATGGGAATGTTTTATGCATTGCAGAGTCTTACGTATGCAGGAGATCCTTCCTTTCTCTGGCTGACGACGCTGTCACAGCCGGATCCATTTTACATACTGCCGGTGCTTTCTGCAGCAACGACATTTATTCAACAGAAACAGACGACATCGGAAATGAATCAGCAAATGAAAATGATGATGATTTTTATGCCGATTTTTATTGGCTGGATTAGTATCAGTTTCCCTGCCGGGCTTGTTATGTATTGGGTAATTAATAATGTTATGCAGATTCTTCAACAATGGTGGATGTACCGTGGTGAAGAAAAAGTAAAAAAGGGGGCTGCCTAACCATGGCAACGGTAGTTGAAAAGACCGGTAAGACTGTTGAAGAAGCAATTTCTGCGGCTCTCACAGAACTAAATTTGCCTGAGAACCGTGTTTCATATGAAGTAGTCGAGGAAGCATCTAAGGGATTTTTGGGAATTATCGGTGTAAAACTCGCCAAAGTCAGAGTTACAGTCAAGGAGAATTTACCACAGGAAAAAGCGTTAAAATTTTTGGAAGATATTTTTTCTGCTATGAATATTGATTTAAAGATAGAGGCATCTGATACAGAAGAAGGTCATGTTTTTAATCTGATTGGCGATAATCTTGGAATTCTTATTGGTAAGCATGGACAGACACTTGATGCTTTGCAGTATTTGACGAATCTTGCGGCAAATCATGGTTTTGTTAATGAAAAGGTGCGGATTATTATCGATGTGGAAAATTATCGCAGCCGCCGTGAGGAAACATTGCAGCGTTTGGCTATGCGTTTGGCAGACAAGGTGAAGCGTTCCGGTGATAAGATTGTTCTTGAACCGATGAATCGTCATGAACGCAAGATTATCCATACAGCATTGCAGGAGAACCGTCGTGTCATGACCTCCAGCTCGGGTGAAGAACCTTATCGTAAGGTTGTTATTGAACCGCGTCATAGTAAGGAATAAACGGAAGAGACGCTTGTCTTTTGCGGTATATAAAGGTTTTTGGTACGAGGGAACTGTGAAAGGGCTGTCTCAAATTTTATTATTTGGGATAGCCCTATTTTTTTTTAGGAGTGATAGCCATGCAGGCAGATACGATCAGTGCAATTGCAACAGCAATCGGTGAAAGCGGGATCGGTATTATTCGGATCAGCGGTGAAAAAGCACTGGAAATTGCAGCAAAAATATTTCGACCTCAAAGTGGTAAATCACCAGAAGAGATATCTTCGCATCAAGCAGTATACGGAATGATTACAGCAGAGGATGGAACCATTATTGATGAGGCGATTTGTCTGATTATGCGGGCACCGCATTCCTATACCGTTGAGGATGTTGTTGAACTGCAGTGCCATGGTGGGACAATGCCGCTGCGACAAGCTTTGGAACTTACGTATCGTGCTGGAGCGCGTCCGGCAGAGCCCGGGGAATTTACAAAACGGGCATTTTTAAATGGTCGTCTTGATCTTACGCAGGCACAGGCTGTTATGGATGTTATTACATCGAAGACTGAAGCATCGCTGCGAATGGCCGAAAGCCATTTGGCAGGAAGATTTTCAAAAAAAATTGATACTATGCGTCATGATATTCTTGCAATGATTGCACATCTTGAAGCAAGTATTGATTTCCCGGAAGACGATATCGATGATGTTGTTACAGAAGAAGTTCGAAACAGGATAGAAATAATACGCAGTCAAATTAGTGGTTTGTTAGCAACAGCTAAGACTGGTAAAATTTTGCGGGATGGTTTGGAAACGGCTATTATAGGCAAGCCGAATGTTGGAAAATCAAGTCTTTTGAATGCGCTTTTGCAGGAATCGCGGGCAATTGTGACCAATGTTCCCGGCACAACGCGCGATAGTATTGAAGAGTATGCAAATATTGGTGGTATTCCACTTCGGATTATTGATACAGCAGGTATTCGTGATACCGATGATTTTGTTGAAAAAATTGGTGTGGATAAAGCACGCGCTTATATCGAACATGCTTCACTAGTATTGGTTCTTTTTGACTTTTCCCGGGAAATATCATCGGAGGATGAAGATATTATCAAGTTGGTCAAAGATAAAGAGGCACTTATTTTAATCAACAAGACGGATCTAAAGGGGTACTTATCTGTGGAGAAAATTCGGAAAAAATTGCCTTTGCATAAATTTATTGAGATTTCTACGGTTGAAGAAACCGGTCTTGATCAGCTGAGAACGGCAATTACAGATATGGTTTATAGTGATCAAGTGCAGCAGGGGGAGAGCGCCTTTGTCAACAATGCACGTGAAGCCAATATTTTGCACGTAGCGGAGACCCATTTAAAAGAGGCACTTATGACGATTGAGCATGAGATGAGTGCAGATTTTGTCGTTATCGATCTTCGTTCTGCCTGGGAAAAGCTTGGTGAAATTACAGGAGATACGGTTGGTGAAGATATTATTGATGAGATTTTTAGTCAGTTTTGCATTGGAAAATAATGGTAAATATAAAATAAATTTATAAATATTAGGAGGCTATTGTGGTGTTTGTTGCAGGAGAATATGATGTAATTGTGATCGGGGCCGGACATGCCGGAGTGGAAGCTGCATTAGCTGCGGCACGTATTGGTTGTACAACGCTGCTCACGACACTTAGTATGGATAATATTGCGATGATGCCATGTAATCCATCAGTCGGGGGGCCCGCAAAGGGGCATCTTGTACGGGAACTGGATGCGCTTGGCGGTGAAATGGGAATCAATGCAGATAAAACTTGTATTCAGTATCGTACACTGAATATGGGGAAGGGGCCGGCAGTTCATGCACTTCGGGCACAAGCCGATAAAAAGCTTTATCAGTTTACGATGAAAGAAACTTGTGAACAGCAGAAAAATCTTGATGTAAAGCAGCTGCTTGTTGAAAAACTGCTGCTTGAAGATTCAAGCGTTGCTGGGGTTGAGATTGAAACAGGAGAAGTTTATAAATGCAAAGCTGTCGTGCTGGCATCGGGAACGTATCTTCGCGGTAAAATCATTCTTGGGGAAAAAACCTACACAGGTGGTCCAAACGGACAACGGGCGGCTGAAAAATTGTCTGCATCTTTGCAAGAAGCGGGTGTAAAGCTTATGCGCTTTAAAACAGGGACACCAGCACGGGTCGATCGCCGATCGCTTGATTTTTCAAAAATGACGATTCAGCCAGGTGATGATGTTGTGCGTAATTTTTCCTTTATGAGCGATGTGACGACACGTGAACAAGTTCCATGCTGGCTGACTTATACAAATGAAGCAACACATAAGATCCTGCGGGATAATATGGATCGGGCACCGATGGCCAATGGTATGATTGAAGGTATTGGGCCACGTTACTGTCCTTCAATTGAAACAAAAGTACTTCGTTTTCCGGATAAAAAACGCCATCAGCTTTTTCTTGAACCGGAAGGTCTTCATACAGAAGAAATGTATGTACAGGGAATGTCAACGAGTATGCCTATGGATGTGCAGATCGAATTTTTGCAAACGATACCCGGACTGGAAAAAGCAAAGATTATGCGTGCGGGCTATGCAATAGAGTATGACTGCATCGATCCGCTGCAGTTGAAATCATCGCTGGAATTCAAAAAAATCAGCGGATTTTTTTCAGCAGGACAATCCAATGGGACTTCCGGATATGAAGAAGCGGCTGCACAAGGTCTTATTGCGGGTATTAATGCGGCGATGATGGTTAGAGGTGAGGAACCTCTTATATTAAAGCGATCGGATGCATATATTGGTGTGCTCATCGATGATCTTGTGACGAAGGGAACGCATGAGCCGTACCGCATCATGACATCGCGCGCGGAATATCGTTTACTGCTGCGTCAGGATAATGCGGATCTTCGCCTGACAGAAATGGGGCGCAGTGTTGGTCTTGTATCAGATGCCCGCTATACACGTTTTATGGAAAAAAAGAAGTGTATAGAGAAAATGACAGTATTTTTGCAGGAACTGAAGATCAATCCAAGTAGGGAAGTACTTGCTAAACTGGAAGCGATGAATTCCACGGATATTCGAACGACAACAACGATGTATTCAATGCTGAAGCGTCCTGAAATATCATACGACAAACTAAAGGCTTCGTTTGATCTACCGGAAATTAATGACGAAGTGAAGCGTCAGATCGAAATTGCGGCGGTTTATGAAGGCTATATCAAAAAACAGCTTGAACAGGTAGAGCGCATGGAAAAGTTGGAAAATAAGCTGCTGCCGGAAAATATGGATTATAGGATTGTCCCGAGTCTGCGCGATGAAGCAAGAGAGAAGCTCATGGCAATACGTCCGCGTTCAGTAGGACAAGCGGGTCGTATCTCAGGGGTATCACCAGCCGATCTTTCTATTTTGCTTGTTTATCTCGAACAGTGTCGTCGCAGCGGGGTGAAAAAATGAACTTTAAAGATGCAATGGCAAAAGCGGCAGAAGACTATGGATTTACGCTTACACTAGAACAGTTGTCTGCTTTTGAAACCTATTTTTGTCTTCTTATTGAGTGGAATGAAAAGATAAATCTGACGGCAATTACGGAACCTGAGGCGGTTGCAGTAAAGCACATGATTGATTCTCTTAGCTGTTATCGTGAGGATGTATTTCCCGCTGGTGCGAAAATTATTGATGTTGGTACAGGTGCAGGATTTCCGGGACTGCCTTTAAAGATTTTTCAGCCGCAGCTTATACTTACTTTGCTTGATTCATTGAACAAACGTGTTCGATTTTTGGAGTGCACTACAGAAAAATTGGCTCTTAAAGGCGTATGCTGCGTCCATGCTCGGGCGGAAGAAGGTGCGCGTATGAAAGTATACCGTGAAAATTTTGATGCAGCTGTATCACGTGCTGTGGCGCGTCTGCCGATTCTTTGTGAGTACTGTCTGCCCTTTGTAAAGAAAGGCGGATATTTTGTTGCACTCAAAGGTATGCAGTATAACGATGAGATAAGAGAAGCTGAAAAAGCTATACGCATGCTGGGCGCTGTTATTGACGAAGTTCGGCCGATAAAGCTGCCGGGACTTGATGATATCCGGGCTGTAATTTATATTCGCAAGACAGGTACTACACCAGCTGTTTATCCTCGTAAGGCAGGAATACCGGAAAAAAATCCGCTGGGGATCTGCGTGAAAAAGGATTTTGCTGAAGCGAAGACGAAATAAACAAGGAGTAGAAACAGGGCGGTGAAAATAGTATGGGGTTTGGTAAATTTTTCGGTATAAGTGATAAAGATGATGATGCCGAAAAAGGAAAAAGACGACAGTCGGCAGTAGTAGTTTTGCCGGAAGAATCATCTGCTTCATTGGGTGAAGCTGTAAAGATTGCAATTTCTGTGATTGTGCCGAATCCGTTTCAACCGCGAAAGATATTTAGTGATACTGCATTACAGGAACTGGCTGATTCGATTCGTGAAGTTGGTATTTTACAGCCGCTGCTTGTAAGAAAAAACAATACAGCAGGCTGCGAGCTGATTGCGGGAGAACGTCGTTTGCGGGCAGCAAAGCTTGCTGGGTTATCAGAGGTTCCTGTAATTTACAGAAATTTTACGGATAAAGAACTGGCTGAAAGTGCAATGATTGAGAATCTCCAGCGAGAAAATCTTCATTTTTTGGAGGAAGCAGCAGGTTTTATGCAGTTGCTTGAAACATTTGATTTTACGCAGGCAGCATTGGCAAAACGCATGGGAATTAGTCAGTCAACTTTGGCAAATAAGCTGCGCTTGCTGAAGCTTTCTTCTGAGGTTCAAAATATACTTGTAGCATCTAACCTGACGGAACGCCACGCAAGGGCTCTTCTGCGTCTTTCTTCAGCATCTCAGCAGTTGTCTGTTGTAAAGGACATCATACAGAGGGAACTCAACGTGAAGCAGACAGAGACACTCGTGGCTTCTTTTTTGGCAGAAGACAGTACTATAAAGAAGAAAAGAAAGATAACTGGGATTGTTCGTGATGTAAGAATATATATTAATACAATAAAGCAAGTTACAGATCAGATGAAATTGTCAGGATTAAAGATAAAAGTGCAGCAGGAGCAATCAGAGGATTACATTACATTGAATATAAAGATTCCAAAGAAGACAGCAGCAGTAAAAAAGGATTGAAGGAGAAAGCGGGGAAAAATAATGAAACGGTATATGATCATGACAGTTCTTTGTTTATGGGCATTTTCAAGTGTTTGTTTTGCCGATGGGGCGACTATGCCTGCAGCAGACACATCCGGGTTGAAGACAGCAGCAACGCCAACAGCTACAGTACTTACAAGCGAAGATAAAGAAAAAGCTGCTTTGAAAAATCGTTTTGTAAAAATATTTCAGGATAAATCCTACACGTATTATGTTGATACGAAAACGGAACAATGGACCTATTGTCCAAATACAACGGAACAGGTTATTGATGTTTGGATAAAGCTTGTCAATGTAGATGATACTAAGTACAGTTATCCGGAAACGTATCTTTTAGAGCATTATTACATTCGCCCGGATAAGCAGCAAATTCAGTTTCTTTGTGAAATAGAAGTTGCGGGTCGTCCCAATAATGCAATTCAGCAACGTGAATACAGTGCGGCAAATTGGGAAAATCTTGTTCCGGGAAGTGTAGAAGATTCAATCTATCAGGCAATTGTTGCAAATACAAAGAATTTGGAAAAAAAGAAAAGTAATTCAAAAACTGAAGTGCGTGATTTTGTGGAAGAACTTTTCCGAGTTTCATTTTAGTTACCTACTTATCCACAAAGTTATACACATTTCGTCTATATAAGTGTGTGTATTGTGGATAAGTAGGTAATAAATCCATAAAATATAAAAATTCATTATTTTACTAGGAACATACAGAAATAATAAAATCAAGTAAAATGGAAGTAATCCGAAAAATTATTTATGAGAATATAGTAGTTTTGCTAAAAACCCCCCACAGATTTATGAATCTGTGGGGGGTTTTAGATAGTGTTTATATGAAATCAATGATGGAAAAGTCGAATAGCTGTGAAAGCCATTGCTATATTGTATTTATCGCAAGTTTCGATGACGTTGTCATCACGAATAGAACCACCACTCTGGGCAACAAAGCTGACACCACTCTTATGAGCGCGTTCAATATTATCACCAAAAGGAAAAAATGCATCGGACCCGAGTGATACGTCTTTAACTGTTTTAAGCCAGGCGGTTTTTTCTTCCGTTGTAAATATGTCTGGTTTCTTGGTAAAGACACGTTTCCAATTATCATTATCAAGAAGGTCCATGTACTCATCCGAGACGTAGATATCAATAGCATTGTCACGATCAGGACGGCGAATATCTTTTTTAAAAAGGAGATTCAGTACTTTTGGATTCTGACGAAGATGCCAAATATCTGCTTTATTACCAGCAAGTCGTGTGCAGTGGACACGTGATTGCTGGCCGGCACCAATACCAATAGCCTGCCCATCTTTGGCATAACATACAGAGTTGGACTGCGTATACTTAAGTACAATAAGCGAAATAAGAAGATCACGTTTTGCTGCATCCGGGATATTTTTATTTTTTGTTGGAATATTTACAAGACAGCTGTCATCAATCTGAATGTTGTTGCGTTTCTGCTCAAAAGAAATACCAAAAACTTCCTTCGTTTCAAGTTCTGGTGCCATATAAGAAGAATCCATCTGAATAACGAGGTAGTTGCCTTTACGTTTTAGTTTGAGAATTTCAAGTGCAGCAGCAGAGTAGGATGGAGCAATGATGCCATCAGACACTTCACGTGCGAGAAAAGAAGCTGTCTGTGCATCACATTCGTCGGATAAAGCGACAAAGTCACCATAGGATGACATCCTGTCAGCACCACGAGCACGGATATAAGCTGTAGCGATTGGAGAAAGCTCAATGCCTTCAACAAAGTAAACTTGTTTTAATATAGCAGATAATGGCATAGCAACTGCTGCACCAGCAGGGCTTACATGCTTAAAAGAAGCGGCTGCCGGAAGGCCGGTTGCTTCACGAAGTTCACGGACAAGCTGCCAGCTGTTGAAAGCATCAAGAAGATTAATATATCCAGGTTTGCCGTTAAGGATAGTGAAGGGCAGGTCTCCTTTTTTGACGAAAACACGGGCTGGTTTCTGATTTGGATTACAGCCATATTTTAATTCAATTTCATGCATAATTAAATCTCCTTTATAATTATAATACAAAAAAAGCCCACACGTATTCCAGGCTCTGCCCAGACGGTCGGCTTTCTAAACTATACTTCATGTGGTCATTTCCACTTCCGTCAGTTGTATAGTTGGTATAATTTTAATGTACCATCGACAAGAATTTTTGTCAATGGTACATTAAAATTATTGTTAAATAAATGTAAGTAGCATAGTTAGCAGATATTTGTAGAATACACAGGATTTTTTTTTGAAATGGAGAATATGTAAACAGGAGGCGAATACAATGTTAAAAAGTATTGCAGTTATGACAAGCGGCGGTGACAGTCCAGGAATGAATGCAGCAGCAAGGGCAGTCATACGTACGGCTTTGTTTGAAGGAGTAAAGGTATGGGGCATCAATAATGGATATAAAGGCCTGCTGGAAGAAGACTTGTTTGAAATGGAATCCCGTTCGGTAGGGGATATCATTCAGCGAGGGGGTACTTTTCTTGGAACAGCGCGCTGTCCGGAGTTTGAAACACCGGAAGGACGGACAAAAGGTTATGAAAATCTTATAAAGCATAATATTGAAGGGCTTGTTATCATCGGTGGAGATGGCAGTCTGCGTGGTGCACAGAAGCTTAGTGCAGAACACGGTATTCCTATTGTAGGGTTACCTGGCACAATAGATAATGATGTATGGGGAACTGATTATACAATTGGTTCTGATACAGCAGCAAATACAATTATTGATGCAATCAATAAGCTAAGGGATACAGCATCAGCACATCATCGAATAGCAGTTCTTGAAGTGATGGGACGCAAATGCGGCTGGCTGGCGATGATTACGGGTATTGCTGGTGGTGCCGAATATATTCTTGTGCCAGAAGAAAAATTTGATATTAATGCAGTTTGTACTGGAATTAAGGCAGATTATGAAAGAGGAAAACGTTATGTCCTCGTCGTTGTTGCTGAAGGTGTTGGCAGTGGAATTGATATTGGAAATCAGATTGCAGAGAAGACTGGAATTGAGACACGCGTTTCGGTTCTGGGGCATATCCAGCGCGGTGGTTCGCCAACGGTTGAAGATCGTGTAAAAGCAAGTCAGCTGGGAGAAAAAGCAGCATTGGCACTTATCTCAGGGCTTTCTGATGTTGTGTTTGGTTTTAATCATGGAAACGTAGTCAGTATTGATCTTCATGATGCTGTAACAAATAAGAAAAAGCTTGATGCGGAATGTATGCGCTTGGCAAAAGTGCTTGCATAAAAACAATAATTTATAAACACTCAAAAGGAGACTGTAAAAATACAGTCTCCTTTTGAGTGTTTCACGTGAAACATTATTTTTTTATAAGCGCTTTAGCAATGTTTACGGCCTGCACACCATCGTGAGCATAAGCATCTGCACCAACTTCATCAGCATATTCTTGTGTAAGAACGGCACCGCCAACCATAACTTTTGCAGAACTTCCGGCATCATTGAGGGCTTTAATAACAGCATCAATCTGAACCATCGTTGTAGTCATAAGCGCACAAAGACCAACAATATCTGCATCGTTTTCAATAGCAGCACGAACAATATCTTCAGCAGCGACATCTTTGCCAAGATCAATAAGGTGAAAACCATTGTTTTCAAGTAAAGCCGCTACAATATTTTTGCCAAGATCATGAACATCTCCTTTTACGGTAGCAATGACAAATGTTCCTTTGCTTTGAATGATTTGTGCAGGTAAAATTTCTTTGATTTTAAGAAAAGCGATTCGCATAACTTCGGCTGAAAGAAGTACTTGTGGAAGAAAGAGTCGACCAGAGCCAAAATCAATACCAATTTCATTCATGGCAGCAGTTAGTGATTTTTCAGTGATTTCCTCTGAGGTTTTTCCTTCATGCAGTGCTTTTTCGACAAGCATAGCAACACTTTCTTTTTCACCATCAATAACCGCCATTTTAATTGCTGTAAGTGTATCCATATTGGTGATTTTTGCTGTTGCAGCTTTTGGGGGAGCAGTTTGATTAATAGTGCTTTTACTATAAGCAAGACCGTTTTGATCTTTACCCAGGAGGGCAGAACTGGCGAGCAAAGATGCCTGCATGGTATCATCGTAAGGATTCATAATTGGGGCATCAAGACCCGCTGCCAGACACATTGCAAAAAAAGTGCCATTAATTAGTGGGCGATTTGGAAGACCATAGGAAATATTACTAAGACCCATCGTTGTTGGATAGCCAAAAGCATCACGATAAAGTTGAAGTGTATGCAGTGTTTCTCTGCAGGCTTTTTCATCAGCGGCAATCGTCATAACAAGACCGTCAAGTAAAAAATCGCCGGATTTGAGGCCAAATTGCTGTGCTTCATCAATAATAATTTCAATAAGTTCTTTGCGCTCATTGGCTGTTTTTGGCACACCTTTTTCTCCGATTGGCAGGCATAAAATAGCTGCGCCATATCTTTTGGCCAGTGGCAAAAAGGCTTCCAGACGCTCCGGTTCAGCACTGACTGAGTTAATAAGTGCACGACCAGGGTATGCTTTAAGACCGGCTTCAAGAGCAGCAACATCACTTGTGTCAATTGCAAGCGGTACATCGACGAGCTGAGAAATCTCGGTAATGGCTTTTTTCATTGCAGCTGTCTGATCAATTCCGCCAACACCCATATTGACATCAAGAACTTGTGCACCGGCACGTATCTGTTCAATAGCTTCTTTTTTTACGGAGAGAAAAGAGCCTTCTTTGATTTCTGCAGCAAGTTTTTTACGACCTGTTGGATTTATGCGTTCACCAATAAGGACGGTTGGAAGATCTTTATCAATAAAGACTGTTTTACTGCGACTTGTAAGAGCCAGCCGTGGCGAGATTTTCTTGCGTACAGGTTCAATGC
>Ga0172378_10002409_pt1 | contig 17520 bp, 14 predicted proteins | sample GrowelOW332metaG_FD_119755 | JGI IMG/M metagenome (GOLD analysis project Ga0172378, IMG submission 119755) | Groundwater microbial communities from an aquifer near a municipal landfill in Southern Ontario, Canada - Pumphouse #3_1 metaG | ecosystem: Environmental > Aquatic > Deep subsurface >... | reverse complement strand
TGTCTGTTTGAGCGTGTGCCTTCTGTAAAAACCAATGATGACTTTGCGGCTTTACTTCCCTGGAATATTAAAATTTCTCCATTTGTAGAAAATTGTAAATGGGGGGATTAATTGACGGTTACAGTACATCTGCTCATAAGTAAATTTTGAAAATGAAACATAAGAACTTGTTGTTTCTGCATATAGCGCTTTTTTATAAAAACTAAAGCTTTTACTTTTGAAATTTGACTTTGATTGAGAAATGCCAACTGACTATTACAGGCTTATCAATGTAAAGTGTTGTCAGCTTGAAGAAAAATTAATTCATTGCCTACGCGGGATTGTAGCGGTAGCTGAAAGCTAGTGCGATAGCACCGGAGGCGAAAGCCGTAGCCGCGGAAAGCCCGATGAGAAAGAGAAACCGGCTTGTCCGGCAGGCAAGAGAAAAAAAATACGTCCTAAATTCTTTTTACACATTAAACTTTGAAAGTCTTGAGCAGGCTTCTTCTATGTCTTCCCTGTGGCCAAAGCAGCTGAACCTTAGGAAAGACTCGCCGGCCGGTCCAAAGCCGCTGCCTGGTGTTGTTACAACGTTGCATTCGTTTAAGATTCTGTCAAACATGTCCCAGCTTTTTACTCCCGGAAATTTTACCCACAAATATGGAGAGTCGCCTGTGTAAAATACTTTTACGCCTTTGCTTGAGAAGTTTGGCTGCACAAGTGTTTTTTTCATTATAGAGGCGTTTTCTAAGTAGTAGTCTACCAAGCCCTTCATTTCTTTTATGCCAGTTTCATCTAACGCCGCCAATGCTCCGTGCTGGGCAATGTTGCTTGCTCCGTTGAAAAGCGTTGTCATTACACGGTTCCAGTCCTGCTTTACCGGAGTGCCGTCTGAAAATTTTAATTCTGATGGAACTACAGACCAGCCTAAGCGAACTCCTGTGAAGCCTGCAGGTTTTGAAAATGAGTTCACTTCTATGGCGCACTTTTTTGCGCCTTCAATTTCATATATTGTCTTTGGAAGTTTTGAGTCCCTTATGAAAGCAAAATACGCTGAGTCGTAAATTATTATGCATTCGTTTTTTAACGCGTAGTCAACTAACTTCTGCAAGTCCTCTTTTGTAGAGGCGGCACCTGTTGGATTGTTTGGCGAGCAGAAGTATATGAGCGAGTTCTTTTTTATTTTGCTTAGTTCTGGGAAGAAATTGTTTTCTTCTGTGCATGGAAGATAAGTCACGCCCTTGTAGCCTTTGCCGTTTGACTTTCCTGCGGCCCCTACAACTACGCTTCCGTCAACGTAGACTGGGTACGCCGGATCCTGCACTGCTATTTTTGTCTTTCTTCCAAACAGGCACTGCAGGCGGGCAATGTCGCACTTTGCTCCGTCTGAAATAAAAACTTCATCTGACGTCACCATGTTTGGGTAAAACACTGCTGCTATTTTTTGCCTAAGCTCTGTAAGGCCCTGCTCGTCGCCATAGCCAGAATAGCCTTCTTTTGTTCCAAGAGATGTGGCGTAGTCTGCAAGCGCTTTTGTAATGTGAGGTGTCAAAGGCTCTGTTGTGTTGCCAATGCCAAGGCTTATTATTTTTGCGTCTGGATGTTTTGCCTGGTATTCCCTTCTTCTTTTTGCAACTTCAGGAAAAAGATACCCAGCAGACAAATTTGAAAATCCTTCGTTTCTTTTTAACATATTAAGCCTCGTTATATAACTTCAAAAACAAATAAATACACTTAATTATTCATTAGCCACTCAGAGCTAAACTGTTTGGGTCCTGCCGCGACTCTCGCGGTATATGGCGGGCTGAACAGGTCGAGAGTGGCACCCTAACGGTTTGTCTCTGAGTTCTTACTACAACTACAAAGAATTTATTTGTTTTTGAATCAATTTAAATTTAGCTTCATAATAATGAAAAACGAAGGCTTATTCAATTAGAGAATATAGCGCTCTAGATCTTGGTCTTGAACAACGCCCTTTAGCTTTTCGTCAACGTAGTCCTTTGTGATTTCAACAGTTTCGCCTTTGTGCTGGTCGGCGGTGAAGCTTATGTCTTCCAGGACTGTCTCCATTATTGTGTGAAGCCTTCTTGCCCCTATGTTTTCTGCCCTTGAGTTAACGTCTTCTGCAAGGAAGGCCATGCGGTCTATTGCTTCGTCTGTGAATTTAAGGGTGACTTTTTCTGTTGCCAAAAGCGCTTCGTACTGCTTAACTAGTGCGTTCTTTGGCTCTGTTAGAATACGCTTGAACTCTTCCTTGTGCAAAGACTCCAGCTCTACTCTTAAAGGGAAGCGTCCCTGCAGTTCTGGAATAAGGTCGCTTGGTGCCGCAACACTGAACGCGCCGGCCCCTATGAACAAAATATGTGTTGTGTTTATTACGCCCCACTTTGTGTTGACATCGCTGCCTTCAATTATTGGAAGAATGTCACGCTGGACACCTTCACGGCTTACGTCCTGTCCGTTTGACTCGCCGCCATGAACTGCTATTTTATCTATTTCATCAATAAAAATAATGCCGCTCTGCTCTACACGCTTTTTTGCTTCGTCTGTCACTTTGTCCATGTCTGTGATCTTGTCAAGGTTCTGGGACATAAGTATTTCACGCGCTTCATGGACTGTGACTGTTTTTTTCTTAGAGCCGCCGCCGCTGAACATTTGCTGTATGCTTGAAATGCCGTCCGCCAAGTCGTCAATATTGCCGCTTCCGCTGAACATGCTCATGTCTGGCATTCTTGCTTCATTTGTCACTACAATTTCCACAGTCCTGTCTTCTAGCTTGCCTTCACGGAGCATCTGGCGGAACTTTTCACGAGTTGTGCTGTTTTCTGAATATGTTTTGCCGGCAGAAGAATTGCCGCTGTCTGAAGACGTGCCGTTGTTGATAGAATTTTCTGTTGTTGTGTTTGTTGAGTCGTATGTTTCTGTTGAAGCATTTGTTTGTGAAGAGCCGTCTGACAAAGGAATTATCTTCTGATTGTTTTCCTTTTGGCTTTTTGCTTTTGACAAGTCAACATCTGGTGTGATTCTTATAACGCCGCCTTGAATTGGGCTGTCCGGACCAAAGATGTTCCCTAGAATCTGCACATTGTTTTTTGTGCCGCTGCTTTTTGGCTCAGCATTCTTTTTTGTGGAAGTGCCTGGCAATAGCAGGTCTAGCAAGTCCTCTTCTACTTGAGGAACACATTTTTCCTTTAGCTTTTCCTGCATTTCGGCTTTTACGTTGTTGTATCCTACTGCCATCAAGTCGCGCACCATGCTTTCCACATCGCGTCCAACGTAGCCAACTTCTGTGTATTTAGTTGCCTCTACTTTTAAAAATGGAGCGTTGCATAGTTTTGCCAAACGGCGTGCTATTTCTGTTTTACCAACGCCAGTAGGTCCTATCATCAATATGTTTTTTGGAGCAACTTCTTCACGTATTTCTTCAGGTAGCCTTAGACGGCGCGCCCTGTTCCTTAAAGCAACCGCGACAAAGCGTTTTGCCTTGTTCTGCCCTATTATGTAATTGTCAAGCCTTTTTACAATTTCTGTTGGAGTAAGGTTCAATGAAGGATTGTCAAATTCGTCCTGAGTTAAAGCGTCCTCCGCTTTTTTGTTCTGAGTTTCCATTATAGCTCCTCAACTGTGATGTTGCTGTTTGTGTAGATGCAGATTTGCCCCGCAATTTTTAATGATTTTTGAGCAATTTCTTTTGCAGAAAGGTCGCTTGTTTCCATGTAGGCCATTGCAGCCGCATAAGCGTAGTTTCCGCCTGAGCCTATTGCAAGAATATCGTTTTCTGGCTCTACAACGTCGCCGCTGCCGCTTATTAGAAGAATCTTCTCTGAGTTTGCCACAAGAAGAAGAGCGTCAAGTTTGCTCATAGAGCGCTCTGTCCTCCACATTTTTGCAAGCTCCACTGCTGAGCGTGTAAGATCGCCGTTGAATTCCTTGAGCTTTACTTCAAATTTATCAAAAAGAGTAAAAGCGTCTGCTGTTGCGCCTGCGAACCCTGTAAGAACTTTTCCATCAAATATACGGCGCACTTTTCTTGCGTTGCCTTTCATTACTGTGTTGCCCATTGTGACTTGTCCGTCACCGGCCATTGCGACTTTGCCATTGCGCTTGACGGCAATAACGGTAGTGCTTCTTATTTTTTCATCTGTTTCGCTCATAATTTTACCCCTTATGTTTGTTTTTTATATTTTTCAAAATTATACACACATTATTAAAAATTAGCCGCACGTATGAAAACAGATTGGGGCCTGCCGCGGCTCTGGCGGTATATGGAGGGCCACTCAACTTAATCTTTTTTGCCGCTGTGAGGGAAGGCCTGGTTGTAGACTTCCTTAAGGCGCTCCTTTGAAATGTGAGTGTAGCGCTGGGTTGTGCTTATGCTTGCGTGGCCTAGCAGCTCCTGAACTACACGAACGTCCGCCCCGTTGGAAAGCATTGTTGTTGCAAAAGTGTGCCTGAACGCATGTGGCGACATTGGACGGTTTGTTCCTTCAACACCGCTGTATCTTGCAACAATAAGGCGGATTCCCCTGTCTGTAAGCGCTGTCCCCTTTTGGTTTACAAACACATTGTCAACCTGCTTAACCGCGCCATTGCCTATTGCAGGAAAGCGGAGCGCCCGTTCTGAAAGATATTGCCTTAACGAATTAACAGCGTCATCTTCAAAATAAACGCGCCTGTCTTTTTTGCCCTTGCCTGTAACAATCGCGCTTTTATATCCGTCAGAAAAATCCTGAATTTTTAATGCTGCCATTTCACCAACACGGCATCCTGAAGAATAAAGCATTTCAAAAATAGCCTTGTCCCTTGACTGCCAAAGAAGCTCCTTTTTTTCAGGCGTTGCGCAAAGCTCATCCACTTCAGAAGGTGTCATAAACCGTGGAAGATGATTTGGCAACTTTAGCGTCTTTAGCTCAAGGGAAACATTGGTAGAAATATACTGAAATTTTTTGCAATAGGCAAATAAACTTCTTACAGCCGCAATGAACCTGTTTATAGAAGCTGAAGAATATTTTCTTTTGCTAAGAGAGCCTATGCAAAGAAGAAGGTTTTCAAGTGTTACAGAGGTCATCTCCTTAGTTCCGCCTAGAATCAACGAGAGGTGCTTTAGGTCGTCCCTGTAGCCTATGACTGTGTTCTTAGAAAGCCCGCGGACTGTCTCTAGGTACAGCAGATATTCAGAAGTGCAGTCGTCTATTGTAACAGGAATGTTCGCAGGAAAAGACGCTGCCGCTGAAGGAAAATATGTTTTATTTGATTCAATTGATTCCTCAGTTTTTACTTTGCCGTTTGTTTTTTCAACACGAGCATAATCTTTTGAATCTGCCATTGGCTATTCGTTGTCCTTGTTATTTTCCGCAAGCACCCTTGCCTTTTCATTTGCGACTTTCTGGGCTTCCTTGTCAGCTTCATTTGCTTCTGCAAAAGCGCCCGCAGCTTCTGCCGCAACAGCTTCGTCAACCGAGTGCAAATAATCGCATGATGGATTTATACATGACTTGTATGTGCCGTTCTTCTTGTCGTATTTTTCCACAAGGAACCAGCCGCACTTAGGGCAGGTAATGCTCAATGGCTTAAAGTGAGTTATGAAGTCGCACTTAGGATAGTTTGTGCAGCCGTAGAATTCCTTGCCACGTCCCTTAGTTTTGCGCGCTACAATATCGCCGCCGCACTTAGGGCATTTAGCAAGAGGAATGCTTTTTGTGTTGTGGCATTCCGGGAACCCTGAGCAAGCTAGGAAATATCCAAACCGGCCTAACTTTTTTACCATTGGCTTGCCGCATTTTTCGCACATTATTTTTGTTGGCTCGTCCAAAGTGCCTTTCATGCTTTCCTGAGTTTCTGACACCTCGTCAACACGTTTTTTAAACGGACCGTAGAAGTCGCGGATCATGCTGTTCCACACAAGCTTGTTCTGCTCTACTTCATCAAGCTTGTTTTCAACGTCGGCTGTGAAGTGCTCGTTAATTACATCTGGGAAGCACTCAACTAAGATTTTGTTTATCATCTTTCCAAGCATTGTTGGAACAAGCTGCTTGTTGCCCCTTGTTACATAATAGCGGTCAAGCAAAACTGAAATGATTGGAGCGTATGTTGAAGGTCGGCCTATTCCTTTTTCTTCCAAAGTCTTGACAATAGAAGCGTCTGTAAAGCGGGCCGGGCCTTGCGTGAAGTGCTGCTCCGGGTAGAACTTTTCACTAGTAACTTTTTCGCCTATTTTTAAGGCTGGAAGATTTCCTGTGACTTCCTCTTTTGAAGAAAGAGTCTTTATTACATTGTAGTAGCCTTTTTCTGAAACTCTGCTTGAGCTTACACGGAACAAAGCGTCCCCTGCTTTTATTTCTACGCTTGTTGTAATTGTCTTTGCATTGTTCATCTGGCTAGAGACAAAACGCTCCCATATAATTGAATAAAGCCTGAACTGGTCGCGTGTAAGATATTCCTTTACGCTGTCTGGAGTGTATTTTACATAAGTTGGACGAATGCCTTCATGCGCGTCCTGTGCGCCTTTTCCAACTGAATAGTTGATTTTTTCAGCCGGCAAGTCTTCCGGGAAGTTCTTTCCAATCCAGTCCCTTACGTCGTCAATAGCTGTCTGTGAAATACGAACACTGTCTGTTCGCATATATGTGATAAGACCAACGCGGGTTGAGCCAATCTGAACGCCTTCATACAGCTGCTGTGCTATCTGCATTGTTTTTCTTGAAGTGTATCCAAGCCTGTTTGCAGAAACCTGCTGCAATTTTGATGTTGTGAAAGGTGCCTTTGGCTTAACTGTTTTTTCTATCTGCTTGATGTCAGAAACAGCGCAATCGCTATTTTTAATTTCATCGATTATCTTGTCAACATCGTTTTCATTTTTTAAGTCAATTTTCTGACCTTTGTACTGGACAAGCTGTGAAGTGAATTTTGTTTTGCCTTTTAAGAAGTCTGCGTCAAGCGTCCAGTATTCTTCTGGAATAAAATTGTCAACTTCAGCTTCTCGCTCGCAAATCAAGCGCAACGCCACTGACTGCACACGTCCTGCGCTTAGGCCGTTCTTTACCTTCTTCCAAAGAAGAGGGCTTAGGTTGTAGCCTACAAGCCTGTCTAGAACTCGGCGCGCCTTTTGGGCGTTAACTTTTGCTTCGTCAATTGTGCCTGGGTGCTTTACGGCTTCCTTAATTGCGACAGGTGTGATTTCGTTAAAGACAATTCTTGAAATAGGGGCTGTAGTCTTGTCCTTAAGGGCGTTGTTCAAGTGCCAGGAAATTGCCTCTCCTTCGCGATCGTTATCAGATGCAAGAAGAACTGTTGTTGAATTCTTCGCGTCTTTTTGAAGCTCTTTTAAAAGCTTTGCCCTTCCACGGACAGTTATGTATTCAGGCTCAAAATTATTGTCAACATCTATTGCAAGCCTGCTTTTTGGCAAGTCTATCAAGTGGCCCATTGAGGCTTTTACAGTGTAGCCCGCCCCAAGATAATGCTCTATAGTTTTAGCTTTGGCAGGAGACTCTACAATGACAAGAGTATGCTTTTTTACTGATTTTTCTGTTCCTTTTGATTTTGCCTTTTTACCAGAAGCGCTTTTTTTAACTGCCTTAGTTTTTTTTGTTTCTGTTTTTGTTGCAGTAACTTCATCTTGTTCTTTTGCTGTCTTTTCAGCCATATTCCTTACCTCTAGAGCTGCTTTTTTAAAATAATTCAAGCTGCTTTTTGTTTTTACAGATATGTGCTCCTGGCGCATCCTGCCGCACAATTGCATAATCTGCATAATTATTTATAACCGGCGCACCTTCTTCAAGGTACTTTTCCGATGTTCTTTCTAACTTTACACTTGCATTCTTCTTTGTGGAATAAGCAAGCTCTTTTTCTATTTTACGTGCCTCATTCTTTGCGTTTTCACAGAAGCCAGACTCATGAAAAACAAGCTCCCTGTTGTAGTCAAGCGCAAAATCGGCAGTAAGCAATGCGCCGCTTCCTGGTGGTGCCTGTATTACAACAGTCGCAGGTGAAAGGCCCGCAATAATTCTGTTTCTTTGCACAAAACGGTATGGTTCAGACGGAGTGCCTGGAAGATACTCGCTTAGTATGCAGCCGCCGCACTTTAAAATATGAAGCGCAAGCGTCTTATGGGAAGCAGGTGTTATTGTGTCAATTCCGCATGGAAGAACAGCCGCCGTGCTTCCCAAGGCTTTTCTTTCTTCAATTGCATTCACCGCGCCTTTATGAGCAAAGCAGTCTACACCATAAGCAAGCCCGCTTACAACTGTAACACCGTCAAGAGCCGCATCTTTTGCAAAAGAAAATGCAGCCTTTGAACATTCAGGGCAGATTCTTCTTGTTCCCACAACAGAGACGCACTTTTTAAAAAGCACGTCAATATTGCCCCTGTAAAACAAAGCAAAAGGCGGGTCGTGTATTGTACTTAGCAGCGCCGGGAACTTCTCATCATCATATAAAACAGCTTCAATTGCCATTTTTTGCATTAGAGAAGCGCTCTTTTTAGCCAAAGCCGCAGCCGTTCTTCCATTCCAGAATTCCGGCTTTACAGCGCGCCCTACTTCTTTTGAAATGTCTTCTATAGACATTAACGCAAGTTTGTCCAAACTGTCAAGATTTTTATGCAAAATAATCTTTTCATTAAAACTGAGGAAAGTAAGAGAAGAAATCGCTAAACTTAGTTCATCCATTCATAGAAAGTTAATTATTTAGAATACTGGGCGTCAAGGACAATCTTTTTATTTGCTTCAGCCTCTGCTACTTTTTCTTTGTTAGGCGCAAGTTTGATGATTTTGTCGTAAAGCGCAACTGCCTTCTCAAAGTCGTAGTTTGTATAGTAAGCGCGCGCTAGAACGAACATGCCGTCAGTGTCTTTTGTCTGAGTTTCAAGGAATTTCTCAAGGTAAGGAATTGCCTTTTCACTTTCATCAAGCTCAAAAACGTAAAGAACGCCTATGCCGTACATTGCCCTGTAGTATTTTGGGTCAAGCTCAAGCGCCCTTAAATATCCTGATTCAGAAAGCTTTAGATAGCGTGCCTTTTCTGAGCTGCTGCCTGTCGCGTTGAAGTCAAGCGAAGCGTTTGCCATGTAGCCAGAGCATACGCCTATGTAGTAGAAAAGGTTTGCGTTGTCTGGGTAGTAGCTTATTGCCTTTTGAAAAGCCTCAAGCGCCTTGCCGTACATCTTTTGGTCTAAGTAGCGTGTGCCTAAAATTTTATACCATATGCCAGTCTGGGACTCTGTTGAAACAAGGTCCATGGCGCGTTTTTCATACTTTGCAACTGCCTCTTCGTACTCTTCTTTTGTTGTGGGATTTCCAACACCTTCTTCCATGCGCTCCATTCTTTTTACAGATTTGTAAGTTGGCGAGCATGAAATTGAAACAAGCACCGCTAAAATTATAAATGCGGCGCAAATATAAGATTTTGCATTTTTGTCAAATTTAATAGCTTTCATTTTTCTTTTCCTCCATCATCTTCTGCTTTGTGGCCTGGAAAATACTCCTTGTGAAAGTCACGAAGCGTTTCATCATCAATATGCGTGTATATCTGCGTAGTTGATAAATCGGCATGTCCTAAAAGTTCCTGAACAGAGCGCAAGTCTGCCCCACCCGCAAGCAAATGAGTTGCAAATGAATGGCGCAATGTATGAACTTTTGCATGTACCCCGCTTTTTGCCTCTAGCGTTTGAAAATTTTTCCAAATGCCTTTTCTAGAAAGCGGCTCCCCCCTGAAATTTACAAACACCTCGTCCACTTTTTTTATTCCAACAAACTTTGGGCGCACTTCATTCAGATATTTTTTTAGCCAAACTTTTGCGTCTTCTCCAAAAGGAATTATTCTTTCCTTGTCGCCCTTGCCGCAAACCATAATCATCATCTCATCAAAATGAACGTTCTGAATTAAAAGCCCTGAAGCTTCGCTTATTCGTAGGCCGCAGCTGTAAATCAACTCAAACAAAGCCCTGTCCCTTACGCCAAGCGGCTTTTCAGTGTCTATAGAATTAAGAAGGCTGTCCACCTGCTCAACGCTAAGCACACGTGGCAAAGCTCGTGCTGCCTTTGGCCTGTCTAGCTCTAGCGCGTAGTTTTCTGCCCAAACATTTTTTCTTTTTAGAAAAGAGCCGAACGCACGGAGCGATGAAATATCCTTTGCAATTGTAAGCTCGTTGCAGCCGTTTGTTTTTCGCCACACAAGGTAGTACAAAAGGCTTTGTGTGTTTATTTCACCAAGCTCCATTTTTTGAAGCTCCACCCATTTTAGAAATTCCGCCGCGCTGAATTCGTAAGTCTGCGCTGTAAGCAATGCGTCCCTTTCAACTAAAATCAAATCTGTGTAAAAGTCTTCCAGATATTTTTTTAACTGCGGATTTGCAATGCTTTGACCAGCACTTTCTTTTTCCATTACTTTCCGTCGTCAGTAAGATTTATTGTCCTTGTAAGGCCGTTTAAATTTCTCCATACGGCAGGCTGTGTTAAATCTCCTGAATTGCATTTATAGCCTTCTGGAGGCTCTATGTTTCTGTTTAATTTAGAGGCTTCCTTTAAGGCGTCGCTTAATGAGCCTGTGCGTTTTCCGTCTTCATCAAGAGGTGCGTTTTCATGAGGCACAGATATATTCTTATTTGCGTTGTCATCAAAAAGTCCAGGATTTGAAAGGCTTGTGCTGCTTATGTTTTCTACACTGTCTGATTTTTCATTGTCCGGCAAAGATGACTTTCCGTGAAGAACTGTTTGGAAATCTCCATAGCTCATTACATTGTCGTCTTCTGGCTCTGCTTCTTTTTCTGCGTCAATTGCGTCTTCTGAAGTTTTATTGAACCCTGTCGCAATTACAGTGACAGAAACTTTTTCACCCATATCAGGATCAAGGACCTGTCCCCAGAACAGCTGATGCTCTTTGTTTGCGTTTTCAGAAATGTCGTTGATTATATCTTCTATTTCTGACATTGCAAGTTCCTCTGAGCTTGTTATGTTTACAAGTATGCTCTTTGCGCCGTCAATCTGCCTGTCAGCAAGAAGAGGGTTGTTTATTGCAGCCTGAGCCGCTTGGTTTGCCCTGTCTTCTCCTTCACCAACGCCAACACCAAGAATTGCTTCCCCTTGGTCTTTCATGACTGATTTGACATCGGCAAAGTCCACATTTACAACACCAGGTTTTGTAATTATATCTGAAACGCCTTGAACGCCCTGGCACAAAACATCATCCGCCATTTTAAAGGCTACTCTGTAGTTTATTTTTTTATCAACAATCTTCATTATCTGCTGATTAGGAATTACAATTAAACTGTCAACTGCTTCACGAAGTTTTTTAAGGCCGTCTTCCGCATAGCGCATTCTTACAGGTCCTTCAAAGGCAAAAGGTGTTGTTACAACAGCAATTGTCAAAGACCCTTGTTCGTGCGCAATTTTTGCAACTACAGGAGCAGAGCCTGTTCCAGTTCCGCCGCCCATTCCAGCTGTTATAATTACCATGTCAGCGCCTTTAACAACATTGGAAATAATTTCAGTGTCTTCCTTAGCTGCATTTTCACCAACTAAAGGATTTCCGCCAGCACCAAGTCCGCCTGTAAGCTTTTGGCCTATAGCAACTCTTTTCTGTGCCTTTGAGCCAGCAAGAGCCTGCAAGTCTGTGTTAAGAACAACAAACTCAACATTTTCAACTCCGGCATCAATCATTCTGTTGACAGCACTTGAACCGCCGCCGCCGCAACCAATAATCTTAATGACTGTAGGGCTAACCGCAGAAAGCGCAGAGCCTGTGTCATTGACTACAGATAATTCCAACATATTTCCTCCCGACCCAAACCTTTTAAGCGTTTCCCCGCTTACTTCCTTTGATTATCCCCTATCAAAAGAAAAGGCTTTTATCTTTTTTATTTCACTCCACTTTTAAAAGAATGAATTTTTAATCTTCTGCCAAATATTCGATGAAGCTTTTTTTTCATTTGCTCCACTTTTTTTTGCTTTTCTAATTTTTTCTGAATTTACATTTTTTTTATTTTCAGTAATCAAGCCTACTGCAGTTGCAAAATCTGGCTCTCTGTACGAAGAGTCGGCTCCTCCTAAATCCGGGCTTTCTCCAAGTCTTACTGCGCTTGTTCCAAAAACACTTTGCGCAAGTTCAACAACGCCAGGCATCAATGCCCCTCCGCCTGTTAAAATAATGCTGCCGCTTAATTTAGTAAGACCCGCACGGCGAACAACTTCTCTTTTTACCATTGAGAAAATCTCGTCCATTCTAGGCTGGATTATTTCACAAAGCTCAAACCTTGTTGTCTGCTCAGGTGGCCTTCCTCCAACTCCAGGAATAATCACTTCTTCGTCAGATTCGCTTCCTGTGTTCCAGCAGCACCCTGATTCGACTTTTATTTTTTCGGCTACAGAATTTGAAATGCCTTTAACAATTGCAATGTCGTTTGTTACAAGATTTCCGCCTACAGGAATTGATGTTGTAAAAACAGGCGCACCGTTCATTAAAACCATAACATCTGTTGTTCCGCCGCCCAAGTCTATTATTATTGAGCCTAAGTCCATTTCTTCTTTTGTGGCAACAGCGCTTGCAATGGCAAGTGTCTTAAGCATTATGACACCGTTGATAAAATAATTTGCCCTTTGAACGCACTGCTCTATGTTTGAATAAGCGGTTATAGAAGCGGTTACAATGTGCACTTTTACTTCAAGGCGCACACCCTGAATGCCAACAGGATTTTCATAGCCCGCCAAACCGTCAATTATATATTCTTGCGGAATTACATGGATAAGCTTTTTATCAAGTGGAATGACAACAGCTTTAGCAGATTCAATTGCCCTCATTTTTGCATTTTCGTTTATTTCAAGAGAGCGGCCTTTTCCAGAGGAATCAACACCAATCTGACCTTTAGAATTAAGGCTTTCTACCTGAGCGCCACCAATTGCGGTGTATACAGATGCAACTTCAACACCTGCAACAAGCTCAGCAGCTTCAATCGTTTCTTTAATCACAGACATGGCAGCATCTATATTGACAATTACGCCGTTACGCAAACCTTGAGAAGGTCTTTTTGCAACGCCTATAACTTCAATTTTATTTTCCGCGTCAACTTCGCCTATGATTACCCTGATATTGCAAGTTCCAATATCAAGACCAACGATTATGTTACTCAACTTTTCCCCCAGTTACCTTTTCCTATATGAAACAGATCCATATCTTAAATCAACTTCACTTACATCAGGCTCTATTGAATTTACAACATCCAACACAACCATCATATATTTTAACGCGTCTTCATTCAATGTTCTGTCTGTTAAAACTTTTATTCTTGAGTTAACAGGATACAGCACAAGCTCGTAGTTGCCATACTCTTTTGGAACAACCTGAATTTCAGAAATAGCGGCAAAATAATTTTGCGAAAGGCTTTGTATATCTGAAATCTGCTCCATTAGCGAACGGTACTTTTCTGGAATACGCATTCCACCCTGCACATTGTCAACAGGAAGCCCAGAAACTAAAGGCACCGCTTTATCAACAATAGCATCAGATGTTATAGCTGGAAATAATACACCATTTGCGTCTATTTGAACAGGAGTTAGGTGGTTATCTATTGTGACAATTGTCTTTGCAACAGGCTTTCTTTCTTTTATCTGAATATCAACTTTATCTGGAAAATGCTTGTCTATAATAACAGTGTCAATGCCGGGAACAGACGACAAAAGTGAACATGCTTCTTGGCAATTAAACTGCGCCCATGTTTTTGAATTCATTGGCTGAATGATTGAAGATACTTGCTTTGTAGAAATAGTTGTAAGGCCATAGAGACGTATTTTTGCAGGAGCAAGGCATGGAATGACAAACGTGTAAAGAACTGCCTCTAGCAAAAGAAGAATTGCAAGAACAAGCACTATAACTTTTAAAAGAGTAATTTTTTTGTCTCCAGCTTTCTTGTTTTGATTATTTGAAATATTGCTATCTCCAAAATTAAAATCATCTAAACCTGTTAATAATACGTCACTCATTTTCAATCACCACTCCATCCAGATTATTTATATCTACATTTTCATATTTGCTTACATTTTGAACTTCATCTTGCGCACTGCAGTGTGACGCGTTCAATATAAACCCGCACATGCACAAAGTCATAATTATTGAAGAGCCACCTGATGAAAAGAATGGCAAAGGAATTCCAGTTGTTGGAATGGCGCCACAAACAACCGCACAGTTTAAAATTGACTGTGCAACTATAGACAAGGCACATCCAAAAGTTCCATAAGATGCAAACCTGTTAGGCGTTGTAAATGCAATTTTAAATGAGCACCATGCAAAAAAAACTAGAGCTGCAAAATAAGCAATAACGCCTACAAAACCAGTTGCTTCAGCCCAGCCTGCAAAAATATAGTCTGTCTGAACTTCTGGTATGTAGTTAATCTTGCTCAAGCCGCTTCCAAAACCGTTGCCCCAGAACCCACCTGAACTGATTGCTCTTTTAGACGCAAAAAGCTGGTAGCCTGAAGTCTGGGTGTATTCTGAAGGATTAAAGAACGCTGCAACACGGCTTATTCTATAAGGCTCCATTGAAATTAGCAGTATACATGCCGGAACTGCAAGAAGAGCAAATGGCAAAATCCAAATAAGCTTTTCACCAGAAATAAAAAAAATTGAAAGACCAATTAAAAAAATAAATGTTCCTGTTGAAAAATCTTTTTGAGCAACTATTATAACAACAACAAAAGCAACAAGCCCAATTATAGCCGGAAGAATTTTTCTTTCACTAGAATCTGACAGCTCATTTTGTTTTGTAAACCAGTTCGCAAGAAAAAGAACTACCATCATTTTTGCGGCTTCTGAAGGCTGGAATGTTGAAAGAAATGGAATTCTAATCCATCTTCTGGCGCCTTTTTTTTCAACTCCTATTCCTGGAAGCAATGTTGCAAAGCAAAGAAGAAAAGTGCCAACGACAATATAAGGCAGAATCTTTCTAATTTTGTCCATAGGAACAAATGCAAAGAAAACAAGACCCGCAAAACCTATGATGGAACTAACAAGCTGCCGCTCAACAAAATAATATTTTTCATTAAAAAGCCTAAGCCCTGTGTTTGGCGAGCAGATGTACAATGTGAATATTCCAAGCCCCCAGAGCAACAATATTGAAACTAAAAGCCCCTTGTCTGTTCTGCGGTATTTTTCTACAGGCCTGTCTGCAAAGAAAGTGAAGCTACCCATTATTCACCTTCCCTTGCAAGCGACGGATCAATCATTGCGGTAATTCTTTCAAGCCCCATGCCGCGTGAGCCTTTTATTAAAATCAAGTCGCCTTGGTGTGCGAACGCGTGAAGAGCGTCAACAACTTTGTACATTGCCTCTTCATCTTTTTCTGAAATCTGAATAACTACAGCGCCGCAGTTTTCCGTCTTAGCGGCCTTGGCGGCTTCTTCCATTTCCTTGCCTATGAAAATTAAAAGAGATGCGTTTCCGTGTGCAGCCATTACCCCAACGTTGTGGTGGGCTTCCTTTGAATCTTCACCAAGTTCAAGCATGTCGCCCAAAATGTAAACTCTTTTTTGCGAGGCGGAAACTGAGCAAGAAGAGCAGAAGTCAATTGATTTTTCCATAGAGTCAGGGTTTGCATTGTAGCAGTCCTGAATGATTGTGTACTTTCCATGAAGCACTTCGCTTCTTCCAAAAAGAGGCTTCATTTTTTTAATTCCATTCACAATCTCGGCAGGAGAAAGCCCCAGCATGCCAGCCAAGGCAACAGCCGCCTCTGCGTTTTTAAAATTGTATTTTCCAGGAAGAGGAAGAGTGACGCTTATTCCGCCAACAGTGAATTCTGTCCCCTCAAGCCCCTTGTCCTTTACAAATTTCACAATTGAATTTCTAGCGCCTTCTCCGTAGTAGACAGTCTTCCCGTTCACTTTAGAAGCAAGGAATTTTGTAAAATCATCGTCGCATGGAAGAACAGCAACTCCCTTTCCGTTAAAGTAATTGAAGATGTTTGATTTTTCCAAGGCAATGTTTTCGCGGCTGCCAAGAATGCCAATATGGGCCGTGCCAATGTTTGTCACAACAGCGTACTGCGGCTTTAAAACAGAAGCAGTTTCTGCCATTTCATTTTTGCGGTTCATGCCCATTTCAAAAAGACCAATCTGGTTTTCCGCCCTGATGTTGAACACAGAAAGAGGCACACCTGTTTCGCTGTTAAGGTTTCCCTTGTTTGTAATTACATTGTACTTCTGAGAAAGAATAGAGGCCGCAATTTCCTTAGTAGTTGTTTTTCCACTGGAGCCTGTAACGCCAATTCTAATAAGGCGTGGAAATTTCTCTACATATTTTGCGGCTGCTTCCTGCAAAGCGGCAAGTGTATTGTTAACAATTATAAATGAGACAGAAGGATTTTTTTCTTCCAAGTCATCATAAGTTTTTTTATCTGACTTATAGTTTTTTCCACATACAAAAACAACAGAGGCACCTTTTTCAATAGCCTGTGGAATATATTTATGCCCGTCTTGATTTTCTCCAATCAGAGGGACAAAAAGAGTTTTTTCTGTAACATTGCGGCTGTCTGTTGCGACGCTTGTAAAGCAAAAGCCTTGTGTTTTAGAAACACAAGTGCCGTTGACAGCTGCAAGAACATCTTCCAGAGTAAGAAGCGAATTTTTATTATCATCACATAGATTATTCATTTCTTGCTCCCCTTCATTTCCACACGTACAATTTCATCAGACTCTGCGGGCCTCATTTCTAGCTCTTCTGTGGCGATTTTTTCAATTCTGTCAGAGCTTGAAAGAACGCTTATATCTGTGATGAGCTTCTTGTTCTGCTCAACCAAGTCAGCCTGTTTTTTTTCAAGTGAATTAACTTCATTTTTTAGATCAGCGTAATGGCGCGACTGTATGCCGTCTACTACTAAAAGAGCCGGTATGCACAAAGCTAGAAAGCAGATTAAAATAGTTTTTAAAATATCATTACTTTTTTTCATCACAACGCCTCCACTCCGTACAACCTTTTTTCATCAGCATTTCTTATTTTTCTTACAACACGCAGCTTGGCGCTTCTTGAAGGAGAATTTACTTCAACTTCATCTTCAGTTGGCTCTATTGGCTTACGTGTTAAAACTTCGGCGCAAGGTGTTCCTCCGCAAACGCAAACCGGCGCCTCTGGAGGGCAAACACACTGCTTGCCTAAATTTCTAAAGTAGTTTTTTACAATTCTGTCCTCAAGCGAATGGAACGTAATTACGCCCATCTTGCCGCCTACAGCCAAAACATTGAACGCGTCGTGAATTGCCTCTGGAAGCCTCTTTAGCTCGCTGTTAACCGCAATTCTAAGCGCCTGAAATGTTCTAGTGGCAGGGTGAATTGGACCATGCCTGTAGTTGCCAGGAACCGCATTGTAAATAATTTCTGCAAGCGCCTTTGAAGAAACAATTCTTGAAGACTTTCTTGCTTCAACAATGGCACGCGCAATCCTACGCGAATATTTTTCCTCTGCGTAGAGGTAGATTAAATTCGCAAGCTGCTCTTCCTTCATTGTGTTCACAATATCTTCTGCGCTTTCACCAGCACTTGGGTCAAGCCGCATATCAAG
>Ga0172378_10002407_pt1 | contig 17529 bp, 17 predicted proteins | sample GrowelOW332metaG_FD_119755 | JGI IMG/M metagenome (GOLD analysis project Ga0172378, IMG submission 119755) | Groundwater microbial communities from an aquifer near a municipal landfill in Southern Ontario, Canada - Pumphouse #3_1 metaG | ecosystem: Environmental > Aquatic > Deep subsurface >... | reverse complement strand
GTTTCTTTCAAATATAAAATATGGCTTGATTTTTGTACAGCCATAGGAATATCGTGTATTACCATAATGATAGTAATACCTTCTTCTTTGTTTAACTTGTCTAATGTACGATAAAATTCATCGGTTGACTTTTTATCTAATCCCGCCGTAGGCTCGTCAAGTACCAAAACACCTTCACAGGCACACAAGGCACGGGCAAGTAGTACCTTTTGTTGCTGACCACCCGAAAGTTCTCTATAACCTCTATTTTCAAATTGAATGATATTTAGTTTTGCCATAATTTCTTTTGCTCTGGCTTTTTCTTTTGCATTGAAAAAAGGTCTAAATTTTAATTTGGAAACAAAACCAGACATAACGATTTCAAAAACTGTTGCAGGGAAATCTTTTTGAAGTTCAGTCTGTTGAGGAATATAACCGATACTGATTTTTGAAATATTGTATTTTATATCACCGTTGTATTTGATTAGACCCAAAATGGCTTTGATAAGTGAACTTTTACCTGCACCATTTTCTCCTATAATAGAAAGGTAACTCCCCTGTGGGATATCAAAAGTGATGTTGTGGAGTATTTGCTTTTTGTCATAATTTATTGACAAATTTTTTATCTCTAAAATATTCATAATTTTACCTTCTATTATCTTATAGTGTTTTTAATATGTTTAATAATATACAGTTTTTTAAACTGGTGTATAACCCAAAGCCGTTTGCAAAATTGATAAATTACTTTGCATTAATTGTAAGTAAGAAGTGCTTTGTGCTTGTGTAGTTGTCGTTGATTGAATTGAACTGATAATTAATTTTGTACGGTTTGTGTTGTTGCTATTAGCAATTACGGTATCAGCAATAGTACCATTACTTGTTTCTAATTGCAATAAATAATCAACATCTAGTTCATCTGTTTTGGATATAATCATACCTAGTTGTTCAAAACTTGCTTCTGTTTCTGCACTACAACCAGAGAAAACAGAGTAGTAGTTTAGATTGTAATCCTTTACAAGATATCTAAATGGAAATCTGTCTGCCACAATTAGTGTATTGTTTTTGCTTTCAGTTTCATTTGAATTACCTATTGTTGTTTCATATTCTTGGTTTAATGTTTGAAGGCTTGCAACATAGTCTGTTGTATTTTCAGTATATTCTTCGGCTTTGTCTGGATAAATGGCACATAGTTGGGTATTTATTGCATTTGTGATATAAATCATATTTACAATAGATAGCCAAATATGTTCATCATATTCTATTTCGCCTTCTTCGCCCTCTTCTTCAACATTTATTGCATATCTGTTTGGGTCAGCGGTGCTTTCATCAATTCCTCTACCTTGGTCAATAATAGTTTGCAACAATTCCATAGTGTGTAAATCAGCATTGTTTGCACTTTCCAAAGTTGCGGTTGCCCAACTATCGCTTTCTCCACCAATATAAATGAATAATTTTGCTTTTGATATTGTATTAATATCTGCACTGGTTGGCTGATAATTATGTAAATCTACACCATTATCTTCTAGATAAACAACATTACTGTCATCACCCATTATTGTTCGGCAAACATCAAAAATAGGGAATATAGTCGTAACTATATCTGCTTCCTTATATTTTTGTTTAAATAGGGCGGTTATACCCCAAACTCCTCCACCGATAATTGCTAGAATTAATACAAAACTAACAATCATTCTATTTGTAACTTTTACCATAAATTCTCTCCTTAGTTTTTTTGTTTAACACAATTTTTGCATAAACCAAAAATGGTAGATAAATTTTGGTTTATCAAAAAGCCGTGTTCCTTATTTATGTGTTCAATAAATTCATTACAGTCCTTACATTCCAAATGAATTAACGCTCCACATTGAACACACTTCAAATGAAAATGAGAAGAGCAATGGGCATTATTTTTTTGTATATATTGATACTCATAACTCTTATTTTCCGCATTAAATATTTTTCTTGTTATTTGATTTTCTGTACAACTATCCAAAAATCTATACAAAGTGGCTTTTGATACTTTTTTATCTTGTTCTTTTAATAATTCCAAGATTTTTTCAGCGTTAAAAGATGTCTTTGTGTTGCTTTTTAATATTTGTAAAATATCATCTTTTTGTTGTGTTTTGTAAAGATTACGCATAAATTTCTACCCTTTAAATTTGAAACTCATTCTCAAATTGAATATGTGGTATTATAAATTATTAAGTTCGATATGTCAACTATTTTATTAAAAATTTAACCAAAAATTTTTTGTATTAAATAGAATATATATATTAATGATTTTTAACGCATAGTTTGTACTAAAATAAGTGTTTCCCCCCTTGACAAAAGTAAACCGTTATGTTATATTGCTAAAAATTCTAAGAGGAGATGTAAGAAAAATGGTTGATAAAAATACTTGTATAGGTTGTGGCTCATGTATAAATGTTTGTCCTGTGGGGGCTATCAAATTTGACAAAGATGGCAAGGCCGAAATCGACAACAACATTTGTATAAAGTGTAAATCTTGTGAAAATACATGTCCAGTCGGTGCAATAAAAATTAAAGAGGACTAATTATCTTGAATCAAACTAATAATATGGCTAATGTCGAAAGTAATTTGCCACAAAAAGAAAAAATTGCTTTGTTGGAATTAACTCCAAGACAAGTAAAACTTGTTTTGGCGTGGCACGTTGCGGGTACTTCTTTTGAAGTATTTGATGAATTTGTTGAACCTATAAAAATTTATGAAGATATTGAGAGAGATGGTTATATAAAACCTACTCAAATAGCAAATACAATTAATGTTGTCAAAATGTTTCGTAAACTTTGTGACTCAATAAAAGTAACAAAAGCGATTGCTTATGCTACGAATGCTTTTCGTGAAGCAAAAAACCGTTATGGCTTTTTGGAAGAACTAGAAATTGCTTCGGGCTTTAAACTAAGGTTAATGAATGAAGAAGATGAAATTACTGCTATTTATACTGGTGTAATAAATACCTTAGATGTTTCAAAAGGCGTGATTGTATCAGTGGAGGACGAGAGTACTCGTTTGATTTGGTACGCAAGAAAAAATATTTTACATACCGCCACGATTGCTTTTGGTGCTGAAACACTTGCAACTTTGTTTCTTGACTCAAATTCAACGCCAGAAAAACAATGTCAGGATATGTATGAATTTTTTAAAAGTAAATTAAAAGAAATCACTTTGCCCGAAAATATAGATTATGAAGAATTCAAATTTGTAGGTGTGGGTGGTGTTTTTGATAGTCTTGGAAAAATAAGTCGTAAAGGAAAGAAATATCCTTTGGATATAGCACACAATTATGTGGTATCTGCTGGGGATTTTGATGATGTTTATAACGCTATCAAGGGACTTGACTTAGATAAGAGAACGAAACTAAAAGGCATATCGACCAAAAGTGCGGGTGCTATTGCAAGTGGATTTGCAATGATTAGAGCAATAAAAGAAACTTTTACTGTAAAAGATTTTGTGATTTCCACAAGTGGTATAGATACGGGAGTATTGTTCAATCAATGTGTCCCTATTACAGCGGAAAAACCTATTGTAGATATATTACTTTATAGTTTGGAATCAAATATCAGTTATTATGGCAATGGACTAAAAAATGGTTCACAAGTTTATGCCTTATCAATGATGTTATTTAGACAATTAAGAGTAATGCACAAATTATCTAGACAGCACATTCGTGCTTTGAAAATTGCAAGTTATATGTATGACTGTGGTTCTAGATTGAGATATATCGGTTCTAGGCGTGATGCTATGTATGTAATTTTACATTCACAAGTTTTTGGGGCTTCGCATAGGGATTTGATTTTGGCGGCTTTTGTGGCTTCGGCACAGGAGAATGAGGACTTTAACTTGTCCGAGTGGGTAAAATACAAAGATATAGTTCAGGAAGATGATATGCTGGCTGTACGAAAGTTGGCTGTAATATTAAGAATTGCCGTAGGGCTAGATGTAACGGGTCAGGGACAAATAAAAGAAATTGTTTGTGATGTTCTGGGCGATTCCGTCATTATGAAAACTATTAGTGAAAATGATGATATCAGTTTTGAAATCCGTAATGCAAGTTTTGCAAGCCCTGATTTCAAACGAGTTTATGGTAAAAATTTGGAATTATTATCCTAAAAAGGCGTTTAATTAATGCCTTTTTTTGTTTGCCTAAACAACTCTAAAATGCTATAATCAAACTATATTAAAGAGGTGAGATTATGGCTACCATTCGACTGGGTATAGATATGGGAAGTAGCACGACTACTATATATAGATTGAATAGTGGTTTGGTTTTGCGAGAGCCTAGCAAAGTACTTTGTGAAAAAAATTCCAAAGGAATACTGGTTCGGGAAGTTGGAACAAAGGCTAGTAAACTTCAAGGTACAACGCCTGATTTTATGACTGTTATTTCTCCTATTGTAGAAGGTTTGGTTAAGGATGCTAACTGTGCCTCCAAAATGTTAAAAACTTTTGTACAAAAAGTTACCGAAGATAACCCAAATGCAAAGGTAAATGCTTTGATTAATGTGCCTTGTGGGGCAAATCTAGAAGAAAGACGAAAGATTTCAATAGTTGGATATAATGCTGGAATTACACAACTGAATATTATACCAAATGTGATAGCGTGTGCCTTGGGGGCGGGGTGTGATATACAGTCTTCACAAAGCCAGTTTATAGTAGATATCGGTGGAGGTTGTACAGATATTGCCGTAGTTGGCTTGTGTTCTATTATTCATGGTATGACTTTGAATGTTGGCTCAAATCAAATGGACATTGCTATTCAGGACTATATTGAAAAAAGATATGGAGTACATATAAATATCAATACTGCCCAAATGTTAAAAGAAGAAATCGGTTCGCTTTTGGAGCGTGATACGGCTTCAATGCAAGTAAATGGTGTTGACTTAAATACAAATGAATTAAAAATGATTAATGTAACTGCTGGTATTGTGTGCGAAGCGGTAGCAGAATTCTATGAAATAATTGCTGATTCCATTCGTAGTATTATTTCAATGTGTAGTAAAGAAATAGTGGCAAATTTACATAATGTTGGAATTATCATTTGCGGGAAAGCGGGACAAATTGTAGGCTTGGATAAATTTATGCAGGAGCGTGTAGGACTTTTTGTAACTATTGTAGATGGAAATACCACAGCAAATGGACTAGGAATGTTACTTGGTGACAAAATTTTATTAAACGCAGTTTTAAAAGAAAATTAGATGTACAAAACGAGTTTTGTCGAAAGGGAATAGAAAAAATCTATTCCCTTTACTTTTGTGTTTTCATTTTGTAGTATCTAGTTAGTTGGAGGGCGTATGGCAAGAAAAATTGTAGTAACCAGCGGAAAAGGCGGGGTAGGCAAGACTACTATTGTTGCAAATTTGGGTCTGCAATTAGCAAATCTTTCGCAACGAGTAGTATTGATTGATGTAGATATAGGACTAAACAATTTAGATGTAGCATCTGGAATAGAAGAACGGGTTGTTTATGATATTGTTGACATTGCCGAGCAAAAATGTAGGGTAAAGCAAGCCCTTTTGCAAGATGAAAATTGTTATAACCTATTTTATTTGCCTACTGCCCATATTTATAATAGTGGTAAAATAAGTACCAAAGATATAGCAAAAATTATCAGTCAGTTGGAAGTGGATTTTGATTATATAATTATTGATTGCCCCGCAGGCATTGATGCGGGTTTTTACCGTGCTATATATGTCGCTAGTGAGGCTATCTTGGTAACTACTCCGCATATTACATCTATCCGTGATGCAGACAAAGTAGCAAGTATTTTAATTAGTCAGGGCATCACAAATTTTGGTTTAGTAGTAAATAGAATTAGGGGTGATTTGGTATCAAAGGGGCGAATGTTGTCGGCTGAAACCATAGCAGAATGTTTGAATACAAAACTGTTGGGAGTGATACCCGAGTCGGACGAATTATGTAGTCAGGCAAGCATAAGTGGAAAAGTATTTGATGTTTCCAAGGAACTAAATTTTGCATTTTATACTTTGGCACAAAATATCATTTCGGGCAAAATAGAAATTTATAACTATTTGGGCAAGAGAAAGAACAAATTAGAATTTTTTAGGAGGAAATCAAAATGCTGATGACTAACAAAAAAATAGGAACTAGACTAAGACAAGTTTTGATTAATGACAAACGCTTTGAACCCGAAAGATTGAGAGAAATTTTACAAAACGACCTTTATGATACTTTAACTAATTATCTTGATATTACACCGCAGGATATTTTTTCCAGAATAGATATAGAAAACGGGGAATATGTCTTGCGTTGTAAAGTTAAAGCAAAAAGAATTAAAGTAATGGGTATTATTCCCGAGGGAGAAATATGAAATTGAATAACATTTATATGGCTATGCTTACTATTATTTTGACTTTTGTTGCTTTGTTATTGTTGGATTTTATGGGAGAGGAAAATCCTGTACAAAAAGTAGCAAAAGATATTAATAATCTAGACAATTATATAGTTGTATTAATTGTTGAAGTTTGATTTAGTGATACATCCTCTCTTTATTATCTTTGTATGTATCTTGTTATATTTGGGGTATTTTTTACTATTATTATGTTATTTAATAACCGTACTTTTACACGAGTTGGCACACGCTTTTGTGGCTTCTAGGCTAGGATATAAATTAAATGTAATTACGCTTATGCCACACGGTGTGAGTATAGGTGGTAGCAATGTCTATTTTAGTTATAGAGATGAAATTTTGATAGCCATAGCAGGTCCATTATTTAATATAATCTTGGCAGTTTGTACCGTGTGTATATGGTGGGTTTTTCCTATTACTTACGCCTATACTGATTATTTTGTATTTGCAAATTTAGTGATAGCAATAATAAATGTTTTGCCTATTTATCCGCTCGATGGTGGTAGGGTGTTTTTGGCTTTACTTAGTATCAAAAAAAGTCGAAAAAGTGCAGAAAAAATTGTACGAATTGTTGGCATTACTTTGTCGGTAGGACTAATACTTGGCTTTGTCGTTACTACTTTTTTCGTTCCAAATTTTACCTTGCTTATGTTTGGTGGATTTTTATTTGTAACTAGTTTATTTGAAGATAAAAATAGCCGTTACACTCGTATTAGCACTATAAATGACAAAATGCAAAAATTGAATAAAGGAATCAAAATTCGTGATGTGGCAGTCAATCAAAATACAACTTTATATAAATTATTTCGGGAAACTTCACCAAATACAATTACACAGTTTACTATTTTGAATGACAGTATGCAGGTAGTAGGTTATCTTGATGAACAAAAGTTGGAAAAATTACTTTTAGTTTATCCTGCAACTGCTACCTTGCGTACCATATTGTGAATATGCTTTTTTTACTTGTGCAAATGCTAAAATTCTGTTAAAATAACTATATAAGAGTGTGGAAGTGTTTTATGCAGAGTAAAAATGAGTATTTGGAAGAAATTTTAACTAAATTATGGCGAAAAAGTGAAGTTAATCCAGTGATTGCAACAGATTTGACTGTTTATATCTGCAATCTGGCAAATAGTGAAGAACCAAAGTGGGAAAACTTTGGTAATTTTGATATTGATGCAAATGAAAGCATTGAGGTATCAAATGTTTTACTACTGAATCCTGATTTCAAAGAATATTTGGAAAGATTTTTATTTGCTTTATTAAAAGCACAAAGATTTGATGTAATTTATAAATTTTTTGACAAGGCTTTTATCAGTCATGTATGTAATACAAATTATACAAGTAAAAATGCAAGTAAATTTGCGATGTTTGAAAGGTCGTTTGATAGGTTTATTGAAGCAATAAAATTTACAGGTATCAATGTAGATGAAATTATGTCTTTGTTATTAAATGCTGTTACAAGCAATTCGGATTGTTTGATAAGTAAATGGCATAGACCTAGTGCAGATTTTTTGATTGAAATAATAAGGCAAAATGATAATAAATTTAGTAAATATTTATTTAGTCATTTTGATGAAATAGGAATTTCGGCACTGGAATTTTTATATTCGGTAGATGCGGATTTGGCAATAAACGATGCTATCAAACTTTATGAAAATATTTTATATAAACCTAGTATTCGTAGTTTTTTAAAACAATATAGCAGTGCTAGTCTAAAAGCGATTGAAAAAGCAAAACAAGAAAATATTTTGGATTTGGATAATTATGTAGATTTACTTCTAATTTTTAGTTTTCAAAAAGATTTAGAACCAAAATTTATAGAATTATTTAATACGATTACAGAACCTAGCCTTAGACGAAAAATATTAGAGAAAATAGATATTCCACTCAAAAAATCTATAACAACACTTGCACAGTTTAACAGGGCTATTAATAGGTTTACATACAATGATGATGTCGTTTTAGGTGTTAAACTAAGTGAATATCCTGGTTTAATTTTAAAAGACAAAGAGAATGCACACCCAAATACAACTCCTATGCTAATAAAAAAATATATTGAATTGTGTTCTCCAAAATCAAATAAGGAACTCGATTACTTTAAAGATTTTATAGATAGTACTTCACTTGACTTACTTTGTGATTTTGTTGCAGAAAAGTATTTGATATCTGGGACAAATGATGATGAATGGGCAATTACTTTGGTATCTAGTAATTATACATTAGAAAAATTGATTGAATCTTTGACAAACCTTTTTGCCAAATTACATAACAGAAAAGAAAAAGTATTAGATTTTATTTTGGAAATTGTTACTACTGTAAGGCGTGATGACATCGTCAATATAGTTTTAAATTTAGATAAATCAAAATCTATTTATCCAAAAATGTCCGCAAAATTATTAAAAATCATACAGCAAAAACATATATTAGAATTGAATGATTTTGAATTGCTTTGTGATAAACTTGTTCCAGATTATGATTTAAACGAAAAGGGTATAAAGCAAATAAAAACGCCACAAGGTATGTTTGAAATTCATTTAATAAACGGGAAAACAGTAGAGGTTTATGGACTAAATGGTGTTGATATTGAAACTTTATCTATCAAAAAGCGTGCGGAAATTTTGCACGAAAGAGATGAGATTTTGAGGGAGATATCAAAACAGGCTCGCCGACTAGAAAAGGTTTTTTATGATAACCGCAAATGGACAAAAAAAGATTTTTTTGCAGTGATGATGAAAAATCCTATATTGAAAGCAGTTGTCAGTGGCTTACTCTGGGCTGAATATGCAGGGGACAGTATAGCAAAAATATTCTGTATAAATAGCGATAAAATCGAAAATATAGTTAGTTACAAAACTGTACCTGATGAAAAAATTATGATAGGAATTTTTCACCCAGTAGAAAGTAGTGGTCAAGAGTGGCTGGAAATCTTTGTACCTCTATATACACCATTTAATCAACTTCAAAGAGATGTTTATTCAATGGACAAATTTACAAAATTGAATTCTGCTGTTTCCCGTTTTAATGGTACTATTGTAAGTGCAAATGTCTTTACTGATAGAATGATACAAGCGGGTTGGATTTTTGGTGTGGTTAATCAGTTAAACAAAGTAACCTCAATGTTCAAAGTAAATTCTGCGTTGGGAATACTATGTGAAATAGATTTTAATCCAATGGAAATAGATGTCAAAGGTCAAGATATTACACTTGGAGAATTGAGATTTTATAGATTAAACAATGCTATTTTATTAGGCAAGACTTGGAAAACTAGCAAAATAAATTCAATGGAGATTACTACCATACCGCCGAGATTGTTTAGCGATACGCTTTATGAAATTGCCGTTTGTAGTAAAAAATAATAAGAAAAAAATCATATAATGAGGTATTGCAATAATACCTTTTTTGTGATATAATTTAACTATAAGAAATTTTAAAGTTTTGTAGGGGGTTAAAAAATGGCACTATATACAGGAAATTTTAATGAAAGTAACGAAAAAAATTCTACTACTCAATTGAATGAATTGATTGCAAATAGTGGAATTAATTTCGCTAGATACCGCCGTTGGTCAAAACTGGGTGCAATAATATTTTTGAGTGCCATAGGGCTTGGACTCGTGGGTGTAGGCGTTACTTTTTTGGCGTATAGCGCCTTTACTATGCCTTTATTAACAGCATTTGCTTATCCTTTGAGTGTTGCGGGGCTGATGGGTTTAATAGGTGGATCAATGTGGTGGGGAGCAGGAAGAACGGATCGCTTATGTCAAAGGTTAGTAAAACATTTCGAGTGGTATGCAAATCGTCAAAAAGTTGTTCGTAGATGGAGTTTTATGAAACCTTGGTTACAAAGGACTTTTGTAAAAAATACTCAAATGAGTTCTAGACAGCGAGATAAAAACACCAAGAAAGTAGTGCGTTTGTCTGCAAAGTGTATCAAAAAAGGAATTTTGCAAGAAGATCAATTTGAAAAACTTTTCAATCCAGATGAAGATATGCAAAAAATTGTAAAAGATAGTAGTGCTCCTGATACTATGGAGAGAACGCAAAAATCATCTAAAAATAATCGAGTTATAAAAGATTATGTAAAAATTGCACAATCATATAAAAACTTAGTGGAAGATATCAAAACAAATGGTTTGGCTTCAAATGTTGATATTCAAAAATCACCTGCTCAAAAAACTAATATTACAGTAGTGGGAATAAATGGCGATAAAATTATTGAATTGCAAGGAGAAACCGAGGCAGAGGGTTGTGTAAATCAGTTAAAAGTTTTTGACAGTGCAAAAAAATTAGACAAATCGTGTTTCCCTCTTGACTTGGTTGTGAAAAGTGAAAACGATGAGGGTAAAATGATAAGTTCTACCGTTACTATGTTGGATAATGTACAGGTAGAAAATACTTTTGAAGAATTAAGTAAAAAATACAAAGATGTATTGGATAGTGCTACAACTCCTGTGTCAATTACAAATGAACCCGCACAAATAATACATTAAAAAAAAACTAAACAAGGAATATCCTTGTTTTTCTTTATATTTAAAAAGTCAACAAATCTTTCAAAATTGTTACAAAAAATTCAAAGAGTAAGTTACATACTATTTAATTGACAATAAAGATAAAAAAGTTTATACTCTTTTTAGTTACTACAAAAAAAAGGGGAAGTTAATGGAGCCTATTGCCTTTACTTTATTTGGACTTGGAGTACACTGGTATGGCATTATTATTGCTTTGGCAATTATAGGTGCTGTCGTTTTAGCGTGCTTTAATGCAAAAAATAGAGATTTTACATCTGATGACCCATTTGAAATCATTATGTGGGTATTTTTGCCTGCTGTGATTGGTGCAAGATTGTACTACTTAATTTTTAATGGCGGGCCTTGGGATACTAGTGCTTTTGCTATTTGGGACGGAGGTCTAGCCGTTTATGGTTCTATTATAGGCGGTGCTATTGGTGGTATTATCTATTGTCTTGCTAGAAAAAAATCATTTTTAAAATTAGCAGACTTTGCTGTACCTAGTTTAATTTTAGGGCAGTCAATAGGGCGTTGGGGTTGTTATTTTGCGGGTTGTTGTCGTGGTGAAATCGTAACAAATCCTGTTTGGCAATTTTTCCCTATTTCATATGAAATTAGCGGAGTTTGGTACTTGGCAACATTTTTTTATGAGAGTTTTTTATGTTTGATTGCTTGTGCATTATTGACTTGGTTACTCAAAAAAGTCAAATGGAGAGGTTTTGTTTTTGGCGGATATATGATTATGTACGGAATAATAAGATTTTTTCTGGAAGGACTTAGATATCAACCATTGATGTGGGGCGATATTAGAGTAAGTCAGTTATTAAGTTTGTTTGTAATATTAGCGGGAATTGCAATGATGATTTTTGTAATAGTAAAAAACAAAAATCAACCATTAAAATTTGATAAGTTTGAAATTGTTAAGGAACAGTCCCAAATAAAAGAATTACCAAAAGGGGTATAATATGGAGAATTTTACTCTTGAACAAAATGGTTATTCTCCCCGTGAAGTAGATGAATATTTGCAGAGAATTCGTTTGGAAAATGAAACTCGCAGTCGTAGACAAAATGAAAGAATGGAAACAATGAAACACGAGTCAGTTGACTTGAAAAATAAAATTGAAGTCTACAAGCGTCGTGAGGAACAAATTTCCAAAGCATTAGTTATGGCTGTTAAAAAATCCAGCGAAATTGAGAAATCTGCTAGTGCTGTTTATGAACTGGAATTAAAGCGTGTTCAGTTACTTTACAGAAAATGGGAGAGTTTATTGAATGAGTTGCGTCAAAAATTTGGCACTGCTTTTCCTAATGGCGAAATTGATGACTTGGTTGGTGATTTCCAGTACGCTTTGACTATTACACTAGAAACACAGCGAACCCCAGATGGTGGCAGGACTTATAGCCAGTCCGTTTTGGAAAAAATGCAACACAAAATACCGACAGTAAATTCTGTCGGGAAACTTGACCCGAGTATTGCACTCAAAGAAACAGAAGTAAAAGTGCAGTACGATGAAGAAGGTCATAGACTTCAAAGTGTAACAGAACATTCAAAATTTACACCTTCTGAAAGTAGTGGCAAAACACCTGCGGAGAGATTTTTGAGTGGTGAAAATATCGAATTGCCCGAAAGTATGGGTAAAACTGGACCTGATTTGCTTTTTCCACCAAAAGAGTTCACCGATGCTTTGAATGAAAGCGAAAGCGGTTTCAGTCTAAAAAACGCTTTGACTCCAAAGGAATCTTTGGAGGAAATTATGCGGGCTTTTAATTTGGGCGATTTGGATAAAGAAGAAGAAGAACTAAATTAATATAATAAAACCAAGTAAAATTTACTTGGTTTTATTTTTACTTAGTTTTTTCATCAGGGATTGCTTCTACAATCATTTTAAAGAAGTGTACTTCTTCAACAAAATCTTCGGGTGAAAAACTTGTACAGTTAAGATACATAAAATGATTGATATGCTTGGTTACTATTACAGGAGTAGGTTCGTCTAAACTTTGGCACGCTTCGTGCAAATATTCGTGAAATTTGTTTGGCTGAAAATTCACGATATCCAAAACTGTATTTTTTAACATAACATCATCACCCATTATTTTGAGCCAAATTTTCATAAATTCACTTCCCTAATATTGTTAATTTATGATACCAAACTATCAATTTATTGTCAATCTTTAACAATCATTTGACAAAAAAATGACAAAACATTAAACTTATAAATAATAAGAGAGGATTACACAATGAAAAATGATGTTGCATTAATTAAATGTGAAGACTATTTACAAAGTAATGTAGATAAAGCGGTTACAGAAGCAATAGCAAAACTGGGCGGAATAGATACTTTTGTTAAAAAAGGACAAAATGTCGTTTTGAAAGTTAATTTGGTGTCAAAGGCTACTCCTGAAAAAGCAACTACCACGCACCCAAGTGTAGTAGAAGCGGTAGGAAAATTAGTCAAAAATACTGGTGCAAATGTAATAATTGCTGATAGTGCAGGCGGACCTTACAACGAAAGTTCTATGTCAGGAATTTATAAAGCAAGCGGAATGACAGAAATAGCAGAACGCAACGGTTTCAAATTGAATGACAACTACGACTCTTTTCACGCAGAGTTGCCACAGGGTAAAATTAGTCAAAAATTTGAAATTCTTGATGTTTTGGAAAAGGCAGATGTAATTATCAACTTAACTAAACTAAAAACTCATTGTTTTACAGGTATGAGCAATGCTGTAAAAAATATGTTTGGGGCAATACCTGGTTTAATAAAAGTTGAAATGCACGGGCAGTACAAAACATTGTCAGTATTTGGTGGATTTTTATTTGATATTCAGGAATATTTCAAAGATAAACTTGTTTTGCATTTGACTGATGCTATTGTTGGTATGGAAGGACCTGGACCAACTAGTGGAACACCTCGCAAAATCGGTGCAATTATTGCAGGTAGTAATCCTGCCTATGTAGATTTTGTGGCGTCTTGTTTGATTAATCTTGACCCATATAAACTACCTTTTTACAATGTGGCATTGGAACGGGGATTTATAGATAAAAATTTACCTGTAAATGTCTTGGGTGAAAAAGTGGAAGATTTGATTGTCAAAGATTACAAAACTGTACAGGCAAATGAATTTACTCCGTTTGCAAAAAGTATGCCAAAATGGTTGCAGGCTCAAATACAAAAATTAACTACCCGTAGACCATATGTAAATAGAAATAAATGCAAAGGCTGTAAAAAATGTTTTGAGCATTGCCCTGTAAAAGCAATAACTATGATTCCTAACAAAAAAGGTGGTATACCAAAGGCAAAAATTGACTACAATAAATGTATTCGTTGCTTTTGTTGTCAAGAATTATGCCCATTTCAATTAGTGCAAGTGAAGTCAGGAGTTATTTATAAAATTATACATAGAAAAGACAAAAACGAAAACAAAATGAAAAGTATGAACAAAAATTAAGTTCAATCATATATTAATGTATATTTTTTATTAGTTTATGATAAAATAACTGCATTAAATTTTGTTCTTTTTGCTTGACAAACGAAATATCATAATATATAATGAGCAACATAATTTGCTCCCAAAATTCTTTGGGGGTTAATTTGTTGTATGAGGCGGGAATGCAAGCAAAATTGCTCATACTTATTATAACTAAAATGGAGATGACAAAAATGGAAAATCACGTAGTTTTAACAAAAGAAGGTTTAAAGCAATTACAAGAAAGGTTGGATTACCTAAAAAACACAAAAAGGGCTGAGTGTACAAGTGCTATTGCAGTTGCGCGTAGTTTTGGCGACCTCTCAGAAAATAGTGAGTATGTAGCAGCAAAAGAAGAGCAAGGAATGGTAGAGTCCGAGATTTTGGACATTGAAGATAAAATACGAAACGCAAAAGTAATCAACAGTAAAAATATTGATACGAGTAGAGTTGGTCTTGGTTGTACTGTAAAAGTTCACGATATCACTTTTGATGAGGACTTGATTTACAAGTTGGTTGGTTCAACAGAAAGCGACCCTGCACATGGATTGTTGAGTAATGAATCACCAGCAGGTAAAGCAATGTTTGGTAAAAAAGTTGGTGAAACTTTTGTATATGACTCTATTAATGCTGGCGAAATCGAAATGAAAGTTTTGGAAATTAAAGCTTAAAAGAGATAACAATTTGTTACCTCATTTTTGGTTTTCATATATTTAAAAGATAGCAAAAATTGCTATCTTTTTTTGTTTATTTATTTCAAGTTTTATTTTTTAAACTAATTCAATTTTTTATTGAAAGAATTTTGTATAAAATAATTTAATAAAAGCCAAACATTTAAAATTAAATAATCTTATTTTTAAGAATTGTATTAAATATTTAATTAATATTTTGAATAGGTGAGTATTGAAAGCCTGTTTTTTAAAAACAAAAAACACCATAGTTTTAATATGGTATTTTATAATAAAGTTAGACTTTCTATTTTTTCTTACTTATACGCAAATCTTTACCAGTCAATTTTATAGCCAAAGTGTTTTCAGTATTAAATATACGAGAAATCAACCTATCGCCATATCTTTCCTGTATCATTTGGGGCGTTAAATTTGTACTGGTGATAGTAGGCAAGTCGTGTCTTTGACGCTCGTTAATTATTGTATAAAGGCTATTTATAGATACATTTTTCATAATAGGTTCACTACCTAAATCATCTATAATTAATAAATCGCATTCTAGTAGTGGCTCTAAAATATCTTCTCTTTCATTAAAGGGGACATTCATAGATTTTAGTACAGTATTATTGAGGTCAAATGATGTTACGAAAACGACATAATTTGTGGCCTTAATTAGTTCACTTGCTATACATTCAGTCAAAAATGTTTTTCCTGTGCCAACATCACCGAAAATGACTAAATTTTTATACTTGTAATTTGGAAAAGCACTTACATAATCATTTGCGACTTTAAAAGCCTTTGCCAAAACTGGATTTTCTGCCAAGATAGAATAATCTACATCATCAAAAGTGTGCCCATTAAACTGTCCAATTCCGGAACGAGTGACTAATTCTTCCTGTATTTTTTTGATTAAACAAGAGCACTTTTTACCGTTTACAAAACCGACATCATTACAAATAGGGCAGTTGTATTGTGGTACAGTATCCTTGTATGTTAATCCAACATTTTTCAAAGCCTCATTGCACTCATCACGCAGTTGATTGTATTCAAAATGCATTGCTTTTATCTTTTCATCGCTTATTTCTAGTTTGCTGATTTCCATTTGCACTTTACGCAAATCTTTTTCCAGTTTTTGAAATTTTTTATTTTGTCTTGCAATTTCAAGATTTTGGTCGGCTTTAATTTGTGCCTGGAGTCTTGTTTGCTTCATTTTTTCCAGTTGATTTAATATTATTTGTGTTTTTGTCATATTCCACCTTAAATTTCAATTTCTTTAAACGCATCAAGTAATGCATCTAAGTCTTCATTTGTATATTCTTTTGTTTTTAATAATGACGGGTCATTTTTGGTTTTTGTATTTGTTTCCGCCGTCTTTTTTGCTTCTTCGACTGTCTTTATTCCCAAACTATGCCAATTTGCTAAAATTTTACTCAAATATGCCAGTGGGGCAGATTTGTCCTGGGACAATGTTGCACCATAGTTTATGATATCAAGTGGCATATCCCAAGCAACTGTCCATCGTTTAAATAAATCTATATCTTGATTGTTGACATTTCTTTTTAAACCACATTGAGATAAAATTTCTGCCATTTGTTTATCTAAAATGTTATTTCTTTCTATGTATTGATAAAAAGCGTCAATACTTACAATACCTATGTTGTATATTTTATCAATAAAATCATTCAAGTTACTCAAAGTTCTGCGGTCTTTTAAATAGCAAAATTTTGATATTTCTAATAAACATTCAGGAGAGTAACCTTTATTTAACCAAGGAGTTATGTAAGTTTGTACTTCATTCTCTACATCTTCATAATAAACACCAATAAATTTGTTTATCTTTTTTGCCAAATTAAATAAAGCAATTTTGTTGTTTTCATAATTTTGTATTTCTTTTGTACTCAAAAGTCGCATTTCAAAATATTTTTGTAGAACTTTGTCTAGATGTTCATATCCGCCAACTTTTATGGTTTTGGCGACTTCCAAAATTACTTCATCATTAAAGCCAAATTCTTGTATCCATTTTGAATACATTTGGTGTTCATCTAAACTAGTCTTTTTGCTAGTTTTTAGGGCTTTATTTATTAAAGCCAGAGCAGAATTAATAGTTGAAAAAGATTCTAGTTTTTCTTCAATATTTTCTACACTAATTACACCTTCATTTGCCCAGTTACGAGCAACTGTCAAAATATAACGGTAATTTACATTTTTGCCTTTGTAATCTGCACAATATTTCATAATCATCAATAATGCTTCTGGACTAAAACGCCTGCCATCAGGCAAGGTAAAACCTTCCATCAGGCAATAATATTCTTCATATTCATTTGGCGTAATTTGGCGTTCTGCAATAATGTTTTGGGCGTTTATATTAAATTGACCATATTTATCCTTGCTGTATTTCCTTGTAGCACTACTGACATCACGCAAGGGCATATACTGAATTTGTACTGGTTCAGTAGAAACAATACGAATTAATCCGTGTTCTTCCCAGTAGCGAAAAGCCTCCAAAACTTCGTCAAC
>Ga0172378_10002406_pt1 | contig 17531 bp, 12 predicted proteins | sample GrowelOW332metaG_FD_119755 | JGI IMG/M metagenome (GOLD analysis project Ga0172378, IMG submission 119755) | Groundwater microbial communities from an aquifer near a municipal landfill in Southern Ontario, Canada - Pumphouse #3_1 metaG | ecosystem: Environmental > Aquatic > Deep subsurface >... | reverse complement strand
TCATAACATGACCAATGTCTCACGTCACAAATATAATAAATTATTTTAATTTGAAGTAAAAAAACATCAAAAAGTTGGTTTTATGCATCATTCGTGTGTTAAAATAGCCTATTTGTTAGCTTTCTCTTTTTCATGAGGAAGAATCAAATTAAGAAGTACACCAATCACTGCAGATAGCCCAATTCCGGTTAAAGAAAAAGTACCAATATCAAGAACTGCACCTCCAATACCAGTGGTCAAAATCAAAGAAGAAATAACAATGTTTCGGGTACTACTCATATTGACGCAATTATTGATTAGGTTAGCAATTCCTGCTGCTGCAATCGTACCAAACAAAAGTAGCATAATGCCACCAAGCACTGCTTCGGGAATGGTTTTGAGTAACGCGCTGATTTTGCCGATTACTGAAAAAACAATTCCGGTTACTGCAGCAACACGTATCACTACTGGACTGGTTATCTTTGTCAGAGACATCGCACCAGTAACTTCGCTATAGGTGGTTACGGGAGGACCTCCAAGAAAACCTGCTACGGCGCATGCAATACCATCACCAAGAAGGGTTCTGTGTAAACCGGGATTCTCAATGAAATTTTTTCCTGTTACAGTATTGACCATATAGATGTCTCCGATATGTTCGATTACAGGAGCAATAGCTACTGGAATCATAAATAAGATGGCTTGCCATGAGAAAGTAGGGGCTACAAATTTGGGGAAACCGATCCAAGATGCTTCACGAACTAATGTAAAATCAATCAATCCCATAAAATACGCCACGACATATCCAACGACAATACCAGCAAAAATAGGAATCAGTTTAAGTAATCCTTTACCTAACATGGTTACTAAAACTGCTGTAACTAGTGAAACAATAGCAATCGTCCAATTAGATTTAGCCATGTTTACACCAGAGGATGCTAGTGATAGACCAATCAACATGATGACGGGCCCAATAACAATAGGAGGGAATAGCTTATTTATTACTTTTATTCCCTGCCATTTTACTAGCGCACTCATGAAAAAGTAAACGATGGCTACACCTGCAAGTCCACAGAGGGCACCAGACATGCCATATAGTTCTGTTGCTTTGACTATTGGGGCAATAAAAGCAAAACTGCTCCCCAAAAAAATAGGTACCATACCTTTCGTCACAAGATGAAAGAGTAAGGTACCAATACCGGCTGTAAATAATGCTGTTGAAGGGTCTAAGCCAACTAAAAGGGGAACGAGGACTGTTGCTCCAAAAGCAACAAATAAGAATTGCACTCCGACGATTCCTTTTTTGAACGGAGAGAGATGCTCCGTAGACGATTGAGTCATAATAAGAATGATTAAATTTAAATATTCTCTGTCTTCGCAAAAGTACAAAAAAATAAGATAAAGTATATTTCTTTTTATATTTTTGATGAAAGATTGAACGCTAAATGGGAATAACCATGTTGTAAAACACGATTTATACCTTTTTGTGATAGAGAATTGCAAATTCTTTTTTACATTTGTGAAAACCAAATACTGAAACATATGAGTAAACAATTAAATATTATTGCCAAAGATGAGATGCTAAAACCTTATTCTGAGGCAATAGAAGGTCGCCATAAGTATGCTATTTCTTTAGAAAAGGAATTGACAAACGGTTCCACTCTTTCTGATTTTGCTACTGGTCATCTCTATTTTGGCCTTCATAAATCAAGTGAGAATTGGGTCTTGCGAGAGTGGGCTCCTAATGCTACTGAGATTTTTTTAATTGGTGATTTCAATAATTGGACTATTGATGAATCTTACGCTTTTAAACCTTTAGAAAATGGAATCTGGGAATTGAATCTAGCAGCAAACAAGCTAAAGCATTTTGATCTCTATAAGTTAAAGATTCGATGGAAAGGTGGCGAAGCTGAACGAATTCCTGCTTGGACTCAACGGGTAGTTCAAGACGAAAAAACGAATATATTTAGTGCGCAAGTCTGGGCACCAAAATCTCCTTATATATGTAAAGTAAAGGACTTTAAACCGACAACTGATCCTTTGTTGATTTATGAGTGCCATATTGGTATGGCGCAACAAGAAGCAAAAGTCGGTTCTTATCGCGAATTTCAAGATAAGATATTACCTCGAATTGCTAGAGCTGGATACAATTGTATTCAGATAATGGCTATTCAAGAACATCCTTATTATGGAAGTTTTGGCTATCATGTTTCTAATTTCTTTGCGGCATCTTCGCGATTTGGTACTCCTGATGAACTCCAGGAACTGATTGACACTGCTCATCAAATGGGTATTGCTGTTATTATGGATATTGTGCATTCTCATGCAGTCAAAAATGAAGTAGAGGGACTTGGCAATTATGCAGGAGATCCGAATCAGTGGTTTTGTTCAGGGGAACGTCACGTGCATCCACAATGGGATAGTCTTTGTTTCGATTATGGTAAACATGCTGTAATCCATTTCTTGCTCTCAAATTGTAAGTACTGGATAGAGAATTATCATTTTGATGGTTTCCGTTTTGATGGTGTTACTTCCATGCTCTATTTAGACCATGGCATGGGGTGTTCTTATTCTGGTTATGGAGAATATTATAATGGATCTCAAGATGATGATGCTATTGCTTATTTGACTTTAGCTAATAAGATGATTCATGAAATTAATCCTAATGCCATTACTGTAGCGGAAGAAGTAAGTGGAATGCCTGGATTAGCTATGACAGTGGATGATGGTGGTTATGGATTTGATTACCGTCTTGCCATGAATATTCCCGATTATTGGATTAAAACAATTAAAGAGAAAATGGATGAGGATTGGAAACCATCGAGTATTCTTTGGGAGATGACCAATCATCGCAAGAATGAAAAAACAATTAATTATGTTGAAAGCCATGACCAAGCATTGGTAGGTGATAAAACAATCATATTCAGATTGATAGATGCTGATATGTATTGGCATATGCAAAAAGGGGATGAAACTTACATAGTGAATCGTGGAATTGCTCTTCATAAATTAATTCGTATGATTAGTCTAACTACTATAAATGGGGGATACCTCAATTTTATGGGTAACGAATTTGGGCATCCTGAATGGATTGATTTTCCAAGAGAAGGTAATGGTTGGAGTTGTGAACATGCTCGTCGTCAGTGGGATTTGTCAGATCGTAAAGATCTTGATTATCATTATTTAGGCGATTTTGATGCTGCTATGCTGAGTCTTATCAAAAAAGTATCTTCATTTCAACAGACTGAAGTTGAAGAAATTTGGCACAATGATGGGGATCAAGTTCTCGCTTATAAAAGGGACGATTTAGTGTTTGTTTTTAATTTTAATCCAGCGAGTTCTTTTACTGATTATGGCTTTTTGCTACCAGAAGGTAGTTACCAATGTGTATTGGATAGTGACGACGGTATATATGGTGGGAATAATTTAGTTGACCATTCATTGGAATATATGACGCAACATGACGCCTTATATGCTAAAGATGGTAAAGGATGGCTTAAATTATATCTTCCAGCACGTACAGCGCAAGTTTATAAACAGATTAGATAGACATCAAGCTTTTCGTGTAGAAATATTTATGGCAGGGCAGATTAGATTTCGCATTTTGCGAACTTTTTCCTCGATTGTCTTATTTTGATTATCAATAAGTTGACTGGCTGAAGAGTGAAATTCTTTTAGGCCAGTCTCTTTTTTTATCTTAAGGATATTGTTTTCATTGATGCCTTTACCAGGCAAGATAATTAGATCGTTTTTTGCTTGTTCACGAAGAGTCTTCAACATATCTATACCTAGTTCAGCTGTCTCTGCTTGACCCGAAGTGAGCAAATAATTGCACCCTAAATCTATAATTTGTTGTAATGTCTTTAAGGGATTGATGCAGCAATCAAATGCACGATGAAAAGTGATATTCATGCCTGATGCAGCCATAATAAGGCGATTTAAAGTAATGATATCTAAAGATCCATTGGGAAGCAAACAACCAATCACGATACCGTTCATACCGAGTGATTTGGCCACTTTGATGTTTTCTATCATCGTATTTACCTCATAGGTATTGTAACAAAAATCTCCAGTACGTGGTCGAATTAGTATGTGTTTGGTTATAGATGGAATTTCTGCTACTTGTTTCATCATTCCCCAAGTAGGAGTGGTTCCACCTTCTTCCAAGTTTGTACACAGTTCTATGCGCTGTGCGCCTCCTTTATATGCAGCCCATGCACTTTCAACAGAATTAGCACAAATTTCTAATTTTATCATGATTAGATTCTTTTCTAGTTATAAAAATAATTAAAATAGCTTACGCATCTATGAGTATTACTTTGTCTTTTTATTCAGAATTTGACTAATTAAATTCCACAGTTTAACAAATATAAGAAAAACAACTGATATAAAAGTAAAAAAGGCTGATCTCTTTTAGTATAGATTTTATCTATATGGCTATAAATAGCGACTGTTGCTGTTTCTGATTTATGCTTGTATCTTTGCGAAATAATCAATTAAAGAAAAAAAAGAATAATCGTATGTCGAAACATTTAATTATCGGAGGAGTTGCTGGAGGAGCTACAGCGGCAGCACGTATTCGTCGTGCAGACGAAAATGCAGAAATTATCTTAATAGAACGCGGCCCGTATATTTCTTACGCCAATTGTGGACTTCCATACTATTTGGGTGGAGTTATCAAGGAGCGGGATAATCTATTTGTGATGACCCCTCAATTATTTGGTCAGCGGTTTGATATCGATGTACGCATTCATACAGAGGCCACAGCGATTGATACAACTAGAAAGGAAGTCTCTCTACGTCTAAAAGATGGAACAGAGATGGTTGAAAGCTATGATAAATTATTGTTGTCTCCTGGAGCTTCACCTGTACGACCTCCTTTTGAAGGAATCGATTTACCAGGGATATTTACCCTCCGTAATGTGCAAGATACGGATAAGATTAAAGCCTATATGGATTCCCATATTGTACAAAGAGCGGTCATTGTTGGGGCGGGATTTATTGGCTTGGAGATGGCTGAAAATTTACGCCATGTCGGAGCTGAAGTTGCCGTAGTAGAGATGGCTAACCAAGTGATGGCTCCTGTTGATTATTCTATGGCATCTCTCGTTCACGACGAACTAGAACAACAGGGTGTGAAACTAGCTCTTTCGCAGAGCGTCACTGGATTTAGAAAACGAACAGACGATTTAGTTGTCACTTTAAAAAGTGGTCAAGAGATTCCAGCTGATTTGGTCATACTTTCTATTGGTGTGCGTCCCGAAACTGGCTTAGCACAAGAAGCTGGATTGCGTATAGGTGAAGCGCGAGGTATTTGGGTGGATGAATACTTGCAAACTAGTGTCCCAGATGTTTATGCTGTAGGAGATGCAATCGAATATCCTCATCCATTGACTGGAAAACCTTGGCTAAACTATCTAGCAAATCCAGCCAATCGTCAAGGACGTATTGTTGCTGATAATATGGTGATGGGTAATAAGACCAAGTATGAAGGTGCTATTGGTACGGCTATAGCTAAAATTTTTGACGTGACTGTTGCTACAACTGGTCTTGCAGCAAAGCGTCTAAAGATGTTGGAGATACCTTACAAGACATCAACTACTCATTCAGGAAGCAATGCGGGATATTATCCTGGTTCTACACAACTTACTATCAAATTGACTTATCATCCTGAAACTGGCAAACTTTACGGTGGACAGATTGTTGGTTTTAAAGGGGTAGATAAACGAATAGATCAGCTTGCATTATTGATTAAACATGGTGGGACCATTTATGATTTGATGGAAATCGAACATGCTTATGCTCCACCATTTTCTTCAGCTAAGGATCCTATTGCAATAGCTGGATATACAGCAGCTAATGTACTTAGTGGGGCTATGCCAACTATTTATTGGCGGGAATTGCGCGATTTGATTCAATCAGAACAAAAAATTCAATTGGTGGATATACGAACTCCTGATGAAATGGTTATGGGTGCACTTCCAGGAGCAATTAATCTACCCTTAGATACTCTCCGAGATCACTTGGATGAGGTGGCTGAAGACAAACCGGTTGTGATATTGTGTGCTATTGGATTGCGAGGTTATCTAGCAACAAGAATATTATTGGGTGCAGGAAAGAAAGTCGTTAATCTGGTGGGTGGTCTAAAAATATACAATGCAGCTACAAGAAAACTGAATACTGATTTTTCTGATTGGAATAAAACTTGTGACACATTTAAACCTGATTTAAAAGTCATAGAGATGTCAAAAGAAAAACTAGCTACTTCAACTGAAATAGGTAAAATAGTCAAACAAGTAGATGCTTGTGGATTGCAATGTCCTGGTCCTATTTTACGTGTAAAAAATGAAATGGATGTATTGGTTGCAGGGCAACAATTAGAAGTTGTTTCTACTGATTCGGCTTTTGCTAGAGACGTTGATTCTTGGTGTCAAACTACCGGAAATCAACTGATGAGTAAATCTGCAGCTGCTGGACGATATACTGTTGTCTTAGAGAAAGGAAAACCAGTCCAGGCTTCTACAGATAACGCAGGATTGCCACAACATAAGGGTAAGACTATGGTTATGTTTAGCGATGACTTAGATAAAGCATTGGCTACCTTTGTGCTTGCAAATGGTGCGGCAGCAACTGGAGAAAAGGTAAGTATATTCTTTACTTTTTGGGGACTCAATACGATTAAGAAAGTAAAGAAACCTAAAGTAAAGAAAGATATCTTCGGTAAACTCTTTGGTATGATGATGCCGAGTGACTCCATGAAACTTAACTTATCTAAAATGAGTATGGGTGGGATTGGTGATCATATGATGCGTCACGTGATGAAAATACGTGGTGTCGATTCTTTAGAATCACTACGCCAGCAAGCATTGGATAATGGTGTAGAGTTCATTGCTTGTCAGATGTCAATGGATATGATGGGAATCGCTCGAGAGGAACTCTTAGACGAATGCACAATAGGTGGGGTAGCTACTTATATGAGTCGTGCTGTCAAATCAGACGTAAACCTATTCATCTAGGATGGGTATGAATTAGAATGTTTAAATAGCTAATTATTTTCTCTAAAAACAAAGTCGGTTCTGACAGCTAAAAGACAAATAAGGTGTATCAAAAGTAATTTTGATACACCTTATTTATTTAAAGATAAATGATTTTTTTTATTTGCCAAACAATGACATTAAAGTATTGACAGAACTAGCTGCTTTGGATATTGATGAGACACTGTCCATAACTCCTGAAGCTGTAGGAGTAGATACTGCAGCACCTGAATTAGCGATATTTAGAACACTAGATAATACGGAAGATTGGTTAGACGAATTGACTAGATTATTAGAACCAGTTACTAGGCCAGAAGCGAATGAACCAAGAAAATTAGTATTACTGTAATTCTCTTTGTAGACATTAGCATTGTTGATTAACTGTTGCATCATTAATAAATTGCTCACATTAGTCAATGGGATAGAACCATTTTGTTTATACTGTCCATAAAGAGAACTAATTGCTCCACCAAGTGAATTTCCAGCTGAAGAAGGATCGACAGTACCTGTTGTTGTTATATTATTAGAAGTTCCACCTAATGTACTACATGATGTTATACCAAATAAACTGATTGCTCCTATAAGAGCAAATACGAAAACTACTTTTTTCATTCCTTTCAATTTTATAAATACTTACTTTATTGTAATAATACAAAGATAACAGATTTTTTTTAAGAAGCCTTTTTCTGAAAAAATATTTTGTACTCAGTTATATACTCTTTGACTAATACAAAACAAAAAGTCAGTAATCATTAATGATTACTGACTTTAGTCGATCTTCAAGTTGAAACTTGAAATCTGTTGAGAGCGGAAGACGGGACTCAAACCCGCGACCCTCAGCTTGGAAGGCTAATGCTCTATCAACTGAGCTACTTCCGCAAATAATAATCTTAAAAAGATTATTAATGAAATATATGTGGGCACAGATGGATTCGAACCACCGAAGTCGAAGACAGCAGATTTACAGTCTGCCCCATTTGGCCACTCTGGTATATGCCCTACACATTAAATATCTTTAGAAGTAAAGTGGGCACAGATGGATTCGAACCACCGAAGTCGAAGACAGCAGATTTACAGTCTGCCCCATTTGGCCACTCTGGTATATGCCCTTTACTTTTCTAAAGCGATGCAAATGTATGAAGTATTTATATTTCTGCCAAATATTTTACTAAGTAATTTAGAGTAGTAAAGATATTTTTGCATCCATTTGCTCATATTAGGGCAAATATACTTCATACAAAGTTAAGTATATTGTACTTTGCGTTTGAAATCAACCATTTTGATAGCAGTGATAGCACCCTCATCACCTTTATTTCCCAATACACCTCCAGCTCTATCTATCGCTTGCTGCATGGTGTTAACAGTAAGTAAACCATAGATTACTGGAACATTTTGAGTCGTATTGAGCCGTGCAATTCCTTCAGTAGTACCCTGACAGATAAAATCGAAGTGAGGGGTGTCTCCTCTAACTACACATCCGAGAACAATAACAGCATCTACGGTATGTAATCCTTGGAAACTAATTGCTTTAGCTAGTTGTTGTGCACCGTAAACCAATTCAAAACTTCCTGGTACATGAAATACAGTGATATTTTCTTCTGGAGTACCAAACTTTTGAAGTGTTTCGATAGCACCATCTCTTAAAGCAAATGTAATATCGCTATTCCATTCTGCGACTACGATACCAAAACGCATATTACTTGCATCGGGTACTTCAGTAGGATCGTAGTCTGATAAGTTGTGATATTTTGTTGCCATAATGATTATTTTTGCAATTTAGCTTGTTCGATATATTTATCTATATTCATACCGACATAGGTAGCAGCATATTTATCTTTGATGATTTGAAAAGCAGTAAGTGCTTTGTCATATTCCTTTACTGAAATGTAAAGTTCACCAGCTTGTTTTAAGAATATTGGGCTAAGAGAATTGGCATCTGCTTTTTTAGCTACGTCTACGAGCATATTAGCTGCCTTTTCTGGCTGACCTGCATCTGCATAGCATGTGGCTGCAGATGAAACGATTGCTGCTGAAGCTAAATCGTCTTCTGCTTCAAATTGATTGAATTCTTCAATTGCTTTATTATTATCACCCAATTGTTTGTAGCAAATACCAGCGTAAGCATGTGCTAAGTTAGCGGCATCTGTTCCACTGTAATGATTAGCGATTGACAAGAATCCTTGATAAGCAATACTGTCTCCTTGTAGAGCTTGTGACCATTGTTGTTGTTCAAAGTATTTCTGACCTTGAAACAGTGCATTGTTAGCTTTTTTAATACGAGGATTTCTGTAAAGATTGTTGTAAGCTACTCCTGCACCTATTACGATAATGATTACTGCAATGGCAGTAATAAACATTTTTTGATTGCTGTTGATAAACGCCTCAGCATTGTTTTGGTGTTCTTGTGGCTCTGCACCTTGTTGGTTGTTTGATTTTGCCATTTTGATTTAAAATGAATTGTTATTATTATTTTTTATTTAATCTTTAAACTTCTGATTGTCGGACAAAAATAATCTAATTATATGTGTTAAAGAAATTTTGCTCGACCTTTTTTATTAAAAGAAGGTTTAAATCAACAAATCTTCCTATTTTTGTGGGATGAAACTGAGTAAATTATCAATTATCAATTATAAAAATATAGCAGAGGCAACTCTTGATTTTTCTTCTCGTATCAATTGTTTTATTGGAACAAATGGGATGGGGAAGACTAATCTATTAGATGCTATTTATTTGTTGTCTTTTTGTAAGCCAGCAGGTTCAGTGACTGATATCCAATGTATTCGTCATGATGAAGACTTTGCTATTGTTCAAGGATTTTATGATCTGGAGGAAGACCCCCATGAAGAGAATCTTTTGGAAGAGATTTATTGTGGTCTTAAGCGAGGTCGAAAAAAAGTTTTCAAACGTAATAAAAAAGCTTATAAGCGATTCGTCGATCATATAGGGATCTTACCATTGGTTATGGTTTCTCCTGCTGATGCTGATTTAATATCGGGAATTGCAGAGGTGCGAAGAAGATTCTTAGATGGTGTGATTTCCCAATTCGATGCAGTCTATCTTGATGCACTTACTAGATATAATAAGGCAATGAAACAACGTAATACGTTGCTTAAAGAAGAGATCCCTATTGACCCAGAACTCTTCGATATATGGGAGGAACAGATGGTTAGTAATGGACAGATTATATACACGAAACGAAATCAATTTATAGATGCCTTTATTCCTATGTTTCAGCGTTATTATAGTTTGATTTCTATGGATAAGGAGCAGGTTTCTCTTCGCTATTCTTCTCATCTTCAAGAGGGTGATTTCTTAATGATGCTACGACAGGGACGACCTATTGATAAGATTTTAGGTTATAGTAAACGAGGCATTCATCGTGATGACTTAGAGATGATGCTTAGCGACTATCCTATCCGAAGAGAAGGTAGTCAAGGGCAGAATAAGAGTTATCTAGTGGCTCTGAAATTAGCGCAATTTGATTACCTGAAAGAAGTAACCGGGTTGACACCTCTCTTATTATTAGACGATTTGTTTGATAAACTAGATGCCTTGCGCGTAGAGCAGCTGATGACATTACTCTGTGATAAATGCTTTGGGCAAATCTTTATCACAGATACAAACCGAGAACATCTCGATTTGATTTTAGAAAAGATAAAAGCCGAATATCGCCTTTTCGACGTAAATGATGGACTTATCGTTAATGAAAAAAATTAATTATGAAAAAAATTGCGAAAATTGTAGGTGGTACTTTTCTTGTACTACTAATCTTATTGATGCTATTACCTTTTGTTTTCAAAGGTAAAATGACCAAATTAGTTAAAGAACAGGGGAATGAAATGATTCGTGGAGAATTTGATTTTTCTTCCTTGGATATGAGCTTTTTTGCCCATTTCCCAAAAGCGACTATCAGTCTAAATGATTTTTGGTTGCGTGGAGAAGGAACTTTTGAAAAAGATACTCTTGCTAAGGTAAATCAATTGTCTGTTACAGTTGATTTATACTCTTTGTTTGGAGAACAATATAAAGTGGAAAATATCTATCTCAAAGATGCCTCATTTAAGGCTGTTGTAGCTAAAAATGGGCAAACGAATTGGGATATCATGAAAGAGACTGCAGAAATTAAATCTGCTGATGAAAGTGTTCCCGCAACTGCTTTTGATCTTCTCTTAAAAAGAGTGGAGGTGAAGAATATGTCTGTCGTATATGATGACCGTCAAGAAGGGACTTTACAAGCTTATGAGAATATTAATATGAATGTGAGTGCTCAGTTGCAAAATGGCCGTTATGAGTTGATCAATAGTTCTTTGGAAATAAATGACCTCAAAGCCTATGTAGAAGGATGGGTAGCTCTCCCAGAAGGTCTCCCAATGGATTATGATGTTGATTTGAAGACAGATAAAGCGATTTTGAATCTTTCTGATATGCCTGAGGTTCATGTCGCAGCAACTCATCTTCATGCCACTCCTAAGTTAATCACATTGGCCCCAACAGCAGTACTTATAGCTCATTCGGACATGACAATTGATTGCACTATTCATAATATAGGTAGTTATCTTACTGGTAAGGGGATTCTTAGTGGTAAAATGAACATGAGTTCTACTCTTCTTGACTTGAATGATTTTATGTCTGATGAGGAACTTTTAGGAGCTGCTGAAGAGAATACATCAGAGGAGACTTCGGAAGTGACTCCAGAGGCACAATTGGAAGAGGAGGCATCTTCTGTGATTGAGGTACCTAGTAATATAGACTTTGTGATTGAGACTAAAATCCAAACGATTAAGATGAAATCTATGGAATTGACTCAATTAACTGGTCAGTTGTTGGCAAAGAATAAAACTTTAACCATGAAAGATTTGGCCTTTGATGTGATGAAAGGTCAGGTGAAGATGAATGGATCCTATACTGCTGCTGACATCACCCAACCAACTATAGATGCTCAACTATCTATAGAAAATGTCAGTTTCGCCGAAGCTTATAAAGAATCAGAAGTGATTAAGAAATTAGTTCCGATTTTTTCTCATGCACAAGGTACTTTTTCTTCTACTATGTCGCTAGCTATGATTCTTGATAATCAGATGGATCCGGTGATGAAATCCGTTCAGGGACAGGGACATATCTATACTGACAGTATTTTGATTACTGATGTAGCTGTATTAGATAAGATGGCTTCAGCACTTAAAAAACCAGAATTGGCTAATCTGAAGACAAAGGATTTAGATGTTGCTTTTACTGTAAAAGACGGTTTAGTAACCACTTCTCCTTTTGATTTGAATGTAGGTGACTATAAGTTGACTCTTGGTGGACAGACCGGTTTAGACAAATCGATAAATTATGGAGCGACTGTTGTTTTGCCCGAAGGAGAAAAAATAGTAGGACTATCCGAAGTTAATCTGACTATTGGTGGTACTTTTGATAAACCTTCTGTAAAAGTTGATTCGAAAAAACTAATTAAGAACTTATTCCAAAGTAGTTTATCTTCATTGACAAAAAACGATTCAACCTCTACAAAGAAAAATGTCGTCGAGAAAGGTAAATCTCTATTAAAAGGTCTCTTTAAATAATTGTTGACTTTTTCTTATTAAGTGTGTGTGCAGTACGGGCATACCAATCGCGCCACAAAACTAAAAAGAACTTTGCATTCAGTAAATATACTGACTACAAAGTTCTTTTTCTTATTGATTTAGTTGAGTGTCTGTCTCTGATTTTATTTAGTCTATCAAAGAAATATACCCGCTTACTTAAAACACTTTCTGTTCACTTTCAATTTTTTCAAAAGGACCTACAGTAGGTCTCTTTTCATTACGTGTATGACCAAAGTAATCTTTTGTAAGTTGAAAAGGTGTACTGTCTTTATTTTCGAAGATTGCTGCAAGTGTGACTAATTTAGCTATCCAAGATAGCTTAGGTAAAGAATGTGTTATTTTTTGGTATTAAATTATCGTAATACAATATCTCTTATAACTTGTGCTCTTGCTGCGCGATTGATCTGTTTGATGATCATATCTTTAGCCATTAATAATTCTTGGCGTAGTGGGGCAGACTTGAGATGCACATACATGACGTCTCCACGTATGTATACTTCTTGAGTATATTTTGATATCATTGGAGACAACTCATACCAAGCTCGCTTTGCTCGATCAAGTTGCAAAGGAGTCTCTAATCCGTTGTCTCGTAAGAAACGATTCAATAGATCATCTATGGATTGTGCATTATCTCTTCTTCTTGATACCATACATTAAAAGTTTATTGTGAATGAAGAAGTTCTTATTTAGTTAACTTTTTGATTATTCCGTTAGATGAAATAATTCCATCTAATGTGACATCGTGTGATTCGGTAGGTAATTGATTGACTAATTGTATTTCCCAACAAATCCCTATGCAAGGGGCAGAAATGTGTGGTAAAAGGTTATCATAATAACCTTTTCCACGGCCAAGTCGATAGCCTTCGCGAGTAAAAGCCACCCCTGGTACAAGCACGAGGTCTATATTTCGATAATTTTCAGGAGGGACAATATCTCCCGTAGGTTCTAATATCTTATATTTACTAGCAGTCTTCATGTTCTCGATGCCTGTAAAAGGACGAAGTATCAGTTCGTCTGCTTGCATTACAGGAAGATAAACTATTTTGCCAGACTTGTATGCTCGTTCTACAAGATTGTGAGTATTTACTTCGTCTTTCATTGAATAATAAAGCAGGACTGTTTTGGCTTGCTGCCAAATAAATTGTTCTTCAAGGCAATGTACTGCCTGCTGTGACCACTCATTGAGGGTCACAGCAGGAGTAGCTTGTTTGCTTGCTTTGATTTGTTGACGAAGTGCTTGCTTACTTATCATCTTTCGAGTGGGACTATTGCTCTTCTTTTGAAGTACTAGCTAAAGCTTCGAGAGTCGTTTTGTTTTTCAATTCTGTAATCGCACGATTTACAGTGTCGTCTGTCTTATTGATAAAAGCCATATAAGATTGACGACCTAATATATTGTAAATAATTGCTCCATATAAATTCATACGTAATAATTTATATGACTTATTGATTAGTATCGTTCTTCTCTTAATATCATGTTTGCTAGCGTAATTTACAAAAGTAGGTACAATAGATTGTGTATTGAGATATTGTACCATTTTCACTAAATTGTCATACTTCACAAGTGTTTTACGGTTATTGTCAGTGTATCCAAAAGCCCACTGACGAATGGTCCCATTGTTTATTGTTTCAGCTAGATAGGAAGAAACACCAGTAGTATCTCTAGGAACAAAAATATCAGGCATGATGCCACCACCACCATATACTTTACGTCCTTTGACAGTATAATATATTGAGTCACGATTTAATTTAATGCTGTCTTCGTGGAAAAATTCACCATTTTGATATCTATGGAGAAGGTCTAATTGGTAATCCATATCTTGACCATCTTTGTATGGACGTTGGATACATCTTCCCGATGGGGTATAATAACGAGCAACAGTTAGACGGATTGCAGAGCCATCAGAAAAGGCGATTGGCTGCTGTACTAATCCTTTACCGAATGATCGTCGACCAATAATCAATCCTCTATCATTATCCTGGATAGCTCCTGAAAAAATTTCACTAGCTGATGCTGACCCTTCATCTATCAATACTGCTAATGGAACTTCTAGACTGCTTCCACGACCATTGGCATATTCTTCAGATTTAGGATAAGACCGACCTTGACTGAATACAATCATTGCATTCTCAGGTAGAAATTCGTTGGCCATTTGAACAGCAGATTCCATATAACCACCGGTATTTCCTCGTAAGTCGATGATGAGTGACTTCGCTCCTTGATGGTTTAGTCTTGCTATTGCTGTAAGCATTTCTATTGGTGTGGTCCGTGCAAAACGATCTATTTGTATATATCCGATTTGAGGTGTAATCATATACATCGTTTCGATGCTATGTTGTGGTATGCGGTCTCGAGTTATTTCGAAAGGAATCAATTTCTTTACATTTCTTCGTGAAATTTCTAGTTTGACTTTGCTACCTTGAGGGCCCTTAAGTCGTTTCATTGCCTCCCGATTAGTACAAATCTTTCCAATAAATAAACTGTCATCTACCTTGATAATTCGATCTCCAGGCATAATACCAACTTTTTCTGAAGGTCCACCAGTGATGACATCATTTATGTGCAAGGTATCATGATTGATGGTGAATTGTACACCTATACCACTGAAACTACCTTCGAGCTCATCGTTGTTTTGTTGCAGATCTTCTGCAGGGATATAACTACTATGTGGATCCAATTCCGATAGTATTTCGGGCATGGCTCTTTCGATAATGTCGTGTATATCTACAGTATCAACATATTGTTTATTAATTAGACCTAAAAGATAATCTATCTTGTTGTATTTCTGTGAACTCGAGCTTTGCTGACAACTAGTCAATAAGCTCATCCCAGTCAACAATAGTACTACTAGGATGGATGTCATGTTATGACGATATGAAAAAGGATGTCTCATTATTTGCTAATATATGAAAGTGGATATTTATTTTTTTAGAGGACAATAGGTCACTTCGATACTTGCTCTTTTGAGTAAGTCTAAACCATCAGTTAATCTATATTTTTCGCCATATATAACTCGTTTGATGCCAGCTTGAATAATTAGTTTGGCACATTCGATACAAGGTGAAGCCGTTACATATAGAGTAGCTCCATTACTAGTATAATTTGCTGTTGCTAGTTTAGTGATGGCATTTGCTTCAGCGTGAAGAACGTATGGTTTGGTATTTAGTCCAGTCTCATCTTCGCAAATATTTTCGAAACCTACAGGAGTACCGTTATAGCCATCACTGATGATTCGTTTATCTTTGACTATAAGGCATCCAACTTGTCGACGTTTGCAGTACGAGTTTTCGGCCCATATAACTGCCATACGCATATAGCGTTTATCTAGAACCTGTTGTTTCTCACACTGATGTCTTCGTATATTTTCTTCTGCTGTCATAAGACCATCTCTTATTAAAAGTGCATCTATAGTTGAAGGCTGATGTCTAAACCGAAGATATAATGTCATCGGATGTGCTGTATTTCCTTTAGATAAAATTTCTCTTCGGAAGTCATTTGCTACCTCACGAGAGAAAATACCTTCTTTCTTGAATCTAGAAAAAGCATCAGCATCGAGTACTTCAGCCCATTTGTAACTATAATATCCAGCTGAGTAACCGCCTGAAAAGATGTGACTAAAGATAGTACTCATACAGGTATTTGGTATAGTAGGCAACAACTGAGTCTGTTTTTTAGCTTCTATTTCATAACTTAGTATGTTCCCTTCAAATGGACTTTTTCGAGCATGCCAAGCCATATCAAGTAAGGCCAAGCTAACTTGGCGAATACAGATAGTAGAGGCATGGAAGTTAGCCGATGCAACAATTTTGTTTATCATTTCTTTGGGAAGTAATTCTCCTGTTTCGTAATGATAGGCAAAAGTATCAAGGAATTTAGGTTCGGTTGCGAAATTTTCCATCAATTGAGAAGGTAATTCTACAAAATCCCATTTTACATTAGTGCCAGAAAGTGAGGTGAATTTAGAATTGGCAAATATTCCATGTAGACAGTGTCCAAATTCATGAAGCATCGTATTCACTTCATCAAAAGTCAATAACGCAGGCTTGGTCTCTGTTGGTTTAGTGAAATTCATAACCATCATAACATGAGGCCTTGAAGTTCCATCTTGATCTTTGAAGCTACTCATCCAAGCACCAGATTGTTTGCTTGATCGAGGATGAAAATCTGTATATAACAAGGCTAAGAAACTGTCATCTTTGTCAAATACTTCAAAGACATGAACTTCTTTGTTATACTTTTCTATCTCGTTGTTTTCTTTAAATGTGATACCGTATAGTCTAGAAGCCAAACCAAAAATACCTTTACAAACTTTAGATAGTTCAAAATATGGACGTAATTCTTCACTATCAAAATTAAATCGTTTTTCTCTGACAATACGTGTATAATAAGTTGTATCCCAAGGCATTAATTCAAAGTCAGCTCCTTCTATGGAATGAGCCATTGCTTTAACCTCGTTCAATTCTTTTTTCGCAGTAGGAGTATAGGCTTCGATTAGCTCATCCAATAATTTAGTGACAGCATCCGTCGTTTGTGCCATACGATTGCTTAGTACATATTCTGCGTGAGAATTGTAACCCATAATCTGCGCTAACTCAAGACGTAAGTTGACTATCTTCTTTATGATATCTGTGTTGGAAAATTCTCCTATGATGCAACGCGTGTTGTAAGCCATCCATATCTCTTTACGAAGTTCTCGATTCGTTGCGTATTTTAGGATAGGAGTGACACTTGGAGCTTGCAAAGTAAAACGCCATCCCGTTTCTTCCGATTCTTTCGCTGCTAATGTTGCAGCATCTAATGCTGATTGAGGGATGCCGTCTAAATCAGCCTTGTTAGATATTAGTTTGGAATAGGCATTTGTAGCGGCCAAATTGTGTTCCGAAAATTGTAAAGTAGCGATGCTCAATTCATTACTAATAGCTCTGTAACGTTCTT
>Ga0172378_10002404_pt1 | contig 17532 bp, 29 predicted proteins | sample GrowelOW332metaG_FD_119755 | JGI IMG/M metagenome (GOLD analysis project Ga0172378, IMG submission 119755) | Groundwater microbial communities from an aquifer near a municipal landfill in Southern Ontario, Canada - Pumphouse #3_1 metaG | ecosystem: Environmental > Aquatic > Deep subsurface >... | reverse complement strand
GGCAAGAAAGGCAGGTGAATATCTTGGCAGGCGTAGCTACACAGATGGCAATCCGGGACAGAATGTCTTCTGTATTAAATCGTATTGCAAACAATACTGCAAAGGTTAATCGCGCGCTGGAAACTACTGACCGGCTTTCTGATAGCGTAAACCCGGCTGCAAAATTTGATAAAACGGCTACGGCGGTCAATCGTGCATCCGGGCAGATGGATAATTTCAATCAAAAACAACAGCAAGCAGAGAATGTTGCAAATGAAGTCAAAAGCGCTTGGGGCGGTGTCGGTAATCTAATAAGAACAGCTGTTGCTGCTTTCGGTGCAAAACAGATCATAAACCTTGCCGACGGCATGACGCAAACGACCGCGCGACTTGATTTGATCAACGACGGTCTTCAAACAACCAAGCAGCTGCAAGACAAAATTTTTGCTTCGGCGAACCGTTCCAGAGGGGCGTACCAAACAAACGCTGACGCTGTTGCAAAGCTTGGTATTCTTGCCGGCGACGCCTTCACTAGTAACGACGAAGTGATCGCATTTACTGAACTGATGAACAAGAATTTCGTAATTGGTGGCGCCGGTATCCAGGAACAAACGTCTGCAATGTACCAATTAACGCAGGCAATGGCCGCGGGAAGGCTGCAAGGCGACGAATTCCGTTCAATTATGGAAAACGCGCCGCTGCTGGCTCAGTCAATAGCAGACTATATGGGGAAAACGACAGGAGAATTGCGGGAAATGTCTTCCCAAGGTCTTATCACGGCCGACGTGATTAAAAATGCCATGTTTGCGGCGGCCGAAGAAACGAACAAGAAGTTTGCTGAAATGCCGATGACCTTTTCGCAGGTCGGAACGATTATCGGAAACATGATGCTTAAAACGTTTCAGCCGGTAATCCAGACTATCGGCAAGGGCGCGCAGTTCATTTATGATAACTGGTCAGCAATCGAGCCGATTTTCTGGGGCGTAGCCGCTGCTGCAGGTTCTTATTTGATCATAAGCAAAGCACAAGCTGTTTGGACGGCAATAAACACAGTTGGAACGCTTGCGTACAACGTTGCGCTAATGGCAAAGGCAATTGTGATGGGAATTGTAGCGATTGCTACTGGTAACGCTACATTGGCGCAGCAGGCTTTAAATACTGCTATGCTTGCTTCACCTATTGGCTTGATTGCGCTGGCAATCGGGATATTGATAATGCTAATCTACAAATGGGTTCAGTCTGTCGGAGGCATTCAAAATGCCTGGCTGATTGCTACAAATTCAATTATGACTGCCTGGGATTGGGTCAAGATAGGATTCTTCACAGGCATCTATTGGGTTCTTGGTTTGTGGGACAAGTTAGTCTTGGGAATCATGACCGCAAGCACAGCCATTCAGAACTTCATGGGTGATATGAAGTCCGGGGTTCTTACGAGTCTTCAAAATATGGTGAATGGCGCTATCTCTATCATAAATGGATTTATTAACACACTGAACAAAATTCCTGGTGTGAATATCGGCCTTATCGAACAGGTCACATTCGGGGCTACGGCGCAGCTTGAAAATGAAGCCGCAAAATCGGCCAGAGCGTCAGACCTTGCCGCTTTCCAGAAGAAGATCGAAAGTCAGATAGCGAAACGCGATTCCGCCCTTTTAACTATGAAGGCGGACGCAAGAAAGGCAACAGCCGACCGACAAAAAGCCATTGCCGAAGCAAAACAAGCGTCAGCCGAAAAAGGAAGCGGCGCTGGTTCTGGTATGGACATCGGAAACGTCGATTCCGTCGGTTCTGTTGGTTCTATTGAAAGCGACATCAATATTGCCGAAGAAGACTTGAAATTCCTTCGCGACGTGGCTGAAATGCGCTACGTTCAAAACTTCGTTACCCTGACCCCTACTGTCGCGGTAGATGCAAAGATCAGCGAAAAGGTCGATGTTGATGAAGTTGTCAGAAAGATTGAAACAAAGCTGGAAGGTGAATTCGTTGCAGCGGCGGAAGGGGTGTATAACTGATGAGCAAATACCGAATGACTTTGATTATCGGTGGGCAGGAAATAAATATTCCCGTACTCCCGGAAAAATTGAATGTATCTTCTCCGGGAAAAAATGAGCTGGCAACCGTTCTTGAATTGGGTGAAGTCCTTCTTCTCCGGAAAAAGGGTCTTCGAATATTGGCTTGGGAAAGTTTTTTCCCCGCCGCAAAGGCACCGTACACCACAGGGCGAATCAAGAACCCAATCAGTATTGTCCGGGTTATTCAGAAAGCCCGGGACGACAAGGATCCTGTTCGTTTTTTAATAACTGGAACAGACCTTGACTGCAATATCAGAATGGGGATTGAGTCGTTTGAATATGAAGAACGGTCAGGAGAATTGGGCGACCTGTATTATACGATCAAACTTTATGAGTGGAAAGATATTTCCCCGAAACGGATCGCCCTTCCGGAAAAGCAGGAAGAACCTGCAACTGTTCAGGAGCCAGCTCGCGCCAAGGATCCTGAACCGGCAACCAAAACCTACACCGTGAAGTCCGGGGATTGCCTGTGGAATATTGCGAAACAGTTCTACGGCAAAGGGAGCGACTACACGAAAATCTATAATGCAAATAAGGGGATAATCGGGGCCAACCCGAACCTGATTTATCCCGGGCAGGCGTTCATCATACCATGAGTATTGCTATTCTTTATCAAAACAACGTTACCGGCGGCGCGTTTGATATAACCGAGCTTGTCAGTGGCGCAAAATGGACAACAAAACGGTCGGGTTCCCCCGCCTCCCTAGATCTAACTATTATTGCCGATGACACTGTTGTATGGTCGCATGGAGGAATTATCGCACTAAAAAACAACGACACCGGTCTATTCTATGGCTATGTAGTAAAAATCAGCAGGAATGAAAAAGAACAAATATCCGTCCTGTGCTATGATCAGACCTGGTATTTGAAAAAAAACAAGGAAACTTATGTTTTCCACGGGCAGCGTGCCGACCAGATTCTGACCCAAATAGCGGCTGACTTTGAATTGGAAACCGGGGAGCTGGCAAATACCGGTTATGCTATCCCGTCTATGATCGAGGACGGGCAGACCCTTTTCGATATAGTCCTGAAAGCGATTGACTACACATTGATCAATACCGGGAAAATGTTTGTACTGTGGGATGATTTCGGACAGCTGACTTTGACCGATATTGAAACAGCGAAGCTGGATCTGTTTGTGGGTGACAAAAGCCTGGCGACAGGATACACCTATGAAAGCGACATAGACTCCAACACATACAACAAGATCAAGCTGGTTAAGAATAACAAGACTACCGGCAAACGGGACGTTTATCTGTTTCAGGATTCAAATAACATTAACTTCTGGGGTATTTTGCAAGACTATGAAGTTGTGGATGAAAGCATGAACGAAGCACAGATCAAAGAACGTGGGGATAAAATGCTGGAGTTATACAATCGGCCAAAGCGATCCTTCAGTGTCAATGCAATCGCGGACCTTTCCGTTCGAGCAGGGAGAGCCTTATATATCGGCATAGGAGCTGTTGGCATCAGTTCCTTTTTTATTGTTGAGGAAGCTACCCACGATCTGCTAGATGAAACTATGGATTTGAAGTTAAAGGTGGTGTGATGATTCAGCGGCCGAAATCAAGCTGTTTGACTCTGAAAGGGCGGTGGATACGGTGAAAATTCCTGAAACAATCAGGTTAAACGGAATTGAATTTTCCGTTGAACTTTGCGATAACCTGAACGATGGCGATAAGGTTCTTTTTGGTGATGTGACCTATGGGATGGCGCGAATTCGCTTGAATTCTACCAATCAGGAACATCAACGAATGTGTGTTACGTTGTGGCACGAAGTTTTTCACGCCGTTTGTGAAATGAACGGTGTTGAACTTGGTGATGACGAAGAACGTATTATTGACGCTTTCGCCTTTGCTACTTATCAGGTGTTGCAGGATAACGGCGGGAGGCTGTTTGACCTAATAAAGGTGGTGTGATATGGGTATTCTTGACACTATGAAGCAAATTGCACAGCAAACAAATGATGTTAATGTTCCGGCTGCTTTTATGTTTGGCACAGTGACGTCAACCTCTCCACTGACAATTCGTGTTGACAATCGGTTTGACATTACCGGTGATGCTATTGTCCTTATGAAAGAGTTCAAGGCTGGTTATTATCCAACGCACTACCATACAGGGGTTAAGGACTCTCCTCATACCCAGTCAACATCTGGCGGAAGCGGTGAAGCGGCGTTTGCCGAGCATACTCACATACTGAAAAATAATTACCAGACCAACACGGATGAATCGTCTGAATATTATTATGGGTTGGCGGTGGGCGATAAGTTAGTTCTGTTTAGGAATCAGGGCGGGCAGTCGTTCCTGGTTATGGGAAGGGTGTGAGCTGGTGATTCCAAAAGCAACAATGATTAAAATCGGGCAGGAAGTGAAAGTACAGACTTCTGCCGAAACCCCGACACGGACTTTCAAGATAAATTTGGATGCTGGTCATGTAGGCGGTTTTATTGATAATACAGAAGCAATGAAACAAGCTATTTATAAAATATTGCAAACTGAACGATTTCAATACTTAATCTATTCTTGGAACTATGGCATAGAGTTGACCGCCGTTGTCGGTAAAAGTTATCCGGTGTTTGCAAGTGAAATCAAAAGAGTTGTTCGCGAAGCACTTCTGGCGGACAGTCGGATTACCGACATAACAGATTTTGAAGTTGCTCAAATCAATAAAAGAACTGCTTCGGTGAAGTTCACGGCTGAAACAGTTTTCGGGGAAATCTTTATTGAAAGGGAGGTGGGGATCAGTGTATGAAGATATGACATTTGAAAATATTATGTCACGCTGCCTTAATCGTGTTGCAGCTTCTATTGATAAACGTGAAGGATCCGTCGTGTATGATGCAATAGCACCGGCAGCTGCAGAATTGGCGATACTGTATATCGAACTGGCCTATCTAATGGATAGGGCATTCCCTGATACGGAAACCGGCGACGACCTGACAAAGAAGGTTAGTGAAAGAAGCATATTCCGCACAGCAGCCACGGGCGCGATCAGGAAAGGCTATTTTGAAGATGGTTCCGGAAATGCTATGGATATCCCGATCGGCACACGTTTTTCCGGCGGATCCCTGAACTATGTTGCGACAGAGAAGATTGCCGGCGGGCAGTTCAAGATGCTGTGCGAAACTGCAGGTGTGGTGGGCAATCAATACCAGGGCGTTCTGTTCCCGATCGACTTCGTGGGCGGTCTTGGCGCTGCGCGGTTGGCCGATATCCTGATCAATGGCGAGGATGAAGAAAGCGACGCCGACCTTTATGGCCGTTATCTGGAAAGCCTGAAATACCAGGCATACGGTGGAAATAAAGCCGACTATAAGATGAAGGTTGAACTCATTCAAGGCGTTGGCGCCGCAAAGGTTACCCCCGTCTGGAACGGCGGCGGAACAGTGAAGATTATTTTTATCGACAGCGATTGGGGAGTGCCGCCTTCTGAGCTTGTTGACAGTGTTCAAACAGCCGTCGATCCTGTGGCCAATCGGGGCGTCGGCAACGGTATCGCACCGATTGGCCACGTTGTTACAGTCGAAGGTGTCGCCGGTGCAACAATTAATATAGCTTTCACGTTGACGTTATCTTACGGTGAAACTTGGGCAGCCGTACAGGAAGCGGTAACAGCATCGATCCAATCATATTTTAGCGAATTAGCGAGAATTTGGGCTGATAATGAAAGCTTGATTATCCGCGTCAGCCAGATCGAAACGAAAATCCTGAACATTGAAGGTGTTATTGACATTGCCGAAACCACGATCAACGGAGGGTCGGCGAATATTGCTCTTGACTCAGCGTCTATTCCTATTCTGGGGGTAGTGACAAATGGAGCTTAAAAACTATTGGCCACGCTACATTCAGGAATTGGTCGAGTTCCAGCAGATCGCGAGGGCAGAACAACCTGAATTTGAACAGGCTGCACATGATGTCAGAAAAGCTGCTTATGATTTCTTTCTGGTCAGCCTGACCGAATATGGGTGTAGCCGTTGGGAAAAGATTATGGGTATTTCTGTTGAGCCTAGCTGTACTTTGCAGGACCGCAGGGATAGGATACTGCTTAAATACCTTGATCATACCCCTTATACCTACAGAACCCTTTTGAAATACCTGAACACGGTCAGCAAAGATGTTACCGTCAATCTTGATAATGATGCATACAGCCTATTCATCCGAATTGCCCTGGAAGGGCATAATCAGCGCGATACGCTACTTGCGGTATTAAGGCAAATGATACCCGCAAACCTGGTGTTACAAACTCAGATAAAAATACCTCAACAGGTAACGCACCTACAACCGATTGCGGTCGTGGGAATGAAGCAAATTACAATACACAGACACATGGGGGTGGTATAGTGGCAAATTATAAATCAACCATAACAGATGTTGGTGCAGAAAAATTAACTAATTTTTTGGCTAATGGGTTGGAGTTGGTGTTATTCAGGGCGGGAGCGGGTGATGGCGTCAGCGAATTAAGCCAAAACACATTGACAGCGTTGGTTAACCCATTAGAAATAGATATTGCTTTGGCCGACAAAGAATATATTAATGGTGAGATAAGATTATCAATCCAAATCAGCAACTATGAGTTGCTCGAAACGGTGTATATCAGGGAAATAGGAATTTATGCTCTTGATGAAAACGGTCAAGAGTTTTTGTTTGCCTATTCATGGCTTGATGGTGAAGACAGCGATAATATCATCCCGATCAGTCAAAGTGCCGATATCGCCGACACGATACATGTCCACGATGTGGCATTTGTTATAACAAATCAGGAAAATACCATCATCACAGTAAATGTTGGCGGTAATAGTTATGTTACCGAAGTCAGAATGATGACGTATGCCGCACCCATGGAGCACAATCAACCCGCCAGCACAGTCACCGAAAGCATAGGCGCAACTGTCGAAGAGCATCAACGCGAACAAGATTATGCTATACAAGGATTGCGTGAACAGCTTGATACAGGTTTTACCGGCACAACTGTAATTCATGCCTTTGTACCTGAACAACTTCCACAATGGAAAGGGTATGATGGCAGTGGTTTACCGGAAGGTGTGCTGGATACAGCCACAAACAGACTTTATCTGTAATTATCTCAATACTTAGATTGGAGTGTATAACTTATGGCACAATTACTATCCGCTTTGCCTGTTGGTGCTGTTGTCAAGTCAATAAACACGAAGTACAACGGCGCGGTGATTAGATGGATTGTGGGTCACCATGAGCCCGACCATGTGAAACTTGTGACTGAAAAAATCATTTCATTAAAATGTTTTGACGCAAAAGAGTCATCAAACCCAAGTAGTGTACGCCAGGATAGCGGAAATAATCGTTACAGCCAGTCAAATATTGACCAATGGCTTAATAGTTCAGCCGGGGCGGGGGTCTGGTACAGCGCGCGTCACAGTTACGATAAGCCGCCCAGCAATACATATGTATGGTCTAACTACAATGAGTATGATGCTGAGGTTGGGTTTCTAGCTAATTTTGAAGCAAAATTTTGCAATGCTCTGCTGGACGATGCAATAACTATCGCCCTGCCCACTTATGACGGCGGCGGTTCAGAAACTATCACACGTAAAATACGCCTTTTAACAAAAACGGAAGTTGGTCTTGGTACTGAAAATGGGATCACCGAAGGAACGGTTTGGAGCTACTTCAACAGTACAACCCGCCGCCTCGCATACCCAACGGCAGAAGCAGTCAGCCAGTCAGAATGTACTTATTCCGACTTAGCACCTTCCAAACCTTATTATTATTGGCTTGCGACGCCAGTGGCTATTCATTCGGGGACTGCGAGAACTGTAAGTGCGAGTGGCAGTTTAGGAAACAACGATGATGTTTATAAAGGTGATAACGGTTTGCGACCAGCTTTATTTTTGGCGTCTGACAATCTGGTGTCTGATGCACCTGATACAGATGGTGCTTATATTCTTGTGTGGAATCAGCCACCAACAATCCCGTCATCCATATCTCACGGTATCCCCTACGCTGGTCAACCTTTGGCTATTACCACAGGAGGATCTACTGACCCGGACGGTGATACTATATCTTATGTTTGGGAGCGTAAAATAGATAATGGCGTATATGCCCAAATAGGAATAACCGCTGTAACATCTTATACCGATATAGTACCAAGTAGCGGCACAACATATCAGGTGCGCGTTAAGGCTGTTGATGCCCTGGGTAACGAATCAGCCTATACAACCGGATCAGCGGTAGCTATCAATTACAACACGCCGCCTGTCATAAGCGGTATAAATACCACACTGGGCAATCAGACAAATCCGTTACAATATGTCTACACGGTAACTGATGCAGATGCCGGGCAAACATTGACGGTCACCGAAACTGTGACAAATGGCGGGGATTTAATTGCGGTCAAAACGTATACCGCAACATCGGGATCACAGTACACAGCTGATCTTACGCCAGTATGGTTAAGATTGTACAACGGTCAACATGTGCTGACAATTACCGCCAATGATGGGGCGGGGGGAATGGTCACACGGCAAATAACTTTTAATCGTGATCTGTCGCGTATTGCTGCTTCCAGAGCAGTAGCCACAGATTCCATGGTTACAAAGTGCCTGTTATCCTTGTTTCCGTCCGATAGACCATCTGATAGTGTGTTTTATTGCGAGGTGACGAACAACCCATTTGACCCCACGCCGATTTGGGAGGACGCCACATCGAAAATCAATCGGCTGACCCATACTTTTGTAAACACTACCGCTTCAAATGGCTTTGGTGTTGCCTACAGATTTTACATCAACAAAGGTGTGTCACCTATTGAAGTTATTCAAGCCAGTTTAAGATTTAGTTAGGAGGTGGTCATATGTTTGATAAAAATGAATGCGAATATATACCGAAGGAGAGTAAAGAGAATGAAAAAGATATCCTAATTCAGCAGCTTTTCGCCGAAAACGAATTCTTGAAAGGCTGTATTATGGAAATTTGTGATGTTGTCTTTGCACAATAACAAAAGGGGTGATTAGATATGTCAAAATTGGTTGAATTATATGCGCGCGAAATCCAGTCGGGTAGCATAACGATTGATGAAGTACCTTTCCTACTTCGCGCAAGTGTCCAAGAGACAGATAAATAAACATAATATGGGGGTGTAAGGTGGAGAAACTGGATATCAATATTGTGATATATTTGCTGGGTTTGGCGGCGGTATGGGGCAGCATCCAGCAGCGGGTAAAAACGCTGGAAAAGAAGATGGACAAACATAATTGTTTGGTCGAGAAGGTGTATAAGCTGGAAAAGGATCAGGCGGTGGTTGAAGAATCGATCAAGGTTGCCAATCATCGGATTGAGGATTTGGAAAGGAGTATATAAATGGATATAAAACGTAAATTGAGCAGCCGTAAGATGTGGGCGGCTGTTGTCGGGGTAATATCCGGTTTGGCGGTAGTATTCGGGCTGGACGGTGATACCATCAGTACTATTGCGGGGGCAGTGGTCAGCGGTGCATCCCTGGTGGCATACATAACAGCGGAGGGCAAGATAGACGCGGCGGGGGTAAGCAACAAGGGCGGTGAAAAAATTGAAAACAATGGATAAAATCCTACTTATACTAGGGTTATTTTTTTTGGCGTTTGTGGTGGCTGTGCTGTGGATATTTGCCAAAACCGGGTTAGAGCCTGTTGTATTGGTCGGTGCGGTAGCAGCAGCCGTTATCGGGGAGATTATCGCTTTGTTGCGGATAAAGATAGGCAAACAAAAACAGGAGGTACAGAAAGATGTCTGTGAATAAATATAATTTACTCAATGACCGTAATAGAAAGCTGTCAACCAACTTTACGGTCAAGGAGTTTGCCTGCAAAGATGGCAATGTTGCGGTGTTGGTTGATGATAAGCTGGTAGATGGCTTACAGAAAATACGCGACCATTTCGGCAAACCTATACACATCAACAGTGCATATCGTACCCCTGCACATAACAAAGCAGTAGGCGGAAGCCCCAACAGCCAGCATTTACAGGGCAAGGCGGCAGATATTGTTATAGCAGGCGTATCACCTTTGGCGGTTGCCCAATACGCTGAGCATATCGGTATGGGCGGTATCGGCTTATATGATGGCTTTACTCATGTGGACAGCCGCGATAATAAGTCCAAGTGGGACTACCGGGGCAACGGTCAAAAAACCGTTGTCAGCTTTGGCGGGCAGGGACAGCAAACAGCCGCCAGCAAACCTGCTAACTATGATAAGGTAAAGCAGCGGTTTGGCCTTGATGATGATACCATGGCATATCTGGGCGAGTACAAGTACGGCGCGGCTTTATTGGCCAAGCTGGCTGCGGGTAAATAAATTCATTTACTTACGCTTTCAAAAAGCGGCTAATGTCGTATTAATGTCGTGTAGAAAACCCATATAGCAGGTGTTTTATTTCGCCTATTTTGCTTGACATGCAAGAGGTCACTGGTTCGAGCCCAGTTAGCCCCACCAAAAAAGCCTGCTATCTACTAAGATGGCAGGCTTTTTCTTATCCCCAAAAAGCGGCAAAATAAGGCCAAAAAATAGGCTAATGTCGTACTACTGTCGTACAAATGTTAGCCAATAATACGAGCTACACACGCTCTTAAATCAGTTACGTCCTCATGGGTATATCGTTTCGTATGCTTAAAGTCAGAATGCCCCATCAGCATGGCTATTTTTTCGGACGGTATATCCGCGGCCATAGCCAGAGTTGCAAAGGTATGGCGGCAGCTATGCGGGGATAATCTGCGTATTCCCCCACCTCCAGCGTTTATCTTATCAATTGCGGCATAGTAGCAATTCTCTCTCCACCAGTCTTTATTAAAATGATCCGCTCCTCTTTTACGGCTTAATGGGCTTGCTGATTTTGGTATAACATATTCACTGGAGGGATCATAATTATACCATTTGCTCCAATACTTTTCAGTTTTAGGATGTATCGGAATCAACCGATCTCTCCCGGCAGCAGACTTATTCCCACCGACTAAAGCCATCAACCTGCCATCTTCCGAAAACTGCGCCCCAAACTTCTTTAAAGTTACAAACTCTTCTATGCGCAATCCGCTATAATATAGCATTACTATACAAGCAGCCCATTCGACCCCTTCTTCTGCGGCTTTCTCAATTTTAGCTCTCTCTAAATCTGACCATGGCAATCTGTCACCTTCAGGCGCATCCGGGATATCTAATGACTTGGCATAATTGCGATCAACAATATCATGGTCAACAGCAAAATCAAATAACATACTCAGCAAAGATTTAACCTTTTCCAAAGCACTTTTTGACGGTAATTTTCCACGAGAATCCGGATTCTCGGCTATAAGATCAAGCTGGGACTGTAATTGGTCTGTAGTCAAGACTCTTACTTTTTTCTTTGCCAAAGGTTTTAAATGCACCCAGGCAGCACGGTTACAATCTAATGCCTGGCGCTTGATTTTGCCTTGTTGAAATTTCTTTTCTCTACGCGCATACCATTCATTATAGAGTTCTTCTAAGGTATAATTGTACCAATCTATAGGATGATTCGAATACTTAGCTAAAAAGGCTTCTGCTTCACGTAAAGTCGCAAATGAGTCAATATCCGCACGCTTATAATCGCCTTTTGCTGTTCGTTCACCGGTGCATACACGTACAACGTAAGGCTTGCGTACATTGCGGCCTTTTATTCTATATATACTCCCCTGCCCATTCGCCCTACGCATAAAAAATCACGCCCCTTATTATTTTATTGATAATTTAGGGCGCTTCTGATATACTTTATTTGTTAATAGCGGCGTATACCAATGCGCCCCATGTATTACCCCTTATCTGTGTTGGCGCACAGGTGAGGGGTTTTTATTTATTTAACCGCTTTTCTGGCGGCTTCTTCTTGTATGTCCAGCCGATCGCCCAGGCGTTCGATATCTTGCCAGATATAATTTGTTTGCAGCTTTACTTCCTTGATATCCTTCTTAACTATGGTCATATCTTTTTGCAAACCCTTGATATCACCTTTCATGTCGTGCATATCTGTTTGCAGCTCTTTGATATCACCTTTCATGTCGTGCATATCTGTTTGCATAGTGTTCAATTGGTCAATAATTTGCTTCAACATTTCTTCCATTGTTAGCCCCTCCTATTCTATTATTCATTTCAATCCACATCCCGCATTAGCTTGACCACTTTACCCAAGACGCGGCACTGATCCAATTCTGTGCCCTCTATGCGCTTGGTTTGGTATTCAGGGTTTATCGGTATCAAATCCAGCCAATCCTCGCCGTATACATAGTTAACGCGCTTAATTGTTGCATCATAGCCATTGTATAATATGACGGCAATACTGCCACTGTCTACGCTGGTGCAGCGCAACACCAAAACCCTGTCCCCGTCCAGAAACTTGGGGTACATGCTGTCCCCGGTGACACGCAAGACAAAATAGTCTTTCGAATCGCGCCCGCCAAGTAAAGACAATGGAATAAGTTCTACGTCTTCTGACGGTATTTCTACCGCTTGCCCATCATAGCCCGCTGCAATATTACCAATCACCGGAAATGAGATGACACGCTCAGATTCAAAGCCATCAACAGAGAGGTTGCCTGTCATATTAAAGCCCATAGTGGCTGTTTCTGGCGGCGGGCCTAGCACACCCCTATCGACCGCCTCATGAAACTCCAATGTTTTTTTTACGTCCCCATCAAAATAATCCAAAATTGTAGGTGATAGATTAGCGATAATATCTCCGTCATCGTAGTTGATCGGGTCATCCGTCCACCCCATTAGATACTCTTCAGTTGTACACAACGCCAAAGCTAAAGGCTCCAGAATGTTTGATGGAACCTTATCGATACCACCATTTTCGTATCTAAAAATTGTAGATCTAGACACACCTATACATGTAGCAACCTCATCCGCGCTTTTGCCGATTTGTTTTCTTCTGTCTCTGATCCGGCTACCAGTAATAGACATGCGAGCCACCTCCTAATTAATGGTACCACGGCTGGCGCAAAATTGCAACAGATATTTTCGCATAAATGCTATTTTAGCTGTTGACAAATAGCATTTATGCGACTATACTGAGTTTAGATAGTGGCATAAATGCTATCGAGAGGGGGGATGTTATGCAAGTCAATATCGAAAAACTCAACGACGTTATGACAGACAAATCTATATCAGCCGCGGCTCTAGCATCTAGCTTAGGCATTGATAGGAGCACTTTTTATCGGAAATTAAATAGGAGAGGACAAACGTTTTCGATTGGCGAGGTACATAGGATTGTCACCTGCTTAGATTTGAGCAAGCAAGAGGCAGCCGATATTTTTTTATCCGTTTAGTCGCATTTACGCTACAACATAGAAAGGAGCACAATACATGAACGAATTGATCCCGATAAACTACAACGAGGAACAGCCTACGGTATCAGGCCGAGATTTACATAATTTTCTGGAGGTAGATACCAAATATGCCGACTGGATTAAAAGAATGTTTGAGTACGGTTTTACCGAGGAAATAGACTATATATCTTGCTTCTCAAATTTGGGAAGCGGGCAACAAGGTGGTCAAAACAAGATAGACCATCAACTGACTATCCCGATGGCAAAAGAAATCTGCATGTTACAGCGCAACGAGAAAGGCAAGATGGCAAGGCAGTATTTTATCGCACTGGAAGCACAATGGAACAGCCCCGATGCAGTGATGGCAAGGGCGTTGAAGTTGGCAGACAAGCAAATCGCCGACCTTCGTTTGATTAATAACGCCCTAACGGCAGAACAACAAACCGCACAGCCAAAGGCAGATAGTTTTACGGCTGCGGATTATCTGAAGGCCGCACGGTTGGTAGCCAATTGCCCCAAGGCGAAGCTGCCATACGTATTAGGTTTGTTGGAAAGCGGCGGCTGGAAAATTCAAAATATTGTAATTGGAAAACCATCGCAAGTCTTAAAGCCCAACCGTATACCTTGCGCCGAGTATTTGTCAGAACGTATGGCCGAACTCAAAATAAGTCAATCGGATCTTGCGAGAGCTACGGGGATCAGCCGCAAAAGCATATCACATTATTCGCGGGGCATACGCCGCCCGGATATAGCCACTTACCAAAGGCTGATAGATGCCTTGGATGACCTGGAATGCGCGCGTGAACAATAACATAGAAAGGGGGCTGTATTATGACCAACTACACAGCAATTCTTGAACAGTACCCTTGTAATGTCCCGGTTAATGTTGCCGCAGAATTACTCGGAAAGTCTGTACCCTGGGTTCAGTGGGGTTTGGAAAGTAAGGCTCTTCCGTTTGGGTCATGTGTAAAACGTGACGGTGGCAAAGCCGCCTTCCACATCTCCCCTATCGCACTTCGCCGCTACATAGAAGGCGATATCATGATGCCGGCGATGGAATTAATCAAGGTTGTGGCAGAAACAGCGGCAAAAGCAGCAATCAAGGAAGCGACCAAGAGGGACAGGCTATGAAAAATCACCGCGTTAGGATCTGCCGCGATTGCGGACAAGATTGGATAGTGAGCCGCATTGAGGAAAGCCCGAAGATCTACGTATGTCCAAAGTGCGCGGCAAAAAGGAGAGTGAAGCAATGCAAAACAGCATGAAAGAGATCGACCAGGCCATTGAGTGGCACGAAACAGTAATCGAGGAAACAAGGGAATTTTTTGGTAACCTTGATAGCGTTGATGCCATTTCTGACGGGCTCGGCGCTGATCTGATAAAACAATTTTCAGTTTGCGAAACGAGCTTGGACGCTTTGCGATATGTCAAGGAAAGGGGCGGTTTTATATGACTACCTGCGTAATTTGTCATAATCGTCCAGCAGTATCAAAAGAACTGTGTATAACATGTGCTGCCACATATGGCGGGCAAGAATATGTGCCGGACGCCGAAGTGGTTGAAGAAATTGAGCTGTTGAAGGCTATACATATGACGATATCTGCCATGGGGGAGGGATAGACTGTGAGTGCAGACATGATTAAGCAACTGCAAGCCCAAATCGCTGAAGCCCGGCGCAGGGAGAGGGCGGCAGTTGAGGATATCTTGGTAGCTCACGACAAGGGACGCTGTGAGGTGTGCAAACATAAACGGAACGATAGCGGGCAGTGTCTTAAGTGGCCAAACCGCGAGTGCTTTGAATGGCGCGGCTTGCAGAATGAGGAGGACAACAATGTTGCAATCGACTGAATGCAATGCAATATCTCCTGACCCATATATTACCGAGTATAGGCGGCTCACAAAAACAAAGCTGACAGGAAAACAGCTATGGCTCAAGGGCACTATTCGTTATCGCTGGCAAAAGCCGATAGTTAAAATAGTACGCTGGTTTCTGCGGCAGGATGCAGTCCTGTTACAGCAGGCAACAGTCTTAGCCATTGCTATTATGTGGGGCTGGATATTTTGGATGATAGTTAGTATGTGGTTGGGGGTGTAATCGTGATCAGGCCACGCAAAAGCCTATTGATTAACAGCACATTTGACACCGAAGGCCAAATCGGCGTTAGCGGCGAGTGTATCACGCGACCGATGACCGCCGAGGAACGCGAAAAATACGGTATAAAAAACAAGGAGGAAACGATGGACAAACAAACATCACAAACAAGAAAAATCAATTGGACTCCGGAGCTTAGGCGAGAGCTGATGAAGCTAAAGGATGAAGACGGGCTTACATATGAGCAGATCGGTGAAAAGTTAGGCGTACCCAAAAAGGCCGCGCAGATGGCGCATTATCGTATTATGCAGCAACGGGATAAATTTTTGAACGCAGATTATGCCAAACCTGAGCATTTACAAGGGCGCAAACCTGCTGTGATTAATGCTGAGTTTGACAAGCTTTTTGACGAGATTGACGCTAAGTTTGACAAGGCTTTTGACAAGCCTGAACCCTCAGAAGCAGCCGACAATAATTCCCCGGTAAACGATGCGGAACGCCGTGATACAACCCATTACATAGCAAAGCTTTTGCTTGATACGCTGACCGAGCAGGAAATATCCGATTACAGTACGGATGCCTACACGGTTGACCTGGGACGTGGCAAGGGAATCATAACAGGAACACTGGACGGACTGGGGTTTAACTTGCAATTTGATATAACGGAGGGAAGATAATGGGCAAACACGTGAAATTAGCGGTTAGTTGGGATGAAGAAACGGGTAGTCTTACCACCGAATGTGATACGAAGAGCAATGTTATAGAAATTGCAGCTTGCTTATCATATTTAGTAGCTGACATATCCGGCAAGATTGGATCGCCGCCCCAAATTATCCTTATGCTGGTGACTGATATCTTGATCGACAATGAAAAAGCCGCCCAAGCTGCGGGAACAGCCGGACGGCAAAAGAAAAATAGTCAACAACATTATGAATGATTAGGAGGAAATTGTCAAATGAGAAAAATGAGCGAAGAATTGACATGCTGGGGCATTACGCCCAATCTGCTAGGCCATAAATACATAATTGACGCGCTTGAAATCATCAAAGAAAATCCGGAAGCAAAATTCAAATTACATAAAAAAATATACCCTTGTATAGCCGTGAAAAATGAGACTACCAGCCGGGGGGTGGGGAGCGCCCTCAGAAACGCGGTTAATAAACTGCCCGCCTTGCAAAATCTAAAAGAATTGCCGCCTATTATTAGCGCGCTAGTGACCACCGGAGAGCTTTGTACTAGCTCTTTCCTGGCAGCGTTAGCAGAATACGTAAAGGAGGTGGAGCAGAATGAAGAATGTTAACCTATCGATTACCGGGGACAAGCTTACCATCGTGGTGGATCTAAGCAAGGAACAGTGCCTTTCCGGCAGCGGAAAATCTGTAGTTATCGCTACATCCGAGGGTAATATCCCTATTGATAAAGATGATATTCGCCTTGGGTTAAATGTATACAAACCAATAAAATAAAACAGGAGGTCTACACACATGAACGGATTTACCATAGAAATAAAAAGCCCTGAGCTGGTTACAGCCATAATGGCGCTGGCCGCCGCGCTGCAGCACGCAACAGAACCGCCGCAAATGTCGTCCGTACCGCAAGCACCGGTTACTGTCACCCAACCAGTAGCACAACCAACACCTGCTCCTGCCCCTGCTCCTGCCCCCGCTCCTATAATGCCGGCGCAAACCCCTATTATCACCACCGCGCCCCCGGCATACACCCTGGAACAGCTGGCCACGGCAGCCGCGCAACTAATGGACGCCGGCAAACAAGGGGAGCTGGTGCAGTTGCTGGCTCACTTCGGGGTGAGAGGCCTTAATCTTTTGCCGCCTGATCAGTACGGAGCATTCGCTTTGCAGCTTAAGTCTTTGGGGGCGCGGATATGAGCGGACACGCGCTGTTATCAGCAAGTAGCGCCCATAGATGGATAAACTGCCCGCCAAGCGCCCGTTTAAGCTTACAGTTTCCCGACACCACCAGCGTTTATGCCGCCGAGGGATCATTAGCCCATGCCATCGGAGAGCTGAAACTGCGTAAGCAATTTATTGAACCTATGGGGCAGCGCAAATTTAATAACGCGCTAAAAAAATTACAAGATAACGAGCTGT
>Ga0172378_10002403_pt1 | contig 17534 bp, 15 predicted proteins | sample GrowelOW332metaG_FD_119755 | JGI IMG/M metagenome (GOLD analysis project Ga0172378, IMG submission 119755) | Groundwater microbial communities from an aquifer near a municipal landfill in Southern Ontario, Canada - Pumphouse #3_1 metaG | ecosystem: Environmental > Aquatic > Deep subsurface >... | reverse complement strand
TGGAAAAAGCTGCCAACACCTGAGCTGTGTAAAAAGACACTATCGAGGCAATTCCCGTCTTGATTTGTAACTTCTCAAGAATCTGTGGAAAACAAAACATTTAATAACAAAGAGCTCATCGAAGTTAAATCGGGAAGGACAGAAAAAGCGAGAACGCAGAAGGAAAGCGGGGACGGGAAAAGGCGATAAAATTCTTTGTTTTTTTTACCCTTTGCGAGCCTTACGTTCTTCGCAGTAAAACAGCTTTTCTCTGTGGCAGGAAAAGAGCCTGCAGGGAAAGCTGAAGATTTTCTTATTCGTCGAACAAAGTCGGCGGGGGCAGTGAATGACGCGGCCTTTTACGTCTGAAATGCTCGTAGGCCTGAGCGGTGGCAACCCGGCCACGCGGTGTCCGTTTAATAAAACCGGACTGGATCAGAAAGGGTTCATAGACATCTTCGAGGGTATTCTTTTCTTCGCAGACAACGGTGGCAAGGGTCTCCATGCCTATGGGACCGCCATCAAATTTGTCGATGATGGCAAGCATGATACGGCGATCCATATCGTCGAGGCCGAACTGATCAACACCAAGCAGGTCAAGAGCCGCCTGCACGACCTCTCTATTCACCACCTTGTGACCACCGACCTCGGCAAAATCCCTCACCCGCCGCAGCAGACGGTTGGCAATACGCGGGGTCCCGCGGGAGCGTTTACCAAGCTCAAAAGCACCTGTCTCGTCCACCTGCATCCCAAGAATATGACCGGATCGCTGAACAATGGTAACAAGTTCTTCCGGACTGTAGAATTCAAGGCGCAGAACCACACCGAAGCGATCCCGCAACGGCGCGGTGAGCAGTCCGGTTCGAGTGGTGGCACCAACGAGAGTGAAACGCGGCAGATCCATCTTCACTGAGCGGGCACCGGGGCCCTGGCCGATAATGAGGTCAAGCTGAAAATCCTCCATCGCCGGATAGAGCACCTCCTCCACAACGTGGTTGAGGCGGTGAATTTCATCGATAAAGAGGACATCTCCCTCCTCAAGGGAGGTGAGGATGGCGGCAAGGTCACCCTGTTTTTCGATTACCGGGCCGGAAGTAGCTTTGATGCCGGCACCCATTTCGTGGGCGATGATATAGGAGAGGGTTGTCTTGCCAAGACCGGGAAAGCCATGAAAGAGGACATGATCCAGCGCTTCGCCCCGGTTACGGGCGGCCTGGATAAAGATGGAAAGTGACCTGCGCAGCTGCTCCTGGCCGATATATTCATCCAGACTTTTAGGACGCAGCACATTCTCGTTCACATTTTCCACGGCCTGTGGCGTCGGAGAAATAATGCGGGAATCTTCACTTTGCAGGTCTTCTTCGTAGTTCATATGCAGTTCATATCCTGATGATGCATCCTGAAGCGCTGGAGGGAACTCTGCAGGTACACTGTACATCACAAAAGCCCTGCTTCTAACGCAGTTGCGCCAGGGCCCTCAGGGCGAGGCGACTCAACTCCTCCACCGCCATGCCGCTGAATGCCTCTTCGCCGATCTCTTTCTTCACCCTGGCCAGCGCCGTCCGTACCTGGGTCTCGGAGTACCCGAAGTTGGTCAGAGCAGAGACCGTGTCCTGCACCTCCGAACTGCCTCCGGTCAGAGATATTCGACCAGCACTGGAGACTCTTCCGCTGGCAAGATGGACCACCTTATCCTTAAGTTCCATGCAGATTCGTTCCGCAGTTTTTTTACCGATCCCCTGCAGTGTGGTGAGTCGTTTCACATCGCCATTGACGATAGCACTGCAGAGCGGCTCGACCCGCAGCCCGGAGAGCATGGCCAGCGCCACCCTGGGACCAATGCCGGAGACGGTGCGAAGAATAAGAAACAGCTCCTTCTCCTCCTCCGCGAGAAAGCCGTAAAGAGCAATGGCATCCTCCCGCACATTGGTATAAACGTAGACGAAAACGCTTCCGCCCACCTCCGGCAGGCGCGACAGCGTGTCGGTGGACATCAGCAACTCGTACCCCACATCGTGCACATCGAGAACGGCACGGTCGGCGTAGAGTGCGAGAAGCTTTCCTGAAAGACTTGCTATCATAAGTTTTTATCCAACAATTTTCTGCAGCCTGCGGAGATCCTCAAAACTGCTGATTGGCATGACAGATCGCCACGGCCAGTGCATCCGCTGCATCCGCACTCGGCGAGCCCTGCAATTTCAGTAATACCTTCACCATGTGCTGCACCTGCACCTTCTCCGCCTGGCCATATCCCGCCACGGCCTGTTTCACCTGACGGGGAGGATAGTCATAGACCTTCAGCCCGTTCTGCATGGCGGCTACTATTGCCGCTCCACGGGCCTGGCCGAGTTTGAGCGCCGAGCGAGCATTAGAGGACATAAAAACATCTTCCACCGCCGCCACCTCCGGACGGTGAATCTGAATCACTTCATTGAGACCATCAAAGATCTCGTTAAGACGCCAGGCCAGCGGATACTTCACCGTGGTGCGGATCGTTCCGCAAGTGACATAGACAAGCCGACTGCTGGATACATCAATGACCCCATAGCCGAGAATCCGACTACCGGGGTCAATGCCGAGAACACGCACCACTCAGGAAAGCTGCTCCAGCAGATCTTCATCAATATCGAAGTTGGAGTAAACGTTCTGCACGTCCTCATGGTCTTCCAGCATATCCATAAGCTTGAGCAGGTTTTTCGCCACGTTCTCTTCGGTGACATCGACGGTGTTCTGAGGGATCATGGCAATCTGTGCCTCAACAAATTTCACGCCTTCCTTTTCCAGCGTCTCACGGACAGAATCAAAATCCTCCGGAGCGGTGAAGATCAGAAACTCATCATCCTCCTCCACCACATCATCAGCTCCGGCCTCAAGGGCCTTGTCCATCAGAACCTCTTCGGAGATAACACTTTTATCCACCTGGAGGAGCCCTTTTTTATCAAACATATAACTGACGCAACCATTCTCACCAAGGTTACCATTACACTTGGCGAAGGCGTGGCGCACATCAGCCGCAGTACGGTTACGGTTATCGGAGAGGCACTCCACCAGCACGGCGACACCGCCGGGACCATAGCCTTCATAAAGGATCTCATCATAAATCTCCCCGGCAATCTCACCGGTACCTTTCTTGACGGCACGGGCAATATTATCTTTGGGCATGTTTTCAGCCTTCGCGGTCGCTATGGCAGAGCGAAGACGCGGGTTACCGTCGGGGTCACCACCACCGGAACGGGCAGCTACGGTAATCTCTTTGATGAGACGGGTGAAGATTTTACCCCTCTTTGCATCGTTTGCGCCTTTCTTTCTCTTAATAGTTGACCACTTGGAATGTCCTGACATAAATGCACCTTACTTGTTTATGTTAATGAGGCGGCCGGCAGACCGCTTAAAAGAACGGGTCTCACTTCTTATACGTCATCCCGAGCACAAATATCTCCCGGCTTTCCACCCGTGAACTCTGCGGTTTCACCACCTTGACCATGGCAAAACGCTGTTTCATTTCCTTGACAAATTCGGGGAAATCCTCTCCCTGAAACACCTTGACGATATAATTTCCTCCGGGCAACAGCAAAGTCTCAGCCAGCTTCAAGGTGTGGCGCACCAGCCGAAGTGACTGCTGCGAATCGCTCCAGCGGTTACCGGTGGTTTTTGGAGCCAGATCCGAAATCAGCGCCTTGAATGCCGGACGGAATTTCCGAACCAGCGGTATCAGCTCCGGCGCCATGATATCCTGCTGAAGCCAAAAAATCGGAGCTCCATCAGGACGGGGGCTCAGGTCGGTCTCCTGCAGATCGACCCCGACTACAACCCCGCCGGAACCCACCACTTCCGAGGCATAAAGAGACCAGCTTCCGGGAGAACAACCCAGATCAAGCACGGAATCCCCCCGCCCGAGAATTTTATATTTCTGCTGCACCTCTTCAAGTTTATAGACAGAGCGTGCCGGATATTTCTCTTTCTTTGCCTTCTTTGCATAATAATCGTTTATTTTACGCACTTTTTTAGCCCTTTTACCCTGCTTTTACAAGCCTTCTTGAGGAAGAAAGCCACGCGCAAACTGCAGCGCCTGTGACCGACCCTTAACCTCACCTTCAACCCTCGCATCATCAAGCGCCATGAGAATTTTTCTGAACATCGGCCCGGGGACAAACCCCATGTCGATAAGATCCTGCCCGGTGAGCAACGGCACACCGGTGGTAATGGGGAGGATATCGTTCCGCCAGGTCTCCTCCACCAGCACAAAGAGATTTACCAGTTCTCCACGCATAAAATCATGATGTTTTGGATTTCCCGCCAGCGTATCCGAGAGAGCCACGAGAAAGAGTCCGAAGAGATCACCCCCCGCCCTGCGGCAGAAACGAAGGGCCCCCTTTTTACTCAGCATCCCTTTCCGCCGGGCGCCCACCAGATGGAAGGGCTGCATGTGCATGCCAATAAGCCCCCCCACCCGCCTGCGGTCCGCGGCACTCCACCGACTGCGCCCCGCAAACTGCTCAAACAGTTTGCGGCTGAGCTGGTCATGACCGTAGTAGGTGGTGTGGCCTTTTTCTTCGTCTTCGTTTTCTGTTCCCGGTTTGCCAATATCATGGAGCAGCGCCGCCCATTTTAAGCGGCGCGAACTGCCATCCTCAGCAAGATACCTGTTCACCTGCGCCAGAATCTCGGGAGAGGTGAAATACATTTCCGGCCGGGCAATAATCTTCTCAGCCATCTTCAGCGCGAGAAAAGAGTGTTCCAGCACATCAAGGTGATGAAACTCCTGCGGCTGGCTCACCCCCTCGGCAAGATACAGTTCAGGCAGGAGATATCGCAACAGATTATCCTCTGCCATGAGTTTGATGGTTTCCGAAGTACGTGGAGAATCAAAGATCTTGCGCAGTTCGCTGCTAATCCGCTCCGGTGCCGCCCGACCAATGGTCGGGGCGAGCTTCTTCACCTCTGTCCTTGTCCCGGCATCCAGCCTGAACCCAAGTCTGGCATGGAAACGATAGGCACGCACCATGCGCAGCGGATCGTCAGCCAGAGTTCCGGGAAGGCTGCGAATGATCTGGTTACGAAGATCCTGCGCCCCCCCCGTTGGATCGAGGGGAGAATCACAGCGTCCCGCAGCAAAATCAGCGAAGGGAAGTGCCATCGCGTTGATCGTAAAATCACGCAGGCACAGATCGTCCTCCAGACTCTGCGCCCCGTTGCGCCACGCGGCGAAATCGACCTGCTCCCCCCGCCACACCAGCCGGGCAGCCTCCTCTCCGGGGGTGTCCGACAGTGGCACCAGCGCTCCGCCGTCAAGGCGGGCGGCCAGAGCCCTGGCCCAGGCCAGAGGTTCTGTGCGAACCACAAGATCAAAATCCGCCGCAGGGTGGTTAAGCAGGGCGTCACGCACCAGGCCGCCCACGGCATAAAGCTGACCACGTTCTTCAGCCACCGCACAGAGAGCGTTGATGAGTATTTTTCTATTGGTCATATTTCATTCAGGTGATCTTCATTTTTTCATGGGAAAACTTTATATATTACCATATTTTCCGCAACAGACCAAATCCAATGAAAATTAACCAGCGTAAAATCAAAGGAAAAATTCTCCCATGAGCCTGCCGCCAACCCTTTTTCTTGCCCCGCTGCGGGGTGCCACCGACTACATTTTTCGAGACACTCTCCAGCACCACTTCCAGGGATGGGACTGCGCCATCTCCCCCTTCATCACACCGCAGAACAACTCCGACTTCCCAGATAAAACACTGAAGGATGTCTTACCTGTCAATAACCCGGGCCTGCCTCTCATCCCTCAGCTGCTGACGAACACACCGGAGCAATTTCTCATCCTCTCCCGCAGGCTGATTGAACTCGGGTACCACCATCTCAATTGGAATCTTGGCTGCCCCGCGCCTCAGGTGGCAAAAAAAGGGAAAGGCTCAGGCATGCTGCCCTGTCCGGATAAAATTGTCGCCCTCCTCGATACCGTTCTGCCGGAACTGGAACAACTGGACTGTCAACTCTCGATCAAAATGCGCCTCGGGTATCACGCGCAGGAGGAGAGTTTCGCCCTGCTGCCGCAGCTCAACGCCTTCCCTTTAAGAGAGATCACCATTCATACCCGCCTCGGCAGCCAGATATACCGGGGAGCAACCGACGTAGAGAGCTTCACCCGCTGTCTCGAACTGAGCAGCCACCGCCTGATCTACAACGGTGACATCATCTCCTGTGCAGACTGGCACACACTGCAGAAAAGATTCCCGCAGATCTCCTGCTGGATGATCGGTCGGGGAGCCATCGCCCGCCCCTTCCTCGCCGAGGAGATCAAGGGAGGAGAGTGCAGAGATCTCTCCGGCCGCCTCTGTCGCTTCCATGCGGAGCTTCTGACCCGTTACAGCTCGGCATTCTCCGGTGACACCCACATAATCGGTCGGATGAAACTGATCTGGAACTTCCTTATCAACTCGTTTCCCTTCGCCGAAAAAAAGCTCCTCAAAAAAGTCCAAAAATCAAGAACACTTTCGCAATATCAGGATGCTGCAGAATCTATCCTGCAGACATCCATTCCTCATAGCTTCTCAAACATCCATGAAGAACAAAAAAAACATTTAAAAACAGAGAGTTAACCAAAATTAAAACGGGAGGAATATCTGCCAAAATGGAAACTCTCGGTCTCGGCGGAGAGTATGTGCCGTCAATAACAGAGCATTTTGGCCTGCGTGGCGGATTGAATTTTCTGAACTGGAGTTACGATTTTGATGAAAGCGACGTCGAATACGATGGTGATCTCAAGCTGAAAACCTTTTCACTTCTCGCCAACATCCATCCCTTTGCCAGCGGTTTCCACCTTACTGCCGGTGCCATGTATAACGGCAACGAGATTGACGTTACGGCGAAGCCCTCTTCACCACTTCCTTTCTTGTGAATTTGCACAAATTAAGGTAGATTGCAGGCAGAGAAGAGTGCGTAACAAGGATGGGTAAGTCCCTTGTCTTGTGGAGAAAGGGGGGGGAATAATGAATAAAATCAAACAATTCATCGTTGCGTGCGTTCTGTTGATGGTTCCAGCCCAGGCAGCCGTTGCGAAAAGTTTCCCGGGCACCGGTTCATTTTTTTCTGCGGATCCATCTCCCCTCAGTCAATATATTTCTGTTCGTCCAGGTCTCGCCCGTTTTTCTTACGAAAACGATTTTAGTAATACGAAAAGTTCCGTTACAGATATTTATCCTTTTTCCGGTGCCTTTCGACTCAGCGCAGGCCTCCTGCAAAAGAATCAGGATGCAGTCTTATCGCCGAAGAATAGTGCCATCGCAAACCGCCACTCCGATTTTGCAGCAAATCGAAGGGATCTTCTCTCACGGAATCTGGCAGCTTCTTCACAAAAACCCTATGTCGGTTTTGGGTGGGGCCTTTCTCCGGATGAAAAAGAGAACTGGTTTATTAATCTTGATTTTGGAATAACGTATCAGGGAGATGACTGTACCGGTTCTGGTATGGAGCGCTGTGCACAGTTGAACAACACCTCTGCAGGCAAGCTGAGTGTTCAGGATGGGCTGGAGAAATATGGCTGGTTCCCGATTCTCTCCGGAGGAATTACATTCAAGTTCTAAAAAACAGCTTACAACCGTTCGTGGAAACTTCTCAAAAACCCGTGGAACACACAAATAATAACGATATCAGAGTCCGGCGCTTACCTCCGAGGATAATTTTTTGATTGTAACGAGGAATATGAGCGATTATTCGAGGTCCTCTTTACTCTTTGGCTGCCTTTACGTTCTTCATGGTAAAATAACCTTTCGTTTCCGGCGGAACAAGGAATGCTATTCAGGGTTCGGCTGCGTTTTTTAGCGGCGTACCTTGACCATTGCATCTTTTATTGAGAGTGCCCAGGGATTATAATTCCGCAGGAATGGAGGCAGCTCCTTCAACGCCAGAGCCGCATCTTTCATCGTACGATATTCCCCGTAGAATACCATCAACCGCTCTGGATAAACCCCCCTCCGGAAGAGATAGAGGTTGCTGACAAGATAGCGATACCGCTCCTCCGCCAGCATACTTTTGAGATTATTCACCGCCGCCCCTGAATTCAGGACCATCAGCTGTACGGTGTACATGCGGTCTTTGGCACCGCTCTGCCAGCCCATGCCGGCAACGAGACGATTCTGCAATAACCTCTCTACGCGGATTCCACCAGGGGAAGATGAGACATCATTCCGCAAGACAGGAGAGGTTGATCCAGTTGTACCTGTTGCTGGATTGACCGAACGGCGTTTTTCACGCCCGGTCGGATGCAATATTACAACCTTCTCCTTTGTCGGTTGTGCAGAAATGGCTGGTACTGCTTTCGCCTTTTTCACCACTTCAGCAAGAATTTCATCAGGCTGCGGGACATTGTATTTTTTCTTCCGGTGGAGCGGTGAGATCTTCACGATTTTTTCAGGCCTGCTCACACCACTCAGCGAACGACCGATATCATCAAGGTTCTCTACCTCACCTTCTCCGGCCCCATCGCCCGCCATCGCTGTCTCTGTTACGACCTTTTCACCTGTCTCGGTTTTCTGCAAGACCTTCATCTGCGGAGCAACAACCGCCTCTGGTCCCTTAATCTCTGAAGATTTCTCCCCGGGTATCGCAGCCTGCAGGGCGGCCTTCTCAGCCTTTTTAAATTCTTCCTCCGCCGCAATCCCGCTCAGGACTTTGCCATTGCCGGACTCGTTTTTTATCACTTCATGAACAGTCCCCTGCTCATTGCCTCTAGAGAAAAACATCCAGGCAAGCAGACAGAGGCCAAGGGTCAGAACACCGATAAGCACAAGACGCCTGTGTTCTTTCACCCAGTCGCCAGCACGGCTGGACAATGCTGCACCCATCCTGTGCAGCATCTCAGTGAAACTCGGCTCTCCGAATCCGCCCCTGGCATTCTCTTCTTCCACCGCATCACGCAGGGTCATGAAGGAGCTGTCATCGCCGGGGTTTTTCATCGCTGCCCTGGAAAGGTTGTTCACAGCACGCAGGCTGCCTCGAGCAGCAGAACAGATTTGCTCCACTTTCTCAAAGGAGAAGGCATTGCGGGTGGCATCCAGTGGATCAATTTTTTTCTCTACCGTGCTGAAGACATAAGCCATGACCTCATCTTCTGAGAGCGGGCTGAGAGTATAAAAGTACTCTGGAATCTCTTCAAAATCGACGATATTGAGTTGCTCATAGTTTTCAATAAAACCTGGTCGACCAGCAAAAAGGACATGCAATTTGCACCCTGCACAGTGAAAAATGTCGATCATTTTACGGATGCGCTCAAGGGTAGCGAGATAGATATTCTCTGCCTCGTCAAAGACCACCAGCGCCGGTCTGTCACCTTTTTTCAGAGCCTCGGAAATCCTGCCAATAGTATCATCAGGATTCCCGCCTGCAGCCTCAAGTTCACCAGTAATTCCGAGGTCAACGGCAATAGTTGCCACCACCTCTCCAAAGGCTTCAACGGTATGGGGAAAATAAACACTGTCAAAATCATCCTGCTCACAGAGGATTTGGCAAAGCATGGTCTTTCCCGTTCCCTCAGGCCCGGTAAGGATCATCAGCGAGGCATCGCCGGTAAGGACTCCGTCTACACCCGAGAGAATTTTTTCAAACTCTGCTCCCGGAAAGTAGTTGGAAGTATCGACCTCTTTCTGAAAAGGTGCAACCATTGAGACCTGCTCCTGTTAGAAATCAATTTAGAGAACATCGAATAATCGTTTATCGTCTTCGTTACAGTCAAAAAAATAATAACTATATCAGCATATTGCCTATTGTACAGGGTTTGCCTGAAAAATTTTTCACCTCAAAAAACGCGCAGAAAGAAAAAACATTTAAAAACAAAGAGAATTAAACCAGGAAGGTCCTATAAAGGGAGACAGGAGAAGGGCGGCAGGAGGGCAGGAAAAGCAAAAGACGGGAAAAGCCTTTGTCCTTACCCTTCGCGTTCTTCGCGGTAAAAGCCTTTGTCTTTATCCTTTGTAAGCCCTGGCGTTTTTCGCGGGAAAACAGCTTTTCTTTTCACCATGAAGAATGCTGAGAAACACGAAAAAAAGATAACAGCACAACGTACCATATTCCGACAGGAAGATGAAACGAAACACAATTCCCACTGATCTTTTTTCTCATTTACCGTACAATCACCGGCCAGGCCGGAGAAGTAAAAAAGCCCACATCCCGGCAGACCACAGACGTAAGAATCCAAAACGTTTCCCAGAAGAACAGAGGCGCAACATGCCAATTTTCCGGCTCACTAAAGAGATTATATTTCCTCCCCCCGAACTCGCCGAACCAGAAGGCATTCTCGCCATAGGGGGTGACCTTCGTCCGGAGCGACTGCTCGCAGCCTATCGGCAGGGAATTTTCCCCTGGTACAGTGAAGGTGAACCACTGCTGTGGTGGTTCACCGACCCGCGCCTTGTTATTGACCCGGCAGAGTTTCACATCCCCTCGCGCCTTGCCCGCTACCGTCGCAACGCCGGAGTCGAGGTCCGCTTTGATACCGCCTTTGAGCAGGTCATCCAAAATTGTGCCGGGATTCGCACTGAGGCTGGAGAAGAGACGTGGATCCTGCCGGAGATGATTGAGGCCTATATCGAAATGCATCGCCTCGGCTACGCTCACTCGGCCGAGAGCTGGCTCAACGGAGAGCTTGTCGGCGGGCTCTACGGTCTCTCGCTCGACCGTGTTTTTTTTGGAGAATCGATGTTCTCCAGAGTCTCAAAGGGCTCGCAGTTTGCACTGGCCGGACTGGTGGAATTCCTTGCAGGCCGCGGCTGTAAACTGATAGACTGCCAGATGACGACAAAACACCTCCAGCGTTTCGGAGCGAAAGAAATTGCAGGGGCCCTTTTTCTCGGGGCACTGGAGCGCTGGATTAAAAAGATTGACCCCCAACAATGGAATTACAATGAGTGACAAAAGCATCGAGAATACAGTCTTATCTGAAACAACCGCCGAAAAACAGTGTGTCCTCTGCGGCGCAACTGCCAGGCTGACAGAAACCGCCGCAGGCGCAATCTGCCCCCACTGTATCGCGCTCACCCATCGTATCGCCGAAAACCCGGAGCTGCTGCATCTTCTCGCCCGGACTGCGGGAATCGCAGCCCCCGCAGCAGAGCAGAGAGAAATGCCTGACGTGCTCGACGGAATTCGCTTCCGCACTATGGATCGCGACCGCAACATCTGGTACATTTCTGTCAGTGAAATTGAAGGACGGCCGGTGGAGCTGTTCGCCTCTTCGGCCTTTGAAAATGAGCAGCAGTTACAGGCCAGGCTCTCCGACCTGACCACCATCACAAGGCTTACTTCACTGATTCTTCGTCATATTTTTCTCGGAGAGCCGCTTTCACTGCACAAAGTTCTTACCCAGCTGCAACGCAGCTCACGACAGCCCAACGATATTCCCGAAATGCTGACACGGATTCTTACTCACTATGAGACAGGAAAGGGAAAGAAACAGCTTTTTGATGAGACAGAAAAAGAAGAACTTATTCCATAATGACACCTTGAAACAGCGTGTATTTCGTTCATATTCAAGGCACAGGAGGAAATTTACCGCAGGCATATAACTGATATCTCGACGTCTCGTTCCTCGCTTTGTCGGAGGAAAATTTTTTGCCTGTAACAAAGAAGATGGGCGAAAGACTGGTTATTCAAGGTACCCTGCAGCCATGTTTGATATCGGAGTATAGCGCTTACTTCCGAGGATATTTTTTTGACTGTAACGGAAAAGATGGGCGATTATTCGATGTTCCCATAAGCGTTTTTCGGGTGCAGCGGCCTACACCTCCAGCTCAAACTCAATCGGAATGGACGTCTGGGCAAAGTGGGCATTGACCTTCTGCAGGACAGAAAGATCAGGTACCTGAAAGACCATTTCCCAGGCAGGCTTTTCAAAGGCGGTGGTAAGCACTTCAAGGTGGAGCATTTTCATCTCTGCAGGAGCAGATGCCACCGTCTCCAGTAATTCTTTTCGCCCCGCTTTCAACACATAATACATCTGCGGTTTCCGCACATGGGTCTCGTGCTGCTCCCAGCGCACTTCAACAACATCCTCCCGCTGCAGATTCAACTTTTTGTATTTTGGACACATCGGGCGATGAATAGAAATCCCGCCCGGAGTAAGCAGGCCAACATTGTCATCATTTGTCGGATCAGGTTTACAACAGGAAGAGAGTTTCACTGTAACCGGATCAAGGGTCTTCAACTCAACCTGGTTGAATTTCGGACCTTCTTCAATGTGTGTTGAAATCCCGTTGTTAAGCAGAGTAATCACTCCCTCCATTATGTGGCGGAGACGATATTTTCCTTCCCCGATTCCCCTATAGAAGAATTTGAGATTCTCTGCCGAGAAATGTCTCAGCAACGTCTCCCCGCCTGTTCCTTCAAGGATCTCTGTGGTCAGACCGTATCGCCTCAGTTCCTGGGCAAAAAGACTCTTCCCCACTGCAGTGGTCACCTTGCCGCGACGCAGGTTGAAGCTCCGGACCAGCTCGGCACGTGCCCGGGGTGTCTTGCAGCGCATCAGCATGCCCTGCTCAAAGCGCACCGGCATCTCGGAGCAGAGGATTCGGACCATATCGCCATCCTGAAGCACGTGCGTCGAGCCAACCCTGCGGTTACGAATCATGGCGCCGGTACAGGTGAGTCCAATCTCAGTGTGAACGCGAAAGGCAAAGTCAAGCACAGAGGCACCGCTCGGCAGATAGATGAGATCACCGGCGGGAGTATACGTATAGATTTCCTTGACGCCGCTGGCGGCGATAACATCACGGTAAGAGACCGCCTCTTCGCTGCCGAGGATATCGAACATTTCCTGAATCTCTCGGATAAAACGCCCCTGTTTTTCCCTCTTTGAGCTCCAGTTTTTGAACAGACCGCGCTGCGCCTTGCGCTGCATCTCGCGGGTGCGGATCTTGAAAAAAAACTTCTGCCCTTCAATGATCGCCCGGGCGTGCAGACCCTGGTAGCCGGTCTGCTTCGGATTGCTGATAAAGTCGCGGATAGTGCGGGGAATGGGTGAAAAGGTCTGGTTAAGCACCCCCAGCAGGCTATAGCAGCCCTGAATAGTATCCCCCAGTAGAACAACCTCCTGCGGGGTATCAATCTTCTGCAGTAAAACCTTGTTGTGCACATCGTAGTAGGCCCAGAGACGCTTGGTGCGGATATCAACCTCACAGTTTTCGCCCGCCGCCGCCGTAGCATCCTGAAGAGTCTTCACCACTTTTTTGCCAAGGGGGGATTTGATCAGCCGGGCGATAAGGTGATTAAGCCGTCCCCCCTGACGAGGATACTTATAGAGAAGGGCGAGATCATACATCTCCCGCTTCATATTAAATAGACCGAGGGCTCCGGCAAGAGGCGCGTAGATCGCCAGCGTCTCATCAGCAATCCGTTGTCGTTTCGCCTTCGGCATCGCCTGCAGGGTGCGCAGGTTGTGCAGCCGGTCCGCGAGTTTGACCAGCATGACTTCCGGACGTAACGCCGCACCGGAGAAGATTTTACGATGAGTCCGGCGGCTCTGGGTCTGGCGGTCGCCGGAGATATGGGTCACCTTGGTACACCCCTCCACAATCGCCCGCACATAGGTGCCAAACTTCTCACCGACCACCTCCGGGGTCACCTCCTCGACATCCTCCACCGTATCATGAAGAAGTGCGGCTGCAAGGATCTCCGGGTGCTCAACATCCATTTCTTTAATAAGAATTCGCGCCACGGAACAAGGGTGCAGGATATAGGCATCGCCAGACTTACGCCACTGATTCTGGTGGGCGGCAGCCGCAAAATCAAGAGCTGACCAGAACACCGAAGCCCCTTCGACGATGCCAATCAGTCCTTGCATTTGCGTGCGATACAGTTCAAGATTGAAAGGAATATGCTGCATAAGTTCACCAAAATGACGTGCTGCGAGTTAATTACGAATTGCGTCTCAATTTTTGAGAAAACAAAATCGGCGAGAAAATGTCCAGAAAAAAAAAGCGTTCCAAACCAGCAGAAAAAAAGCGTACCAGCGAACGCAGGTCTCCTGTCGTTCCCTTTGATGTTAGCCGATTTCGTACCGAAAACGTAGTAATTGCACTGCTCGACGAGGCCGATTCCCTGAGTGAAGAGAAGATCTGCACTGAGATGGCCGACTGGACCAGACCGAAAGCGGTACAGAAAAGTATTAACGAACTTGTCGGCCAGGGATTTGTACAGCGCAGCGGTGAAGAATACGCCTTGAATCCGCAGGCACCGCTCTTTCGCGGCCGATTAATGCAAAACATCAAAGGATTTGGTTTCGTTACCGTAGATGGGGTCGGCAGCCGCAAGGCCGAGCGGAACGACCCTTACATCCCCAAACAGGAGATTCGCGGCGCCATCCACGGCGACCGGGTGCTGATCCGGGCGATGCCGCAGGCCCAGAGACGCCGTCCCGAATTTACTGTCGTCCGCGTAGTGGAAGAAGCCCCAAACATTCTCTGTGGCATTTTCCGCGAAAAAGGGGGATTTGCCCTCGTCACTCCGGATAATTCCCGGATTCCTTTCAAGATCCGACTGGCAGAGACAGCACTCGGAGAAGCAAAACCGGGAGATGTGGTTCGGGTCTCTTTTGAACGCGCCGGAGACGGTAAAACCCGCCCGGGAAAAATTCTTGCCATCCTCGGCTCCCCCGCCCTCATCGACACACAGATGCAACTGGCCATTGAAAAGTTCGAGCTGCCCCACGAATTTTCTGATGCCGCCATCACCCGTGCAAAAAGCCAGACAATCAGTGAAGCAGAGTTTGAGGGGCGTATTGATCTGCGCCACACCATGCACGTTACCATTGACGGGGCCACCGCAAAAGATTTTGATGACGCCATCTGCGTGGAAAAAAGCGAAAAAGGAACCCGCCTTTTCGTCTCCATCGCCGATGTAAGCCACTATGTCACGCCCGGCAACGCACTGGATAACGAGGCCTACGAACGTGGGACATCTGTCTATTTCCCCGGCCGGGTCATTCCCATGCTCCCCGAGGAGCTCTCCAACAATCTCTGTTCCCTCGTTCCCCTTGAGGACCGTCTCACCATGACCGCCGAGATGGAATTTGACGCTGACGGCAAGATGATCAACGCAAAATTCTACCGTTCCGTCATTCTCAGTAAACGACGCTACACCTACGACCGGGTATGGCAGCTGCTTGCGGGGGCTGCACCGGAGGAAGATGCCCCCTTCCTGCCCATGCTCCAGCAGGCACGGGAACTGGCGAAGCTCCTGCGGGGGAAACGCTTTGCCCGCGGCGCAATCGACTTCAATCTGCGTGAACCAGTCTATCTTCTCGACGAGAAAGGCGGGGTCGCCTCCATTGAACCGGCGCAACGCAACGAGGCACACCGGCTGATTGAAGAATTCATGCTGATTGCCAACGAAGCAGTGGCCCAGCATCTTACCTCTCGAATCACCCATCCGCTCTTTCGTATCCATGAAAAACCGGATGCAACAAAAATTAAAGCTTTTGTGCAGTTCGCCAGTCGGCTCGGAGAACAGTTGCCGAAATTCAACAAGGAACCGCAGTGGTTTTCAATCGTACTCGACCGTTTCAAGGGCGGGAAATACGAATATATCATAAATAACCTGCTCCTGCGCAGCCTTACCCAGGCACAATACTCGACTGAAGAAAGCGGCCACTTCGGACTCGCATCTACCGCCTACACCCATTTTACCTCGCCTATCCGGCGCTATCCTGACCTCATCGTCCATCGCATGCTCTCTGCGATATTCGAGGCTGGCGGTAAAAAGAGCCGAAAGCAGAAGTTTTCCCCCGCCCCGACCAGAGAAGCAGCAACGTTTCTTTCCCAGCGGGAGCGTGTGGCCGTTGATGCCGAACGGGATATGAATGACCGCCTGAAAGTGGCCTACATGAAAGACAAGATGGGAGAGCACTTCAAGGCAATCATCTCCGGCGTTTCAGAGAATACACTCTTTGTGGAACTTCTTGACCCCTGTGTCAGTGGCGCGATTCCGCTTGAGATGCTCGGCGACGATTATTTTTTCTTTGATGAACAGAATTTTCGGGTTTACGGGGAACTCACCCGACAGGAGTATCAGCTCGGAGACCAGCTCACGGTCCAACTCACCAACGTCAGCATGAGCCGGCGGCAGCTCACCTTTCAACCAGTGCAGGAGAAGTAATGGCAGGATTGCAGGACGTAAGTATTATTCTGGTTCGCCCGCGGATTCCGGAAAACATAGGTTCCACGGTACGGGTGGCCGCCAACTTCGGCATCAGCTCGGTTATTCTTGTCCGGGACAAAATGCCGAACCGAAAGAGAATGGCGAAGACCGCCACCCATAACACCTCAGACCTGCTTGAAACAATGCCGTGTTATGCCTCACTCCCGGAGGCGCTCCAGGATTTCAATCTGGTGGTGGGGACAACGGCGCGGCGTGGCCGGCAGCGCTTTGCGGAACGCAGCCCTAAACAGGTTATGGAGTGGTTGCGTCCGCAAATGGAGAAGAACCGGGTAGCAATTCTCTTCGGCCCGGAAGATTCCGGTCTGTCAAATGATGATTTGAAACTCTGCCAGATAACCTCCGCCATCCCAACCGACAACTTCTCCTCCCTCAACCTTGCTCAGGCAGTGGCCATCCACTGCTATGAGCTCTTCCAGACCATGGTCCACGAGCCGAAGGCAACAATACCAAACCCGACCATGGCCAACTCTCGGGAGCTGGAGAGCATGTACGCTTCCCTTGAAGAGGCATTGTTCGAGATTGACTTTCTCAATGAAGAGGAGCAACAGCGAAAGATGGGGAATCTCCGAAATTTCTTCGCCCGGAGAGGACTGGAATCCCGTGATACCCAGTTAATCCGGTCGATCTGCAGAAAAGTTCTCTTCCACCGCACCGGCTCCTATGAGGGAAGCGGGGAATAAGAAGGGAGACAGGAGAAAGCGAAAGACGGGAGAAAGGAAAAAGCAAAAGACGGTAAGGCAATTTTTATCGCGAAGAACGCGAAGGAAGGCAAAAGCAAAAGGAACCACGAATGGACACGAATAAACACGAATAATTAATCATTTGTAATCGCCAAAAAAGGCAAAAAAGGAGACGGGAGAAAGCGAAAGACTGGATGGCCAACAAAACACACGAAAAAAAGCAAAAACCTTTGAGAAAAAGATTTTAAAACTAAACAGGGCTTTGCTGTTGTTGTTATATCTTTACTCTTCGCGTTCCTTCGTGTCCTTCGCGGTAAAAATTGCTTTTCCGCTGTTTGCTTTGCCCTTATTCGCATGATTCGAGCCTTCCTTTGGCAAAAAGTCTTTTGTCGTTCCGTCTTTTACAAGGGACTCTTTAGCACAACAGGCGTCTTATCCCATAACAAACGTCATCAAGTTTGTTGCCCTGCTTTTTCCTGCCTCCTGCCTCCCGTCTCCCTTTTTGCCTTTTTGGGCGATTACGAATGAGTAATAATCCGTGTTTATTCGTGTTTATTCGTGTCCATTCGTGGTTCCTTTTGTTTCTGCCTTTCCCTTTTTCCTGTCTCCTGCCTCCTGTCTCCCTTTTTGTCTTTGTCGTGCCAATGTCTCACCAGCGGCGATGCAAAC
>Ga0172378_10002402_pt1 | contig 17539 bp, 21 predicted proteins | sample GrowelOW332metaG_FD_119755 | JGI IMG/M metagenome (GOLD analysis project Ga0172378, IMG submission 119755) | Groundwater microbial communities from an aquifer near a municipal landfill in Southern Ontario, Canada - Pumphouse #3_1 metaG | ecosystem: Environmental > Aquatic > Deep subsurface >... | reverse complement strand
CTTACAATAATGTTAAATAGCACAGTAATTTATGCTTTGAATACTGAAGGTAATATTTTGGGTTCAGGGGTTATAAACACAAATGGTTACCCTGAGGGAACACTTTTTATAGAAACAACCCCCTCAATGGGTTTTATGAGACCAAAATGGAACTTTGAAACGGGGTTGTGGGAAGAGGGTAGCACAGAAGACTATCCAGTAACTAACCCAAACGAGCCACCACTAGAGAATAACGGTGGCATTGCTCCCCCAGACCTGTCAGATTATGTATCTAAAGCAGAGTTTCAGGCACTACAAAAGTTATCTTTAAACTTATATGAACAAGTAGCACAAATTCGTTCTGATACAGTAGATGATAGTAGACATTAAGAGGTGATTAGTATGCTAGTAGACCCAAAGCTAGATTTTTATGCTTTACAATATTTTTATAGTCAGGGATTGATTACAAAAGAAGAGCTACTTAATAAGTATATAAAAGAATTAGGGTTTCTTACACTTACTGACTATACACTTATAACAGGTGAAAAAGCGATGGTTTAACATAGCCACCGCTTTTTTGATATAATTAATATATAATACAAACCATAAGAGAGCGGTGTCTATGTGAGTAAAGAAATAATCGGTTATAATAATAGTGACAAAAATGTATATAATTCTATTGGTGGAGTTAAAAGTACAAGTTTGAATAAGATTCGCTTTGTAAAAGACCCAGAGAAACTTCTAGTACAGTATGATAATCTTATTCGGAGTTTAGGAAAGAAGTATAGTAAACAATTTTATAACCCCTCTGAGGTAGAAGATTTATTTAGTTATGTAAAGGATGCCTTTGTAACCTTAGTTAAAGAATATGATATTAATTCAGAGGTGGACTTTGCAGGCTACATTAAATTTACATTAGAGCCACGTGTACATTATTCTTACACCAACATGCGTATTAGTAAGTCAGACAGAGTAACACCACTTAAAGCAAACGAATATTCTGTTCAAGATATTATCAATGGTAAGGAATACTTAGGTAACTCCATAGCAACAGACAAGGATAACGTTGTTACAAGTATTACAAATGTTTCTGAATATGATGATAGTCTACTAATATTATTAGATAGAATGGACTCAATTATTGGTTTAGATGCTATTGATTATGCAGTCATTGAACTGCTATTAATGAATATCAAAGGGATTAAACAGATGCACGATTATACTTTAGAAACTAAGGGTGTTAATATACCTATTAAGGTGTTAACAGCCAGCTATAATAAGATTAAAGAATATTTTGAGGAATATTACTACCCAGAAGTGTGATAGATATTATATTATAATACGAGGGTAGGGTAATTACCTACAATGAATAGGAGATATAGACATGAAAAAATTAGATTTTAATAAAGTAACAATGGCAGATTTAGACGGAAAAGCAGTAGTTGTACAACCAATTACTTCATCAGGTAATGTTTTCAACATGAACTACACACGTAATTTACTAGCCTTTAGTATTCATGATGATTCAGTATTTGACTATACTACAGATGATAAAGGTGTGTGGAAAGAAAATAAAACGCCAATTGTTAAGCTTGATAAAGCACATAACAAGATTGAATATTTAGCAGGGTTGTTTGTAGAAGACCTCTTTGTTAAAAATGATAAAGTACACCAAGATACTTTTATGGGTGAACCAGCAGTAGCATTACTACAAGCCTTAAAACTATATTTACAAAGTTTCCAAATGTTCAGCTTTGATGCTTATTTAACAGATGAAAAGAAAATTTTAGCAGGACTTATTGGTGATGAGAGTGGAGAGAGCGCTACAACAACAACTACTACGACTGTTAAACCTACGACTACAACAACTACTACGACTGTTAAACTTTAAAGGGATTATATAAATAGGTTTATTATGTAATGGCAAAGTTGTTAAAGAGAATGTTGCTAGTATCTTTATAAGAAATGAATAAAGCAGATGAAAAAGACCTTTTGGGGTCTTTTTTGCTTGTCTTGACATAAAAGGTATAAAATGCTACTATAGACTAGTATTATAATAACTAAATAGGAGTGGTCGGTAATGAATTACATTTATTTACAACCAGCAAATACTCGTTTTGAATGGGAATTAGAAGTAGCTATTAATAATCTATTAGATTTAAAGGTAGACCCTAGCAGTATTTGGTTAGTATTCTCGAAAGAAAAGGCTTATACACCCCGATATCTGTATGCTAAATATGGTGTAAACGTTTTTGTTTATGATGATGAGCGAACAGACAAAGGATATATCCCTAGTATCAGACCTTATCTTTGGATGCAATTTCTAAAGGGTAACCCTGAAATGCAAATGGAAACTTTCTGCTATCTTGATTCTGATACCGTTTTTAGAGAACTACCAGATTGGGATAATGTGTTACCTAAGCTAGGGGCTAACACATGGTATGGTGCTGATTGCTCCTCATATCTAGATATCTCCTATATTGAGTCAAAAGGTGAAGATTTATTTGATGAGATGGTAGACTCTATGGACTTACCAGATAGAGTAGCTGTAATGAAAGCCTCAGCGGGTACTCAAGATGTTATTGGGGCAACATGGGTTATTTCACAACCACAAGCAAGTTTCTGGGAGCAAGCATATTATAACACGAATGACTTATATAACTTCTTAGCAAGAGTAGAACCAGATTATATCAGAGACAACAAACTACAAGATGCGAACTATGTCCCTATTCAAAAATGGACGGCTGAAATGTGGGCAGTGTTGTGGACAGCGTGGGAAGAAGGTATTAACACAATTGCTTCTCCTGAACTATCATTTAGCTGGGCAACAGATGGTGGGGATAGCTGGTATCAACATAAGCTATTTCATAATGCAGGAGTTGTTAATAAAGACATGGGAGTATTCTATAAAGGTGCCTATCTAGCTAAAACACCTTATCAAGATATTTTAGATAATAAAGTTCCTATCACTGACAAAGCTAGCCAACACTATGTTGAAATGATTAAGCAGGTTGCAAGTAGCTTAGGTGATGATTAATGATTATCATCTTTATGTTAGTCTGGGCTACCTTTATTGTTTATTTTTTAACTGCTAGCTACCCTTCCCCTGAAAAATTAAGAATTGTATATAGGGTCTTTGACATATGGACTGCTGTATCAGTTGCCTTAGCTTTTATGTTCATCTATGCCTCTATCCACCAAAGACAGTATACAGTCACAGAGACAAAAGTAGAACGATTACATTCTAAAGGGACAACATACCATGTGGGAGCAAAAGATAAAATCACGTTTAATGAGGGTAAGTATAAAGGTAAAGGTACTGCTGGAGCTAACGTATATGTTGATATTGTTAATGACAGCTATCGTATTACTAGAGTTCAAAAGATTAAACCTAGTAAGGTGCTCTATTTGATGACTGGTATCCCTTACAATACAGCACCTAAAAAACCTCGTGTAAGCTATGTTATTAACCCTAAATATATGGATGTTACTCGAAAAGATATTGATTACAAAAATGATAGTAGACAAATGAAAGCCGAATACCAAAAAGAGCCTTTAGATGAACACGGTGATAAAATTACTATTGACCCAAATTTATACAAATAGGAGGATACTATGAAACAAATATTAGTTCCTGTAAATGATAAGGATTTTGATACCTTTGTAGTGATGCAATATTACATGTTAGTATCCGATGTAGAGAAAGAACAATATCCTTATAACGCGCACCCATTTAATAACCCCAGCCTTTATAATGCGTCTGAGATTGAATCAGTTATCTTTATCGGTGTTTCTCATCGAGATGTAGTTCATGACCTTGACCTATATAGAAGACTACAGGAAGAGGGTATTGCAGTAACTGTAATTGGTAGATATATTGACACACACAAGTTATCAGGTATGACTAATTTACCTAACACCCTAACCTTAATATGTGCTGACCAATCTAGAACTGTTAAAGCTACTATGACTACTTTAGTAGCCAACTACTATAATTCGGATAATCTTTTTGACACCAATAGTTTTATGAAGCTGGCAAAGAACCTAGTTGAGGTCTATTATAACCGTAAGGATGGCTTTTTTAACAATATTGATTATGACAAAACATTACCTTATGCAATTGATAACTATCTTAATGCAAAGTATAATCCTAATTACACCCTTAAAAATTTATTAACACCGTTTTGGCACGAATACTATATCCCACAATTAGAATCTTTTAATAATTCTATTAAATATACAAATATTGAAACCACGACCTTAGTCCATAGCTTAGACACTTCCTATGATACAAGACAGCTTAAATTTAATGTTATTACTGGGGATTTCAGGGATACTGATTGGATTACAGGTATTTCTGATTTAGCAAACTCAGAGTTACCTTTAGTATATATCCAGTTCTCAACACGAAAGGTAGAAGCTCGTATCTTTACAATGAACTCTGGGATAGATGTTTTGACAATGGCAAAAGAGTTGTTTCCAGAGGTATCATATGTGGGTGGAAGTAAAAACGTTGCTTATGCAGTTCTTAGTGAGTCAACTAAATACATTAATGACGTTGTCTTTTTCCACAATAACCCAGATTAGGGGTATACAAATATAACATTGTATGGTATAATAGATTAATTAAGTTGAAAGCAGGTAAATTTTTTGAGTAAGCATAAAAAATTAACAGATTTATCAAAGTTGTATAGGAAAGATACCACTTACACCTATACAGAACAAGTAGGAGCTATCTTAGGGCAAATTGCACGTGAAAGTGGGCGGGTTGTATCATTAGCCCCTTTGAATAGGTATTTAAATGCTTTAGGGTTAGAAAATACAACTAAAGAGGATTTACTAAGTTACATTGAGTTAACAGATACACGTCCAGAAGCAGATATTACTAAGGTGTTTAACGCTGTTGCTTCTGGGAAGCTCGACTTATATGATGTTGTAGGTAGTACAAAGTATACATACCAACAATTTCAAGAACGACTAGCTTTACGTGTTCCTGCACAAACAAAGCATAAGGTAGCTGACCAATCATATCAACGTGCCTTTAACAAAGCTCTACGTAATGGTGCCTATATGGATAGCTTAATGGAGGAGTTACAGTATAACTTAGGTGAAGTGTATAATAACATGAAACCTATTAAGAAATTACCTAAGCTCCCCACAACAGCTACTAAAGACGGTTATATTATTCTAGGTAGCGATTGGCATCTTGGAGCAGAGGTTGATGTTGAAGGTAATACTTATAACTATGCTCAGTTTAAAAAACGTTGGGATAGCTATCTAGGACACTGTATTCAACGTGCTAAGGATTTGGGGTATAAAAGAGTTTATTTCTTCCACATTGGTGATGTAATTGAACAGATTGCAATGCGTAATGTTAATCAACCCTTTGAAACAGAATTTACTTTAGCGCAAGAAATTTCACTGGGTATCAAACATATCTTTGAAACGCTACAAATTCTCCAATCTGACTTTGATGTTGTATTCGGTATGGTAACAGGTAATCATGACCGTATGCTTCCTGATAAAAAAGCAGGTGTTTATAATGATTCAGCAGTCTATATTATGTTAAATCAAATGTTCTTACTTAAAGAGCTCGGACAGTTACCACGTGTTTCTATTATTGACAATCGTAAAGATACCTATGATTTGGAAGCTACTATTAACGGTAAGTTAATTCATGTTACTCACGGAGAGAAAGTTAATAACAAGGATAATTCAAACATCTCTAACTTTGTTCGTGATAAACCGATTGATATTTTAATCTATGGACATTATCATACATTCCGTGCTTTTAATGGGAACCATGACCAACTTGAATTAGGGTTGGGCGCTATTATGGGATTTAATAACTACTCTAAAGAGCATGCTAAAATGACAGATTCAGGTGCTTGTCAGTGTGCTTTAGAAATTACTGACCACGGATATCTCATTGAACCCTATTTCTTTAACGACTACATCAAAGAAGAGGGTAAGTAGTATAATTATACCAGAGCCAGCTAAAATGGCTTAGACAGCCTCTTAGAGGGTCTCACAAGCAACCTATAACGGGTTGCTTTTTTAATGCTATTATGGTATACTGGATATATTATGAAAGAAAGGGAGGGAGCAGTATGGACTCTGTATACAAACTATATGCTAGTGAGATTGTGCTAATAGCTATTATTTATATTTGGCGGTTTATTACGACGCGAATAGCAATGATTAATGCTGGTAAAGTAGAGGGGATTGACAAATTAGATATAGCTGACGGTATTGCTTATCGAACGCAACGGTTAGCTTATTTTAGTGAATGGCTACTACAATGTATTAGTATCATCCTAACAACAATGCTAGCCTTACAATTCTCAGATAGTAAATTCAGTTACGTATACTATGTTTCACTTGCATTGTTATTCTTTGTTACTAATGGGATTATTTACATTATTGTAGAAAGAATTAGCAATTCTTATATGAAATATACTATAGCTAAGAAAGCGAAGGTGAAATAGTTGGCTCAAGATAACATTCCTATCAACGATATTCAATTAGTAACACAGTATGCTCTAATTAGAAATTCAACGGTGGTTTACATTGTTGAACAGACTGATGTTCTTCTGATACAGGGAGAAGCGAACTCCAAGTTAGCTGTTATTAACGTGTTCAATCCTAGCAAGCTTAGCATCAAACGTTATAAAGAATCTAATAACTTAGAGGACTTAGAAAAAGACTACAAAAATGTTAAGTATACTATTAATCCACCTGTTAACCCAGATATTGCAAAATCTCCTTTATCTGATAAAGCACACAAATTTGGCGTATTAGACAAGCTACTCAAGAAGCACAATATTATGCGACATGTCTATTCTAAACCGTTGTACACTACTTTACTGGTTAATGGTACTGATAGCTTTACAGGTAACTGGGGTTTAGGCTTTGCAGACTATGCTCCTTCTAAGGCTGGGCTAGTAGAAAATAAGCTAGTAGCACCAAAGCTAGTAGAAACAGGCTTATTTGTAGGTCTAGACTCCATGTCATTTATTAAAACCTATATCCCAAGTAAAGAATTGAAGCAGTCTATCGTTGATGGGCTAAGCGACTATGTACAATTGTTAGTCGATTAATGAGTCAGCTACTGGTATGAGTAGAAAAGATATAAAGGGTACAACTAAACCTAAAACAGTCTATGAAAAAGCAGTTAAACAAGCAGTATTAGACTCAAAAACATTCTTTAATGACTTAGGGGATTTGGGAAAATCAAGAGTTCTATTTGAAAAATCATGTGGCTATGGAGAACTAATAGCAGACTGTCTCATATTTACTGAAAATAAGGGGATTATAGGAGTTGAAATAAAGACGGCTCATGATACCCTTAAACGTCTTAGTCATCAACTAGACTCCTATATACGAGTTTGCAACTATGTTTATGTATTTTGTCATGATTCCCAACTAAAAGAGGTTCAAGCATTAATTAAACGTAAAGGGTTAGTTAATACAGTTGGAATAATTTCTTATATCGAGTTTGGTGATGACGTGATTGGTGGGGTTATTAAGCAAGCGACACCAAGTAAATACTTTGAACTAACTTATGCACTGGAAATGCTATGGAAACAACAGCTCTTTCGAGTCTTACAGATGTATATTAATAGACCAGAGCAAGTTGCAGTGAACACTTATGGTGGTATGGCATCAACCCACACTAAAGTAGGTGAAAAGATGACACGGCAAACTGTTAATCGTAAACTGAGTAAGAAACGCTTAATTCGTATGTATGTTAATCTTTTTGGGGTTGAAGCTGGTACTAAGATTCTTGTTAGACAGTTTCAAATTGTCCAGCCATTTCCAGATAGGGTTCTTAAATTATACAAATTTAAAGAGGACTGAGGGACTAGCCGATGGCAGAGGGTATTAAGTATAATCTGACTAGGACAGAGAAGCGAAACATTAATCCAGAGGTTTCAAAAGGATATTATACATTAGGGTTTACAACAAAGATTAAGAAAGCTACAAAGAAAGATGTTGACTTATCAGAGGACTATGGTATATACTTAGTAGGTAAGTTTCATAAGATACTCCCTAAGTTACTTTACTTAGAGTTGAAAGAGACCAATAGTACAGTTAGTTCTGTAGATACAGTTCACTATGTTAAGCTGGGGCAGTTATATCTTGGTAAACTCAGTATATCTTACCAGCAGTATCCTACCTATACAAACATATTGTATGTTTATCGCAATAAGAATACCTCTATCAACTTTAAGAAACAAGTATTAGGTAAGAAACACACGCTATCAACTGCAATGAAAAGTGGTTATAGTGACTATAAGAAACGTCATAGTAACATGACTAAACATCGTAAGTACCATGAAGACTAAATAGAAACAGGAGAGTTATCAATGTCAAATATTCCAAATGCAAAAGTACGCTATTTTACCTTAATTAAGAAGATGGTGGCATCACCACAATTTAAACACTATACAGATACTTGTGCTAGCAAGTCTACACCAGATTATCGCTTAGAAGGGTATGCCCTAGTTCGTAAAGACTTTGATGGGACTGTTAAAACATTTGTAGTAGTGCAAAATCAAAGTGGAACGGGTATCTTTAGCTATCGGGTAGGAGGGGATAATTACCGAATGGAATTAGCTAGCTATGACTATGAGGAATTGTTTCCCAAACCAGAAGTTATTAAAGATGAAGATGAAACTACGGAAGCTAAAAAACAAACTCCTAAGAAAGTAACAAAGCCCACAGTTAAAAAGAAACCAGCCCCCAAAAAAGGCTGATTCTAAGGACTAATTTAATTGAAGCCTAATTAGGTTGATTAGGCTTTTTATTATAGGTATTTACTACAGTTCAATATAAAGTTTAAATAACAAATATGTAATAAATTTTACAGTAAATTAACTTATTAATTTAAGAACTATTATTATAAGATAAATATATTCATCATTATAAGAAATATACAACAAATATAAAACCCTTGCCATATAAGGGTTTAGGGGTTATAATACTGTTAAATCAATGTTTTAAACATATCTTGGCTTTATGTAAATATCATTTAATGTCCAAGGTTATATTAGTAAGTGAAACCCGTTCAGGGTAGACAAGCAATTAGTTATTTAAAGTAAGCGAGGGTATTCTATGGCAAGAACTCCAGAACAAAAAACACATACTTTAGCTGAGCTTGGACACAATCAGTTATTACTTTCTAAAGTGGTTACACTATTGGATAAGAACACTAGTTACGATAATATCCTTAACTTCTTGGAAGCACAAGATTTTAAGCTCTCAAAAGGTACTTTAACTAACCTTAGTAAGAAGTTAAAGACTAGTCGAGATTTAGGTGTTCCACTAGCTCAGTTATTAGACAAACGAAAAAAGAAAGACTTTACACAGCTTCCACCTGAAAAGATAGTTGGCTATACTGGTAATGAAGATGAGGATATTGGTAGAACACCTGTCACAGACAAAGACCTAGAACAGTTCTCAGCTAATTTACCAGATAGTCTTAATGTTAGCCCGACTCAGGTTAAGACTGGATTCTATTCTGTAGATTCAGTTCTTGAAAAGATTATTGGGTTAGGGATTAATACATTAGGTACAATGAACTATGTTGATATGAATATTTTAATGAAGGCACTTGATGTCTATAGTAAGAACCATGATACAGAGAGTAATCGTGGGTTAACCTTAGATGCCTTAAAACAATATACACTGATTACCGAAGCAAAGTTAAAAGCATTTCAAGATGTTATTTTTACCTATATTCCAGAAGATAAACAAGCAGAGGCACTAGAAGCCTTACCTAAGATTGAGGATGAGATGCTTAAATCAATAGAAGCCACCCCAGAAGGTATGGACTTAATGAAAGTGCTCAAGAAAGCAGGGTTAGACTAATGACAGAAAAGACAATCGGTATTGTAGACTCACTTAAGCCAACAGAAAAAATTAGTAGCATTCTAGCTAATAATCCTAAGGTGCTACGCTCTAATGTAGTAGGATTCAGTTATGCTGATACTAAAGATGTGAACAATGGTCAGGTTGAGATTGAAATTATGCCTGACTATACAATGATTAACTTACTATTCTCTACTAAGGAGGATAAAGTTGTCATCAACCTAGAACGAAATACGGTTGTAAAGTTTGATTACACCGATAATCAATCAGTAGAATTATTATTATCTCGATGGGTAGTTCCTTTGGTGGGGGGTAAACGTTCTATCTACACCTTTACTGAACAGGCTTGGGAAGAAGATATTGATAATATGCCTGTAGCTCTATTAGCTAAGTATAATAACATTATTACTAGTCTCAAGAAGACTATATCCTCTCTAGGAGATAAAGACCGCTACAGTCACTATATGAAGATAGTTAGTACCTTAGTGACTAAGTCAGTGCCTAGTGCCGATGTTAATGAAGCACTCACCCTTTTCCTTTCTATTGGCCGACGCTACAGTGAAAAGACTATTCTATGGTTTAATGCACTAAAGCAAGTTACTAAAGTTATTTTAGAAGATGAAACCTTATCTGACATTTTACGAATTTCATAAGTTATTAAAGCAGGCTGTAATGGTTTGCTTTTTTTATTTCTAATAAAGGAACTTAAAACAAAGAGTAGTTATATTACTATCTGATACATTGAGAGAATTGGGGTGGCGCTATGTATTCGTATCTAATCCTCATACTAGCTAGTAGTCTCCTAAGTGGGGCAATAGTCTACAAATTGGTGGTTAGTCAATTTGAGCGGGTTATCAACCACTACCTCGAGGAAACCTTGACAAAGGAGATTAGAAGAGCTGTAACCCTCCAAGTAGCAGAAATGCTACGACAGAGTAGTAAATAAGACCCCTTTGTGGGTCTTTTTTACTTTATATTACTAATTGAGAGATAAAATGTCTGGGGGATATCTTCATGACCATAGTAACAATAGTTCTATACAGTATATTTGGGAGTATAATTATCAGTAGTATTGTGAGGGTAATAGATTCACATCGTATGATTAAGTCTTTAAGTAATAAAGTTGAAGCATATGCAGACCAGCTTCATCCTTTACATTTGCAGGGCAGAGAGCCAATTCAACATAAGCAGATGCATCGGTATCTTAATCATAGAAAATAGTTAATGGCACACGTCTATATGGATGTGTGTCTTTTTTATTTTAAAAACATCGGTAAAATAGTTGACTTTTATACTTTATAATTGTATGATAAAGACATAATAAAGTAAAGAGAGGTAGTTACTATGTTAACATCATATCAAAGAGCACTTAAAGCCTTGGATTTAATCAAGATTGTAGACGCAGATACAATTAATGGAACCGCGTTTGTAGTAGCTGAACTTAAAGATACTAATTTACGTAGGGCATTAGACATTATGATTAGTTCATTTAAAGATGCTCAAACTATTTTTAGAAATTCAGCAGTATATTTAAACACATACAGCTCAGTAGAATCAGGGTTAGTTGACCTAGCCCCCTTAACAACTGTATTGGGGGTTCAATTATAAGCTACTGGATGGAGGGATACAGTCGATGACTAAGAGTCAGGTAAGCAAGCACCCATATCTAACAGGTAATGCACTTATTAAAGTTTTTGCAGAAGCAGATATTACAATTCAAAATATGTGGAGTGAAGAAGACTCCACTAGCCTTGAATCTTCTGGGGTTACTAACTTAACAAAGGATACAGCAACTACAACTACAACTACAACTATGAAACCTTCTATCTCATCATCATCAGACGAGGGTACTCAATCTACGGTGCCCGAGTTACGTAATCTATGGAGGTCAACTTTATATCCACCTTCAACGATTAAAGTGGTGCTGAAAGCCTTAGGTAACAATACGCCCGTACAGGCTGAGGATGATGGTATTTATAAGATAAGGAGATTAGGTCTAGGAATACCAGAGCACACTGAACTACCTGAATATATGCAAGTATCGAAACGGTCACCAGCTAAAAGACAATTAATAAAGGAGTACACTAATGAGAACTAAATTAACAGACTTACAAAAACGAATTAATAAATTTAACCGAGGTAACTTTTTAGGATGCAGTTGGGATATTATTAGTGGGCAAGATTTAAAAGTTAAGCCCTCTAGTATTTCAATTGAAGAAGCACCTGTTATGGATACTAAGACAATGCACGGGTCTAATACAGATGACTGGGAAGTAGCTGTTAGTGATAAATTTGCTATTATTTCAGGCGTCTTAACTAACTTTGATGAACAGAACACTTATAACTCTGATGTATTAGCATTTCTAGGTAAACTTAATCTATTAAGTGAACATAATTTAGCCGATTTTAGAAAGGTTGATAGACAGTTAACAGTAGATACAGAAGAAAGCCCTGCGATTCATGCGGATGCTTGGGAGTTTTCAGTGTTAGTTAAAGAAACACCTGTTGCAACTATGGATAAGGTTATTGCAGGTAAACATGTTTCAGCTTATCAGTTTGAAACATTGGATGAAGACGCGGGTACAATTAATATTTTATTTAGTAAAGATACTACTAATTTAATGCTAGATTTACTTAGTGCTAAAAGCATTACTAAAGCGTCACTACCCACTATTATTAATCTTATGAACTTACGACTACTAGGTGAACCTATTGGATTTATGTTAGCAGGAGATGTTTCAGGTGATATCTTAGCTAGATTTGTCTCTGCTTCTGTTGAACCAAATGGGGAGCTTAAATTTATTTACGACAGCGCCAAAGTTGTAGTTGACTTTGATATGATTAAACGTGTTTACTTTGCTATTGATAATAACAAATCTAATAATACTAATATGGTGTTTGACTTAGGTACCCATGGAACTGTATACTTGTGGGTATAACGAAATAACTAAAGGGGAACTATAATAATTATGGCATATGAAATGACTAAAGCAGAACTAGCCTATCACAAGTTAGCTTCTAATACTATGGAGTTAATGGAGACAACTAAGCAGACAAAAACTTCTCTGGCTAAAGAATTAATTGATGCAGTCTTAGCTAGTGAAGATATTCTAGCAACAGAGGTTCCAGTCGAGCTAGTACGTGGCATTACTAGGGAAAATTACCCTATTAACATTGAGGAGAAACCAGACTACTTTTCCTCCTTAGTTTTTAGAGATAAACCAAAGGTATCAAATTTAGACACTCGTATGTTTTTACTACGAGCTTCTAATATTGCTTTTCACGTTATCACGTTAGTACCATCAGATAACCGCTATGGGACACGTATTGGTAAACATTATGCTATCTTTGAAACTGTTTATGATTTTACTGGTAGACTAGTAACGGGAAATCTACCTGCTTTTATTAAAAAAGATTTAAAGACCCTAAAATTTTCAGAATATAATTTAGCACGAGCAATTCCTAACCTTATCTCTGATAGAGTTACCCAACTTATCTTAGGAGGAACCATTACACCTGAATTTGCTTATGAGAACAAAATTAAAGAGTTAAGGGCGGTTAATAAAAATAGTGCTTTAAGACGCTTCTCAGAAATCTTTGAATACCAAGAAGGTGATGAAATTATGAGTAAGTGGGATTTTGATACTTATAGCGCAGGAAAACAGGCGAAAGAACGTTATAATGTAACTAGTTACTCAGAATACCGTAAAATTTATGATGATAAGCGAACTAAGTTTATTCATAACTGTATTAAAGCTACTCGAAAAGCCTTGCTTAAAGATTTTGGTATTACTATAGAATCGGATGAAGAACCTGAATATGATAAGCTACACACGTATAGTAACTTATACACATATGCAGGTCAAATTGTGGGCTGTATTGGCGAGGAGAAAGCTTACAAATTTAGCCGTGGGTTATCTAGACTAGCCATTTGTAATATTATTGAGCCTTTATCGAGTTATAATTTGTCTGACAGCACTATACGAAAAATATTAAACAACCTCTCCTGTCAGGATTGGATTAAAAAGTTTGAACGTAGTACACTAGATAACTCAGAAGAGTTTGATTGGACTGGTTGCCCCGTCCACTTAACTAAGTCTCTTAAAAAGACCTTAAGGTTATCTACCAAGCAACTTAAATTTATGCTATCTCTCATGGAGCGAGAAACTAAAGGAAGTGGTAGATATTCTAATGACTATACAGTGCTTGCGTTTTGTTCCCTACTAAAGGGAGCTACTGAAGTTCGCTTACCTTTTAATGAGGATTGGGGGGTTTATACACCAGAAGACCTCATTGCTAATGTGCAACATGACTTATTAGTAGCAGGAACTAAAGAAACTGCTGTTGATGATGGATATCTAAGCGTTGACTTACGAAAGTGTATTGCATATCTTGTTACTTTAAAACCCCTACTAAAATCATTAGATGCACAGTATGGTGTTGAACGATGGGATGAAATTTTATACCATGAATTTAGAATTGTGTATAATTATTATGATGTCGCAGATGTGGAATCCTTATTACGGTATAGTACCTTAGTGTATAGTTTAATGCTACTAGTGGACACCCCTAAACTTTTAGAATACCTTTATTATCAATTAGAGGCTAGACAAGGAATCGTATACAACTATTCGCGTTTGACTGATATTGTGGGTATTTATAGAGATTACCTAACTCAGTCTGGTGCTATTATTAAGCATACTATGGACATTTATCGAGCATCAGGAAATACAAAGATTAGTAAGACAGCTAATAGGGCACTCTCATTAGACAAATACCCTAAGTATTTAAAATATGCTCATGATGTGACGGCACGGAACTACACTACCCTAATGGGAACAACAAATGCAAGTTTATCCTTCCCTGAGGAAGTAATTGAAGATATTACTAAGCTGACCGAGAAGTTTCCAACCAGTGCACAACAAAAAGGATACACATTTGGCAACTCATATGTTATTGTTGTCCCTCAGACACCTTCTGAACTTGTCGTAGAAGGGCAACAACTAAGTCACTGTGTAGGTAGTTACGTTAATCGAGTTATTAACGGTACTTCACGTATCCTATTCTTACGTAGAGAAGAAGACCCAAATAAACCTTATGTAACCGTAGAAGTTAATTTAAATAACTGTATCAATCAAGCCTATGGGTTTAGTGACTCCGTAGTATCTAACGAGGTTGCCCAAGTATTAATAGATTGGGCAAAAAGAGCAGGGTTTACAATTAGTTTTAAACAATAAATCAATCTATTGACATTTTATATATTAGGTGATACACTACATTAGTAAGACAAATAATAAAAAAGAAGGTAATTTAAGATGACAGAGTTTACATTTAATACAAACAGTGCAACAAGATTAATTCTTAATACAATTGAACAAGAAATTAAAAGCTATAAAGATAAGGGTCGAGAAGTTCCAAGATATTTTACGGCGTTATACGAGTATGCTAAGGAACAAAATGAAGCTTCAACTACCCCAGAAGAACATGGGAAGGATACCCTAGAAGACAATCGGTATACTGTTGCTAAAGAAGGTAAAGACCAAGCAGTAACCTATAAAGAAAAGTCAGTTAATACTGTTTTTAGCCAAGAACGTTTTGATTCATTGGTTAATTCAATTTCTAACTTAGGCTTAACAGTATTAGTTGTTGAATTAAACGGGGTAAACAGTTTACTTATGATGTCTGGTAATATTCCTGTTGCTTCATATAACCTATCAGATTCTGATGATGATATTAAGATGTCAAAACCATTAGTAGACATCTTATCCCGAGCAGAAGATGAAAAAGAGTTTCTAGTAAATACTCTAGATAATAAGCCTACAGAAGTAGAAAATAATAATAAACCTAGTGACTGGGATGCTGATGAAGATTATATAGAAACATTAGTTGCAGAGGTAATTGAAGATGATATTTATGAAATGGTTGATGAAGCCCTTCTTCCAGTAGTCTGTGAGTTATCAGGTATCACAGTGGACATCTATGACGATTTACCAACATGTGACTTAAAAAATAAAATTAATGCTACTTATGACGTTCTAGAAGATAGCATTATGTCAGGTATCTCCTTAGCGGGGGATTACATGGTACAAGTGTATACAAATCCAGATAAAGCAGAAGAAGCCTTAGCAAACTTGAAAGCATTTGGAGAAGGGACTATTGAATTTACTCTTTTACCTTCCATTGAAAAAAGTTTAGTTGAATTTTCTAAACTATATATTACTTGGGCACTAGCAAATGTAAATCAAGACTAGTATATTTGTATAAAGACCTTTAGGGGTCTTTTTTATATACCTACCCCCTATGGAGACATACCCCCTAACCTGCCCCCCTCTTATATTGAGTTTCAAAATGACCTTCAATTTCACTTTGAGTTTAGGATTGAGAACTTAAAGCTATTTATATAAATAAGAGTTGCAAAGTTAGCAGATTAATGATATACTGTAATTGTAATAGAGATAAGCTAGTGTGTGGTAAAGGATTTACGACCTTAATACTCTTCTAGTAGTAGTTTGTTTATAACTGGTCTCCTATTGCTGATTATTTATTCTTGCCTGCACTTGAATTTAAGTAGTCATCTAGTCAATCTTAATAGTTATAAAAAGCATTTATGTAATCTTTTACCTAACACATAGGAGATTTACATAAATGCTTTTTATTTATAGTTTATATATGGCTTTATAGTTACCTCTAGTAGCTTTTAAGCATAGCTATACATCTTATACTACTACTCACCTAAGACGGTGTATAGGAGCTTATACAAGGTAATACAGCTAGCTAATGGAAACACACCCAAGTCACTCTAGCAGTTTAGTGTAAAGTTATTGGGTAGTCTAGCTAAGATAGGTTTATTAAAAGTGTAATAGGCTATTATAAGACGGTGTATAGACGGTGTATAGACGTTATATAGACGGTGTATAGACGTTATATAGACGTTTCATAGAGTATTTAGTTTACCCAAGGGGTCTAGACCAGTTATGAAAGCGCTTTCATAAAAGTTCATGTTCCCTTAAAATTTACCTAGTTTGACCGGTTTCCCGCTTCTGGCTATGACTATGTAACCAATTTCTATATTTCTTATTTGACTGTATCTAAAGTATAGCATGTTATTTATATAACGTCAAGTGTTTTGATAAAATAAATTGAATTTATTTCTAGTTTTTATTTATTCCTATATATAATAAGAAAGCAAAGTATTTTAAAAGGATTAGCTTAATCAGTTGACAACCCACTATAGACCTGATACACTTTAAATACAGTCAAGTAAGGCAATAAGCCCAACAAACTAATTTTAAAAAGTTGAATAAAGTACTTGACGTTATCTAAATAACATGGTATGATTAAGACATAATAAAACAGGGGGCAATAAATATGAAACAATCAAACGTGGTACTAGCATTAATCGCTAACGGGGTAGACATGGATAAAGTAACCAACTATAAAACTCAATCAGTAACAACAGGTACGGGTGTTAGATTTGATGTAAACCGTGTGACTGATAACCTTATCAAAATAGAAATAAAACGTCCAAACGATTGCTATAGGGGTTTGTATACAATCATACCATTTGAACAATTTAAAACATTTAAAAATTAATTTAAATAAACGCTTGACAGTTATATAGATAACTGCTATACTAAGGATAATCAATTAAAGGGGTGCTAAATATGATTAAACTAGAGAACAGCAT
>Ga0172378_10002401_pt1 | contig 17542 bp, 14 predicted proteins | sample GrowelOW332metaG_FD_119755 | JGI IMG/M metagenome (GOLD analysis project Ga0172378, IMG submission 119755) | Groundwater microbial communities from an aquifer near a municipal landfill in Southern Ontario, Canada - Pumphouse #3_1 metaG | ecosystem: Environmental > Aquatic > Deep subsurface >... | reverse complement strand
GTCTTTGCAAACAATACGAAAGCTAGGGAAGGTTGCCTTTTCCTCGCTAATTGGATGGAAGCCGCGGGTAATCCCTTGCATACGTATCAGGAAGTGGAATGTCCGCAGGAGTTAAAGAATCTCTATTGATTTAGACTTGGTTTACATACAAAAAAAGCCCTAGATTTTTTTGGGGCTTTTTTTTGTGGACAATTTGAAACGGCTGCCCAAATTTTAATAAATAGGACTTTGTGATTAAATCATTTCATAGAAACTTCTTATCGCTTGCTTGCACTGGTTTTTGAATGAGTTTGTTGCGGAGATCGTCTAAATTCCTTTGGGAAGGTCCTTTCAATTTTTAGCTTTTGTTTTTGGTCGAAAATTTTTATGTGAATATCGAGAGTTTGGCCTTGGACGTTTTTTTGTGTTTGTACCATAAATAATGTCTTTTGGGATACCCGTTGTAGGCATTCAGAATACGTGTGAGGTAATGGAGTGCTTTTGGGATATAATTAAATCTGTGTGAGACTCCGCTGTTTTTGCCGAGTTGAGCCTGTGATTGTTTGGCGAGGCTATTCAAGGCCGCTTTCATTTTCTATTTTTACGGGGTAAAATTTTTACAGAGAGTTCTATAATGCAAGATATGAATGACCAAGTTGAAGCGAGACTTTCCAAACTTACCAAGTTGAACGAGATGGGCGTGCCCGCCTATCCGCATAAGTTCAATCGCACACATACTTCCGAGATGCTCCGCGCCAAGAAGGATGAACTGATGAAGTCTCAAGAATCGGTTTCTTTTGCTGGCCGGGTTGTCCGCTTTAACCGCAAAGGCAAGCTTTGCTTTATGCATCTCAAGGATCGCTATGGCCGCCTTCAGATTGTGTGCGCTAAGGATTTGGTTGGCGAGGCGGATTATGAAGTGGTGAAGATGATCGACCTCGGCGATTTTGTGGGCGTGGAAGGCCCGATGATGGAAACTCAGACGGGTGAATATTCTGTAAAGGCATCTAAGGTAGTGATGCTTTCTAAGGCCGTGCGTCCGCTTCCCGTACCAAAGGAAATGGTGGATGAAAACGGAAACAAGAAGATTTTTAACGAGTTCAAGGATGTGGATACCCGTTACCGCGAACGCTATATTGATATGGCGCTCAACGATGACGTGCGCGACGTGTTTCTCAAACGCAGCCGCATTCTACAGGCTATCCGCGAGTACCTCATCGAACGCAAGTTTATCGAAGTCGAGACGCCGACGCTCCAGCCGATTTACGGCGGTGCGAATGCCAAGCCGTTTACTACTCACCACAATGCTGCCGATATGACGCTCTATTTGCGCGTTGCTCCTGAGCTCTACCTAAAGCGCTGTATTGTGGGCGGGATGGAACGCGTGTTCGAATTCAGCAAAAATTTCCGCAATGAAGGTATGGATCGCACACACAGCCCGGAATTTACAGGACTCGAGTTCTACGAGGCTTATGCGGATTATAATGATATGATGGTGCACTTCGAGAACATCTACGAACGCGCTGCAATCGCTGCCAACGGTACGACAAAGGTGAATTACCAGGGTACGGAAATTGATTTTAAAGTTCCGTGGCCGCGGATGTCTATGTACGAAGCTATCCAGAAGTATGGAAATATTGACGTTGAAAAGCTCTCTGACGATGAGCTCAAGGCCGAGATTGAAAAACAGCACGGTGAAAAGCTGGAAGGCGAATGGAGCCGTGGTCGCGGAGTCATTGAACTTTTTGAATTGACTGTTGAAAAGAAGCTCATCCAACCGACAATCATCAAGGATATGCCCAAGGAGAGTACTCCTCTTTGCAAGCGCCACCGAAGCAATCCGGATTTGATCGAACAGTTCGAACCGTATGCGAATGGCTGGGAACTTGGCAATGCTTATACCGAACTCAATGATCCTATCCGTCAGCGCGAGCTTTTGGAAGATCAGGTACGCCGTGGACGTGGGGGTGAAGGTGAAACGCACCCGATGGATGACAACTTCATCCACGCGATTGAGTCTGGGCTTCCGCCGACAGGCGGCGTGGGCTTTGGCATTGACCGTATGATAATGCTTCTTACGAATCAGCCGACGATCCGCGACGTAATTCTCTTCCCGTTGATGAAACCTGAAGCTTGATTTATTACTCTTCTAAAACCAAAGCATTTTTTGAAAAACTCCTTTGTTCTACGCTCTGATGCATTCGAACTAAACCTATAGAGGTGAAATGAACAGATTAGAATGGCTCATCGCCTGGCGATATTTGGGCGCACAGCGCAAAAGCCTGTTTGTCTCGCTCATCGGCATATTCAGCATGCTGGGAGTGAGCATTGGCGTTTTTTCTTTAATAGTCGCGCTTTCGGCCGTGAATGGTTTTGAAAAAGAAGTGACGGCGCAAATGATCGGTAAAGATGCTCATTTTGAGATGCTCGCATATCACGGCGATCCGGTGGAAAATTACGATTCTATTGCAAGCAAAGTAATGAAGCATGATTCCGACGTGTTGGCATCTGCTCCGTTCATCATCTACAAGGTGGGCATCAGTTCCAAGAAAGTGAATGATGGGATAGTACTCTATGGCATTGATCCTGCGCGTTCGGCGAAAGTGGTGAACCTTTCCGAAAATATGACTTACGGGAAGTATTCGCTGGACAGTTTGCAGGATGCGATGGGAAACAAGCGCCCCGCAGTTATTTTGGGGGTAGGTCTTGCAAACAGGCTTCGCGTGCTGGTAGGCGATAGAATCGTTATTCAGACGTTCCAGAGCGCAGAAGATGCGGTGAGCTCTGGAGGACCAAAAATGCTTCCGTGCATCGTTTCTGGAATTTTTGAAACGGGAATGTATGAATATGATGCAAACTTGGCATACATCGGAATTCCCGAAGCGCAAAAGCTCTTGGGCTTGGGCGATGCTGTTTCCGGATTGCAGTTTCGCGTCAAGGATCAGTGGAAAGCTGACGTGAGCGTGGACCGCGCGGGTGAAGTTGTCGGTTATCCGTATTACTTCATTGATTGGAAGACCAAGAATATAACGCTTCTCAAATGGATGAACTACGAAAAATTTATCGTAGCGGCAATTATCTGCCTTATTATTTTAGTCGCAGCGTTCAATATTATTAGCTCTCTAATCATGGTAGTGACGGACAAGACCCGTGAAATCGGTATTTTGCGCAGTATGGGCCTTTCCAAGAAATCTGTGATGCGCGTATTTATGTTGATGGGTTCCTTCATTGGAATCGCCGGAACTGTTTTAGGCGGAAGCATCGGACTGATTCTCTGTTATATTCAGCAGACATATCATTTAATTAAGCTCCCTGGCGATGTCTATGTGCTTCCTTATTTCCCGGTTCTTGTAGATTTGAAGGATGTTGTTGTGGTATTTATTTTGGGCATAGCTCTTTGTGTTCTTTCAACGCTCCTTCCTGCTTGGAAGGCTTCGAGGCTTGACCCTGTGGGGGCTATTCGACATGAGTAACAATATCTTTCTACAGACAAAGTCGTTATGCCGCGTTTTTTCCGAAACGGGGGAACGCCTTGAAATTTTGAAGGGCATTGATTTTGAGCTTTTGAAAAATGAGCTCTGCGTACTTACGGGTGCTTCGGGTTCCGGGAAATCGACTTTTTTGAATTTGGTCGGAGCTCTCGATACCCCAACTTCGGGCGAGATCATCTTTGAAGGAAAGAACATTCAAAAAATGACCTCCAAAGAGAAGGATGAATACCATTCCAAAAAGGTGGGATTCGTTTTCCAGTTTCATCACTTGCTTTCGGAATTTACGGCGGTTGAAAATGTTTGCGTGCCTGCCCGCATTGCAAATCCTTTTGAAGATTTGAAAAAGATCCGCGAGCACGCTGAAGAACTTTTGGTGACGGTGGGGCTCGGCGACCGTTTGAAGCATCTACCGAACGAACTTTCGGGAGGTGAACGCCAGCGTGTGGCGGTGGCGCGGGCGTTGATGAATGGACCTGACATTATCTTTGCCGATGAGCCGAGTGGAAACCTTGACGAGAAAAATGCGAAAATGCTGAATGAACTTTTTAAGAAATTGAACGAAGAATTTAACCAGACCTTGCTAGTGGTGACGCATGATGAACGGATGGCGGAATACGCCACTCGTCGCGTGCATATGCGTGGTGGGGTCATTGTCCCTTTTGATTCAAAGGAGGCCTTGTAATGAGAGGACGTTTTACAGACAGGGTCAAGAAGGTCTTGCAATTTGCAAGAGACGAAGCCAAGCGTTTGAACACGGACCATGTGGGTACGGAACATTTGCTGCTCGGCATTATCCGCGAAGGTGCGGGAATTGCTGCGGCGTCGCTTAAAAAACTTGGCGTGGATTTAGATACGCTTGCGCAGTCCATTGAACATTCTGTTTCAACGTCTGGTGGAATGATGACCATCGGGGATTCCCAAATGACGTTTTCGGACCACGCGAAAGCCGTGCTCCAATCATCTGCGGCAGAAGCCCAGCAGATGGACGATAATTATATTGGTACGGAGCACGTGCTCCTTTCGCTTTTGAAGGTAAGCGAATGTTCTGCTGCAGCTTCTCTTGCCGCTGCCGGCGTTGACTATAACAGTTTGAAGCTCGCTATTGAAGAAGTGAAGGATGATGCCCGCCCGGGAAAGCCTGATTTAGATGGCTTGCAGGAGGCTCCCCCTCGTCGGGAAAATAAGTCCAAAACGCCGATTCTTGAACATTTCGGCCGCGATCTTACGGAACTTGCACGCCAGGGTAAGCTCGACCCGATTATCGGGCGGGGCGAAGAAATTGAGAGATTGATTCAGATTCTCTGCCGTCGCAAGAAGAACAATCCAGTCCTAATCGGTGAACCTGGCGTGGGCAAGACTGCCATTGTCGAAGGCCTTGCGCAAAAGATTATTCAAAAGAAGATTCCAGAAATCCTTGAAAATAAGCGAGTGGTTACTTTGGATGTGGCTGCGATGGTCGCCGGCACTAAGTACCGAGGACAATTCGAGGAACGCCTCAAGGGACTGATCATGGAACTTCAGCGTAGCGATAACTCCGTGATTCTCTTTATTGATGAACTCCACACGATTGTGGGTGCTGGCGGTTCCGAAGGTAGTCTCGATGCTTCCAATATCTTTAAACCGGCTCTTGCCCGCGGAGAGCTTCAGTGCATTGGTGCAACGACGGTAGATGAATACCGCAAGTATATTGAAAAGGATGCCGCTCTAGAGCGCCGCTTCCAGACAATTATGATTAATCCGCCTTCCGTAGACGAGTCCATCACAATTTTAAACGGGCTCCGCGACCGCTACGAGAATCATCACAAAGTAAAATACACGGATGATGCCATTCGCGCTGCCGTGGTTCTCGGCGACCGTTACCTTTCGGAACGCTTCTTGCCTGATAAGGCGATAGACGTTATAGATGAAGCCGGAGCTCGAGTGCGTCTTGCAAGTATGGCTGTCCCGCCGGAACTTCGCGATATGGAAAAGGAACTCGCCTTGGCGACTACCAAGAAGGAAGATTCCCTCCGCGTGGAAAAATTTGAAGAAGCCGCCAAGTACCGCGACAAGGTCGAAGATCTCCAAAAGAAAATTGAAGAGCTAAAGGAAGCTTGGCGCGCAAAGAAGAAAACGGAATGCCTCGTGGTGGGTGAAGATAGCATCCGGGATGTAATTAGCAAGATGACGGGAATACCGATTTCCCGCCTTGCGGATGAAGAAACAAAAAAGTTGGTAAACCTGGACAAGGAAATCAAGCAGCGGATTATTGGCCAGGATCTAGCAGTGGAAGCCGTAGTACGGGCAATACGCCGCAGCCGTGCAGGAATCCGCGATACCAAGCGCCCGATGGGAAGCTTCCTCTTCTTGGGGCCTACAGGAGTGGGCAAAACGGAACTTGCCAAAGTGCTCTCTCTTTCTCTCTTTGGAGCTGAAGATGCGATGATCCGAATCGATATGAGCGAATATATGGAAAAGCACAGCATTTCCCGCTTGATCGGCGCGCCTCCGGGATATGTGGGATACGAAGAGGGTGGTGGACAGCTCACTGAAAAGGTGCGCAAACACCCCTATTCTGTGGTTCTTCTCGACGAAATTGAAAAGGCTCACCCTGATGTCTATAACCTTTTATTGCAGATATTAGACGATGGACAGCTTACGGACAGCTTTGGCCGCAAGATTAACTTTAAGAATACGATTATTATAATGACATCCAACGTGGGCGCCCGTGAAGTCAAGCACAGCGCAGGAATGGGGTTCACCAAGCTCAGTGATGCGGACGATTACGAGCGCATGGAATCGACCATTCGCGAAGAAGTCAAGACCGTGTTCACGCCGGAATTTTTAAACCGTATTGACGACCAAATTGTGTTCCGCAGCCTTTCCCGCAAGGACTTGATTTCTGTCGTGGACATTCTTTTGGGAACTCTCCAGAAGAACCTCTCCGACCGCGGAATTATGCTGGAATTTACGGAGAAGGCAAAGGAATTTATCGTGGATAGCGGCTATGACCCGGCATTGGGTGCACGTCCTCTCCGCAGAAGCATCCAGCAGCTCGTAGAAGACGAAATTTCCGAAGGTCTCTTGCTCGGCACCTTCACCGATTTTTCAACGATTAAGGTGACTTTTGACGAACAAGCAAAGAAACTTGCTTTTTCCAAAGAACCTCTTCCAGAAGTGAATAATACGGCTAAGTGAAACTTTTTTTTCTTAGAAAGCCTTCCAGAAATCGTTTTGGAAGGCTTTTTGATATGTATCTCTTTTTTATCCTCTTCTTTTTTAATGTTTCTTTTAAAACGATCTTAAATTTAATGGCAATAACATTTTCATCAAAAGGGACAAAATGAAATTAAAAATAGCTTTATCTGTCGCACTCATCGCTTTTGCCGGTTTTGCATTCGGTGAGGAGAATTCACAGGGTCAATCGTCTTCCTGTCCTTCTACCGAGGGCACGTTCGGCTTTTCCATTATGTGGCTCCATACTTATTCCTTTCAGGGAGGTCTTCCTTTTGTGGAATTTGTTTATAATGCTCCTTTTGCCCGTGTCATCGGAGGCCTTTCATTTTGGGATAGTTCGGATTCCGATGCTGAATTTGCCCTAGAGGTCGGTTTAGAAAAGCTCTTTGGCGAGGGTCTCCTTCCTTTTGGAGCCGGCGCAACATTGATGTATGAGTCTGACAATAGCCTTATCGGCGTGGATCCTTATTTCTTGGTTGAGACTGAACTTGGAAAGAATCTTGTAGCGGGGCTTCGTGCGGGTGCCGCTTTTAAGAATGACAACGATGCGGACAAGTCTTACTTTTCATTTATGACGGCTGTTAATTTGACTTGGTACTTCCTTTAATAAATTTGAGAAATGAAGAAAGCCCCGGATTGGTTCTGGGGCTTTTTTCTTTGGGGAAGTTCTATGTGAAATTTACGAGCAACGGAGGTTGTGGCCAACGCGGAGCTTGGTCGTTGTCTTGATTCCGTTCAAACGGCAGAGCGTTTTGATGCTGACTCCTTCGCGACGGGCAATTTTGCTGAGCGTTTCACCCGGGCGGATGCGGTGATAACGGCGCTGTGAAGCTTCTTGTTGGAGCGAAGCGTATTCTGCTTTGGCTTTGAAGAGGGACAGCGGATAATTGGAAACGGTGAATTTTTGATTTTCAAAGTCGAAAAATTGTGCCGGGTCGAGCGGCATATCACCTACGCGGGTTTCAAAGTGCAGATGCGAACCTGTGGAGCGCCCAGTGTTTCCGCCAAGTCCAATAGGCGAGCCTGCTTTGACTTCTTCACCTACGGCGACAAGTTGCTTGGAAAGGTGTGCATAGACTGTGCGGGTGATTCCGCAATTTTCGTGCTGGATGACCACATATTTTCCATAGCCTCGGCGTTCATATCTTACCTTGGCGATAATACCTGGAAATGCGGCGCGAATAGTGTCGCCGACTTGGACTTTTATGTCTAGCCCTTTGTGGATGCGGTAACGGCGCATCCCATACGGAGATGTGATTCTCATATTGGTTGTGGGCATCACGGATTTCGTCATATCTATATAAAGCGTATCAAAAAGGGAGGCTAGGGAATCGCCAGTAGAATCTATTGAAGCTGTTTCATCTTCTAAAACGTCTTCCGGTTCGCTATCGCCAGGTTCGTCTGCAGCGATGTTTTCGGATTCGGAATCATCGGAGGTAGAATCCGGATCGTCAAAAACGGTCTTGATTCCTTCGGGAACGATAAATGAAGGTGTTTTAATGGAAGGATCGCCACCTAAAGTGGAGTCTTCAGCCTTGATTGTGGGGGTAATTTCTGTCGACAGAGGTTCGCTATAATTGACAATATCTTTATTTTTAAGGATATCGTCGGCGTAAAGGGAGGCGGTAAGCAATAGAAAAGCTGAAACTGGTATAATCGATTTAAAAACCATAATGATGTTTTAAAATAAAGTTTAAAAACAAAATTTCAAAAAGAAAAACAAAATTTTTATGCAAAATAAAAAATACGATTGGATAAAAGGAATTGGATGCCCATTTTTCTTTTAGCTCTTCCAAAAAAGAACGTATTATTACACAATCCTTGGTTCTTTCTATATTTAGCGCGTAAAAATTTCAAAATAAAAGAGGCTTTATGGCTAAAAAAGTGCAAGATGCTCTCAAAGATTTGGTTTCTCTTTGCAAAAGGCGCGGATTTATTTTCCCTGGTTCTGAAATTTATGACGGACTTGCCAACACTTGGGATTACGGCCCGTATGGTGTGGAACTCAAGAGAAATATCAAGAATCTTTGGTGGAAGCGTTTTGTGGAAAGCCGTCCCGATGTTCTCGGACTAGATTCTTCGATTCTTTTGAATCCGCGTGTTTGGCAGGCTTCTGGCCACGTTTCCAACTTCTCCGACCCGCTAGTCGATTGCAAAGCTTGTCACGAACGTTTCCGTGCAGACCATCTTTTGGAGGCAAAACTTGGCGAAGGTTGCACTGTAGGAAAAAATTTCCAAGAAATTGCCCAGATGATGGTCGATAACCAGATTGAATGCCCCAAGTGCGGCAAGAAGGACTTCACGGAACCCCGCGCATTCAACCTGATGTTCCAGACGCAGCTCGGCGTTCTTGAAGGCACCGGGAGCAAAGTATTCCTCCGCCCGGAAACGGCTCAAGGCATTTTCATCAACTTCAAGAATATCATGGACAATGTCCGCCCCAAGATTCCGTTTGGAGTGGGACAGATCGGCAAGTCCTTCCGCAATGAAATTACGCCGGGTAACTTCATTTTCCGCACCCGCGAATTCGAACAGATGGAACTCGAATTCTTCTGCGAACCAGGCACTGAAAAAGAATGGTACGATTACTGGCGCAAGTATTGCATGGACTTCGTGTTCGGACTCGGTGTTACTAAGGAAAAGCTCCGCCTCCGCGAACATGCGAAGGAAGAACTCTCCCATTACTCCAACGGAACTTCCGACATTGAATACGAATTCCCGTTCGGTTGGGGCGAACTCTGGGGCATTGCAAGCCGCACCGATTACGACTTGACCCAGCACCAGAAGGAATCCAAGGTCAAGATGGAATATTTCGATGCCGTAGCCAACAAGCGCTACATTCCATACGTAGTGGAACCGTCTCTCGGCGTTGACCGGTTGCTCCTTGTGCTCCTCTGCGATGCCTACGATGTGGAAACGCTCGAAAACGGCGAAGAACGCGTCGTCCTCCACTTCAGTCCGAAGGTCGCTCCGGTAAAAGCAGCCATTCTCCCGTTAGTCAAGAAGGGCAAGGTAAAGGAAGTCGCTGAAGAAATTTATCAGAAGCTCATCCAGAATTTCAATGTGGAATACGATGAGACTCAATCCATCGGTAAACGCTACCGCCGCCAGGATGAACTAGGCACTCCGTTCTGCATTACTGTGGATTTTGACACGATCGGAGAAGGCGATGACGTGAAGCCCGAAAACAAGGGAATGGTCACCGTCCGCGAACGCGATTCGATGAAGCAGGAACATGTGAAGATCGAAGATCTGGAAAATTGGATCTTCGCGCACTTAAAGTAACAAGAGGTTGCTATGAATTTCAATCAGTTTTCTCAGAAGTTCAAATCGTTCCGCAAGAAGATGCAGGACCTTTCTCCTTTTCAGAAGGCTGTATTGCTTATTCTGATTGTGGCGATTCCTGCGGGAATAGCCCTTGCATCTATTTTGATATTCAAGTGGAAATCTCGGGATAAAGAGTGATTCATTTATCTCAAAGACTTCCGGCGGATCTTTCTGATTCGCCTTTTTTTTCGGAGCTTGCAAAGGCTAAGCGCGAAGTCAAGGATTATATCGATTTGACGGTTTCTTCTCCGCTCAAGACGGGGCTGTCTTTTGATTTGGCAAGTGCTGTAGAGGCTTCGAAAGGGAAGTGGGACTGTTGGAATCCCGATTCTTCAGGAGCGATCTTTGCCCGCGAAGCCGTTGCTAGATACTATGCAGAGCGCGGCGGTTTTTTTGATGCAGGACACATTCTTCTTACGGCAAGCACGAGCGAAGCCTATTCCATTATCTTCAAGACGCTTTGCGAAGCGGGCGATTCCATTTTGACGCCGCTTCCGGGGTATCCTTTATTGGATGCTCTGGCGGGCCTTGAATACTTGGATACGGCTCCTTATTTTTTAAAGCGTTGCGGTGATAAGTGGGTACTAGATGAGGACTCGCTTTATTCTTTCCCGGAGCGTTCTAGAATTCTTTTGATAGTTTCTCCGCACAATCCGACGGGGCATTCCATTTCTCATAAGGAATGGGACCTTGCAGTTGAATTTGCAAGCGAAAATGATTTGGCAATCGTCGTTGACGAAGTTTTCGGGGATTTCATTTATGATAAATCAGTGGAACGCCCGTGGATGTGGGATTCCAAGGACGTCCCCGTATTCTTTTTGAACGGCCTTTCCAAGACGGTAGGCTCTCCGGAGCTCAAGCTTGGGTGGATGGCCTATCGCGAGGGCGAACTCAAGGGCGAACTGAAAAGGGCGCTGGAGTATGTGGCGGATGCCTATTTGAGCGTGTCTTCTCCGGCATTTGCCCTAGCGCCGCAGATGCTTGCAATTTCTAAAGATTACGAACAAAGTATCATAGACCGCGCAAAGCGGAATTTGCAGGTTCTTAGGTCCGCATTTCCTTCAAAAGGAATATTCCCGGATGTGCAAGGGGGCTGGTATGCCGCGATCCATTTTGAGGGTGCGGACGACGAAAGGCTTACCCTGAAACTTCTGCGCGATGCGAAAGTGCTTGTGCAGCCGGGCTTCTTCTTTGACTTTGATGAGGACGGGTGGATTGTACTCAGCCTGTTGTTAGAAACGGATTCTTTTGAGAAAGCCGTAAACGGAATTCATTTGACGCTGGATTGACAAATTTTGGCGTCTTGAAAAGTCTATATTTTATAGTACTATGACGGATCTTTCCAAGAAAACAAAGCAAAGCAGAAAAAATAAAAAGAAAAGTTCTTCATCAAGGGGCGGGCGCCGCTTTTGGGGAATAGTTCTTGCTCTTTTCGGAACTGCCTTGCTAATGGCCTTGGTCTCGTTCATCGGCAGCGAAAAAAATTGGCTCGGGCCTTATTTCGGAAATGCGTTTCCCAAGACTTTCGTCTATGTATTTGGAAAGTGTGCGGCAACGCTTATTTCAATTAGTGCTTTTTTCTGGGGCCTTTGGCTCGTGCTCGCTGGAGAATACCCTCGATTGTTGAGAGCTTCTGCCGGCTTTTCGATCCTTTCCGTTCTAGTTCCTTCTGAACTTTCGCTCGCTTCTTCGACTAATGGCGATCTCTCTCTCTTTCCGAACGAGCTCTATGCTGCTGGTGGACGGTTTGGCTACTTTCTCGTACAAAGTATTATATGGCCGATTTTTGGAAAAGGGAATTTCGTATTTCCGTTCGCTGTCATTTCTTTTTTAATTTTGATGACGCTGATTATCGCTTTCGGGCTCAAGGCTTCGCATTTTGCATTCATCAAAGTCCCGTTTGCCTTTATCGCCGGCTGGTGGGCCAAGCGTTCCGCAGCGAATGTCCCTACTGCAGTTGTTCCTGTTAAAGAATTCAAGGGATCTGCAAAGAAACCGGATGCGGAACAGAAGAGGATGGAACAAAGAAATGTTCCGGAGTGGAACAGCGACTACACGCAATATACGGGCAGGGCGAAACCATTCTCCGGACCTGTGGGAATGTTTGAAGGAACTTTCCCTGTAGTGCAGAATGCGCAATATGCTCCAGAGCCACAAGGCGAAGATGCTTTTGGTCTAACGAATGCGGAAAGAACATCCCCGAACGGCGTATCGGCGAGCGAAGCGGAAATAGAAGAAAAGGAACGCTATCTCCGCGAAAACGAGCATCGTTTGGGCGCTTTGGAAGTTCGACAGCTCCGCGACGAAATCGCCAATTTGCGGCAGGTCTTTCAGATTAACAAGTGGGAAGACAACCGCACAGGCAAGCCGGCAATTGAAGGCATCGTCGTCCGCGATGAAGAAAAAAGTAAGCCTGCGGTCAAAATGAATAAAATTGAGAGGACCGAAGAAAAGAAGCCTTTCCCGGAAAAGACATTGTCGTCGAGTTCCTTGGATAACGATGAGCCTTTGACACGCGATTTGAAAGATGCGCCTATCACGACTTATGATGAATACAAGATTCCGAAAGTCGCTGACATCCTGAATATTCCGCCGGAACAGAAACCGGACTATACGGCTGCGGAATTGGAAGAAATAGGTCATCAGCTCGAAGAGCAACTCGAAAACTTTAAGGTAAAGGGAAAAGTTTCCGGCATTGCAACAGGCCCGATGATTACCCGCTTTGAAGTGGAACCCGGCCCGGGCGTGAAGGTCTCCCGCTTTGCCGCACTTCACGAAGATTTGGCGCTAGCGCTAAAAGCCAAATCCATCCGCGTGCTCGCTCCGATTCCAGGAAAGTCCGTGGTAGGAATTGAAGTCCCAAATCGCAAGCTTCAAACGGTATATTGCCGCGATATTTTTGAAAGCCCGCTTTTTGCCCCGAAACCGGATAAATTAATTATCGCCTTGGGCAAGGACATTACTGGAAATCCCTATACGATGGATCTGTGCCGCGCGCCTCACGTGCTTATCGCGGGCCAGACGGGTTCCGGCAAATCTGTATGCATCAACACGCTGATGGCGAGCCTTCTCTTTAGCAAGACTCCGGAAGAACTCCGCATGATTCTTGTAGACCCGAAGGTGGTGGAACTCAAGCTCTACGAAAATATTCCGCATTTGCTCGCTCCTGTCGTAACGCAGCCTGAAGAAGCTGTGAATGCCCTGAAATGGGCGTGCGTGGAAATGGACCGCCGATATGATGTGCTTGCCAAGTGCAAGGTGCGCAATTTGGCGGGCTACAATCAAAAACTCCGCGAAGAGGAAGCAAAATTGAATGCTGCCGCAGAGGCCGCGGCAAAAAATCCCGTAGAAGAAATCATAGCGGACAATGAAGATAATTCCGCTCCTATGGAAAATGTCGTAGAAACACCTGCAATAGATACAAATGAACAGGCTTCTCTCGCCGACGTGCCTTCAGAAAATGCCGCGGAAGAATCGACTGAAAAGATGGAAAAACTTCCGTATATCGTGATTGTCATCGATGAATTGGCCGATTTGATGATGGTCGCAGGTAAGGAAGTAGAAACGTATATTGCGCGTATTGCTCAAAAGGCGCGCGCCGTGGGTATTCATTTGGTGCTTGCTACGCAGCGCCCGTCTGTGAACGTCATTACTGGCCTTATCAAGGCGAACTTGCCGGCGCGTATCAGTTTTAAGGTTGCTTCCCAGGTGGATTCCCGCACGGTAATGGACCGCGCCGGTGCAGAAAAACTTCTCGGTCGCGGAGATATGCTCTACCGCTCCGGCGAAGATCCTGAGCCGACACGCGTTCACGGCGCATTCCTTTCGGACGCAGAAGTAGAAGCTCTCGCGAATGCCTGTTCGGAACAGAACGTGCGCTTTGATAGGCTTGAATCTTTTGAAGTTGACGATCCGAGTGCTGCCGATGGATTTAGTGAAGATGGCGGCGGAGATCTTTCTTCTAAAATGGACGCGCTAGCTTTTGATGTGGCTGATTTTGGCCTTCAGAACCACGGACTTTCGGCTTCCGCTGTTCAGCGTCGTTTTTCTGTGGGATTTTCGCGTGCGGGCAAGATTATTGACCAATTGGAACGGATGGGCATTTGCGGGCCCAAACACGGTTCCAAACCACGTGAGATGCTCGTGGACGAAGAAGGCCTCAACAATTTGAGACTTCGATGAGTGAAGAAGAAAAGGTTAGAGCCTCGCGCAACAGAACTCTTACTCTTTCTAGCGAAGAGTGCGATTCCTTTCGCTCGGATCTTGTGAATTTAAGTGGTGAAGCTTCTGCGGAATCTCTCATTGATAAAACCATTTGGGGTGATACTCTTCAAGTCTTGAAGTTTGTTCCCAACGAAATTGCCGACCTTGTCATCATCGACCCGCCCTATAATCTTTCCAAATCTTTCAATGGCACAAAATTCGGGCAGATGACCGAAGAAAAATATGAAAATTATCTTTCTCTGTGGTTTGGTGAAGTTGTCCGCCTCTTAAAGCCTTCTGGATCTCTTTATATGTGTGGAGATTGGAAGTGCACGTCGACAATGCAATCGGTAATAGCAGATAAGCTCACCATTTTGAATCGCATTACATGGGGAAGAGAAAAAGGCCGCGGCGCAAAGGCAAACTGGAAAAATGGAATGGAAGACATTTGGTTTGCCGTTAAAAATGAAGACGACTATTACTTTAATTTAGATGCCGTAAAAATTCGCCGCCGCGTTGTTGCTCCATACAAAGTAAATGGAATGCCGAAGGACTGGAACGAATCGGCCGATGGCAATTTTCGCGATACGGCTCCCTCCAATTTTTGGGACGATATAAGTGTGCCGTTTTGGAGCATGCCTGAAAATACCGAACACCCCACGCAAAAACCCGAAAAGCTGATTGCCAAGCTTATCCTAGCGTCTTCAGAGCTGGGCGATATGGTTTTTGATCCTTTCCTCGGCAGCGGAACCACGAGTGTTGTTGCTAAAAAGCTGGGCCGGCATTACTTGGGTGTGGAAAAAGAATTTGCGTACGCTTGCCTTTGTGAAAAACGGCTTAAAATCGCTTCGGAAGACAAGTCTATTCAGGGCTATTCCGACGGCATTTTTTGGGAGCGGAATTCATCGGCAAAGCAAAAAAAAGCGGACTTGTTATGAAACATTGCATGGGCTGTGCATTAAAAGGCTGTGGATTTTTAATTATTATTTTTGTCGTTTTTTCTCTTGTTTCCTTAAAAAAGTGCTCCGATTCAGCGAAAGATTCTTGTCGTTATACGGTGGTGCAAACGGCGAAATCGCCGGATGGAAAGTTTGTAGCCGCTTTGTTTGAGGGCGGTTGTGCGGGAGAATCTTCGCTTAGAGATTACGTCAAAATTTCTAAAGGTGAATTTGAGCCTTCCCGCGAGTACGGCAGGGATTCCTTGGACGCTTTTGGCAAAGATGTTTTTGTGGCAAGCAATACAAGTATAGCGCTCTCTTGGAGTTCGGATTCTGCCCTAAAGATTGTTTATGCGTATAATCCTTCGCAAACGGATATCGCCTTGCAAGAGAAAAACGTGTTTGACATTCAAGTGGAATACGTTTTGAATTTCGTAGAGAATCCCGTTTCGGAGAACGAAAATTAGTCGGCGCTTTCTTTTGCGAAAGCTTTAGCACAAGTTTTTACGAGCAGAAGGTCTCCTTCCATTTTCTTTGACTTGTGATAGATCAGTCTAAAATTCCGTTCAATTTTTTTGCGGTTGGGCTGTATCTGTTTGAGCGAACCTTTTTTGAGATCGTTTTCAATGGCTATTTTCGGGAGAAAGCAAATTCCCGCTCCAGCAAGGACTAATCGCCTTAACGCATCGATGCTGCTTGCTGTTCCTGCTATTTTGGGAGTGATACCCCAATCCGAGAGAATCTGCAAAGCCTGTTCCGCCGTACCGCTGCCGCGCTCGCGGATCAAAAATGAAATTTGTGACAAATCTTTCAATGAATTTATTTTATGTGAAAACAAGAAACGGGGTGCTGCGACTAGCACGAGTTCGTCTTTGATGAGAATTTCGCTTTTTAACAGCGAGGATTCCGTGCGGCCTTCCACAATGGCCAAATCCAATGAGGAATGGAGTAGCTGTTTTTCAATTTCGGCTGTATTATCCACCACAAAATTCATTTCTATCTGGGGCGCGTAATGCCGCAAAGCGCGGAGAAGTCGGGGTAAAAGGAAGCACCCCACGGTAGCGCTCGCTCCGATGCGGACTGTGCGCATTTCTTTGCGGGATTTGAAGAAGTGCTCTGTGTTTTCCAATCGGTTCAGAATATCTGTGGCGCGGGCGAGGAGCTCGCTTCCGCTCTCGGTGAGGAACAGCTTTTTGCCCAAGCGGTCGAATAGTTTCACATTATAGAACTTTTCTAGTTCGGAAACGGCTTGGCTCACCGAAGGCTCTGTCATATAGAGTTTTTCGGCGGTGTGGGTCATATTGAGCGTTTCGCAAAGAGCCTTGAAAATTTTGAAGTGCCTTGGAGTCATCTATTACTTATTGATAGGTGTTTACCTATCAAAATAGTAAAAACATATAATTTTACAAATCATTCTCGCTTATCTAGCTTTGATTTTGCAAGGAGAAATCGACTTATGATAAAGAAAACGTTGCTTTTAATCGCCTTTATTGCCATTCCCGCATGGATTCTCGGAAAATTTTTCCCGATGCCGGGCGGTCCTGTGTTTGCGATGCTCTTGGGCGTGACCATCGCTCCGTTTGCCGCTAAATGGGGTGTTGCCGGCATGAGCCAGAAAATTTCCAAGAAGGCTCTCCTCTGGTCGGTAATTGTGCTCGGCTTGGGAATTGACCCTCAAAAGTTAGTGGCTCTCGGTAAAGATACATGGATTTTTATGGTGATAACGGTTTGCTTCGGGCTTGTGGTGACATCGATTTTTTCCCGCATTGTCGGGTTGCGCGGGCCCGTTGCACTGCTTGTCGCTGTGGGAACTTCAATTTGCGGAGGCTCGGCAATTGCTGCTGTGGCGGGAGTGTCGCGAGCCAAGGAAGCCGAAACCGCTCAAGCACTTTCGACTATATTCCTCTTTAACATTATCGCGGCTGTCGTATTCCCTCTTGCGGGAAAGGCTTTAGGGATGGATTCGGAGCATTTTGGAGAATGGGCGGGAACCGCGATTAACGATACGAGCTCGGTCCTCGCCGCTTCGTTTGCCTTTGGCGGTGTCGCCGGGGCGATTGGAATGGGTGTTAAAATGGCTCGGACATTGATGATTTTGCCGGTGAGTTTAGGGGTTTCTTATTTTATGCGTAAACAAGGAAAAAGCACCGGATCGTGGAAAAAAGTACTACCTATGCCGGCGATTGGCTTTGGAATAGCGATCCTTATCCATTTTGTCTTTTCGGGTGCGCCAATTCAAGTGTGGCAGGTGACGGGGGTTCTAGGACAACTGCTGATGATTGTTGCCCTTGCGTGCATTGGTCTTGTGAGCGATCTTTCGCAAATGTGGAAGACGGGAAAGCTTGCGCTCCTTGCGGGTGGTTTAGGATCGCTTTCGCTCGCTATATT
>Ga0172378_10002399_pt1 | contig 17550 bp, 9 predicted proteins | sample GrowelOW332metaG_FD_119755 | JGI IMG/M metagenome (GOLD analysis project Ga0172378, IMG submission 119755) | Groundwater microbial communities from an aquifer near a municipal landfill in Southern Ontario, Canada - Pumphouse #3_1 metaG | ecosystem: Environmental > Aquatic > Deep subsurface >... | reverse complement strand
AGTTTTGCGATTTCTCCAGACGCAGCAAGTCTATTCAAAGCTTTAATCAAGCCCTCCTTGCTCTCTACCATGTCGACAAAATCATTAAAGGTAAAGACATAGCCTTTGGAGAATCTAGCCACCTTAGACCTTATTATATCAGATATATTCATAATAAAAAGAATAACATCGCAACCGGTGAATGTCCAGTTTTTAGTACTATAAACTGGACAATTGATTGGTCATTAGTTGGTGTTGGTGCAGGTGAATTGTTACACCATTTTTACACCAAACAAAACAAGATCATCTGCCTCCGCATTGGTGGCAAGTGGTCGGCGATCAGCCGGCAGGGTGGAGTACTCAAGATGCTGTTATTTATCGACAAATAACATGCTTCACCCGTGACAGTTTAGTCCATCCCGGTGAAATATAGCTGTATACGCAGTGATTCCGTTCGATTTGGCGGGGTCAAAGGCTCATAGAACTTAAGAGACCTGTAAAAGACATGACATTCAATCTGAAACGGCGATGCCCAGCCTTCGGATGATGGACATTTTGACAAGGCGGTCCTTTTCAACTTCACTTTCTGCATGGACCCTGGCAATTTCTGCAGAGACTTCCCGGCGAAACCACATACAAGCTAGATCTCCTGTTCAATTTCCTTCAACGTCTTTCCTGTTTTGTCGCGCCAGAGCATTGGGCCAGCAGCGCCGCCGCCGACAATGATCGCTCCAGCAGCACTGGGGCTGGAAAATTCTACATCTACAGTGAAAACCAAATTATCTGTTTGTGGTGTGAGCGATCCACTATCTATAAGCTTAGCTCTCTGGGCCATATACCCAGGATGTGTTTTTGACGCGGAAGGTCGTTCAGTAAGGACAGCTTGTGATCCCTTGAAAACAACAAAACCATTCGGTGTACGCATTCCAGAAGCTTTCAGTCCTTTGGTTTCACAAAATAAGGTATTCTTTTTTTGTTTGCTCACCTCACTCGTTTTAACAGGAGTGAGCATATCGGACCCCATCACAGGAAGCACCAGGCAGACCAGAGAAAGAAAAACTTCCATATCAGCCTGATCTGATTCAGGCAGCCTCGAACCACTTGATTGGCTATTGAAGAGTTTTACCCTTCCTACATCTTTCGCGATTTCAAGAAGTCTACCTTCAAGATATCGGATATGGGCTTTAGTGAGGTTTTCATCTTTACTGACAAAGACAACAATTTGTATCCAGAAATCCTTGTCAGTATGGCATTTAATTCTATCCTTAATTACCTCTGCTTCACCGATATAGACCATCGCACCCCCGGTTTCAGGGTCAGTACCGAGCAGAAAATATATTCCGGAACTTTGTAATTCATCTCTTTGCAGGAGTTCTTTAAATTCCGATCGAGGTGCAGCTATCGCCTTGCCGGTCCAATTGGAGACTTCTGCGGTCCGTAAACCTTTTGGGTCACCCTGGGGGAGGAACAGTTTTAAGGTTGATGCTGCCATATCGAAAGATCCTGTCATTGTTTGTTATCTGGGTACCTTGAAACATCCTGCATTCGTTCATATTCGAGGCACAGGAGGAAATGTATTACAGCCATGATTGATAACGGAGTCTGGCGCTTACCTGGAGCCTGGCGCTTACCTGGAGCCTGGCGCTTATACCAATCCTATTAAGTTATGACCCCGTTTAAGAAAACCCCATCTCGGCTACAGATGCCTTGTCTACACAACGACATTACGGGAAACCGCCGCCGTACCGATTTTTTCATCAATGGTGATGGTCGCGCTCTCTGGTCAATACAAAATGTAAATGGTATTATTTCTGAAGATAAATTTTTGACTGTACAAAAGAGATGGGCGAAAGACTGGTTGTCAAGGTCCCCATACATCCATTTCACCAGGGCTCACTCAGTTTGCTGACAATGTCACGGCGGGATAAGACGGAGGCACAGCGTTCCCATAAATGTTCTTCAGGATCTATGGTTTCACGGTATTTTACAGAAAAAGCGTCCTGAGCTTTTTTCCTTTCGTGCATGTATTCATTCATTCGTTTTTTCAGTTTTTCCTCATCATCAATCCATTCATCATCGATGGTGTCCGGGATGCTGCCAAAGATATTATAGGTATCATGCAGGCGTTCAGACAAGACGTTGTACACTTTTTCATCCTGAGTTTCGCTGTAGACAAGATTGAGCATATCGACACACGTACGGGTCTGCCCGAACCTCTTAATACGCCCCAGCCTCTGCTCAAGGCGGGAGGGATTCCATGGCAGATCAATGTTAATCAACGTTCCTAACGTCTGGAGATTTAATCCTTCGCACGCTGCATCCGTTGCCACAACCAGTCTGATCTCACGCGTTCTCACGGCAGCCTTGATCACTTCACGGTCGACGCGGTTAAACTGTTCACCTCGAAAGAGTCCGCTTTTTCCAACACCGGCATAGACAGAGACAACCTCGCCCTTCAATGATTTTGCCAGCTCTCCTGCTATCCATTCTACCGTGTCATAGTACTGGCTGAAGATGATACACCCGTGTTCCAGCCAGGTTTTTCCATCCGTCCTGAATTCGGTTAAGAACCATTTCACCGTGTTAAGTTTGGAATCAACGGCTTCGGCCCGTGAAAGTTGGGTCTCTATTTCTTTGAGACAGGAAACTTCCGCAGGAGTCATTTCAGAAAGGATATGTTCAACTTCTTCAATACGATCCTCGTCCTCATTCGAGATGGAATGTTTGAGCATCTTCTGTGCGGTTTTCAGGCCGGATGCAAAACTGGAACATATCCTTTGCAACATCAGTGATTTCATGAACCCGCCCGCTTTGGTTCGGGATTGCAGCAGTGTGCTAAACTTTTCCGCCTGCTCATAGGCGACCTGGAACGGTGTATTGGTTGGCAGTCCTAATCCAACAAAACGCGACTGGTACTGTGCACGATTTCGGGTAACGGGATGTGTGTTTACCCCAACTTTTTCCAACAGGCCGTCATCCTCAAGCTGCTTCCGTTTTCTCAACACGGTGTGCCGCAACACCGGATTGTTTTCCTTGAAGAACCCGGGGAGAAGACACTCGGAAAGCCACATTTCCTGAATCATGTAGTCCAGGTCTTCAAATCGATAGCCACAAAAGAATGACGCAGCGTCAATCGATAAATACTCACGAATCTGCTGAACAATATAATGCTCATTTGCAGGCGGAAGAGGATTGCGTAACCACCGCCAGACCTCTTGCTCAGATGTGACCTGATCTTTACCTGTTATCAGTGGAATTGCCTGTTCATGATCCCGCCACGGAGACAAGGCATCTCCGAGAACGAACTCCGCACCACTGTTGAGAATACCCAAAAGATCCCACAGCTCACGAACAGCTGTCTGAATCGGGGTTGCAGTTCCTAAAATCAAATGCCGTGTACGCCTGCCGATGTGCTGCATAAAGGAGAGAAGGTTGTTAGGCTCAGATGTTGTATTGCCAGGCCCGCCTTTCGCACGGGCCTTATGCGCCTCATCGAGGATGACCATACCGAATTTGTTTTTGAGCAGCATCCCCGCTTCTTTGATAAAAACGCCGTTTTTACATTGATGCATAATCAGGCCGGTTGAAATTATGGCAATTTTGTAAGGGCATTTTTTAATCGATGAAGCATCTCCTCGTGGTGAAAGAATCTGCCCCTCGACCCCAAGCCACACCTTCTTTTGAGAAGACCAGACAGCTGTGGGAATACCCAGTTTATCTATCATCTCAATCTGCCACTGAAGAGTTAACGTGGAAGGTGCCAAAATAAGCACAGGACCATCCCCAAGCAGAGCACTCACCAGCGCACTGGTTGCCATTGAAAATGTTTTCCCTACACCAACCTCATCGGCCAGTAACAGCCGGGCTTTCCCGTATATTTCTCGATGTTCAAGAAACATTGCGACGAAGGAGCGCTGCCACGGCTGCAGCTGCTCTCCACCTCTATATATGGGAGATTCCGCCATGGCGGCGGCCGGAACTTCTTCCGGCTTCAGAACTTCTACAGAGACTTCCCGGCGGTTCGCTACACGATTGATTTCCGCCAAAATAGCTTCCGGGAGAGGCACACCGTCATTCCATAACGCCCAAAACTCTGTTTCTACCCAGTCCGCACTCGCTTCATCGTCATCCTGCCACACCAGCTCATAATTGTGAGCAAAGGCACTCTTTGATTCGTTTACGGAACCGACAAACGATTTCCGGCTTCCATCCGGATAATGAAGAGATCCAGCCTTACCATGCAGAAACAGGCGTTCTTTCGGCACAACGCGTATTTCTACATTACCGGACCGCAACAACTGATCGAGGAGCTGATACCGCTCCTTTTTCAGGAGCGCTTCAGCTGCGACATCCACTTCATTCCAACGTTCTTTTAACGCCGTATTCCGCCCGGCAGCCACCTGAAAATCTGCCAGATCCAGTTCGGAATTACAGATGATTTTTACCTCTGGAATTTGAGCAATTTCTTCACCAACCAGCTCGAAAACGGAACTCCTGAAATATCCCGCTATACGGAAATATTTGGATGCCCCCTTGAGTGACGCAGCCAGAAACTCCGTATCCAGTCTTTCCGTTCGAGATGAAAAACGCCGAAGAGCCATCGCTTACAACCTCTGATTCCTGAGAGCTTCTGCGAGCACGCGAGCGCAGCTTGCTTCCACGTCGGGTTTGAATGCTTTTGTTGTTTTCAGACCTTCCCGTTTTTCTGCAAGATAGTCTGCCATTTTTGCCAGCAGGGGTTTGTTCGGAAGATAGTTCGGGCAGTTTTCCATCAGATGGAGCAGCACATCATCCACCTCGACTTCTTTGGAGAGCTCAAACAAGGCATAGAGCAACGCTCGAAGCGGCGTTCCCGCAATCTCCGCATCCCCGGACATCAGAGCGCCTTTACATTCAGTCGACAGCTTCAGGCGCGCCGAGTTCGCTTTGGACGCATCACTCATCAACTGATCAAAATGATACACCTTGAAGGCTTTGGCAAAGTTCTGATAGTTATCCAGCGTTTTGCCCCCCTGATGTTCCATCTCCGCCATCTTGAGGTAAAATCGTTCCACCGGCTCCAGTTTCTGCCATTCTTCTTTTTCAAAACCAACGGGAACAAGAAACTGTACGGCGGTCTGCACCGCAAATTCAATCAAATCATCGACAAATGTTTTTTGGCCTTTTTGACCTTTTTGGCGAGGAGCCTCTGCTTCCCTCACCATGTCCTTGCCGTCAATGCGGGAATAGGCGGTTAAGACCTTCAGCGCGGCGGCATAACCGGCCATCTGCAGGTCAGCATCGGTATAGAGCCCTTCCGAACCGTGATCACGCACCTGTTTATCCAGGCCAATCAGCGATTCCACCTGCTCCTTAACCGCCTCTTTAATCTCCCAGCCAAGATCATCGCGGAAGGTTTCCAATTCCTCATGTCGCTTACGCAGAATCAGAATGATGGTGCCTTTCACGTTGGAACCCTGGCGCAAGGCCGAATCGGTTTCAGTCACCACATACCACGCCGCCGTCACCCGCAGGCCGCTGGCCCAGATAATATTGGCCATATCGGCCCAAATCGATCCGCTCTGGTGGGTAAACATCAGTACCTGCAATCCATTGTCCGGCATCTTTTGCGCCATCTTGCGATAGGCCACCACCATTCCCTGACGGAATCCTTCGTCTTCGCCTTTAATGGCGAGAGAACGACGGCTATCCCACGTCCAGTGGGCGAATTCTTTGGGTGGATTCTTGCGAAGCCAGGCGATAAAAAATTCGGTAATCTCTTCATATTTGACTGCATCGCCGTAGGGAGGGTCGGTTATGTAGATGTCGTTTTCGACTTCGATGTCTTGGGCGGAGTGGGAGTTGACACGAAGTGATCCATTACTAACAGGAAAGTTCTTGAACTTAGCAAGTAATAAATTTGATGCAAAAAATGCTGTTCGTGTGCCATTATTAAAAACAGTATTTAATGCCTGATTATCAAAGCAACCTTGAACTTTATCAGAACCCAAGGCATTGTCCCAGCGACTTAATCTGCAACTCTGATTAAGTATTCTAAAAAAACCAAACTTTAATTCTGAGCCCGAAAGTTTATTAAATAAACTTCCTACCAACAACTGCCTCGGATTAAACAAATGATGCCAATGAGTCCAGCCGCGTTCCCGATAGAGCCGTTCAGTTTCATCCCCTTTTTCAATCACCATATCGGGTACATATCCATTATCCTGCCACTCCTCCAGATGGTCTCCCACATAATCGATGACCTTCTGTTCCCGAGCCAAATCATCATCGGTTACGGAACGGAACTCATAATCAAATCTTTTCCCATTTAGTTTCTGCTTCATCCACTGCACGCAGTAGAGACGCTCCTGAAAAATATCATCTGGACGGGGGATAAAATCGCTCTTGTCCCACAGTCGGAGGCGATTTCGGTTCTCTTTGCCCTCTTTATAGTCCCCGCGAATCGATTTGATGCTTACACGGTGCTGAGTAATTCCATCCGGGGAATGAACCAAATCGCCCTTTTGTAGCGTACCCGTTTGGGCGGCTTCGACCTCTTCGGAGGAATTGACATGACAGATATCGATGTCGTAGCGCTTTTCAGCAGGAACCGGGATCAATTTAGCGACCACTTGGTAGCCTTTACTGATAATCAAACTGGGAATTACAGGGACCATCCACCCTGATTCCGGGCATTTGACTTCGACGCAGTAGAGATAAACCTTCGCTTGCCACTCGTTGCCATCGGTTTCAATATCAAGTGCATCAATTTCCGTCTGCACCTGTTCGGCCAGTTGCTTTTGCGCGGCATTAATTTCCGCCCTTTTTTCCGGAGAGGCTCCCACAATATTAAATGCCCCCCAGGTCAGCATACAGGCAATCGGATTCAAGTCGGAGGCATAGACATCGCACCCCAACCGCGCGGCTTCAAAGGGAATTTGCCCGGATCCGGAAAAGACGTCCGCGACCTTAGGCCGATGGCCAAAACGGGCGATGCCCATCTGCTCTACCAGTTCCGGCATGGAGTGGGCGGTCGTGCCCAGATGTTGGTTGACGCGTTGCCAAATATGATCAAACAGCGGATCGCCCAACTCTTCGGGGCGTTTTGCTTTGGCCACATTTTCCTGATAACGAGGAAAGGGTAAGGCTTTAGCTTCAAGGTTCAGGCGATCTATTTCGGAAACCGACTCCTCCCAGAGCAGCCTGGGAAAAACGGTGTGCATCTGCCCGGCGTGCATCACTTCAACCGGATAATCCCTGATGTCGAACGGCGTCTGTTCAGGCAACTCGGCCTCTTCTCTGGTGGTAAACCAGCAGGCGGTATCGAGGCCTTTCAGTCGACGGGCAATGGCCTCTGGCTTAATCCGTCCAAGCCGTTTGACCAGCGCAATACCGTCCATGCCCATCAGCAGTTCAAAGATCTCTAAATCCTTGAGCGGATTATCCGTGGTGGGCAGCAGGGAGCCAAGAATACAGGCTTTATTCAAAATCAACGGTTTACGCCCTTTCCAATAGCTCCCCAGTGCGGTCAGTGTCTTACCGGCTCCCGCCATCTGCTCTTTATAGCTTTCCGACGATATTTTCTGCACCGGGAAAAGATGTTCAATCAGTGCGGGTTTCTCTTTCCATTCAAAGGGGGTAAGCATGGTTCGGGTCTCCTGAAATTTCTTTGCCGTTGGGGGTGAGGCGGTATTGCTGCAGGCGGCTGTTGGGTTTTTCGGGGATGGTCATTTCCACCCAGCCAGCCTGAAGAGCAGGCTTTAAATAGTTATCAGAAAAGGTCTCGCGGTGTTTTAGCGAGAGCTTTTGCATCAGTTCCGCACGGGTGAAGCTCTCCCCCCGATTCATAACCTCGATGAGTGCTTTGACTTGTCCGGTGACTTGTCCGGTGACTTGTCCGGTGACTTGTCCGGTGACTTGTCCGGTGGGGAGAATTTTGGCTGAAGAAACAGGGTTTTCACTAAACTCCGGTACAGAAATTATCATGCGGAAATTATCACCCTCGATAAGCTGAGGGTCGGCTCCGCCATATTGCTTTCCGTACAGCATCATTTTGCGCATACCGGATCCCAGCTCGTCCGCACGATCAATCTGGCGGAAAAAACGGCCGATCACGGGGTTTTTCTGATAGGGCACGCAGGTGTTTGGATCCATGATGCCAAACCCATGAGGACGGCTGGGGTTATCGGTGACCACGCGACCATATTCAATAATCAGCCGAGAGGTGGCGCCACTGGCGTATTCGCGATGAATGAGCATGTTTGAGGCGACTTCCCTGAAAATCACGTCACGAAGGCTTCGGCGTTCTATTCCTTCAAGATAAAAGGGATCCGCCAGATGTTTTTGTACAAAAGCCAATATACGGTCGTAGCTCTCGATCAGATTAGTCGTTACCAGATCCCGATCATCATAACGATCTACATTCACTTTGCGAAGGATGAGGTCGGTGCGATGAGACGGGCATACCTGGAGAATAAGGTCGTCACTTCCCAGCAACATTACTCCGGCAAGTGTTACGCCCATTTTTCCGGTCTCCGGATGGGGCTGATAGAGTTGGGCGCTTTTTATGAAGTCTGCATCATCCATCAATATCCATGGATGTTGGGGTTTGTTAATGCGCACATATTTCCGGCAACGCTCCAGCAGATCTTCCCTCAAATCCCCGGGCTGAATCCAGGGGTAAATTCGATTTTCACTGTAGGTGGAGTGTTTGCGTTGGTAGAGCTGAGCCACCTGTACCGTCTGGTCGGTGATATCGAGATCACCGTCCTCATTTCGGTCATATATGCGGCCGTTGCAACGATGGACCTGCGAGCTTTGGGGAACATAAATGCGCAATACTTTTTTGCCGTCGATCAACTCGTTGTTGATCGATAGATAGGTGGGCGGCGATAATTTTTGAGGATTGTTGATGGCCGTTATAAAATCTTTCCGAATGTGCTCCAGTGCATCCGGGACAATGCCCTGAATATTTCCCTGATCCGTGACGCCAAGAATAAGCGTACCTCCGTAACGATTGAGAAAGGCACAGACCGTTTCATACACATCGCGATTGAGCTGATGTCGGCAGGTCTTGAACTCCAAATCAATGCTTTCACCCCTGGCAACAAGCTGTTGAATTGTTTCGGCCATTAGAGATCTCCTTTTTCTACAAAGTCAAAAAGAGAGGGTGCTTCTTCCTGGCTGGATTGCTTTTTTTTTGTTTTGGGCTTTTTTTTCGGTTCCAGCTTGATGCTGGTTCCATCCGATAACGCGCAGTAGAGCGCTTTGCGCCAGCCGCGTTGCATCTGATGATCCAGTCCGGCCTCCGAGGCAGTTTTGCTGTAGAGCCACCACCGTTCTTCGGGACGCAGTGCCAGCCATTTCTGGCAAATCATGGGGCATTCGGCAGGCGAAGCATATTCGGCTGCCCATCCGAGTACACAGAGCTCCCGCCCCAGAAAGCGATCAAGTTTCACCGTTCCGGTGCTCCAGCTGCCAGTGCTTTGTTTTTTGATTTTCAGACGGGCGTTAAAATCGCGGCGGGCATCATCTCTGACCCTGGTCCACAGTTCGCGCGCCAGAATCAATCGGCATTCAACGGTTTCTCTTCGAGCTTCATCCCCGTCAAAGCCAAAATCTTCATAGATAGAGACGGCTTCGCGGGGCGCAACGGGAATCTCCACATAAAAGTGGTGCATTCCGAAGGCGGCAGACGCGCCAAAATCAACGGTTTTGTCCATTATTGCTCAACCTCTCCCTGAGCGATTTCAATGCCGAGCTGCCTGGCAAATTGTTCCAGGTCAAATCCGGTCGGTGTGCAGGCTTTCTTAAAGCTCATAACGACCGGGGCATCCGGACTGAGCAGCGTTTGTAAATGCGCCAGCTCTGTTTCAAGAAACGCGGCATCGATCTTCATTTCCCCCAGCGACAGATGAATGACCTGCGGAGAAGATCCCACCATCAAGGTCACCTGCTCAAATTCAATGTTTTTCTCTTTCGCCATCTTCAGTCCTTTGTACGTTTTGGAAGAACTGTCGAGGCGTTTAGGCGATGCGCTATACCACGTTGCAGGAGTTTCTTTTACAATGTGTACTTCTTTTGATCCGGATTTTGAAAAGGTGAAGCTGTTCTTTTTTTCCAGGCCATCACATTCCGCAAAGACATGGACGGTGATTTCTTGATCATAAATCTGAATCGGCCTGGTGTACTCCGTTCCATTCCTGGCCTCAGAGCCGTCCAGTGTATATTTGATGGACCCTTTCGGTGCGACAAAGAGTTCGATGGTGCGGGCAACTTCATCAAATCGGTTGCGCACGGTTAAGTGGTTTGTCCATGTTGCAGGCGTTCCCGTAAGGTTTTTACCCGTAGGATCAACAGCTAAGAACTGAACGCGCAGCGCGTTGGTGGCCAGCATGTTGTCACTGAGCACAGGGCTTTTTTCACTCACTTCTGCATCTTCGCTATAATGGATGCGCGGGCTGTTACCTGCGTTTACCACATCAATTTTAAGACGTACCGTACCGGAATCATCCGAACCAGAGTCTTCACTGATGAGAACCTCGGTTTTTTTGGGTTTTGGATTTTTGGTTATATAACCATTTCCCAAATCTTCCCAGGCGCCACGTTGACAGGCTTCGATGGCAAGCTGGTCAAAGCCACGACTCGGCAGCCACGGCATCTGCGTTTTCTGCTTCATTTTATCGAGCAGATCAGTTTTACGCACTTCATCCTGAACCCCAAAAAGCAGAGACTCCGATCGGGCGCGGAGGGCATCAAAGTTTTCAGCAATTTGCGTGTAGAGTTTAATGGGATCCGCAGCCAGTGTTTTCACCACCTGCTGTTCACCATTGTAGGGCTCATTGGAAGGGTATGTGCTGTCCAGCGCTTTGGAACGGAGCACATCTTCGCTTTGGCTGGAGCCGGGGAAGAGCAGTTTATCAAAAACAGAAAGTACGGTGGTTTGGAAGTCCTGCTCGTATTGTGCCTTCTTTTCGTCGAGCTCTTTGCGCTGCGGGTGTGAGGCCGCAATTTCGTGGTCCGCTTTGGTCACGGCATAGACATGCTTTGCGGCTTTTTCGATGCTGGCAATGGATGATTTGTCTCCCGTTAAAACCAGCACATTATTTTTATTCACTACTCCTTTGAAAAAATTGGTGACCACGCCGGGAGGCGTCTTCCCATCCGGACTAATGATCAGAAGTGCCCGCCCGGTCTTCAGGACCGCGTCCGCCTCATCCATTTCCGGTAGCGGAAGTACTTTTTCATAAGCCTCTCTGGTGACGGGGTTGTACATCTCCTGCAGGCGAAGACGAATGAGTTCATCCACCTTGTTTTGTGGAGCCTTGTCGGCATAGCCCTGCAGCTTTTTGGTTAAATTTTCCTGATGGCTGAAATAGGTCCGTCCCTCCTGGGTTTGATGCAGGTACCATGCGGCTTTTTGCAGCTCAGTAAAGGCGTTTCGATAATCACTTCCCTGATGGTTGGGGTCGATCAGGCATTCCAGCATTTCACTTTCGGTAAGGCCTCTTACGGAATGAACGGCAGTAGAGAGGCTGGCCGTCAACAACAGAGTGCCGACCTGTTTGGCATAGTGGTTGCCGCTGTCAATATCAATAATCTGCGCATGGGCGCTATCGGTGGAATCCCATAAGTCACGTGCAATAACATCACGCATCTCAGAGATTTCAGCCAGCTTTTCACGGACCTCAGAAATCGACAGATCAAAATGCTGTGCGCCAATCAGGTACACATCTTCATTTCCCTCCCAGACAGATTTCAGAAGGCGGGAAACCAGCTCCATCAGACCACGTGTTTGTTTAAACTTTTCGTTCTCCTTGAAGAGAGCAACGATGCTTTTAAAGCTGGGGTGGAAAGGATACGTTGATTCAATGTCGTTGGCCAGAGCTTCGGCACTTCGCTCAACTGTTTTGGCCTTCGCCGCTTCGGCCAGTCTGGCAGCATAGACGGATGCCACATCAGCAATTTCACTGTTATCCGGCAAGGATAAAAAAAGGCGCTTACGCAGAATCTCATAGATTTCATTCGATTCCAGATTAACCGGGGTAATGGAGATCTCGGCGCGACCCAGTTCCTGGGTGGCATCATCCAGCGCACGTTGAATTAATTTACCACCGGTGTCATAGGCGGCTTCTAAATCCGACACGACAATAGCGACATTTTTCTTTTTCTGCGCGGCTGTCAGCATATTGGAAAAGGCCCGGGTGATGACGTCGGCAATGGTGCCATGGCCTAAAACCTGCGTGCTGTAATAATGAAAATAGGGAGGCATCTCATCCAAAAGGATCAAAACGGGTTCTTCTCCATCGAAGAGCGTTACCCACGCCTTTTCATCCGGTGCTTTCGCACCAGACTCCCAATATTCTTTAAAGAGACTCTCTTTGCCTAACTGACGGGCAATCTCACCCCAAAAATAGGTGTCAGGATTATTGCGTCCATTAAACGCTGCAATTTTCGCTGAACCAAAATCGGATTGGTACAGGATCGAACCTGTTTGTGCCTCGCGGAGTGTTGAATCCTTTGCCAGGAGCCCAAAACCAACCATCAAGTGTGTTTTCCCTCCACCCATAGCCTGTTTCAGGTGAAACACGGTATCGTTCGATTTACCGGCAAGACGCGCCATCCCCTTCGACAGGAGAGTTTTCATTCCGTCCGTAATGAACGTTTTCTTGTAATATTCCTGCCCATTGGTATCGTTGATGATTTGATCAAGTTGCTCGATTTGATCTCCCACATTGATTTCAAGAGCATTGGGCTGTAATTGACACGCATTGCGAATGGTTTTCATTTATAAACTCCTGATTCTGTTATTTTCCTTCAGTCACTTCGCCAGCTTTTCCTTTGCGGACCCAGGTATCGACCTCATCTTTCTTAAATTTCCACAGACGGCCAATTTTATGGCCAGGCAGGCCTTTTTCACTTCTCTATTTAGAGACCGTATCTCGCTTGATCCCGAGATAGTCTCCAATTTCATCTACGGATAACCATCTGTCTTCCATTTTCGCCTCTATCATTCTTTTGAGGGCCGCCTAAAGGCTCACCAGGGAGTTTCCCTGAAAGTATCCCAGACGGGCATAATCCGGCTGCATCAGGTTATAAACAGGGTTAAAGAGATACAAGATACCCGGTAGAGAAAAAGAAAACCCGCCTTCCCGGAGAGTTACTCCAGAAAGGCGGGTTTCCTTTTTCAAAATGGTGGAGGCGGGGAGTCGAACTCAGGGCCCGATGACCGCCATTAACTAACTGAATTTGTGTACTACTATCTTTATCGCTGCTCTCGTGTGGATAAAGGTTATGGAGAAGACCTTGTCTCTACGCAGGACATGGCCCTTGAGATGATGCCATGGCGGAAAGAGGGGCGTCACTACGGAAATCTGGTCAGAGTGGTGATGCAAAGGTTTTTCAGCAATGTCAGGATGCGAGACTGGTGGAACCCGAACTGCCGTAAATTCGCAGACACTGAGTACACGTTAAATATGCTCGGAGACTGAGGAAGCTGCCGGATTGTAGTGAGCACCACACCCGAGGGCACAACTTCTGGTCGCCACCTGGGTGATGTTGAGCTTAAATTGTGAACTCACACTAAAAAAACGTACTATTCAATTTAGGCTACCTTTAATCTGACAGGTTGATACAGGAGGGGAATATCATACCAGAGCTTTACAGGAAACACCTTCAATTTGGAATTTGAATGAATAACAGAACGTTGCAATTGGCAACATTAACAGCCCAACTGTAACTGGAGTAAGTTTTTATCAAGAACATTATTCATGATAAAATTGATAGCAGACTTTAACATCCACTTTTTTCACCCTGCCTCAATCCAATACTTCTCTAATTTTAAGAGCTATGTCTTTCGGAGAAAACGGCTTTGATATGAAATAAATACCTTCATCCAATACACCATGGTGGGCTATGACATTCGCAGTGTACCCGGACATGAACAGTATTTTGAGCTCGGGGTAGAGGAGTTGCAGTTGTTCAGAAAGTTCCCGGCCATTCATCTCTGGCATAACCACATCTGTTATCAAAAGGTTGATCTGCCCATCGTATTCCTCGGCCATTTTTTTAGCGTCTTTTGACCTCGTGGTTGAGAGTACATTATACCCCAAATTTTCAAGTATTCTTATACCAAGATTCAAAATAGAAGCATCATCTTCAACCAGGAGGATTGTTTCTCCCTGGCTCAATGGGTTTTCCTGGACAGTCTCGTTTCTTACTTCGATAGCTTGTGCTACATGCCGAGAGAAATAAACCCTTATCGTTGTCCCCTTCTCTAATTCACTGTAGACGTTTATAAACCCATTGTTCTGTTTGACAATACCATATACAGTGGCCAGTCCAAGTCCAGTGCCCTGGCCACTCTTTTTGGTCGTAAAGAACGGCTCAAAAATATGATTCATAGCATCTGGTGCTATTCCGCAACCATCGTCACTTACCACAAGCATTATATACTCACCAGGAAGAAATCCTGTGTGATCTGCACAGTAGTCTTCATCAAATGCAATATTTTTTGTTTCGATAGTAACTTTACCTACGTCAGTTATTGCATCCCTGGCATTGACACAGAGATTTGCCAGGATTTGATCGATTTGAGAAGGATCAATTTTAACTGACCAGAGTTCAGTTCCAGGTATCCACGCAAAATCAATGTCTTCACCGATCAAGTGACGAAGCATCTTTATCATACTACCGATGTTGTCATTAAGATTAAGCACCCTGGGGGCAACCGTTTGTTGTCGAGCAAACGCCAGTAACTGCCGTGTCATGTCTGCTGAACGGATACCAGCCTGGTAAATCTCTTCCATATCGCCATATAAGGGATCACTCGGTTCTAATTTTCCCAAAGCCAAGTCTGTATAACCGAGAATAATACTGAGCATATTGTTAAAATCGTGAGCTATGCCTCCTGCCAATCGACCAACAGATTCCAATTTCTGAGATTGATTAAGGGCTTCATTCTGCATAGTTACTTTATTTTGAAGTCTCTTTTGTTCAGAGATATCAGTAAAAACACAGTGTGTTTGAATAAAGTCTCCATTATGGTCTCTGTTAATTTTACCATCAAATGACACCCAAAAATATGTCCCATCCTTTTTCCTCAGCTGAAACTCGATACCGAGAACCTCCCCAACTGATTTAAACTTAGGGAAGTTTTCTCTGAAATGACTTTGCCAATCAGGATGTAAAAAATCAGCAAATGATTTACCAACAACCTCATCTCGAAAGTATCCCAAGTGATCCAACCACCTTCTATTGGCTTCAAGGAGATAACCATTTTCATCCAGGCTTTGATAGGGGAATGGGGCATTTTCAAACAACTCTCTATATCGTTTTTCGCTCTGTCGCAGTGCAGTCTCATACGTTTCCCGTTCGGTAATATCACGAATCACACCAACAAGGTATTTATCACCATTTTCGGCTATATATCTGGTTTTTTTGGTTAAAATAATTAATTTTTCTGATCCTTTAACCGTGAGCGTTTCCTCACATGAATTCTCTTTCCCATTCGCCAGTACCTGTCTATCAATTTCCAGAAAATGATCCTGCTCGTTTTGAGGGACTTCTTCTCCTAATGTTTTGCCAATTATCTCTTCCCTGACTCGACCAAAGATGGAGCAAAAAGCATCATTCACGACAATAAACCTGTGTTGTTCATCTTTGATGAATACAGGGTCACCGATGTTGTTGAGGATGTTAGCCAAAGAAGATTTTGACGCTATTAACTCATTCTCTGACTGCTTGCTTTCAGTGATATCTCGGGCCGTTCCGTAGACATGGCCGTCCGAGGTGAAGGCTGCACGCCATTCCAGCGACTTGTATGAGCCGTCTTTGTGTCTATACCGATTGACAAAATCGGCAGTAACACTCCCTTCCAGCTGCTTCTCAACCCAGATTCTTGTCGGTTCGATATCATCCGGATGGACAAGCCCGGCCCAGCCCTGATCCATGATTTCATCAGGGGTGTAGCCGAGGATTCTCTCGCAAGAAGGACTTACTTTGATGTATTCTCCGCTTGAATTGGCTACACAGAGCATGTCCGAAGCCATCTCAAATATATTTCTATAATCAGATTCTGCCTTTTTGTGCTCGGCAATTTTCGCTTTACTTTCTTTTAAAGTTTTTTGGGAACTTTTGAGATTAAGATTCATCTCTTCCAGCACTTTAATCCGTTGTTCAAGTTCTTCATACGTTGGTTTTTCTGCCATCCGGTCACCCATGAACTAAAAGTTTAATCAGAATGACAATATATCAAAAATTACTGCTGTCGAGAACATGTTATTATTTTTTTTGCAATATTAGCTAGTTAATCAAAACTGAAAATTAACCTTGTTCCCCCTGTGTGTCAGGATAGTTTTCGCTTCAAAAAATCAGCAGTTCTTGTTTTTACGTGGGATATTGCTGGAGCCAGCGTCGTGATGATTTTACACTGGGGGATGCAATTTTGCCCTTGTATCCGTGGTGACCTGGAACCCCCTTTGCAAAATGGTAAAAAAAAACGGGAGATAAGCACAATGGCTTATCTCCCGTATCTACGGATAGAATCCGTCTATTAAATGGTGGAGGCGGGGGGAGTCGAACCCCCGTCCGAAAATGCTCCCCTCCCGTATCTACATGCTTAGTTCCAAATTTTAATCTCACTCCAAGAACTCAATCGGAACATAGATTTCCTGGAGCCAGCCTGTTAAATCTCGCCGTTTGAAAGACAGACAACCGTCAAACAGCCAGCCCGTTGAGTCGACGCCCCGATTCCAGACTTACGGGCGAAGTCTGGTGGGACGGCTGTATGACTGCTTCTTAAGCAGCTACAGCGTAGTTATAATCGTCTGCGATTATATTAAGTTCTACCATTTAACGAGAAGATAGAATCTCGGCATGCAACGATGAGCTTACACATCCCCGTCGAATCCGTTTCGCCCCCATGATTATTTTGTTTGACTCAAGTGAAGATTGGGTAACACCCTTCTCCGCGAAGATCACATATCGGCTTCCGATACCCAATCCTTAATATTTCTGACGCACTTCGCGCTGCATATCGCGGTCGCTCTGCTTTTCTTTCAGCGCGGCGCGCTTGTCGTAGAGCCTTTTCCCGCGGGCAAGGCCCAATTCAACCTTAGCTTTGCCGTTCTCAATAAAATATATCTTCAATGGGATAAGCGCAAGGCCCTTCTCCCGTAATTTTCCGATTAATTTATTGATTTCCCGGCGCTTCAGCAGCAACTTGCGCACCCTCAGCGGTTCATTGGGGTTGTGGGTGGCAAAATCATATTGAGAAATGTGGACGTTATACATCATCATCTCACCGCGATCATCAACGTTGCAATAGCCATCCTTCAGGTTGGCCCTGCCGGCACGCAGGGATTTTACTTCCGGACCAGAGAGCACCATCCCCGCCTCGAACTTTGTGTCGATCTGGTACTCATGCCAGGCTTTCTTGTTTTGTGCAACTACTTTAATTCCCATCACATATCCTCCCCCGCGGGCTCTTTCCACACGGGCTCTGCCGGCACAGGGCCGGGTTACTCTGAAGTTACCCGCAGGGCCTCCTGCCAGGTAGTGACACCGCGTTTGACCTTATCCCAGGCATCCTCT
>Ga0172378_10002398_pt1 | contig 17553 bp, 15 predicted proteins | sample GrowelOW332metaG_FD_119755 | JGI IMG/M metagenome (GOLD analysis project Ga0172378, IMG submission 119755) | Groundwater microbial communities from an aquifer near a municipal landfill in Southern Ontario, Canada - Pumphouse #3_1 metaG | ecosystem: Environmental > Aquatic > Deep subsurface >... | reverse complement strand
TCTAAGGCCAAGCGACCAACTACATTTTTTTTCATCTTCGTATCTCAGTCAAGTTCTTTTTCATAAATAGTCTACCTTGCTGTATCTCTGTCTCTTTGGATTAAAGAGTACCGCAGTAGATATCATCGGGTTATCATCGAGTGAGCACTGGATGATAACGGCTTTATATCAGCTTCATATCAAGATGAGCCAAAGACCATCAAAGAGATAAAGTCGACAACGGAGGATTGTGTAGCCCATGAAGGGGGCTCTATGGGAGGGGGGAGGCAAGATGCCGTTTCCACACTACGAGGGGGCTTCGCTTCGCAACGCTCCCTCGCTATGATCTGTTGCGCCAGTGACATCATTACTCATTTCTTCATCTTTCAACTGAAGTGACCTCCGGACGCTATCGATATGGGGACGTATCGAACCTGCATCGCAGCGCCGTCAATTGCGAAGGCGAAGCCTAAACAGTCTCCTAAAGCCATCCAAAGCAGTATCAAACAAATCAGTTGACTAAATCCAGCCGCCTTAAATACTGGTATTCTGATAAAAAACTTGGAAGTACCATGCTAAAAGCCAAAATATTCGTTCAACTGAAGCCCAGCGTCTTGGATCCACAAGGCAAGGCCGTAAGTAATTCATTAAGCCATCTGGGTTATGCCAATGTGATTGAGACCCGCATCAGCAAATACATCGAGATCACTCTTGATTCCACCGATAAAGAGAAAACTGAAGTTGATGTCGAAAAGATCTGTGACAGCTTGTTGGCAAATCCCAATACTGAGACCTACCACTTTGAACTGGAGGAGATCTAGCATTGCGAGTTAGCGTAATCACATTCCCCGGTTCAAATTGCGACCACGATGCCTACGAGGTATGCGAGCGGCGCGGTCATTCCACTCGGATGATATGGCACAAGGACAGTGATCTGGAAAATCCCGACCTGGTGATCCTTCCCGGAGGCTTTTCTTATGGCGATTATCTGCGCTGCGGAGCTTTAGCCCGTTTTTCCCCGATTGTGAAAGAACTGCTGTCTTTCGCAAAGAAGGGAGGATTGATATTGGGTATCTGCAACGGTTTTCAGATCCTTACCGAGACCGGTTTATTGCCCGGTGCTCTGATGATGAACCGGAGTCTGCGTTTCATCTGTAAACACCAATATCTGCGGGTAGAAAGCGCCGATAGTCCCTTCACCCGGGGCTTAATCCCCGGCACAGTATTGGATATTCCAATTGCCCACAAAGAAGGCAATTACTTCATTGATGATGACGGTCTGGCGCGATTGCAAGATAAGAATCAGATTCTATTCCGCTATTGCGACGTACATGGCATGGTGAATGACGCCACTAATCCCAACGGTGCGCTTGATAACATAGCGGGGATTACGAACGATGCCGGAAACATACTGGGTATGATGCCGCATCCGGAAAGGGCTGCTACAGACAGCGTTTGCAGCAATGATGGCAGCTATATTTTCAAGGCTATTGAATTGTTTTTAGATGGTGTTGCTTGATTTGCTGATCCCGCCCGTCTGTTCTGCCTGCCATACACGCCTGGCGCGGGGCGAGAAACAACTATGCACAGATTGTGAAAGCAAACTGCAGCCCTATCTCAGTAAGGGATGTCCCAAGTGCGGAGCTCCTGTCTCGAATGGCTCATGCTCTCAATGCAGGGAGATCGGCTATACTTTCGAGTTTGTGCGTTCTGCGCTTAGTTATCAAGGGCCGGCGTTGAGTCTGGTCCATGATCTGAAGTACAATGCATTAAGCTCTCCTGCCGGATATCTTGCCGATAAAATGGCAGAAGCAGTCGAAGGCTCCACAGTCTTTGATGACTACGATTATCTGGTTCCGGTACCGCTGCACAGAGTGCGGAAACGGGAACGGGGCTACAATCAAAGCGAACTGATAGCTTCTAAGCTTGCCCATAAGATGGGCAAGAGCTATCTGAACTGCATCAGCCGCACACGTTATACAAAGAGTCAGACCACTTTGGAACGCAAAGAGCGGTTAAAGAATCTGGCTGGAGCATTCCGGGTGAAGAATCCAGCAATGGTAAAAGGGAAGAGGCTGATTTTAGTGGACGATGTGTACACTACAGGCAGCACGCTAAGTGAAGCCAGCAGGGCACTTTATGCTGCCGGTGCGGCCAAGGTTGCCTGTTACACTGCCACCAGGGCATAGAGCATGAATTATAAGCATCCGGAGATCATATCCACAATAAGCGAGGAAGAAGCTTACGAGCTGATTGACAAGGTAGCGCGCTTTATCGCCAGCCGCCAATTGGCTCCAGCAGGGATTCTGCTGATAGAATCTCTGCATCCTCTTCACAGTATTGGCAGTCAAGCCTTGTATTTCATCCTGCCTTTTGCAGAGATAATCTTCGATAGCGCTAAGTACCAGCGATTTGCCCTGTTGATCCATGAAGAGAAATACATCAAACTACTGGTACAACGCATTGATGAACTGGACGAAGAGATCAACCGGGAACGCCGGGCAGCAGCCAAATTGCGCCGGACTCGCCGGAAGAATCAGTTTAAGAACTTCTGGAACAAGATCTTTAAGATAAAACATAAAAGCTGAATAAGCGGAGGATATATGCAATACGATGAAAAACGCCTGACCCGGATAGTTGCCACCGACTGTGGTAGCACCACCACCAAGGCGATCTTGATCGAGTATGTGGACGGCGAATATCGCCAGACCATACGTGGCGAGGCTCCAACCACTGTGGAAGCGCCTTTGAACGATGTAACCAAAGGTGTGATAAATGCCACTCAGGAATTGGAAGAACTTGCCCGCCTGAAGTATAACAATCCCAATATCAAGTTTATGGAAAATGGAGAGTTCATCATCCCCCGTAATGGTGATCTGGGTGTGGATGCCTATGTGTCCACTTCTTCTGCCGGCGGTGGATTGCAGATGATGGTTACTGGTGTGGTTGCATCGATGACCGGAGAGAGTGCCGAACGTGCAGCCCTGGGAGCCGGAGCCATCGTGATGGACTTAATAGCCAGCAACGACAAGCGCATGAACCACGAAAAGATCGAGCGCATCCGTCACCTTCGTCCGGATATGATTCTGATGGCAGGCGGAGAAGACGGGGGCACCATAAAGCACGTTGTGGAAATGGCGGAATTGGTTGCCGGAGCTGATCCGAAGCCGCGTCTGGGCTCATCCTATAAACTGCCGGTGATCTATGCCGGCAATAAGGAAGCAGTGAGCGAGATCGAAAAGACTCTGTCCGAAAAGGTCGGTTTGATCATTACCGATAACTTGCGTCCGAAACTGGAAACAGAGAACCTGGGTCCGGCCCGTGACAAGATTCACGACATCTTTATGGAACACGTGATGCAGCAGGCCCCCGGCTATAACAAACTGATGGAATGGACTCAAGGACCGGATCACCAACAAGTACCGATCATGCCTACTCCTGCAGCGGTGGGCAACATCATGCAGACTATTGCCAAAGATGAGCAAATTGAAGTAGTGGGTGTGGATATTGGCGGAGCAACCACCGACGTATTCAGTGTCTTTACCGAGGATTATGTGTTCAACCGCACTGTGAGCGCAAACCTGGGTATGAGTTATAGTATCTCAAACGTGTTGGCTTCCAGCGGACTGGCCAATATCATGCGCTGGGTTCCTTTCGATATCAACGAAAGCGAACTGCGCAATATGATCAAAAACAAGATGATCCGCCCCACCACCATTCCTTCACTTTTGGAAGAACTGGTGCTGGAACAAGCAATTGCCAAAGAAGCTTTACGCCTGGCTTTTGAGCAGCACAAAGAATTTGCCAGCAGCCTGAAGGGAATGCAACGGCAGCGCGATATCAGCGAAGCCTTCAGCCAGTCTACCTCTGGGGCTTCCATTGTGAACATGATGACTCTTAGCCTTTTGGTGGGCTCCGGTGGTGTTCTATCTCACGCTCCACGCAGATTCCAGACCGTTATGATGCTCATCGATGCTTTCCTGCCCGAAGGCATCACACGGTTGGCTGTGGACAGCATCTTTATGATGCCGCATTTGGGAGTACTTTCCGAGATCAGTCCCAAAGCAGCCACAGAGGTCTTCCGCAAAGACTGTATGGTGTATCTGGGAACCTGTGTGGCTCCCGTGGGCAAAGGCAAATACGGCAAGCCCGCTTTGTATGCCAAGTTGGAGCTTCCTGATGGCAGTGTCTTCGAAGAAGATATTCCCTTTGGCGAGATTAGATTGATTCCGTGTGAAGCTGGAAAAGTAGCAAAAGCAACTCTGAAAGCATCTTCCGGCCTCATCCTGAATGCCGAGAAAGCAAAAGAACTGAGTGTGGATCTGCATGGCGGCAATGTTGGCATAGTATTGGATACTCGTGGCAGACGTCCCTTTGTCCTGCCTACAGAGAAATCGGACCGCATCAAATATCTGAAGAAGTGGATGCGTGAGCTGAAAGCATATCCCGAAGACATCTTGGTATAGGAGGAAACAATGGGACAAGCATATTCTGCCGGATTAACCGTAACCGATAGTATGATCGTGCGCAAAGAGCGCATTCTGCCCCTCAAAGGCAAAGTCCTCGTGACAAAGGGAGCCAAGGTGAAAGCCGAAGATGTGGTTGCCGAAACCCTTCTTCCCGGAAAGGTGGTCCCCTTCAATCTCGCAAACAAGCTGGGTGTAACTCCTGCACAATTGGAGAAATACATCAGAATCAAACCCGGTGACCAGATCACCAAGAAAACCATCCTAGCTGAAAATGCCGGCCTCTTTGGATTGGGTATCTTCAAAAGCGAAGTGCACTCTCCCGTGGATGGCGAGGTGGAAAGCATCTCTGCCGTTACCGGACAGGTATTGCTGCGTGAACCTCGCATACCAGTACAGGTAAAAGCGTTCCTAGATGGAGTAGTAACGGATGTGATCCCGGAAGAAGGCGTTGTAATAGAGAATAAAAGTGCCTACATCCAGGGTATCTTCGGTATCGGAGACGAGACTACCGGAGAACTGAAGATGCTTGCCACTACACCGGATGACGAGATTGATGCCGGAAAGATCGATGAATCATGTAGAGGCAAGATCATCATCGCCGGAAGCTTTGTGCCCTACCATGTGATCGAAATTGCCCGTAAGCACGGAGTGAAAGCCATCATCACCGGCGGTATTGACGACCAGGACATCAAGAAGCTTTTGGGTTATGACATTGGAGTGGCCATCACCGGACATGAAAACGTGGGACTTACCATAATATGTACCGAAGGATTCGGTAAGATTACCATGGCAAAAAAGACTTTCGATCTATTAAAACAGTTCGACGGCAAAAAGGCTTCCGTGCATGGTCACACCCAAATCCGCGCCGGTGTTATCCGCCCCGAAATCATCATTCCCATGGAGTTTGATGAAAGCGAACTAGTCTCCAAAGAGGCCAGTCTGCCTGTGTTGGAAATTGGAACCATGGTACGCATCATCCGTCAGCCTCACTTTGGTACCATTGCCAGAGTGACCGCATTGCCGGAAGAGCTTACCAAAGTGGAATCTGAAACCATGGTGCGCATTATGGAAGCGGAGTTTGACGACGGCACCCGCATTCGTATTCCCCGTGCCAATGTGGAAGTAATAGAATCATAAATAGATAGTAATACGTATTGCATATAAAAGGCTGTCCTTCATCGGGACAGCCTCTGTATTTGTAGTTGCCATCAGTGAGATCAATGGACAATATTCAAAAGGATTCCCGCTATGGTAGGTGATGCTACTGCATATTATGTTGACGCATATCCTGATACGAAAATTATTGCCTCAAAAATAGGGGAAAATATCATTTGTGAGGCTAGGTTTGAATCAAGGCGAAGCCACACACTGGTAACATGGGGAACTCCAGTCTGAACTCGGGACAACCCACTGAAAAGCCAGAGCACACGTATTTTGACGTAACCGACTTTCAACTGATCTATTCCTATAAAGATGGGGTCCGGTTGCCTACATACTGCCGTCTGGACCTCAGTACAAAGTATGAATGGCAAAAGAGCTGGGGTTCCATAGAACCATACTGCGAAGTTATAAACGTATTGAACCGCAAAAATGTAGGATATCGTAGTTATACGCTGGCGGAACATAGCGGTACCTACAATCTGTTTGCAGAGCTATATTGCCTGGAAGAGTTCAGCACTGCCCTGTAATTCACTACGCAGATATTTGGCCATACTCATGCACCGGAAAGCATGGAAGAAGCCTATAATGCTGCCGGAGAGGGAATTCGCCGGATTTGGTTCATGAGCAGATTTGTCGCCGGTCCCCAAGCGGAACAAGAAGGTAGCTATATCGTACTGCGGGATTACCGTCAGGGCTATGTATTCTCTGGCCGCTACAAGGTGACTATGATGGTGACAGACGCTAATTACTTCAAATACAACTTTATGCCGGAAGGTTATTTGCACGGCGGAGTAACATATGCTCTCGGCTACTTCGGTTCTGCCAGTGGAGGAACTCTCTACACAAAGATCGTGAAGCCATAGAGCTTATTTGATACCGTAACGTTTGATCTTACGGCAGAGCGTGGATTCACTCATATTGAGCAGCTTTGCTGCAATTCCTTGATCTGCTTGGTTTTCAGATCATTTAATCGCCGCATCATAACATAGGCACGCAAGTAATCCTGACGTTTTTGATAGTAGAAAGCCAGAGTGTCGGTTACTTTGATGAGAGGTTCCAAGAGATGATGTTGGCGATAGAAGCGTTCAGCTTCTCGCAGGCGGTGATAGGCATCGTCCCAGCGCTGTAATAATATCTGGGAGAGGGCGATATTGGCATTCAGATTTACTTTCAACTCCATGTCGCCATTGTCTTGCAAAAGCTTTTCTGCCAAAAGCTGATAGTGCAAAGCTTGCTCTTGCATTTTCAACTGATTCAAAGCTTTGGCCAGATTGTTGTAAATTTCAAAGAGCAGCTGAGGCATCTTTACTTGGGATGCTAAAAGCGCTTGTGAACTCTTTTGGAAAAAGAAGATGGCAGCTTTGCTTTCCAGCTCTTCCGCATCCGGTACGAGATAGCTTAGCTTCACACATTCTGCCAGAATCTTCATCATCTTGTCTTCACACTTCTCTGAAGCTACTAGGGCTTCTTCGGCATAGTTTGCCGCGCTGTGAATGTTACCGCTTAGTTTATGTGCCTGGGTGAGTGCAAGCAGATTCAGAAATTGCATATCAGAACTCGAAGCAATCCGCAACTCCTGGTTTAGCCTGAAGGCCAGATCCTGGCACTCTTCCAGCTTGAAAACACTCAGTAGAGCTCGCGCTTTTGCAATGCGGATGTTTAGAGATTCTTCAGCGTCGAAACCCCCACCTTTATCATCTATTGCCAGATAAATCACAGGATCTCGAAGCATTAATTAAAACTGATGCAGCACTGCTGCGAGTTGGTCATTTACCATCAGCTACAATCCCTTATTTATGCGATAATTCTGAGGATGCGGTCATTGTGTCAATAAAATTTTACTTTCGCAAGAGCAAATAGATGAAAAAGGGGCATCCAATCGCAGCAGTAATGACTCCTACCGGCAGCTCGATTACGCTGAGGTTTTTGGCCAGGAAATCCGCTCCCAAGAGAAAAGCGGCGCCAAACAGAAGGCTGGCGGGGAATATCTTTTTTTGATTTCTGAAGCCAACCAGGCGCATGATGTGAGGCGTGATAAGCCCCACAAAACCGATGATGCCGGCATAAGAGACCACTATGCCCACCACCAGCGAAGTTACAAAGAATATCTGTTTACGTAAGCGCTCTACTTCGATGCCAACGCTGGCAGCATAGAGATCAGAACTGCTGAGGATGTCCAAGGCCCGGCTCTTCATAAAAAGCCAGGCTAACAGCAGCACGATGAAGCCCGCCAAACTCAGAAATACTATGTATTCGGTACGGTTGAAGATTCGTCCCAGATTGCCCATTAAAGTTCCCAGTATCAATACGGTGTCCTGACGGTTCAGATACATCATCAGAGAGATTCCAGAGGAGAAAAACATCCCTACGATTACTCCGGCAATGATCAAGCGGCGGGGATCAAATCCACTGCGCCTTTGTGCTAATCTCCACACCAGGAGCATGGTTAAAATCGCTCCAATGAATCCTCCTAAAGGCATTAGCAGAATCATGCCCAAGACTGCGAAGAGGATACTGCCAAATGCTGAACCGGAGGAGATGCCCAATATATACGGCTCTGCCAGAGGATTCCCTAGCATCAGCTGATACACGGAACCGATAGCTGCCAGGCTCATGCCCGTCAACACGGTTAGAAGCAGGCGGGGGAGGCGAACTTGGGTGATGATGTATCCTCCGGGATTGCCCCAATTCAGGTATATGAAGGTCAGGACGATCGCGCCGATTGCGACTAGGGCTAAAAAGATGTATCGCTTCATTGAGTCTCAATCCGCCATGTATCAAAGAGAGCAGACAAAGCCTTCATGCCTTCCACACAGCGAGGTCCGGCACGTTGTATAAGATCAGGATTCATATCTTCTTCAAAATAGATGCGTTCGTTTTGGATTGCGGGAATCCTATCCCAACCTTTGCGGGAAAGGATGTTCTCTTTTGTGTCCCTGCTATAGCAGATCATCAGGTCCGGAGCTGCTTTGATCACACTTTCGGCTTTTACTCTGGCATAATCCCGTTCTAGACGGTCAAAAACATTGTTGCCCCCAGCCAGTTCGATGACTTCACCCACAAAAGAATCGTCTGCCACGCTCATCAAGGGATCGCGATAGATTTCCAGATACACATCCGGGCGGGCTTTACCAGCGTTTTCTTCCACAATAGTGGCGATACTTTGCTCCAAATCCTGTTTCAGTGCTTTGGCTTCACTCTCTTTGCCAATCAACTTGCCTATCTGAATGATTTCTTGATACATTTCCTTTACTGTGCGGGGGTAGGAGCGATACACTTCGATGCCCAGCTTTTGCAGATCCAGAGAGATTGCTTCTTGCTCCAGCCCGCTTACAAAGACGATCTTTGGTGCCAGAGAGATTACTTTCTCCATGTCGATGGCGCCAAAATTTCCCACAAGTTCTTTAGCTTTCAGGGCTTCGGGAAAGTCGCATTCCTTTGTTACTCCTACGATGTCTTCAGCGGCACCCAAAGCTGCGATGATCTCTGCCGTTTCGGGGGATAATACCACGTATTTGCCGGTATTCTGCGGGGGTAGTTTGCGGCAGGAAATAGCCGTAAATAATAGCATCAGACAGAGTAATTGTGTTGCGCTGGTTCTCATAAATCCTCTTTCGAAATATATGCTATCCATAGCGGTCATCGCGGCAATTCCGTCAAGTGCAAAATGCCGAGTGACAAGACGACGCTTCTACATCTATGCTCTTAGTTTCGACGTGATATGAAGCAGATATCATCGGGTTATCATCGGGTGAACACGGGATGATAACGGCTTTATATCTGCTTCACTACTGCTGGAGGTAGAGAGGATAGATGGCATGCACAGTGTGGAAACGGCATCTTACCGTTTATAAATAACGCGCAGATTACACAGATAAAAATGCGCAGCGTTTTTGAGAGGATTGCGGACGTCCTAGTCTGCGTAAGCAGCGGAACTGCTATCATTTGAAGTGACCTCCGGCCGCCATCGAAACGAGACGATTCGAACCCACACTGCAGCACTGCAACACCTCAGAACTAATCAACTATGAATGATAGAACGACGAACTCCGAATCCATGCATGTGCTAGTGCGAACTAACACAAAGCTTGACAAATAAACGAGGCATAATAGTCTGAGAAATATATGATTGCGGTACAAATGGAGAGGATATGACAAAATCACACAAGGCACTTGATTCCGTGCTAATTATTCTAGCTTTGTTGAGTAGCTTAATTCTGGTGGCGTCTGCGATTCAACTGCTGCGCGGAGGAGATATATTGCAGACCTTCACCCAATTTACTTTGCGCATTATCTCCGTGATATTTGCGATCACTGTGGTGCTTATCATCATCATCCTCGTAATGGAAAACTCATCTCCGGTTCATACCCTGGCCTGGATCATGGTATTGATCTTTTTGCCAATCGTGGGTTTTGTACTTTATCTGTTCTTTGGCAGAAACTGGCGTAAGATCAAGCTGTTCAATCAAAAAGAGCAGTTTGACGAAGAAGTGTTGGACGACTTGAATCAGCGTATTCCCGGTTTTTCCGCCGATACTCTGCTAGATGGGTTGGAACACAAGCTGCATCGCTTGTTGAAAGCCAACGGCAAGGCTATACTGACCAGTAGAAATCGGATCAAATTGATCAGTGACACCGGGATCGCTTTTGCTGCAATCTGCGATGGGATTGCTGAGGCTAGGCATCATATCCATCTGGAGTATTTTTCCATAGCAGCGGACAGCACTGGAAACTATCTGAAGGATCTTCTTATTCAAAAGGCCCGCGCGGGAGTTCAGGTGCGCTTTATCTATGATGATGCTGCTTGCTGGAAATTGCCGCGTCGCTTCAAGCGTGAGTTAAGAGAAGCCGGAGTACAGTTTGTACCCTTTATGCCCGTGTGGATCCCTTTGCTGAACAGCCGCATGAACTATCGGAATCACCGTAAACTGGTGATCGTAGATGGCAAAAAGGCATATCTGGGAGGCTTGAACATCGGCGATAAATACTTGGGTAAAGACCCCTATTTTGGCTATTGGCGGGATTCTTTGGGTGTTTTTGAGGGGCAGTGTATATACAGTTTGCAAGCCATCTTCATGGTAGATTGGTACTTCGTAAGCCGGGAGAATATCTTTATGGACGAAGGTTTTGCCGAATATGTGTGTGAAGAAGCTATCAATGAAGTGCAGAACATCTCTCCGGTTCAAGTGCTTGCCAGCGGTCCGGATACAAACCACGCCAATATCCTGCAATTGTACTTCCTTGCGATCGCCAACGCACATCACAGCATCCGAATCGCTACACCGTATTTGATCCTGAACGAAGCATTATTGATGGCGCTAAAGACCGCGGCCATCAGCGGGGTGAAAGTGCAAATAATCCTGCCGGCAAAGCTGGATCATTTCGTAGTGTATTGGGGCTCTCGCTCTTACTTCTCGGATCTTCTGGAAGTTGGTGTGGAAATCTATCAGTATCAACGGGGATTCATGCATTCAAAGATACTGATCGTGGACGATGAAGTACTGGGCTTGGGTACAGCGAATATGGATTTACGCAGTTTTAATCACAACTTCGAACTGACTGCTTTGATCTATGATGACCGGATTGTGGATGAAGCCAGCGATTCATTCAGTGAAGACCTTGCTTTTTCCAAGAAGATATTCGCGGACGATTTTGACAAGAGGGGACTGATAGAGCGCAGTAAAGAATCTATCTGCAGGTTGTTTTCTCCGCTTTTATAAGGATGATTTATGGTATATAAGGTAGTAGATTTCTCACGTGACATCATTGATAGCGCTCTGGAGAGTATCACTGAACGCTGCATAATGGTATTTCCCACCAGAGCTGTGGCGGAATTGGCCCGCAAGCGTTTCGAACCGCATTGGGCATTACAGGATATCCACTGGCTGGCTATGGAGGATTTCAAGGCGACTCTTTTGGCAGAAGAGAAAGCCCAGCTGGAAGACGAGAAACGCCTGCTCTGCCTGTATCAGGTCTTGCAGGAAGAGGATAAACAGCGCTTTCATATTCACTCTTATGGGGATTTGGTGGATTGGGGTACAAATATGTTCCGCTTTATGCAGGAGTTTATGGAGGCAAACAGGGCTATAGACGATCTCTTGAAGCTAAGTGAAGATCACCAGCTCTATATTCGCGCCTGGCAAGAAGTTCATCTTGAACATATCCATGCTATCCTTATGCGTTACAAAGCTTTTATAGAAGCAAGGGGTTTTAGTGACCGCATCTTCAGATTGCCCCTAACTGATTTGAACATACCCTGGCAAGACTATCGAATCGTGTTGGTCAATCAATTCTACTACAGCAAGTTGGAGCAGGAGATGCTCGCAGGCTGTGAAGGGGCAAAAAACGAAGTAGTGATCTACTATCATGAAGCGCGGGTGGATCCTGAAAATTGGCAGATGCCGGTATTCAGTCCGGAAAAGAGCAGCGCTCTGGAAGGGATGGAGCATAGGCTGAATATTGTAGAGTGTGAAAATGAAGAGCAAGCCGCATTGGCTTTTCTGGTGGCAAATGATGCGAGCGAGGATGCGGTGATAATCGATGCGAACTTCCGGCAGAAGGCATACTCTGTGCTCTTTGACGATAATTTGGTAGCCTCAGGGCAGACATTTCCCATCACAAACAGCCTATTGTTCCGTTTTCTAAGCATGCTGAACGAGATCGTGGAATCTCAGACTCATAGTCCTGGGTTTGTGCCTCTGCGCGTGATGTGCCCTTATCTCACCGATAGCACCATACCCCCGCTTATTCTTCCGGAATGGGATCTTACCAAACAAAACAGACTGGAACGGGAACTCTTTTGTCTGGCAGATGAAGAGGTTTTGTATCTGGATATATATCCCCGGGCTCAGTTTGATACCGATCCCACATACAAGGAGAAATATAATCTCTTGGAACAGCTCTGCAGCAAGGTGTTTGCTTTTGCCAGGGAGATACTGGCTCTGGATAGCATCAGTGAATTGAGTGAGCTGTGTGCCAGCAGCTTGGATCCTGCCAGGTTTTGCAGCCTGGATGAGCTTGAGAAAACGGATATTTTGGAGCAATACTGGGCCGCTTTGGCAAACTTTTTGGGTGCAGAGACTTTGGGTATAGTGGAAGACTGGCACAATATCTTCGACCAACCCGGAGCCGGAATCTTCGGCTTGTGGATGGACTATTTAAAGCCTGCACTACTACGCTACAAGCTGCCGGAGCGCTCTATAAGGGGGTGGGAGATCAGTAATCTGCTGGATTCCCGAAACCGTAGTTTTCGAAATGTGGCATTTTTTCAATTGGTGGAAGGGATTCTACCTCAGGCACCCGGAGCAGTGTGGCTCTTGAATGAGGGGCAGCGGGCGCGTTTGGGACTTTTGAGCTATGAAATAATCCGCCATTGGGAACGTTATTACTTCTTCAGGTTGGTGTTCACAGCGCAGAATGTTCAGATCTATACTTATCGCAATATGGAAAAGAACATGAAACCGAGCAGTTTCATCGGAGAGCTACTGCAATTGTGCGCCGTGGAGGTGCAAACCAGGCGGATACCGGCTTCGGCGATCTTTCAGGCCTATAAAGAACACCGTAAGGAAGAATTGGCTTCCCTCATTGAAAGCAGTCCCATCTTTCATCGTAAAAGCGATGATGATTTTTGCATCCTACCGGCGGATCCAGCGGTGGATTTTGGTACTGAACATAAGATCCGTTTTAATAGCTACGATATTTCCCTACTGGGACGTAATCCTTTTGTGTGGTATATTCAGGGGCTGCGCAAGCTGCGCTCCCGCAATACCTGGCTAAAAGAGAGCGTTAGCCCTGCCCTCTTTGGCATCCTGATGCACAGTTTCTTTACCGAGATTCTGGGCAAAAAGCCCGGAAAACATAACTCTGTAACCGAATTAAAAGCAGTATTTACAGATTCGACCAAGCTGAGAATTGCTCTGCAAAGCCTCAGTAATAGCAGTGAATTCTATTATAAGATACCAAAGAATTACAATGAAGAGTTCCTGAACAGCATCATTAGCGAATGCCTGGCAAACTCTCTGAGGGAATTCTACTACAGATTTCTGTTGGTGCAGCTGAGAGATACCCAGTTTGAACTGATACCGGAAGGTTCACGACCGCAGGACGAGAGTTCTTACAAAGAGCTCTGCCGGGTGAAACATGACGGGATCCAGTATCAGGTGGAGATCAAAGGGCGGGCGGATCTGCGGATCAACAGCCCTCAAAAAAAACACATAGTGGATTTCAAAACCGGGAATGCAAATTCCCTTCAATTGGTGTTCTATGAGTGGTATTACTATCTTATTGAGAATCTGGAGCTTGCTGAGCAGATGTCATCAGCCTTTTGGAAGATACTGGATATGCGAATTGAGGGAAAGGAAACAGTGAGCACCAGCAAACGTCTCAGCTTCCCCGCAGATACCCAAGATATGTTGTTGAAATGCTTTGCCGGAGGTTACTCCGTAGGAAAGAAATCCGAAGACAGGCATCTCTTAAATAGCATCAGCCGTAGTGATCTGATAATCGAGAGGGAGGATAGATGACACAGTTTCAGAATGCGATAATTACTGCCAGTGCCGGAACCGGCAAGACCTACCGTCTATCCATGGAATACATAGCTCTGATCCTCAGATACTACGAACACCCGGATTTTCGGCTGGACTCGATCCTGGCTCTCACCTTTACCCGCAAGGCTACTGCGGAGATAAGAGAGCGAATAATACTAAACCTGGAAGAGCTGATCAAAAAGCCGGATAGTACCCTGATCGCCTCTTTGCGAAACTTTGTACCGGGAGATGAGAAAAGCCTAAGCATGCATGAAGCCAACATATTACTCTCAGCCTGGCAGGAGATTACCAATGATCTTCAGAAGCTGCAGATTATGACGATAGACAGCTACACAGGCAGCATCTTCCGCAATATCATCCGGCCCATGAAGAGCATTGATAGCTTCGATATAGATGAAAATGCGGTGGAAAAGCGTATGCCGCTTTTGATGGATCATCTGATGAAGCCAGAATTTCGGAAGCGCATCGACAAACTGCTCTCCCGTAAGGTTCAACGAAGTATGGACGACTATACCAAGTTTTTCCAAAGCATGATTTACAATCGTTGGCTGTTTTTCCTGATCTCTCGCCGCTGTAACCTGCAGCGCTCATACCAACAGCAAGCCCGTAGGGACTTCAAGGACGCAGTCAAGTGTTTGGCGCAGGCCTTGCAGCAAGGGATCAAAGACCCTGCCAAAAAAGGCTTTGCGGATGTCCTGCTTACCGATGTGCGTAACCTGTTTATCTCCATCCCCCAGAGTCCGGAGGAGTTTTGCAAAGCTTTAGAAGATATGCTGCAGAATCCGATAGATGCGATGAATCTCTTCAAGGTTTTCAAAGCAACGCCGTTTATTAGCAAGACAGCCTTGGCAAAGGATGCGCAAGATAACTGCTTTACCCTTTACGAGGAAGCCCTGAAAGCTTTGGCGGAAGAGCTGTATTACCGTTACTTTCTGCCTGAAGAACGAGAGATTCTGGACATCTGGGAAATTATCCTGAAGCAGTATGATGAACTGGCCTATCGCTATAAAAACATGACTTATCAGGATATCGCTTGGTACACTTTCGAAGCTCTTTTTAGCAATCAACCTCCGGAATTTGATTTTGACGACGAGAACTCTGCCAATGAGTTTTACATGTTCCTCAGTCATCGCACGCGCTTCATGCTTATCGATGAATTTCAAGACACTTCACTCATCCAGTTCAATATGTTGCGTCCCATCATGGAAGAGATCTGCGCTGGAGCCGGGAGCAAGGATTTTGGAGGCTTGGTGGTGGTTGGTGATGAAAAGCAATCTATTTTCGGTTGGCGTGGGGGAGAACGCGATCTATTGTTGAATTTGAGACAGATCATAGCTCCCCTGCGGGACGTACCCCCCGAGGTTTTAGCGCAGTCATGGCGTTCAGGGGAAGACATGATGCATTTTATCAACGCTGTCTTCAGCGATCCTGCCTTGAAAGAAGCGCTGCAGGCACAGGGTATGAACTGGCCCTATTCCAATGTCGAATCTGCCAGGGGCAAGACGGACACCACCATCGAAGTGTGCGCCAAGGGCTATAGCAATTATTATAAGACCGGAAGCAAGGTTTACGATTACTTTGTAGATGAGATGATCCTGCCGGAATATGAGCGCGATCCCAAGGCCAATATAGCTGTTATCTGCCGCAAAGGTAAGCAGCTCGCTACCTTACAGTTACTCCTGGAAGAGCGTGGCAAAGGGGGGATATTCCAGCCTAGCGCACCGATTACCGAGCATAGGTTTGTGGCTCCGCTTATCAAATGGCTCCGTTTTGTTTGCTATGGAGATCCTCTGGATTTCATGGCTTTTGTGCGTTCGGATTTCCTGCTTTTGGAGAGCTCCGCTCTAAAGGTACTAATCGACTCTTTCGCACGTTATGAGCAAGTTGCGGCCGATGAAACCACCATACCGGATCTATCGCAGTATCCTGCCTTGGCAGAGTTGATTGTTTTGGCACAAAGCATGAAGCAAAAATCCCCTTATGCTATTCTACGGGAGATTACGGGAATATGCCTGAAGAATGAGGGGAAAACCCCTGAGCGGGATTTGTTGAATCTGCAGGCATTCCTGAATATAGCTGCTGATTGGGAGATTGCTGAGGCCAGTAGAGGTTTGAGGATTCCAGATTTTTTGAGCTATCTGGATGAAAACGCAAAACAGGAAGCTTTTACTCAGGTAAGCGTAGAGGGCAAAGGCGGTATTCAATTGCTTACCATCCACAAATCCAAGGGTTTGCAGTTTGATAAAGTCTTCGTACTGTACGATCTCAGCCCTGGCTCTCATAATGAACGGGAACTCTATTGGGCAGTGGATTATGCCGATACTCAATTTCAAAACATCAAGGACTATGCCTTAAGCTTTCATTTCGCTTCTATATTACCCTACAGCCCCCCCAGTGAGCTTTGGAGAAGCAAAGAAAAACAGGAATATCTGGAGGAATTGAACAACCTCTATGTGGCTTTCACGCGTGCCAGACAAAACCTGCACATCCTCTTCAGCTACAATAAAAATGGGAGTTGGCAGGAATTCTGGGATAGTAAAACCGATAACCTGGGTCTCCCGATAGTATTGGCAGATGCGTGCTTGCGTTATTATGATCCTTCCGAAGCTCTGCCGAACGGCTGTTTACGCAGATCAAGAAGTTATCCTGAAGCAGATCAGAAAAGTGATAAGGACAAAGAAGAAGTACCGGTTACAAAGCTCGAATTGCACTTGGCTGCTCCCCGCACTTCACCTTTGGAAAAGGCTCTGGCCAATCCAGCAAAGGATCTGGACTATAAAAATGTGTATCTGGACAAACGGCGGGCTTTGTATGGGGATCTGGCACATCATTATCTCAGCTTCATTATCTACGATAGACCGGAAGAGCATAAGCGCGCTGTACGTGAGTGTATAGAGCGTTATGGTTCGCTTTTGGGAATGGCTAAAATAAAACGCGTGTTGGATATCTTGGTTCTGGAGATCAGAAAACACAGCCATCTGTTTGATACAAGATACGATAAGGTATATACAGAGTTTGCTGTGGGCAATTTTCGAGTGGATCGTTTGATGCTGGATACCAAAGCGAAAGAAGCAGTGTTGACAGATTATAAAACCGGAGGTATAGGGGAAATGGATCAATTGGATAGATACCAGGCTGCTTTGTCTGCTCACCCGGCATTACGTGGCTACAAGTTCCAGATCAGTTATGTATCCATTCATCTTACTCAGAACGGTACTACTGTCATGTCAATCTTGGTGTAGTAATCTACGAATTACCACAGTGTCCACTCCATGAAGTCCATTTGACCGTATAACATATAGGTATACGATAAGATACGAAAGGTTACATGGACTCCAATCGCATTATCCGAGTGTAAATCATTATCCTCTTTCCCTTTGTTCGATACAGTACCGAAG
>Ga0172378_10002397_pt1 | contig 17566 bp, 12 predicted proteins | sample GrowelOW332metaG_FD_119755 | JGI IMG/M metagenome (GOLD analysis project Ga0172378, IMG submission 119755) | Groundwater microbial communities from an aquifer near a municipal landfill in Southern Ontario, Canada - Pumphouse #3_1 metaG | ecosystem: Environmental > Aquatic > Deep subsurface >... | reverse complement strand
TCCCCATCTCTTAAATTTTCTCTCTTTTCTGAATTCAAAAGCTCTTCCCATAAAATTCTGTAAACTAATAGATTATATCTATCTTATTATTTTAATAATTCAATCTCTGTATTTATCCTTGAGATGTATTTTTCTACCTCAACGCCTTCCGGGGAATTAGGATAGCTGTATTTTATTTTCTCATACATCTTAAGGGCGTCGTCTTTTTTGCCAAGGGCTTCATAACTTGTTGCAGCTTTCATTAGATAGGCGGCAGAGAAAATATTATCACTAATATCCGCCGCTCTCTTAAAGTACTCCACAGCTGTCTTGTTATCTCCTTTGTTAACGTATGCGTCTCCGATGCAAGACGTTGCGCGTCCAAGCATAATTTTGTCTTTGCCGTTGTATTTCTTTAGATAAGAAATAGCTTTGTCATAATTTCCAAGCTGGAATTCACAGATGCCGGCATACATATAGATAGCCTCACCTGCCTTTACGCCATATTCTTTCTCTACCTTGGCAAAACCAAGAGCATTGCCGTCTCCGTTTAGAGCCAGGTTAAATGAATCCATCCTAAAGTAGCGCTCTGCTACAAACATTTGGTTCTGAGCCTCTTTTTGTCTTGGCACAACTATAAAGTAATGGTAAGCCGCTATTAAGGCGGCAACTACAATCACCCCGCCGATGACGTAAATCATCAACTTTTTATACTTCTCAAAAAATTGTTCGGTCCTTGTTAAGGCTTCTCCGACGTTTGCATTTGCATCTTGCTGAGCCTTTGCGTTCTTGTTATTATTAGACATAATCCTCGTTTTTTATGCAGGGTGCAAATTTACAACATTTTACCAAACGCCAAAATGGAAAATGCCTTTTTTTAAGTGAATTTTGATAACTTTGTGAGCATTAACGCTGAGATATGTTTCTAAATAGGATATTAGTCACAAACTTTAAGAATATTGCTTCTGCAGATTTGGCATTCTCAAAGAAAATCAATTGCATAAGCGGCAATAACGGAGAGGGAAAAACCAATTTGTTAGATGCAATTTATTATCTGTCAATGACTAAGAGTTTTTTCCATTTTCCCGACAGTTTTTCCATTTTGCATGGAGCTGTATCTGCAGCTCTTAATGGTACATATTCAATGGACGACGGTACGGAAAATAAAATCAGTCTTGGGCTCGTAGCAAAGAAGCAGCAGAGGGATGATGCCGGCACTTTGGAGGAGAAGGCTTTAAAGCGTAATGGCAAGAATTATAAAAAGTTATCTGAGCATATAGGTCTTCTGCCAATCGTTATGGTTTCTCCTTCTGATGTAGCGCTTGTGAATTCCGGCGGCGAGGAGAGGCGCAAGTTTGTAAATGCACTGCTTTCTCAGGTTGATAATGAGTATCTTATAAAGATCCAAAACTATTATAGGCTGCTTGCTCAGAGAAATAAGCTGCTTAAAGATGAAAAATATTCAGTCGATTTGCTGGATACGCTAAATGTGCAGATGGATGAAAATGCCACGTACATATATGGCAAGAGAAAGGAACTTTGTGAAAATCTGTCGGGACCTGTGGCTGAATTTTACAAAAAACTTAGCGGGGGCAAAGAGGATGTTAGATTGAGATATATTTCAGATTTGGATAAAATGAGGTTCAATGAGCTTATGAACAAGTATTTGGAGCGGGATAAAATTTTTAAGTTTACAACAGCGGGAATTCATAAGGATGACGTTGTGTTTGAGATAAGCGAGACTGTTGAGCCCATGCAATCACCTGATTTGCCGGCAAATGAGATGCCTTATTATCCTATAAAAAGATGCGGCAGCCAGGGGCAGCAGAAATGTTTTTTGATTGCTCTTAAGCTGGCTCAGTTCTCAATAATGAAGGATCTTAACAAGGGCATAGCCCCAATATTGCTTTTGGATGATGTGTTTGATAAGCTTGATATGCAGAGAGTTGAGTATTTGCTGGGACTTGTTGCGGGAGATTCATTTGGACAAATTTTTATCACCGACAGCAATAAAGTGAGGATGGGCAAGCTAGTGCACAGCATAGGTGGAGAAAGCAGAGAGTTTGAAGTCAGCGGAGGAGAAGTTACAAGTGTAAAGGCACAGTAATTATTTGTTAATAGCTTTATTTATAATTAGATACGCAATATATGCCGTCAAATAAAAGAACACAGAAGGTTGTTACGATAGGTAGTATGATTTCTTCCTACTTGGAGCAGAACGGACAGCTGAAGGGAGGTTTGCTTTCTGGGAAGGTATTGAGCAGTTGGGACAAGGCTTTGGGCGGCAGCATTGCAAAAGCTACCATGGACAAACATTTCACAAATGGAACTCTTTATGTTACAATGAGTTCCTCTTTGGTGCGCAATGTGCTTATACAGGATAAGGAGGCTATAATAAAGAGAATTAATGAGGAGGCTGGCGGGGCGTATGTGAAGAAACTTATTTTAAAATAGTCGGCAAGCAGATAATACTCGGAAATCTGATATTTGCACATGCAAAATAAATGCTTGATAATAAGTTGTATGAACAAACCGTTAATTATAATTGATGATGCGATTCCTTTTGTAAGGGGCGTATTTGAACCTTATGCAAACGTTTGCTACTCAAAGGGCAGCGAGTTTGCTTCCTGTTTGCTTCCAAATGATAATTGTGGTTGTGCAGGAAAATCTTCTGGCATGTTTGCAATTAATAGTGCGGAGATTTTGATTGTCAGGACCCGTACAAAATGCAATGCTGCTTTGCTGGAGGGAACTCATGTAAAGATGATTGCAACGGCAACTATAGGTACAGATCATATTGATTTGAATTACTGTAAATTGCATGGGATTAAAGTTGTAAGCGCACCGGGCTGCAATAGTGGTGGAGTTATGCAATATGTATATACTGCGCTTTTTGCTCTTGCAGAGAAGTATAAAATTAATTTGTATCCCAATAGTCCGCTTACCATTGGCGTTATTGGGGCAGGACATGTTGGGACAAAAGTTGCAGCACTGGGAGAACATCTGGGATTCAGAGTGTTGCGCAATGATCCTCCAAAAGAGTTGGTGCAAGAGGAGCTGGAGAAAAATGCAGCAAAAAAGAGTGATAAAGTTTTTGAGCAAAAGGCCAGAGGCATTGTTCACGTTGAATATTCTTCATTGCATTATCTGCTTAAAAATTCTGACATTGTGACTTTGCATGTACCTTTGGATGAGAGCACTAGAGAGATGGCTAATGATGATTTTTTTTCAAAGATGAAGAGGGGCTCCATTTTCTTTAATACCTGCAGGGGAGAAGTGATGAGCAATAATGCTTTGCTAAACGCATTGGATATCAATAATATAAATGGTTCTGAACGCGGTGATGGCATATTAAGAGCGGCAGTCATAGATACTTGGAACAGCGAGCCCGGCATAAGCATAGATTTGCTTCAGGCTGCTGCGATTGCTACTCCTCATATTGCAGGTTACTCTTATGAAGGCAAGGTTAACGGCACTACTGTAGCAGTGCGTAAGGTGGCTGATTTTATGAGAATTGAAGAGCTAAAAAAGTACACTGTCGGGAGTGTAAAGGATATGCAGGGTGTTAGAACGGAGAACACGCCGCGTATAAATTTTGCAGGTTTGAATCAAAGTGAAATTGCGGAACAACTGCTGCGAATTTTCCCAATTTGGGATTTGGACTTCAAGCTGCGACAGCATCCGGAAAATTTTGAAAAACTTAGAAGCAATTATGAATACAGGCGCGAATTCACATATTAAAGAGCTGAAAGATAGAGGAATATCTAAAACCAAGTTTGAAAGTTTTATTGAACGATTTGAGAAAGGATTCCCATTTGTCAAAATTGTTGATGCCGCAACTTCAAAGACAACGGAAGAACACGCTGTCAACGGAGGAATCAGAATTCTTTCTGAAAAGGAGCAGGTTCAAGCCTTGAAAACAGCCTTTGGTCTTAAATCCAGGGTGTGTAAATTTGTTCCTGCCAGCGGTGCTGCCAGCAGAATGTTTAAGGATGTGTTTGCCGCTGCGGAAGAAGTTGGCAATATATGCCAAGATGCTGGAATTGACAATGCTTCTCAAAATTGCGGCAATAAGCTCAGTGCAAAAACGTTGGAAATTATTGAAAATCTTAAAAAGAACTGGAAAAATTTTCCTTTTGAACTTAATATTAAAGGTGCAGCTACGGGAGAAAAAATCATTCATGCAATGATTGATGAGGGCGCGCTTAACCTTGGGGCGTATCCAAAAGGGTTGATGCCTTTTCATAAATACACAAAGGACGGAAAGAGTTTTGTTCGCACTCCTTTTGAAGAGCATCTTGTAGAGGGAGCGCTGTATGCCCGTGATATTAATGGGGTTGTAAGGATTATATTTACTGTTTCTCCTGAGCATCTTGGAGAATTCAAGAGTCTTTTTGAGAAAGTCTGCGACAGATATGAAAAGGATTACAGATGTAAGTACAATCTTATGTTTACGTTGCAATCTTCTGCTACTGATATAGTTGCAGTGGACAAGGATAATAGGCCGTTTGAGAAAGATGATGGCACTTTGCTGTTTCGTCCGGGGGGACACGGTGCTTTGCTTAAAAATTTAAATGAGATTGATGCGGATTATATTTTTCTCAAAAATATAGATAATGTTGTTAAAGAGTCATTTATAAAGGAAACTGCAAAGTGGAAAAAGGTGTTGCTGGGGCGCGCGGTAGAACTTCATGATAAGTGCAGTATGGTAATTTTAAATCTTGTGGAGGCTCTTAATGTTTTTGGAAAGTATTCAAAACTGGGCAATGAAGATTTGAAAGTACCCCAGGTGGCTAAAAATAAAGAGATTGCAAGGCAAGAATTTGAGAAGGCAATAAGAGATGCAATAAACTTTTTGAATGATGAGTTCTGCGTTACACTTCCGGAGACCAATGAACAGTCAAAACTTGTTCAGATGCTTCTTACAAAACTTAATCGTCCAATAAGAGTTTGCGGAATGGTTAAGAATGAGGGTGAACCGGGCGGAGGTCCGTTCATTGTGATGGATTCGGATGGTTCTACCTCCCTTCAGATTTTGGAGGAGTCGCAGATAGACAAGTCTGACTATGCGGCTGTTGCGGCACTCAGACATTCAACGCATTTTAATCCTGTCGATATAGTATGTTCTGTTAAAAATTTTGCCGGCAAAAAATTTAATCTGGAAAGTTTCACAAATCCTGATTCAGGTTTAATATCGGAAAAAAGCTACAAAGGGAAACCTATTAAGACGCAGGAACTTCCAGGTTTATGGAACGGAGCTATGAGTAACTGGAATACACAATTCATTGAAACTCCATTGATTACTTTTAATCCAGTGAAGACCGTCTTTGATCTTTTGAGGAAAGAACACCAATAAAAAATCGAGGTAGTTACAAAAGTCTAATATATGGGATCTATCCTTTGCAACTTGGTTGCAAAGGATAGATTATACTTTTGCAGCCTAGTGAAAAGAATACAATACATATCTATTTGGATAGCAATTTTTGCGGTGATGTTGACAACCTTCAAGGTATATCATCGCCACTATAACCGGATATGTACAATTCAGGAGATCTGTACTTTAGACGGGAATATCAACGACGGGCACACTTCGCATTCTCAAAATGAGGAAGATAGATATTCTTTGCTGCGGGTTCATAACTTTATCAGCAATACAAGTAACGTAAAAAACACATACGATACTTCAATATCATACTTTTCATATCTATCAATTATATCCGCGGATATAATTGAGTATTGCTATTATACAGATGGCAACATTATCGATTACTCTAACAGATGTGCGGCTCTTGTTCAAACAAAAAATTCTGCATATTATTCAAGAAGGGGTCCTCCCATTTTGTAATTATACACTATTATTTTCATCATTAACCTTATATCAAACTTGTATTTAATTACAAATAAGAATTCAATCAGTATAGATGATTGAATGAGTCTTTTAGAAAACATGATCAATAAAATTATCTTATATTCAATACAACATAAATTTGTTGTACTATTACTCGTTTTTATAATAATCGGAGGAGGCTTTTATTCTCTCCGTACAATCAATGTTGACTCTACGCCCGATATTACCAATAATCAAGTGCAGGTAATTACTACTGCGGAGAACTTATCAACAGTGGATATAGAGCAATTCGTTACTTATCCAGTGGAATTGGCTATGTCTAATTTGCCTGGAGTAGAGGACATTCGCTCTGTATCAAGGTTCGGACTTTCAGTTGTTACTGTCATTTTCAAAGATAATATGGGTACGTATCAGCCGCGTCAGTTAGTTCAGGAAAAATTAAATGAAGTTAAGGAACAAATACCTGAGGGCTTTGGAACACCTAAGATGGGCCCTATTACAACAGGTCTCGGAGAAATATTCCAATATACATTAGTTCCCAAAGATACTTCTGAATATACCCCCCAAGAGTTGCGTACTATTCAAGATTGGATTGTCAAACGTCAAATGGCAATGATACCGGGGGTTGTAGAAGTTAATTCTTTTGGAGGTAGCATAAAACAATATGAAATTTCGCTTTCATCGGAACGATTAAATGCTATGAAAGTAACTATGTCTGAGATCTTTGAAGCGCTTAAAAAGAACAATGTTAACACGGGTGGTGCCTATATTGAGAAAGATCATATGGCAAATTTTATTCGGGGAGAAGGGCTAATAAAATCAATAGAAGACATTAAAAATATTGTAGTAAAAAAAGAGAATGATATCCCAATTCTCATACGAGATGTAGCAGAAGATGTTCAGTTTGGTGAGCAAGTTCGTTACGGCGCTTTTACACAAGATGGACATGAGGCTGTAGGCGGTATGATTCTTATGCTTAAAGGGGCAAACTCTGATAAAGTTGTGAGAGATGTGAAAGAGCGTATAAATTCTGTTCAAAAATCGTTGCCTACCGGCATAGTAATTAAGCCATTTCTTGATCGCTCAAATCTCATTGAACGAACTACAAGTACAATTGCACGCAATCTTATAGAGGGTGCTCTTATCATTATTTTTGTACTTGTACTACTCTTAGGCAGCATAAGAGGTGGTATTGTCACAGCTTCTGTGATTCCACTGGCTCTTCTCTTTGCTTTTATTTTGATGCGTCTGTTTGGAGTATGGGCCAATTTGATGAGTTTAGGGGCAATTGATTTTGGAATTATAGTGGATGGAGCAGTGATAATCGTGGAGGGTATTACTCATAAGATAGAATCCATGACAAAAACTGATATAGCATTCAATCAGAAAATTATGGATAATATAAGCTATGAATCTGCATCAACTATGATGGGTTCTGCGTTTTTTGGTCAGCTTATTATTCTTATTGTGTTTACGCCAATACTTTTTCTTTCTGGTATCAGCGGTAAAATGTTCCAACCAATGGCATTAACATTCTCCTTTGCCATACTAGGTGCAATTATTTTATGTCTCACGTACGTACCAATGGTATCGTCTCTGGTTATGAGACCTTCTCGTAATGCAAAAAGTGTTTTCATGCGTTTAGAAAATTGGCTTGGAAAACTCAGTGTTCGGCTTATGAATAAAGTTTATGCATGCTATAAACCACTGCTAAAAATTTCCCTTAACCACAAAAAACTCGTTCTTTCCATAGCCCTAGTACTCCTTATTATAACAGGAATCACGTTTAGCCACATGGGAGGAGAGTTTGTTCCTAGTCTGGATGAAGGGGATATAGCTATGCAGACATTTCTTCGTCCTGGAAGTTCTCTTTCAGAAACCATCAAACGCGAAGAGGATGTAGAACAATTGCTGCTCAACAGTTTTCCGGAAATCAAAACAGTCTGTGCCCGCATTGGTGTTGCCGACATCCCGACAGATCCTCAAGGATTCGATTATACTGATAGTTTCATAATCTTGGAAAAAAACAAGAGCAAATGGAAATCGGCAAAGACAAAAGAGGAACTGATCGCAAAAATAAAGAAAAAGTTAAGTATACTTCCTGGTTTGACTTTTAGTTTTTCGCAACCAGTGGAGTTGCGATTTAATGAACTTAGGACGGGTATACGTGAAGACGTTGCCGTTAAGTTGTATGGCGATGACTTAGATAAATTGAATGAAATGGGCGAAAAAATGGTTGGTATCATAAGTAAAATAAAGGGGGCAGGAGATGTTTCCCTTGAGAGAACATCCGGACTTCCGCAAATAACGGTAAAATATAATCGTCAGAAGACAGCGCAATACGGGCTAAGTATAGAAAAACTTAATCAGTATGTTAGCGCAGCTTTTGCCGGAGGCAAGGCAGGGACAATATTTGAAGGTGAAAAACGATTTGATATGGTAATACGTCTTGCTCAAAAAGAACGCAAGAGCATAGAAGATTTGCAAAACCTATATGTAGACTTACCAAATGGTCTGTTAATTCCTTTAAAAGAAGTTGCTGATATTAGTTATCAACCAGGTCCTATGCAGATTTCTAGAGATCAAGCCTCACGGCGTATTTATGTAGGAGTTAATGTACGTGGAAGAGATGTTCAATCACTTGTAGAAGAAATTCAAAAGAATCTCGATAAAGAAATTAAGTTGCCGGCAGGCTACCGTATTACTTATGGCGGTGAATTTCAAAACTTGCAAGATGCTAAGGCTAGACTTATGATTGTTATGCCTATAGCGATGTTGCTTATTTTTATCCTACTCTATTTTGCCTTAAGATCTGTTAAACAGGCCTTAATGATATATATGGCTGTTCCGCTCGCAGCCATCGGGGGTGTTTTCTCACTTGTGTTGAGAGGTATGCCGTTTAGTATTTCAGCCGGAGTTGGGTTTATAGTCCTCTTTGGAGTAGCAGTACTCAATGGACTTGTGTTAATTAACAGATTTAATTCATTAAAAGAAGAAGGTATGACAAACATAATGGAACGAATTAGAAAAGGAACTAGAGAGAGGTTACGCCCTATACTTCTTACGGCCACTGCTGCTATGCTAGGATTCCTGCCAATGGCCATTTCAAGTTCGGCCGGAGCAGAAGTCCAAAGGCCCTTGGCAACGGTAGTTATTGGCGGCTTGTTCAGCGCCACATTGCTTACTCTTATAGTAGTGCCAATTTTATATGCATTGGAAGAGAAAATTGGAAAGCCTCATGCACATAATAGGGTGATGGCAACAATATCTATTGTAATAGCAATGTTGATGATCCCTTCAGTAATAAGTGCTCAAAAGCCCATTTCTTTAGATAAGGCAGTCCAAAAGGCTATAGAAACTTATCCATCAATTAAGATGGCCAGGTTAAATGTGGAAGCTCAAAAGGAACTAAAGAGTTTAGCATGGGATGTAGGAACCACTGAAATAGCATATGGCACGGAGGAAAAAGGCAAGGGTAACAATGCTATAACAACGTTAATATCAGTTAGACAAAACCTCGACATTTTGGGAATAGGAGCTCGTTCCAAATACTACAGCAAACAAACAGATGTCTCTAAAACGCAAGTTAAAGTTGCTGAGAGAGAAATTCGCCGTGAAGTAAGCATTGATTATGGAATAGCGTACGTAGCTCATCAACGCAAAATAGAATACGATAGACTCGATTCAATCTATCGTGATTTTGAAAAAGCCGCAAAATTGCGTTATGAAACCCAGGCTACATCAAAATTAGAATATATATCAGCTCAAAATCAATCTCGACAGGTGAACCTATCTGAACAGCAAGCAATGAAAGATGAACAGATAGCACTGACGAATCTCAATCGTTGGCTTGGCAATGAAACTATTTATGTTACAGATGGTAGCATTGCTGCAATGCCAACAGAGCTGATTCAACCATCTGCATTACATCCGATATTGCAACTCGCTGATGAAAATATAAAATTGGCTGATAGTGAATATAAACTGGAAAAATCCGGATTCCTTCCAAAGTTTTTTGTGGAATATGGAAGACAAAAGATAGGATCGGTAACAGGGTATTATTCCTATCAAGTAGGCTTAAGTGTACCGCTTTTCTTTGGAGCGCAATCTGGACGTACCAAATTTGCAAAAATGCAGCGTAACATCGCCCAACAAAACTACATTCAGAAAGAACTTGAATTGACGTCTCAGCAAAATATTGCTATAGATCAATATCAAAAATGGAAAAGTTCATTGGAGTACTATTATAACACAGCTCTTCCTCTGGCTAAAGAACAGCAACAAGCTGCTATGCAGTACTACTTGGAAGGCGCAACAGATTACATCGGATTTATCCAAAATATGAAAGATGCCGCCCAAATTCAATTGGACTATTGGAACTGTTATAGTGAATATCTAAACGCGAGATTCAATTTGGAATATTGTTACTAATCAAATAGATGAAAGAAATGAAATACAAATTATTACATATAGTTATTATATCTAGTTTTATAGCTGTTATGACTGGTTGTGCAGGAAAAAAGGAGCAATCAACAGAAACTAACACTTATGCTAAAAATGAAAAAACACCGTCGACCCTTGTCTCACTTACCAATTCTCAAAAGAATTCCCTAAATATTACCACAGGAAAGATAACGACTCATCGGTTTAATGAAATAATAGAGGCAAATGGAATATTATCTGTAATGCCACAGAGCGAAGCATCAATATCACCATATATTGGTGCTAATGTAAAAGCGATTCTTGTAAAAGAGGGACAAGTGGTTAGCCGTGGTCAAATTCTTGCCTATTTATCACATCCCGATTTACTTGATTTACAGAGTCGCTATCTGACGGCATATAATCGTATGACATTTATCGCACAAGAATATAATCGTCAAAATAAACTTTATGCAGAAAAAATAGGTGCAGGAAAAGATTTTCAACAAATACAATCGGAATACAATTCTTTGAGATCTGAACTTAGAATGGCTGAGTCGCAACTCAGTCTTATTGGGATAAATCCTGTGAACGTGCGTAACGGCAAGACTATATACACCATAGCGGTCAAAAGCCCTATTAGTGGCACTGTAGAAAAAATAAACGTAAAGACAGGTCAGTATGCCGATTCTCAAACTTCAATGTTTCACGTTGTCAATACAAACAATGTTTATGCGGACCTTCTGGTTTTTGAAAAAGATGTTCCAAAGATAAAAGTTGGTCAGAAATTATCGCTATCTTTGAGAAGTGCTACCGGAGCGACATATGCGGGGACAGTATATTCTATTGGTACAACGTTCGATAGCAATCCAAAAGCTGTACATGTGCGCGCCACTATTGATGGTTCCAGACGCGGGCTTATTGTGGGAATGTATCTTTGTGGAAAGATAGAGTCTGATAATAAAGAACTTGTAGCTATACCGGAAGAGGGAATAGTAGATGATTCAGGGAAGTCATATATATTTTCAGAGACAAGACAAAACGGCAAGTGGCTTTTCCGTCCCGTTGAAGTGAAAAAAGGAAGGAACGAAAACGGATATGTAGAAATATTAAATGCGGAACGATTTACCGATAATATGGTTTTTGCTTTAGATAATGCCTATTACATATATTCAGAGTTGAAAAAGGATGAAAATGTTGAGGAATGATGCGATAGTTTTTTTTGTGTCTAGTTTCTAGTGCTGCATGACATAGAAAAATTTTACAAGATTAACCAATAGAATAATACTATATGAATAAAAAACTGATTAGAATAATCGTGTCCGCCGTATTGTTATTGGGTGCTGTTATTGTCGAAAAAACGACGAGTTTATCTGTATGGCAACTTCTGATAGTATATCTAATACCTTATTTGCTGATAGGGTATGATATCATTGGTGATGCTTTTGAAAACTTATTTAAAGGGAGTGTTTTTAATGAAGACTTCTTGATGGTCATTGCCACTCTCGGGGCATTGTTTATTGGTTTCTTGCCTGGCGCTGCAACAGAATTTCCTGAGGCCGTGTTTGTTATGTTATTTTTTCAAGTTGGGGAATTATTTGAGGATATTGCGGAGGGCCGTAGCCGAAAATCAATTTCAGAATTAATGGATATTCGTCCGGATTATGCCAATGTACTGCGCGGCGACACTGTTAGTAAAGTGTCCCCAGAAACTGTATCAATTGGAGAAATTATCATGATAAAGCCTGGCGAGAAAATTCCTCTGGATGGCAGGGTTTTGGAGGGAACATCCAATTTAGATACCATAGCTTTAACAGGCGAAAGTGTCCCCAGAAAAATTGACGTAGAAGATACCGTAATATCTGGCTGCGTTAATATATCGGGCATGCTCAAGGTGAAGGTTACAAAAAACTTTGGAGAGTCTACGGCTTCTAAAATTATAAACTTGGTAGAAAATGCAAGTAAAAATAAATCAAAAAGTGAGGCCTTTATAACTAAATTCGCTCGCTTCTATACTCCAATAGTTGTTTTTGTGGCAATTGCTCTATCTATTTTACCACCTGTTTTTTCTTCTGATTTCGCGGGTACATTTTCAGTATGGTTGAATCGCGCATTGACTTTTCTTGTAGTATCTTGCCCATGCGCATTGGTCATTTCTGTCCCTCTCACTTTCTTTGGAGGTATTGGTGGCGCCGGAAAAAATGGGATACTCATAAAAGGGGGAAGCTATATGGAAACACTTGCTAAAATTGGTATTATTGTTTTTGATAAGACGGGTACATTGACTAAAGGTAAATTTGAAGTTAATGCCATTCATCCAAATAAGATTAATGAAAACCAATTGTTACATTTAGCAGCTCATGTGGAACGTTTCTCCACGCATCCCATCGCAATTTCTCTTAAGAATGCGTACCCAAATGAGAATGACGACTGTAAAATAGAAAATGTAGAAGAACTCTCCGGTCAAGGCATCCGAGCGAGAGTGAATGGCGATATTGTTTGTGTGGGTAATACCAAGATGATGGACGCTGTGGGCGCTAAGTGGGAACCATGCGAAAAAAACGGTACAATTATCCATGTTGCTGTAAATGGAGAGTACGTTGGGCATATTGTCATATCAGACACGATAAAGGAGGACTCAAAAGATGCAATTGCCGCATTAAGAACGGAAGGGGTTGAAAAGACCGTTATGCTTACCGGCGACCGAAAAGAAGTTGGGGCGGCTGTTGCAAAGGAACTATCTTTGGATGAATATCATGCAGAACTTATGCCTGCTGATAAAGTGAATTTTTTGGAAAGGCTTATTAAAGAGAAAAGTCCAAAGACCAACTTGGCTTTTGTAGGAGACGGCATAAATGACGCTCCCGTATTAGCGCGAGCGGATGTCGGAATCGCCATGGGGGGACTCGGATCTGATGCTGCCATAGAGGCTGCCGATGTTGTTCTTATGGATGATAAACCATCTAAAATAGCCAAAGCTATCAGTATAGCTCGTCGCACAATAGAAATTGCCAAACAAAATGTTGTATTTGCTATTTTTGTTAAGGTTTTGGTTCTAATACTCGCAGGATTTGGTATAGCCACAATGTGGATGGCCGTATTTGCAGATGTCGGTGTAACCATTTTGGTAATACTTAATGCTGCAAGAACGCTTAAAGCGTAGTCCAAGTTTATTATAAATAGTTTCTATTCATAGAAAGCGGAAAGAAAACGCATATATATTATATACTAGGAATAAAAAATCCCGACAGTCAAATTTTCTGTCGGGATTTTTTAATTGGCGATTGCAACTTGTTACCAGCCAAGAATATGCGCAAACATCAATGGTGCCACTATGGTGGCATCGGACTCTACGATGAATTTTGGACAGGTAGGGGAAAGTTTACCCCATGTGATCTTCTCATTGGGAACGGCTCCGGAATATGAACCATAAGAGGTTGTGGAGTCTGATATTTGGCAGAAATACTGCCAAAGAGATACATCCTTCCATGCAAGATCTTGGGACATCATTGGCACACAGCAAATTGGGAAATCACCTGCAGTTCCGCCGCCGATCTGGAAGAATCCGGTTCCGCGGCTTCCCTTAGGATTATTTTTCTGATACCAGTCAACAAGATGCATCATGGTTTCTATGCCGCCCTTAACAAGACTGGTTTGGAATTCTCCTCTGATGCAATGTGCGGTGAAGATGTTTCCCGTTGTGCAATCTTCCCATGCAGGAATAATAATAGGAATGTTCTTCTCGCAAGCTGCTAGTACCCAGCTGTCTTTAGGGTCTATCTCATAGTACTGTTTAAGTACTCCGCTGCGTATAACTTTATACATGAACTCGTAAGGGAACAAACGTTCGCCCTTAGCGGCGGAATCTTTCCATGCGTCAACAAGATGTTTTTCCAATCTTCTGAAAGCTTCTTCCTCCGGAATGCATGTATCAGTTACTCTGTTCATGTGGTTATCAAGAAGTTCCTGCTCCATATCCGGAGTAAGATCTCTATAATAAGGAACTCTCTTGTAGTGCGTGTGCGCAACAAGATTCATAATGTCTTCTTCCATGTTATTTGCTGAACAGCAAACAATTGCGAATTTGTCTTGACGAATCATCTCTGCTAGAGATAGTCCAAGTTCCGCGGTACTCATTGCACCTGCCATAGCAAGCATCATCTTACCGCCCTCTGCCAGAAGCTTTTCATAAGCTACTGATGCATCCACCAAGGTTGCAGAATTAAAGTGGCGATAGTGGTGTTCTATAAACTGTGAAATAGGTCCTTTACTCATAATTTTATTTTTTTAAGTATTAAAATGTTCTTTTTCAAGTATTAATATATTCTTTGCAGGCCCGGCTAGCTGATATGCATAACGTTCCGGAGCGGCGCTCGCAAAATTATTAAATTTTAGTTAGATTTGCACGTATTTTTTAAGGGACTTCTTTTTATTGTCCCGACAGTTTACTAACTTATTTAATAATGATCACAAAACAAGCAATTACAGCCTTCAGTAGCATCCACACACCGTTCTATTACTATGACATAGAATTACTTAAAAAGACCCTGGACATCTACACATCTTACATTAAGAAATTTAACTACAATGCGCATTATGCCGTTAAGGCTAATGCAGAACCTAAAATCTTGCAAATCATTCAGAAAGCGGGACTTGGCGCTGATTGCGTGAGTGGCAATGAGGTATCTCTTGCGATAAAGAGCGGATTTTCTCCCAGCAAAATAGTATACGCCGGAGTTGGTAAATCAGATAAAGAAATAAAGACAGCCCTTAAGGCTGGAATCTTTGGATTCAATTGTGAATCAGTACCTGAGATTAAAGTTATTAATGACCTTGCCGCCGGAATGGGAAAGGTTGCAAGAATCTCTTTAAGAGTAAACCCGGATATTGATGCTCATACTCACAAATATATTTCTACCGGAAGAAAAGAGGATAAATTTGGAGTAAGTCCTTGGGAGTTTCAAGCTGTTGCTGATGAGTTGAGAAATTTCAAAAATATCAAAATGATTGGTCTGCATTTTCATGTTGGCTCTCAAATCACTGATATGAGCGTATTCCCAATGCTTTGCAAGATGATTGAGCAACTGCAGCAATGGTTTATTGACCATGATATAAATATTGAAAACCTGAATCTTGGCGGCGGTCTTGGTGTTGATTATGAGAATCCTACAAAGAATCCTATTGCAAACTTTAAAGATTACTTTGAACTGATACATAAGCACCTGATTGTACGTCCGGGACAGAAAGTTCATTTTGAGCCGGGACGCGCTATTGTTGCACAGTGCGGAGATTTGATTTCCAGAGTTTTATATGTGAAGATAGGGCAGAAAATGAAGTTTGTAATTCTGGATGCCGGAATGAATGACCTTATCAGACCCGCACTGTATCAGGCAGTTCATGCAATTGATAATTTGACTTCCGATAAGAAACCTTTGAAATATGACGTAGTGGGACCTGTCTGTGAGAGCAGCGATAAATTTGCGCATGCAATTTTATTGCCTGAGACTCAGAGAGGTGACTTGTTTGCAATTCATACCGCCGGAGCTTATGGGCAGGTAATGGCAATGAAGTATAATCAGAGGGATTTGGCCAAGGCTTATTATTCTGATGAAATATTAAAAAAGTAAAAGTTTTTTTTCTCCCGACAGATTAACTGTCGAGATTATAATGTTAGTTATTAGTAGTTTATAGAAATGTTTGAAAACCTGATAGACAGACTGGAAAATTCCTTTAAAATGTTAAAGGGAGAGGGGAAGATTACAGAAATAAATATATCTGAGACTCTTAAGGAAGTGCGCAGAGCTTTGCTGGACGCCGATGTCAGCTATAAAGTTGCAAAAAGTTTTTGCGATGATGTTAAGGATGTCGCTATAGGACAGAATGTTATAAAGTCTGTTAAACCCAACCAGATGATGATAAAAATTGTCCATGATGAGCTTGCCAAACTGATGGGAAGCGAGGCCAAGGACATTAACATCAAGGGCAATCCGGGAATAGTTCTGGTTAGCGGTCTTCAGGGTTCAGGTAAAACTACCTTCTGCGCAAAGCTTGCAAATTATTGTAAGAATAAAAGAGGCCAAAAAGTGTTGCTTGTTGCGTGTGATGTGTATCGTCCTGCGGCAATTGATCAGTTGAAGGTGCTTGCGCAATCTATTGATGTTCCTGTATATACAGAGGAAGGGGTACAGGACCCCGTTAAGATAGGAAAGCATGCCTTAAAGGTTGCTGAGGACGGACAATACAATGTTGTAATAGTGGATACGGCTGGCCGTCTGGCAGTTGATAAGCAGATGATGGATGAGATTGGCTCTTTGAAAAAGGAACTGAAACCAACTGAGACTCTGTTTGTTGTGGACTCTATGACCGGACAGGATGCAGTTGAAACTGCAAAGGCATTTAATGATGTGCTTGATTTTGATGGCGTTGTACTGACAAAGCTGGACGGTGATACAAGAGGCGGTGCCGCACTTTCCATTAAGGCGGTTGTAAATAAACCTATTAAATTTATAAGTTCCGGAGAAAAACTTGAAACACTGGATGTGTTTCACCCTCAGAGAATTGCAGATAGAATTCTTGGGATGGGCGATGTAGTGACTTTGGTGGAAAAGGCTCAAGAGCAGATGAATGAAGAGGATGCCCGCAAACTTAAAAAGAAATTCATCAAGGATCAGTTTACATTTAATGATTTCTACAAACAGATTCAGCAAATCAAAAAGATGGGCAACATCAAAGATTTGGCAAGCATGATTCCAGGCGTTGGAAAGGCAATTAAAGATGTGGATATTGATAATAATTCTTTCAAAGGCGTTGAAGCTATCATCCAGTCTATGACGCCGTTTGAGAGGGAGAACCCGGAAATTTTGAATGGCAGCAGACGTCAAAGACTTGCCAGCGGAAGCGGTACTTCAATTGTTGAAGTCAATCGTCTTATCAAGCAATTTGAACAGACTCGCAAGGTGATGAAAAATGTTGCCGGAGGTGGCGCGGTTGGAATGAGGAAGAGAATGGCTGCCATGCAGCAGATGCAAAATGCAGGCAAACATTAACATAAGCGCAGAATATCTGTCGCGACAGTAAATATAAGATTATGGAATACAAGATATTAGACGGAAAGGCAACTTCCGCTGCCATTAAGGCAAGGCTTGCCGAAAAGGTTAAAGAGATAGTTGCAAACGGAGGCAAGCGCCCTCATCTTACCGTAATTTTGGTTGGTAGTGACGGAGCGAGTATAACCTATGTTGCAAATAAGGAGAAATTTTGCAAGGAGATCGGTTTTGAATCGGAAGTTTTAAGATTGCCGGAGAGTGTGACGGAGGATGA
>Ga0172378_10002396_pt1 | contig 17567 bp, 8 predicted proteins | sample GrowelOW332metaG_FD_119755 | JGI IMG/M metagenome (GOLD analysis project Ga0172378, IMG submission 119755) | Groundwater microbial communities from an aquifer near a municipal landfill in Southern Ontario, Canada - Pumphouse #3_1 metaG | ecosystem: Environmental > Aquatic > Deep subsurface >... | reverse complement strand
TTAGAACCAGCTGTATCGGAATACATTTCGGTTGAATATGCCCAATAATCTTCATTGTGTACCCAACCTTCATCGGTCCCAACCAAGCCATCGGTTGATGCGTCGTAATCGAGCATTTCTACAGCAAAATTCTTACCAATTCCTTTAGTGTAATTGATGTATTTACTCATTAGAGCACTTACAGCATTTACATTAAACTTCGAGGTTTTTGTTCCAGCTGAGATTGTAACTGAAACTTCGCCTTCGGCAAGAATAGTGAGGTTGTGATCAGTTACTGATGCTGTTTCTGTCGTTGTAACAGTGGCGGTAAAAACGTCCTCGCCTTCCCCTCCAACAACTGTGACGTAATCATTTAAGTTAATAACATCACCAACTACTGGATCTTCATCAGGCGTAGTAACAATAATTCTAGATACTACTGCTATTGAAGAAGTTTCGCTTTCAGTTGATTCTGAATCTTGATCTACAGAACTAACATCGACAGATTGAATATCTTCCGAAGTGTCTGAAGCAGAGGCTGAAGTGTCATCGCATCCGGCTAATCCGGTACACATTGACCCTACAACCAAAGAAATAAAGAATGCTTTCTTTAAGTTTTTCATTTTAAGTTTCTCCTTGTAACGTGTATTGCTAAGTTTTTACCATTTATTCGGAAAATTTAAAGAAGTTTTTTCATTTTTTGTAAAATTATTGATTGATAACGCTTACTTTTTGCATATTTATATAAATAGATATGCTAAAACGAAATTTTGTAAAGTGACTATTTTTTATTTTTTACAATTTTAATAGTGTTCATTATGTTTTTTTGGAAAATGATCATGCAAAAAGGGAGCCATTATAAGGCTCCCTCTATTGTTAACCAGACTAATTACTTAGCACTTTTAGCGGGTGAAGTTTTCTTTTCTTTTGTCTTTGGCGCTTTCTTTGTAGATTTTTTTATTTCACCATCAACATAGACAAATGAACCGGAATCAACTTCTTTAATTTCCTTCTTATACTTTTTCTCCTCTTCGTCATTGCACAAAACAAAGTGGCCAGGAATTATTTCTCTAAGAGTAGGCTTTTGTTTCGAATAATCATGCGCGGTTGCAGGATTATACTTGATTCTTTTTCTTCTCTTTTCCAAGTAGGGAGAAGGGTGAGGAATAGCTGACAACAGCGATTTAGTATAAGGATGCAAAGGGTGTCTAAATAATTCATCAGAAGTTGTCAATTCAACCAATTCACCGAAGTACATAACCGCAATTCGATCGCAGAAATATTTTACGGTAGATAAATCGTGGGCGATGAAAATCATCGTCAAATCCATCTCATCTTTCAAATCATTTAATAGATTAATAATTTGAGCACGAATAGAGACATCTAAAGCAGAAATAGGCTCATCGCATATTAGAAGCTTAGGATTCATAATTAGAGCACGAGCAATACCGACACGTTGTCTCTGGCCGCCTGAGAATTCGTGTGGATATCTTGAGGCATAATCAGAAATAAGACCAACTTTCTCAAGCATATCCGCAACTTTTTCACGGTTAGATTTTTCCTCTTTTTCCTTGTAAATATTCAAGTACTTTTGGAGCAATACTAACTTTTCACCAGTACTTCTCGCTTGTGCAAGTTGTTTTTTGAATTCTTCCTTGCTCTCTTGCTTGACTTCTTTAATTTGTTTCTTAATTTCTGCTACTTTATTTTTAACATCGAGTTGCAACTTGACCTTTTCGGAGTTGAATTGACTCTTTTGCTTTTCATCGTTCAAATCATACTTATTTGATAGTTGTTCAAGTTTAGAGGAAAAATCTTTCTTGACTGTACGAATTTTACCTTTCAAGATCTTGATTTTCTTAACTCTATCATTGTCCTCTTTTTTCTTATATTTCGCAGTTATTTCCAAACCTTCTTGAATAATATCCTGAACGGTCATTCTTGGATCCAAAGAATCAACAGGGTCTTGGAAAATCATCTGTATCTCGGACATCAAATCTCTAGAGACGTGACGGTTGTCGTAATGAATCTGTTTAATTTTTTTCTTTTGTTCGCGAACAACTGCTGCATTTCTTTCTCTGATGGCTTTAATTTTATCCGCGTAATCCTTTTTTATTTGCTCTTTTTTATTTTCATCCGAGGTTTTAGCTATTTCTTCAGCCTGTTCCTTTTTCAACTTCTTGATTTTTTCTCTAGCGTGTATTCGAGAATACTTTATTTCCTTGCGGTTCCATCTATCACCAGCAGTTATTCTTTGGCCTTTATAATAGACTGATCCCGAAGTAATATCATACAGTCTAATTAGGCATCGACCAGTGGTGGTTTTACCACATCCAGATTCTCCGACTAAACCGAGACATTCACCTTTGTAAACATCAAAACTGACATCGTGAACAGCCTTCAATTTCGGAGCGTTAATCCCCGAACCCAACTTAAAGAACATCTTTAAATGTCTTACTGAAAGTAAGATATTTTGATCGACTAATTCTTTTTTACACTTAACTTTAGACTGAAATATCTCTTCATTAGTTAGTTCTTCAGGCTTAAGCAACTCAGGCTTGCCGTCAAGATGTTCTTCTTTTTCTTGATGGCTATCTAAATACAACTTATCATCCACGCCTTCCATGGCGGTGCCTATTTCATTTTTCATTGAATTAGGAGAAGTTTTATCTTTTATGTAAAGATCATCTTCAACTAGCTTGGCACTTTTTTTTCTATATTGCTTGCTCATTGCGTCTTTCCTCCTCTTTTTCTAAATCTCTCTTGATACGAGCTGAGACGATTTTGGGCATTTCCACTTTGGGAGCATCCTTGTGTAAAAGCCAAGTCGCGGCGTAATGAGTATCGCTAACCTTAAACAGAGGGGGTTGATACTTAAAGTCAATCGCCATTGCATATTTACTTCTCGCTGCAAAAGCATCACCGATAGGAGGATAGACTAAATTTGGTGGTGTACCAGGAATAGCATCCAACTTTTCCGATGAATCAAGGTCGGGAATTGAAGCCAATAAAGCCCATGTATAAGGATGTTTAGGATTGTAGAAAATATCGATATCTGTTCCGTATTCAACAATTTTACCAGCGTACATAACGGCAACTCTATCAGCCATATTTGCAACAACACCTAAATCGTGCGTAATAAATATGCAGGAAAGGTTTCTTTCAACCTTAAGCTTATTAATCAACTCAAGTATTTGGGCTTGAATAGTAACATCCAAAGCCGTTGTTGGCTCATCACAAATGAGAACATCAGGAGCAGCGGTCAGGGCAATAGCGATAACAATACGCTGTCTCATCCCACCTGAAAATTGGAAAGGATACTGATTGTATCTCTTTTCAGGTTGCGGAATACCAACTTCTTTCATTACTTCAAGAGCGCGGCGTTTCGCCTCGGCTTTCGTTATCTTTGTAAGATTTTGATATTCTAATTTGGCATCTTTAATCTTATTTCGGCAAGCTTTTTTCGTTTCGGGATCAGTCGCTCTTGATAATTCAACCTTTGCTTCTTTAATCTTTTGATTTCTAGTTGTTCTTATCTTTGCTTCATATTCCTTAACTTCTTTTTTAGCTATAGCCTTTTTAGCTTTGAGAGCGGCTTTTAACTTAGGAAGTGACTCTTTGTATTTTAAAGTTGCTTCTTTTTTAATTTGAGCAAGTTCTTTCGCCAATTTTTTCTTCGTTTCAGCAATGTTTTCTTTCAAGGCGGAGATTTCATCTTCGCCCGCTCCCTTTGCTTGCTTTTCTTTTAATTCTTTATTCAAATGATAAATGATGTCATCATTTTCGTTTTGCTTTTGCATGATAGCTTGAGATTTGATAACTTTTGCATTCTTATAAGCGGTTAATTCAGCGGAAATAATATCGTTATATCTATTTTTCAACTTATCGTTATTGATAAGCATAGCTTCCGTGATTTGCTTTCCTATCTTCATGATAGGATTCAAACTCGACAAAGGATCTTGGAAAATCATTCCAATTTTATTTCCTCTAATTCGATGGAAATCCGCTTCTGATATTTTTAACAAATCTTCACCTTCGTAAATGATTTGGCCACCTTCAACAATCGAGTTATTAGCAAGAATACCCATTATTCCTTTACAGGTAACGGATTTTCCCGAGCCAGATTCTCCGACAATGCAAAGAGTTTCACCTTTATATAAGTCGAAACTAACTCCGCGAACAGCCTTCAATATTCCAGCATCTGTCGTAAAAGAAACTCTAAGGTTCTTTACTTGGACAACTTTTTCTTTTTCACTCATAATTAATCACTTCCTTTCAATGAGGGGTTGAATGCATCTCTCAATCCATTACCAAACAAGTTAAATGAAATCATTAACAATGCCATGATAGCGGAAGGGAAAGCAATTAACATAGGATAACTAGAAATATAGGCTTGGTTCTCGGATAATGTAACACCAAATGAATCCAATCCTTGTAATCCCAAGTTCAAATAAGCCAATGTGGCTTCAGAGAAAATAACGTAAGGAATCATAAGAACACTAGAAGTAATGATTGTACCCATAGCGTTAGGCAAAATGTGACGATAAATCAATCTTCCATCGCTTGCCCCTAGAGTTCTAGCTGCTAAAACATACTCTCTTCGTTTAAATCTATAGAACTGCGTTCTAGTGGTTCCAGCGGTCGACATCCACCCAGTCAAACACAGGGCAAGAACAAATGTCGCAAAACTAGATCCGAGGTGAATAATACAAAGTGTCATAACAACGATCCACGGTACGCCACCAAGGATTTCCTTAAATCTCTCCATGACAATATCGGTTGTTCCTCCAAAGTATCCAGATATAGAACCCCACAATAACCCAAACGAGAAACAAACAATAAAGGTAAGAATACCTAGTATCAATGATGTTCTCAACCCAGAGAAAGTAACCTTGAGTAAGTCTTTACCACTTGCATCTGTTCCAAATAAATATCTAGGAGCTGAAGTGTATCCTTTATCCATATATCTATACAAAGAAACGGTTCCTATAACCGAATAGGTTGTAACACCCATAACGTTAGAAGTCGTAATACCTGTTACGCTTCTCACTGGACAATATGTATCATCTAATATTTCAAAACTATCTATCAAAGCTTGTAAATCTGCATCAGTAGGATTGGCTTTAGACATATAAGTCTCCGTGTCTAACGTCATGTAACCTCTACTAATATACTTTTCAATTAATGAACCACCAAATTTAAAGTTTTCTTCCTCTCCATATACAACTTCATACTTGTCGTAAGTAAAGGAGCAGTAGATTATATTAGAGTGGAACAAATTCACTGTGGCGTTAGTCGTGGTCCAGTATCCTACATTTGTTTCACCACTGCTAGTGTTTTTAGCAATGCTCAAAGATGCGTTAGCATCATAACAACTAATTATTGATAATGGTTCGTTTTCAGTTTCGTTTGTAGAACTTATTACAGCCTTTTCAATCAACAAGTTTTGTTGATCGGTGCTGCTGGATTTTAAGTTGAAACCGAGTTTAGCATACGCTAGGAAAGAATCAGTATATCCATTTTCTAGTAAGAACTGATTTAAATCTAATTTAATATCATCGTAATCTTTCGAATAATCTTGAATGACAATCGTTTGAACATCGTCGTATAAAAGTGTCTCGGGATTGTAAGCTGAGTATTGTAAATACACCTGGAATTCTCCCAAGTCATAGTCAAATTCTCCTTCTCCAGCCAAGTCAATTTCCAAAGTGTGATCGTAAGTTAAATTAATATTAGCTGAATCAGAATACAAGCTGCCAATAGTTCCGGAATCGCTTATGTTTGTCCACAGTCTCATATATCCCCCGTATGCATATTCGTTTACGGTATCGGTGAAATATTCACCTTCTTGAGAAGTAACTATATTGCTAACTCCTCGGGAATCATAAGAAGTTGGATCGGGAAGTCCGGATTCTGTATCATATACAATATTTTCAACTTTTTCTGTTCCATCCCAAAAACCAGTTCCAGCTTCAAATAACTTAGGCCTTAGTTTTGTCTCCGAGGGAGAAACATCTGTGATGTCAGAAGGTAATGTAACCGGCAACAAGAATGCTAAAATAACAAGGACGCCAAGGATTATTCCACCAGCCACGGAAGATTTATTTTTTCTAAATCTTTTGAAAGCATCTTTAAAGAATGTGGTAGGTTTAGTTTTAAGCATAGTATCTTTGATATTTTTATGCTCTTGAACAAATTCAAAATCATCTTCTTTTATTTCAATTGTTTGCTCAACATTTCTATCGTTTTCGTAGGTAAATTCGCTGTTTTTCATTTTATTTTTTACCTCCCATTCTAATACGAGGATCAATGAATCCATATGATAAATCTAAAATAATTCCGGCTGTTAATCCAATGATGGTATAGAAAGCCATATCAACTAAAAGCAAGTTGTAATCAGATGCACCAATGGCGGAAATAAATAGAGATCCAACACCAGGAATGCCATAAAGTTTTTCAAGAATCATGGACCCAGATAATACGTTGACAAATTCCGCTAAAATTGAAGGGAAAATAGGGACCATAGCGTTTCTCAACGCATGTCGAACGACAGTTTGAGATTTAGTTAATCCTTTTGTACGAGCTAAAAGCAAATAATCTGAAGACATAACCTCAGTCAATTCTGCTCGTGTAAAACGCGTGTATCCACAAATCGAACCAAACGATAATGAACTGACGGGAATTATATAACTTAATACTTTCGTACTAAGAGGGTCTTGTACTGAATACCATTGAGAAGGCAAAATTTGATTTTGGTAACAAAAAATAAGCATTAAAAATGTAATGATAATAAAACTTGGAATCGAAATGAAAACCATGATTACAGTAGAGATAATGTGGTCGGTCATTGTATTTTTCTTCAAAGCCGCCCAAATTCCTAATAAAATACCAATAGGTACTGAAATAATAACAGCTACAACATTAACTTTAATTGTGTTTGGCAATTTAGCTAAAATATAAGACATTGCATCTTGGTTAGGTGCAATATAAGTTGAAACACCCCAATCCCATTCAGTGAAAATATTTTTTATCCAAGCAAAATATTGTTCCATAATTGGTCTAACATAAAAATAGTGTGTAACGAATGCCGTGTCGGTGCCGGACCAAAGTAATTCACCATAGCCCTCAGTAGGAACTCTAAAATCAACAACCAGCCCCTGGTTGACTTGTGTGAGATAATAAGTCATTTTTGTAACATCGTTTCCAACTGGTTTGGAAAACGGCAGCATTTTCATCAATAAAAATGTAAGTGAGATAATGATAAAAGCGGTGAAAAAGGCTAATATCAATCTTTTAAGTGTATATTTATACATAATTACTCCTTGTGCCTACTAATTTGCCACATATATTAATAAATTTCAATAAAATAAATTTCCAAATATATATAGACAAATAAAATAGGAAAGAAGTAGTGCAGTTATTGCACTACTTCTTACCTGATTATAATAACAATTTATGTGTTGACATATCTATAAAAACTTATAGATTTTATTCAGCTACAGTTTGAGCAGTAATTGCACTAGACTCAACATAAGATGTAGCGAAAACACCATTAATAGTTATTTTATAGTAAACTACTACTTCGAGAACACCATCAGGCAACGCAGCAGCTTGATCCGCACTAATATTTACGGTCAAATCACCAGTCTCTGCATCATAGTCTCCAGTAGCAACAGTATTATTTGAATCATCTACGGTTGCATCAGCAAGATAAATATCTTCTTCAGATTCATATAAGTCAAATACAGATATTTCCGTGATTTCTACTGTGAAGTCGTTCTCTTCAGCTCCGGTTAATTCTTCATTATCCATCGCTGTAGACACTTTGAGAGTGTAACTTCTCGATCCATCTTCGCCATCGGTAAATTCACCAAGTTTGACTGCAACAGGATCAACTTCGATCGCATTATTAACCAAGACACCTTGGTCTGCAGCTTTCCACAAAGTGTCGAATGACCATACTTTATTATCATAAACTAATGCGTCACTGCCATTTTCTTCATCGGAAGGTAAAATTACTTCTGATGTATCGGAACCCCAGTTAAGTGTGAAACCAGAAGAGTTATCCGATTTCAAAACTTCCATGAAGTTAAGAGGGTCTAATGTGTTACCTGAGATTGAACCAAATCCTAAATCGAATTGACCAACCATCAAATGTTGATAGTAAACATCGCCCTGGGTTGTAACAGCTTCTTGATTGATATCAAGGACAACTTTACCGTCAGATACAAATTCATCGTTAAATGCATCTTCGATATATTTAACAATATCATCACCAGTTGTACTAATTTGGTCTGTAGACATCCACCAAATATCTAGAGTGATTGTCGTAGGATTTTCTTTCGTTCCTTCAACAATGTCACCGGAAGCAACTAACTCTTCAACGGCGCTCTTGAACTTGGCTTTTGCAGTTTCAAGGTCATAACCATATGTATCAGCCGCATCACCGAAGACATTTTCCAAAACTTGTTGGTGTTGATCGGTGCTATCGTATGAAATACCTTCTTCAGGGTTGCTCATATATGCTGATGCAAAGTAATCAACTGAGGGAACATATCCTCTATTTTCAGCAAATTCTTCTCTGTTGATTGAAAGTAATAATCCATCGAGGAAGTCATCATTTGACATCCAAGGTTTAACATCCCAATAATCTGATTCCTGAGTTTGAGTAATTGTACCATTAGTTCCGAATAATTCTTCCCATGTTTCTTCTGTACAGGTGTTCATGTTAAGTTTGAATGTCGAATCACCGGGAACGGATGTGGTACGAGGATCGGATTTGTACTGATCCAAGAAAGTTAGAGTCAATGAAGCGGCATCAAGATTTCCATTTAAGAATTCCTTGATTGCGGCATCGCTATCGGTATCGTATGCAGTTAAGATGTCATAGTGAATACCTTCGATTGTATAGCGATTTTCAAGACCTTCAATATCTCTTTCAAACCACTCATCATTTCTCTTAAAGGTGATTGTCTTATCGGTTTCCCAATATTCCAAAGTATAGGGTGCTAAAGAAAGGATATTGTCAACTGGAGTAGTTCCGTCTGCCGAATTAAACGCTCCATAGCTATCCGCACCTACCTCATCGATAAAATCTTCAGGAATTGGTTCGTATAGACTTGATGCTAGTGTGTACATAGCACTGAACTGAGTTGTAGGTGCTAAAAGTTCAATGGTGATTGAATTATCGGCTGGATCAGCTTTAACACCGACACCATCGAATGCTTCTGCGCTAAATCCATCAGCAGATGCGTTGTAATATGCAGCAGCACCTTTAATACCGCTAGATCCTTCTTGAGAAGCCAATTCAGAGCCTCTGTAATAATCGTTCTTTTTTGTCAATAATAGTTTGAACGGTACGAGATAATCATCTAACTCAACACCGCGACCATTATATTCTGAACGTACGCTACTGAGAGTGCTGTATTTTAATCCATCCTCTCCAGTTCTAACGTGGAATTTCCACTTAGATGCTAAGGTTTGTGAATTAACATCTGTGATTTCATTACCATCCTCATCAAGCGGAATGGGTCTATCTTCTTTAGCAAGTACGCCATACCAGTCATATCCATCTTTTGTGGAGTTCATTTTTGTTCCCCAGTAGGATGAAGAGATGTTAGCAAATAAATTGGATACTTGCGAGCCATCATTATCTAAGTAGTTAATAGTTTGAGGATCGTTAGAATCCCAAGTGTGATAGTAATTCTTATAAGCATCGACAGATTCACTGGCAAGAGGGCCAGATAAACTACCTTCACCAAGAATACCGAAACCATAGCCAGGGATATAGTTATTTGTACCCTTAACTACACGAGTGTTGTACATAACGTACGAACCATTTTCGTAAAGCGGAAGTCCTGTAAGATTGTTCTTATAGGCATATTCTTCCAAGTTCGCCAAAATGTCGGTCTTTTCATCGTAATCAGAATCGACATAAGAATAAGCGCCCGTAGGGCTTCCGTCAATGGTTTGTTCAACTCCAGAAGTGGTTTCGCCAGTTGATTCTTCTTCAGAGGTGATCTCTACACTAGTATCACCACTTGTAATAGAAGAATCATCTTCGCCACACGAAGCTAAACCAATCGCCGTACTAGCGCCTAAAACGGCAACTAACCCGGCTTTTAATAAAAAAGCTTTGTTTTTCATAATAAATTTCTCCTTGTAAATTGTATGTTTTAATTCTACACATATATAAATCAAAGTCAACTATTTTTTGATGAAAGTGGTAAGAAAGCCCTTACACCGTCTCAAACTCCAACTTTTCCTATTATTTTGATTGTTTTTATAACTTAAAAATATGAAATTCTTTCATAAAAAGCATTTTTTCTCGCTTTCATCAATTTTCATTAGTTATTGATATATAAATTTTTTCAAGTCTAAACATTCTTATATATAAAGAGCAAAACCAATGAGATTGCTAAAAAACAAGCGCCAACAACAAAGTAGGGAAGCAAGGTGGAAAACCCGCCTTTATAGATTCTCTCTTGTTGTTTTCTCTCTTTGTATTCTGCAAGATCCTTATCGCGAAGTGGTTCCTTATATTTAAATGCTCTGTGATAAATAGATATAAAACCATATGAAAATATGTCAAATTGTCCAGTTTGAGCAATCCAGCCCAACACTCCTAGACAAATCAAAATGCCGCCAGGAACAAAAAACGCATCTAAATAACCATATAGATTGTAGTTTCCTTTGGAGAACAGCATCACGCAAAAGAATGCGACCCCAACTATAAAGACTGAAATCCATCGTATAAGTGTATCTTTATTCATAATTTTTCTCCCGTTTAATAAAAAGCAAATGCTCTTTTCGAGCATTTACTTTATATAAGTTTATATAAGACTTTACTTTAATAAGTCCTCTAATTGCAAGACTAATTCTTTCAACCGGTTCGAAACAGCTTCAAATGTTTCTCGTTTTGTAAAGTCAACACCCGCTTCTTTTGCCTGGTCAACGGGGTATTTCGATCCCCCAGACTTAAGTAAGCCAATATATCTTTCGAAGGCATTAGGTACACCATTTTTTACATCCTGATATATTTTCATCGATGCAGAGAAACTGGTGGCATATTGGTAAACATACATAGGCGAATAGAATAAGTGAGGAATATAAGCCCAAACTAATGGTTTATATACTTCTTCTCTTATGTCAATTCCATAGTACTTTTGATACAAATCCACCATGACCTGATTGCAAACCTGATAATTGATTGGCTCTTGCTTTTCAGCTTTTCGAGACATGATCAATTCATATTCTCCGAAAAGCGTTTGACGGTAGAAAGTCGCCATGATGCTGTCAATTGCCTTTTGAAGGAGCAATATTTTTTCATTTTTTTCCAATTTTCCAGAGTTCATCAAGTAATCTAGCAAATTGTGCTCATTAAATGTCGAAGCAATTTCTGCCACAAATATTGTATATCCTTGAAGTAAGGTCGGTTGATTTTCCATCGAATATAACGTGTGCATAGAATGACCCGATTCATGAGCCAAAGTAAAACAATCTTCGAGAGAATTGTCAAAATTAAACAAAATATAAGGATGAATCCCTTCGCCGCCATTAGAATAAGCGCCAGTTCTCTTTCCATCTTTAGGATATACATCGACATATCCTTCTTTCAAAACTTCTCTCGCTTTACTCTGAAAATCGCTCGGGAAGTTCTTCAAAGAATCAAAGAACATATTTTTCCCTTCGTCATAGGTATATTTCTTATCGGATTTAGCAAGTTTTACAAAGCGATCATACGAGCGTATTTTGTCTAATCCTAAATATTTTCTCTTAATTTCGTAATACTTTTTGACGTACTCCGTATTCGATCCAGCCACATCAACAAGCGTTTCATATACCGAGGTAGGAATGTTATTTCCAAATAAATGCATCTCAACAATCGAATTGTATTTTCTCGCCTTCATTTCGGCAATTTGCGATTGCAAAACTAGATTGTAAATCTCTCCGTAGGTGTTCTTATGCTTGTCATAGTACTTATAAAGCGTTTGGAATATTCTCTTTCTGTCTTCGGCGCTTTTAGCATCAGCAATTAAATTTGTCCAATTCGACTGCGTGACTTTCACTTTTGTTCCATCAGTTAATTCAACTTCTCCCGGAACCAAATCTGCTACTGTTAAAGTTGAATAAAGTGATGATCCTTCATTCGTTACAGGTGCAAAGTTAGAAATCAGTCTCTCTTGGTCGCCGCTGAGAATGTGCTCGGCTGATCGGAAAAGCTTTTCGTATCCAAATTTAAATTGAGCATACTTTGGATTCTTTGCCAAAAACTTATCAAAGTAATCCTTTCCGAGCGAAAGACTCTCTGGATTTTCAAATGAAGTCGCAGCGATGACATTTTGATAAGCATTCATGACCTTAGCAAGAGCGGCAGAATTTTTAACATCTTTCTTGTTCAAATCTGAGCGCATCGAACTGAACATGTACAGCGATGTAATTAGATCATTCATTTCCAAGCTCAAATCCAAATACTCTTTCAACTTGTCTTCTTTTCCTAGTTTAGATTTGTATCCGGCCATCTTAGCCGTTATATCCTTTAATCTAACCAGCTTGTTTTCAAAGTCTTTTTCATCTTTGATTATTCTACTTAAATCCCATTCATTCATATTTATAATCTCCTTATCCTATTTTATGTTTTTCAATCTTAAGTCTATTGTAGTATCAGCTTCTTTTTTATCAACGACAAACAGTTCTATTTCTTCAAACCCAAAAGTCTTGGCTACACTTCGGTTTATCGGCTTTGAACGCATTCTTAAATACTTTCTCACATTGTGATTATATAGCGGAATAGAAAAACTTGAAAGTCTCATGGATTCATCGATAAATTCTAGAACTTCGTTATCGCCATTCTCTTCTTTTAACTTTTCAAAGCACGAAGTTAACAATGCATATAGTTTGGAAACACGACCTGGCGAGGCACTAGTCAAGTCAAGCAATTTATATTCCTTATATATAGAGGCGAGTTGTTCGCGCATTTCCTTGTTCATATTGACAGATTTCACTACGGCTGGAATATAATTGAATTCTTTTCTCAATACCTTTGTTAATTCTCTCCATGAATTCAGCGCAAATCTCCTGCGCTTTACCAAAGTGTTGTAAATGTATCCGAAAATATAGACGCCAAATATAATCAATATTACAACAAGTAAAGGGATAGTTATAGCTAGTATCAACTGCTGATTAGTCATATTGTCATCTCCACTTCTCTTTATTTCCTTAGATACATTATAGTCTTGTTTTTAAAACAATGTCATCTGATCCGTTTCTGGCAAATTATCTAAGGCGTCTAACTTGCGCAAATCTTCAACTCTCTGATGAGATAGTTGCGTTCTATTTATCAGGTCTTCAATCGAATGATAAGGTCCGCTTTTTCTTCCATCTTCAATAGATTGAGCAACTGATTCCCCAATCCCCGGAACGGTTGAAAAAGGAGGAATAATTGCATTGTTTTCACGATCAATCAAGAATTTAGTTCCCAGTGACTCATTGACATTCAACTTTCCAATCTTATAGCCTCTCTCGTACATTTCAAGAGTTATCATCAAGACCAATTTCAAATCATTTTCAGCTGGTTTGAGCGGTCTAGTTTTACCCGCTTCATTTATTTCGTCAATCTTTCTCAAAATCGCATTGATGCCTGCACACATAGTTTGTAAATCAAACTGCTTTCCACGGCAGGTAAAATAGCCGGCATAGTAACTTAGAGGATCGTGAATCTTAAACCAACCAACACGAACTCCCATCATACAATAAGCAACAGCGTGGCCTTTTGGAAAGAGATACTTGATGCGGCAACAGGAATCAATATAATATTCCGGAACGTTGTGTTCCCTCATTTCCTTTATGTATTTTTCCATCTTTCCCTTAGACTTTGCGGCGTTAAATTTTCCGTGTCTAACTAGTTCCATAATGTCAAAAGTGTGCTCTAGCGGAAGTCCATACTTTTCGTGCAAACCTATCATGATGTCGTCTCGACAGCCGATAACACTCTGCAAATCAGCAATATTATCATTGATAAGATTCTTTTGATTTCCCGCGTATACATCCGTTCCATGGGAAAGTCCTGAAACTATTAACAGATCCGCAAAAGTTTTTGGGTGCGTCTCTTCAAGCATCGACATTACAAAGCGAGTCCCAAACTCAGGCAACCCTAAGGTTCCAACTTTAAAGTTAAGTGGATTTTCTTTCATATGTAAAGCATCAGGTGAAGAGAATAGCGACATAACTTCAGGATCGTTAAAAGGAATTTCATATATATTTTTGTTAGAATACTGTGCCATTATTCTAATCGACATCGGATCAACATGGCCAAGCAAATCCAATTTAAGAATGGTATCGTGCATCGAGTTGAAATCAAAGTGACTTGTTTCCCAGTTAGCATCCATCTTGTCGGCGGGATATTGAATAGGAGTAAAATCCTCCGCTTCCATTCCGCGAGGAATAACGATAATTCCACCAGGATGTTGACCGGTTGTTCGCTTTACACCCGTGCACCCTTGAGCAATTCTCAACAGTTCAGCTTGGGAAATTTCATCAGCTTTAACATTGCTCTCGGGATGCATTTCTAGGGATTCGAAGTACCCTTTGACATATCCGATTGCGTTCTTGTCCTGAACCGATTCAATGGTTCCGGCCTTATAAACGTGGTTTCCTGATTCTTCAGTTAGAAGAGTCTTAGTCATCTCGTGAGCCCGAGCTTGATAATCGGGCGGAAAGTTAAGATCGATATCTGGCGTTTTCTCCGCATTAAATCCAATGAATGTGGCAAAGGGGATATTTTGGCCGTCATGAACCATGGGAGCTCCACAAATCGGGCACTTCTTCTCTGGTAAATCAAACCCAGAACGATACTTAGGGTCGACATTAAAATCAGAATACTTGCATTCTGGACAGCGATAGTGAGGCGGAAGAGGATTAACTTCAGTAATATCAGCCATAGTCGCAACAAGGGAGGAACCAACTGATCCTCGAGAACCAACTATATACCCATCCCTGACAGCTCTCGTAACAATTTTAGACGCTATCCAGTAAATGACTTCATAGTGGTTTTCCGATATTCCCTTCATTTCTGCATTCAGGCGATCTTCAATTATCTTTGGAAGTTTTTCCCCGTAATACTTGTGAGCGTTCGAGTACACCTTATCTCTTAAAAGAATATCGCAGTCGTCGATGGTTGGAGCGGAAAGTCCATCGTGAATAGGTTTGATATTATCATCAAGCATGTCGGCAATTTTATGCGTGTTGGAGATAACGATCTCTTTGACGTATTCTGGATCGTGCAAAAAATCAAACTCCTTGATCATCTCGTCAGTTGTTCTCAAATGCTGATCTGGATTTTCAAATAATTTCATCTTAGCTCTGTGATATGGATTCATCGGATGTCTTGCCCCTTTTAAACCCTTGGCTGAAACAAATACATCGCGATAAATTTTATCCTCGGGTTCTACATAATGGCAATCTGATGTTGCTACAACCATCTTTCCGATATCTCGAGCAGCGGAAATCATATCCTTGAGAATCTTTATGACTAATTCCTGCGATGATATTTGTCCGTCGTTTACTAAGAATGTATAATTTGCTGGCGGTTGAACCTCTATATAGTCATAAAAAGCCATCGTTTCTTTAGCAACTTCTTCCGACTTTGTCATGCACGCTTGAAAAACTTCACCGTTATAACAAGCCGACCCAATTAGTAGATCTTCCCTGTGCGCTTGAATTTCTTCCTTTGGAATACGCGGAATATTATTAAAATACTTAATATTCGATTTCGAAATTAGTTTAAACAAGTCCTTCAAACCTTTTTTGTTTTTTGCATATGCGATAACGTGATATGGATGAGGGGCATTCAAAACGACATCTTCGCTAGTAAGGTCATTCAATTGCTTGTGTGTGAATTTAGGATTGGTAGAAAGCAATCTCGTGGACATAGCTTGCCAAACATTAGAAAGAACTTGGGCATCATATATAGCACGGTGTGCTTCATCCTCATCGTAATCAGCATTGACTTGACGTGCGACTGATCCAAGATTGTGGGACCTGGTTTTTGGGAACATATATCTAGACAGCGGAAGTGTATCAATAACGGGATTCTTCAACTTGGGCATATTATTGTTTTTTAACGCTTCGTTCAAGAACCCAAAGTCAAATGTTGCGTTGTGAGCAACCAAAGTAGAATCACCAATAAATTCTAAAATGTCGTTCAAGGCTTGCTTGATGCCTTTTCCTCCGCGAACCATTTCTTCCGTTATTCCGGTAAGTTTTGTCGTAACACTGGACAAAGGTCGGTTTGGATTGATAAAAAAATCAATCTCATCAATGATGTCACCTTTACAATACTTTGTAGCTCCAAATTCTATAATTCGATCGTAACGAGCGGAAAGCCCTGTGGTTTCCAAATCGAAGACGGTGTAAGTCATTTCGCTCAAAGGGGTATCGCATTCGTTAAACGCTATATTTAACTTAGAATCAACCATGTAAAGTTCTGATCCATAAAGAACTTTAATACCCATGGTTTTGCCAAGATCCTGCGCTTTTGGAAAGGCCTGGACTACTCCGTGATCAGTAATTCCAAAGGCTGTCATTCCGAATCGTTTGGCCGCTTTAAAATAATCGGAAACAGCGGCAACACCATCCATCGCAGACATCTTAGTATGAGCGTGCAGTTCGATTCTCTTTTCACCTTCATAAGTATCTTGGCGAAGCGGAAGGTCTTGCAAAAATTTTATGTCGCTTACTCTTATTGCCATTTGCCTAGCGTAAGAATCGTAAAGTACTTCTCCTTTGACCGCTATTCGCTTTCCAACTTTCAACTCAGATAAAAGTTCCTTATCAAATCTCTTACTTTCAAAAATATTTGATATGATCGAATAGGTGTTGTCGGAATAGTAAATGGTGACGAGCAACTTTCCGTTTTTTCTAATTTTACGTGAATCTGATTTAAAAATTTTTCCTTCGACCGAAACGCGTTTTAATGAACCTGTTGCAGCATCTTTAATGCTACAAGGTATATATATCTTGTCTCGCTTTGCCTTCTTTTCCCTCTCGGCTTTTTCAAGCTCAAATAATTTTAATTTTTTTTGCTTTTCCTGGGCGTAATCTTCCTCGAAAGAAGCGGATAAATCTTCCACATCAACATCTCCGACATATCCAAACATTATTTGATATTTACAGTTAGCAAAATTCATCAATTTGCTGAGTTTTTCTGTTTTCCTCTTCAAAGTTGATACTTCGATCATTGAGTTGTATTCGAAAGTTATTATTTTTTCTGCAACACTAATTCGGTAATTGTCGAGTTCGTAGTAATTATTTTCCTCGACAAAAGAATCGATAAGCTCTTTTATATCTTCAAGTTTTGGTTCATCTTTGTATACAAAATTCAATTTAGAAGCAAATCCCTTAGGAGTTTTTTCATATGCTTCCACGCAAGATTTGAATTCCTGGAGAGGAAAATAAGGTATAAATTTATCCACCAATAAATCAGCTTTAAAAATCAATCCCGCATTGACTGTGGTGTAACTCTTAAAGCAGACTCTATCGAAATATTGGTAATATTCCTTTTTATATCCTATAGCATCTAAGTATCGTGT
>Ga0172378_10002395_pt1 | contig 17567 bp, 13 predicted proteins | sample GrowelOW332metaG_FD_119755 | JGI IMG/M metagenome (GOLD analysis project Ga0172378, IMG submission 119755) | Groundwater microbial communities from an aquifer near a municipal landfill in Southern Ontario, Canada - Pumphouse #3_1 metaG | ecosystem: Environmental > Aquatic > Deep subsurface >... | reverse complement strand
TCAAACGAAAATACGTATTTTTTATCCATAAATTCCTCCATAAAAATTTTCAGCGAATTGTATTTCTCCGCTTGAATAATTATAACACATTAAAATAGTATTAAAAGAAAAAATACTCAGCGAGGAATTCTTTATTTATCGCGGAATATGCTAATAATAAATGAAAGTTAATTTTTTATAATGAAATATTTAAAAACCTTCATTGCGGATTTATAAAAACCCTATATTCAACAAGTTATTCAGTATATTAACTAAAATTACTTTGCCAAATAACGAGCTGCGTAGTCGTAGTTGTCCTTATCAGTCAAATTATCTAATATCTCTTGGGCATCTTCTTTAGCACACTTAAATATATTCACATCTTTAACAAAATTCGCAACTTGAAGTCTTGAATCTCCCGATTGATTTTCTTTCCCTAAAGACCCAGCGCCACGCTGTTCTAAGTCGTATCTAGCTACATCAGTTCCGTTTGGATGCCCTGTTAAGAATGATAGTTTGTCTTTAGCATCTTCATCGTCTCCGTCGTAAACCAAAAGTGCTAGCGCTTCGTTTCCGTTGCGTCCTATGCGCCCTCTAAGTTGATGCAAACTAGCCAATCCGAAGTAATTCGCTGCGTAAATTATCATCAGTCCCGCATTTTGAACGTCCACCCCAACTTCAATAAGGCTTGTGGATACTAAGATTAGTTTCTTTCCGCTGGCAAATTCATCGTAGATTTTATCCTGGTCGACTTTCTTGGTTTTACCCGTTAGTAGACCAACGTTTTCTTCTTTGTACTTTTTAGACATTTCCTCAAATACTACTTGGGAAGATATACGTGAAGACTCATCCCCTTTTTCTATCTTTGGAGCAACTATAAACACCTGCTTTTTAAGTTTCAAACACTTGGCAATTGCTTTGTGTATTATTTCATCGTTAGATTGAGTAAGTCTAGTTTCCACTTTTCTAACTTGAGTTGGAAATTGATTCAGGAATGAAACATCTAAATCAGAGTTAATTATTCTCGATAGAGTTTGAGGAATGGGAGTTGCCGACATCATCAACTTATCTACGCCCTTTCCTTTAGCTACAAGTTTTTCCCTTTGCTTAACTCCAAACTTGTGTTGTTCATCAATTATGCACAGGGTTAAATTGTCATATATTACATCTTTTGAAAATACATTGTGAGTTCCAACAACAAAATTCACTGCACCGCTTTTTATTCCAACCTTAATCTCTTTTTTTTGTTTGGCGGTTAGATTATTATCTAAAAATTTAATATTTATATCCGAGTTTTGAAATATCTCTAGAGCATTTTTATAGTGCTGTCTTGCCAGTGCACCAGTCGGCGCTAAAAGTACCGATTGTCCACCTCTAAGAAAATTACCATACGCGCATATAAAAGCAACGATAGTCTTACCTGTACCAACGTCACCTTGGAGAAGCCTATTCATAATAACAGGCGAATCCATGTCAGTAATAATCTCTACCACTGACTTAGTTTGATCTTTTGTAAGATTAAAGTTCAATTTTTTTATAAAATCATTTATTTTCATCTTATCAATCGTTTTAGAAACGTTCTTTTTAACTACGGAAGCTTTCTTTTTAGCGTATATAGATTTGATACAATATTTGAGAGCCTCTTCATACTTAAACAATCTGAGTCCTCTGTTTATGGTTTTCATATCCAACGGGATGTGAACATCTTTGTATGCCTGTACTCTATCTTCCAGTTTATACTTCTCTCTGTATTTTTTAGGTATCACAGGGAGTATATAATCCGTATTACAAGAAAGTATTTTTCTAACTAAGGTATAAAAGTCATTTTGAGATATATTGTGACCTGGCGTGTAATAAGGTTTATATCTATTTTGAACAAGCAAAGAATTCTCAGATATAACTTGAGTAATCATAACTGCTTTAGATTTGGTTTTGTAAAGACCAATAAAATAATATTTTCTATTTTTTCTTAAAGCACGAGCGTAAAAAGGCTGACCGTAAATAACGCAAGGTGTTTCAATTTTTGAATAGTCAGTTTGAACATTCACACGAATGATATTCCCACCTTGAATGGAGATCATCTTTTGGTAGTAGCCAAGAATGACCACTCTTTTGTCAGGAACAAATCCGCTTGAAAGATCAGTTAAGGATAAATCTTCGTAACGCTTTGGAAAATGCGAAAGAATATCCTCATCAGTATTCGCTTCTAACTTCGTGTAAATTTCAGATGTTTTCATAGATATATTATACTATATTTTCTAATATCATAATAAAATTCAAAAAGTTATTCCTGAAACAAATAGCATAGGTTTCTTTCGCGTGAATACTCGCACTCGCTATATTTTGATCAATCCAACAAAAAACCCGCAAATCTGCGGGTTGTCTAAATTCACTATTCACTTCTATTCAACACCAATAATGAATGAATAAACTGGCTGATTGCCATTTTTATAATCTATATCAATATCATCGCCGTATTTTGCGTCGATGTATTCTTTGAATTTCTCTTCTTCTTTTTTAGTGATATCTTCACCAAAGATAATTGTAATTATGGATGTCATGTCATCGGTCATAATATCAATGACTCTTCGGGCGGCTTCAAATTTATCGGGTACAGAGAATTTGATTTTCTTGTCGATGATACCCATATATTCATCTTTTTTAACTTCAACGCCATCTACAGACGTATCTCTAATAGAAAATGTGATTTGGCCCGTAGATACATTTCCTAGAGCTTCCTTCATATCTTCTTCATTTTGTTTGACATCTACCTCAGGATTGAACATCATAGATGAAACAATACCTTGCGGTATGGTTTTTGAAGGAATAACAACTATGTTCTTATCCTTAACTACTTGACTCGCTTGATTTGCGGCCATAATAATATTTGAATTATTTGGAAAAATAAATATGTTCTTAGCATTTATTTTTTTGATTGCATTAACAAAGTCTTTAGTGGAAGGATTCATAGTTTGCCCCCCAGATACAATGTAGTCTACCCTTTGAGCTCTAAAGATATCAGCGATACCTTTTCCTGAACTACAAGCGATCATTGCATATTCTTTTTGTTCTTCGGATTCAGCTTTTTCTTCAGCCATTTCAGCTTTAGTTTCTTCTAATAGTTCAGAGTGTTCTTCCGTCATGTTCTCAATCTTAATTTTCATAAACTCACCATACTGCTGAGCGAACGATAAAATATTTCCGGGATGCTTAGTGTGAATGTGAACTTTTAATAAGTCATCATCTCTCACTTCAACAATGGAATCACCATGTGAATTCAAAACAGTCTTGAATCTAGGTTCGTTGAATTCCCTTTTTCCTACTATTTCAGCTTTGCCTTCATTTGGAAGTCTTAAAATAAATTCTGTGCAATAGCCGAATTCTTCGTGCTTTAAAGCTGCTTGAGCATTGTAATCCGTACCAGGAGCCGCAGCAGTCTCGCGAGCTGTAAACGCAATGCGTTCATTATTAACATCCGTTACTTCAGGCATATTCTTTTCAACAACGTCATTATTTAATGCTCTGAGAAATCCTTCGAATATATAACATAAACCAGCACCGCCAGAATCGACAACGCCAACTTCTTTTAATACAGGAAGAAGGTCAGGAGTTCTCTCTAGCGAAGCGCAAGCTTCCTTGTAAATGAATTCCATCGCAACATTCATTTTCATACCAGCTTCAGCGTAATTGCTAAAAGCATCGGATGATTCTCTCATAACAGTTAATATCGTTCCTTCTACAGGACGCATAACTGCTTTGTATGCGACATTCTTTCCCAAATCAAATGCATCGGCTAGTTCGACAGCGTCAATTTCCGTCTTACCCTTTAGTCCTTCAGCGAATCCTCTAAAGATTTGCGAAAGAATAACACCAGAGTTACCTCTAGCGCCCATAAGTAAACCACGAGCAAATGCACGAGCAATTTCGTAGATATCCTTATCGTATTTATTTGAGATTTCCTTAACGCCTGATGAGGCAGTTAAGTTCATATTAGTACCAGTATCACCGTCGGGGACAGGAAATACATTCAACGAGTCAACTTCAGGATAATGATTAAAAAGATTATTGGATCCTGAGATGATCATTTGTTTGAGTAATACACCATCAATTTTATTCATAATTTTACCTCGGTTACATTTTCTTTACGCCTTGAACAAAGACGTTTACTTGATCAAATTTAATATCGAAAGTTTTGGATAAATAATATCCAACTTGAGTTTGTACTTCTGAAATTACTTCGCTTACTTTCACACCATAAGAGACAATAATATAAAGATTTATAATATAGGAACCCTTTTCTTTTTTAGCAGTAACTCCATCGCGGAAACTTTCTTTGTTTAACATAACGTTAATACTGTCCGCTACTGAACTTGAAGAACCTAACCCTACCACGCCAAAAACGTTCATTAAAGCATCGCCAGCTACTTGAGCTATAGCATCGAGGCTTATGTCGATTTTACCATATGCGGTTTTCTTGTCCACTTTCATGTTCCGTACTCCTAAAAAATCAAATTATCAAACTATACAAAATAGTCCGATTTCATAGTAGATTATAAACTTTATGCTAATTCTTTGCAAGAAATCAATGCAATTAGATAACGACCAAAACTTACCCTTTTGACTTTTTATAATACCCATAAATTTATTTAAATAATCAAATCAATTCATTCGTTAAAAATAAATTAAAAAATATTGGAATTTTTATATATCACAAATCATTAAAAAACATTAAAAAAAGATAGTAATCACCTATCTTTTATTGGTAGAACCAAATCCGCCTTTTCGGTCGGTGGACGAGGTGTCATCATCCGTGACTAAGTACTTGCTAAAGATACCTTGAGCAATTCTTTCTCCAGCGTCTATATGAGCAATATTTTTCGAAAAATTATACAAGAGAAGCATGATGTGCCCGTCATTGTCTAAATTTGAGTAATAATCCGCATCTATGACACCTACTGAGTTAGTTAATGTAAGTCCTTTTTTAAGCCCTAAAGACGAGCGGGGATAAACATTTAGCACTTCGTCAGACTCCATACAGGCTTTAACACCAGTCTTAACTATTATAATTTCGCCAGGGTTAACATCGCATTCATATAAACTTCTTATATCGTATCCCGCGGAATTTTTAGTCTTGCGCACAGGAAGTTTTACACCTTTATTTTCATATCCTTTACACACTTCAAATTTTCTCATAACCATACCTCAATCTTAATTATTATATCAACAATCACTAAAAGAAGTCAGCCGAACTAATTATTTCGTTAATTTTAGCATCATCATTAACATCTTTTTCATTCTTAAATTTTTCCATAAAATTATTCAAATTGATTAAGAATTGATCATAATAAATACTATTACTATTAAAAAAATTATTGTATATAATCTCCAGCCCTCCAAGCATGTAAAGTTCGAATAAATCGTAATTTTCTTTTTCATCTTTATGCCGAAAAGCTCTATTTAATCTATCAGATTTTTCCAGTTTATCTTTATCGCCAGTTATTAATACAAGGCGTAAAATGAAATCTAATTCATCGCTATGATTTGTAAACTGACCACTTAATATTTTCGTCCCTTTCCCACCTTTACATGGTTTTGCTTTCTTGTTATAAAAACACCCAACTATAGCGGAACACATGAATAAGTCTATGTTGATTTTGAATATTTTAGATTGACTATCTTTGTCGATTACAGAAGTTAAAGCCACAACCATATCTTTCTGATTACCATAAAAAGTATAATCATCTAAGAATATATTTTTTTCTTGTTTACTAATCATAATTAATTCCCCTCCTCGATTTTAGCATGATAAGAATCCAATTTTTTTATAGTCCATTTTTTTCCTATAATACCCATCATATTATCTTCTAAAACAGGCCCATCTTTGTCATTGATAAACACTATGATTTGATTAGTAACTTCTGGCATAACCTGACAAAAACTTTTCATTTGACGCATTCCAAAATTTGAAGTAGGCGCATCCATTATTAATGGATATATTTCATTAATAAATTCAGCTTCAATAATTTCATTTTTTGTATCTTTAGAAGATTTTATCTTTCCATTTAATTTTATAATAGCTCCGATAAACGCTAAAGCAATTACGACTTCTTGCCCACCAGATGAAAAATCTTCTGAACATTCATTATCATTAGTTATTATTTGAATATTGTAATCCTCATCTAAATCGATTGAAATTTTCTCATTATAAAACTTATCAAATATAATATTTATTTCATTTTTTAATTCTTTTTTCTTTAAATTCTCTTCATTATCACAATATGAAACAAGACCACCATAAATATGATCACAATATAATTTGAATTTAGTTAATTTTGCTACCTTCACATTACTAATAGAGTACTTATCTAATTCTTTGTTACTTGCTTCTATCAAATTTTCAGCCATTGCAATTCTCTCTTTTATCGTTCCTGACTCATTTAATAAATCAGCATATTTTTTCTTATATAATAAAGCCAGTTTTTTATATTCTGAAACTTCATCTAATCCAGTTATTGCTTCATTAATTATATCTAATTCATTTTTTTTATTCTTGTAATCATTTTTTAATTGTCCAAGCCGTTTTCGGGATTTCTTATAATTTTCATAGTATTTTTCACCATTGTCTTTCATAGAAAAAGATAATCCTTTAAATGCTTTTATATCATAACCAATACTTTTTGGAGGTAGAATTTCTATTAATTTTTCTAATTTTCCCCATTCAGGACAATCTTTAGTTAGTTTTTTCCCGCATAAACATTCCCCATTAGCTAATAAAAATTTTATGGCTTTAGCATTAATTCCGGGAATTCCTTTATCAATCTCTTTTTCATCCGAAAAAGCGTCATCAGCATCATTTAATAAACTGTTCATTAAATACATATATCCTTTTGTGCTAAAATCGCTAAATAATGTCTTTCTTTCTTCCATTAAATCACTAGTTATTCTATTTAATTCATTGGCAAGCGCACGTGATTTTAATTCTTTTTCCTCTGCATCAGCGAATTTGACTATCTTTTCAGACATTTCTTGACTTTTTTCAAAATTATATTCGCTTTCTTTTTTTATAGTTTTTAGTCGTTCTTCATATTTTTCAATACTTTCTTTCTCTTCTATTACCTTAGTCATTAGCTGCTGTTGCTGGGTATTAGTTGTGTTTTTTTCTATTTCACGCTCATATTCTTTCGATATAGTCTTTAAGTCTTTCGTTGTATTAGATAAATAATTAAAACCCAACAAACCCTTTACAGCTTGAGCGAACTGACTATTATTCCCTGACTTGCCGCTCGCCATTTCTTTACCAACTTTATTCAAACTTTCGCCTTCCAAGAAAAAATATGGAAACAAATCTTCATGTATTATTTCCCTGACACGATTCATAGCTTCTCTACCAGTCAATTGTTTTGAAATACCATCTACAATAACGTCCACAACTAAAACTGAATCAGCAGCATTTATTTTTGTACTAAATTTATTGAAAACTTGTGATCTTTTGATATTATATTCAATTTTATTAAATATAAAATTAACTTTACATTCTACTCGTGCTGTATCCCCTGATTCCATTTCGCTTTTTTGAGTTTCATTCATAATGATCTTGTAATTGCATTTTCCATAAAAAATCCATTTAAATATTTGAATTATAGTGGTTTTTCCGGCACTACTTTCTCCAATAACTATTGTCACTTTTTTTTCAGGATCATTCGAAAATTCTATTCGTTGAGTCCCTAAAAATTGCCTAAAATTATAAATCTCAAGATAATTTAAATTCATTTTACTTGCTCCTCAATTATTATTCTTACACGACTCGCCATTTCTCGAGTTGGAATTTCTTTTGAATTATAATTTCTTTTTTCTTCTCTTAATACTTTCCTAACAATTTCCTTTACTACATCATCTAGAACCTCATTTACTTCGCTTTTTTCATCATTAATCATTTTCATTGTCACTCCATTCTATATTTTCAACTTTTATAGTTTCTAATTCATTTAATTTGAAAGCATTAGTAATTTTATTAATCAAAATATCGGATTCATGTTCATTTTCGGCTAAACTAGAAAACTCTTTTATTCTAGTGATTTCATTTATAGCTAATCCCTTAAATTTTTTGATATATCCCTCCTCATATTCAATTGCATTATCAGGTAAAAATGGTAAAGTGACAAAATCATAAATATAGGAATATCTTTTGCCAAAATTTTTTCTTAACACACGCCCCCTTCTTTGTACATATTCCCTGGGATTAGTACTGCTAGCCAAAATAAAAGCTCTTTCTATACAGGGAATGTTAACACCTTCATCTAAACATTTAATTGCAACTAAAGCTTGTAAATCATCTCCGTTTTTAAACCTTTCCGTGATTATATGTCTTTCCTCTGGATTTTCTCTAGATGTATATCGAGCAACGCGCATTTTTAAATCGTTTCCTAACATTTTGCAAACAATATCAATTTGTCTTTCCTCTTCCTTATTGTCTTTACTGCCAATTTTACCTGTACCACAATATACTAAATTGTTTTTAGTAGTCTTGAATTTACTAATTACATTTTTTAATGTCGGAATTTTATTATCAGCTCCCGCAATAATACGAGCCCGTTGTAAAGCATACATTTCACCGCTTTTCGATAATTTCATCTTCCCTTTAGAACTAAAATAACTTTTAGCGATCTTTCCGGATAATTCTAAATATTTTTCTTTTTCATCTTCAGTCATACAAATTGGTACAATATAATAATAATATCTTGTTAAAAATTCATTTGTTATAGCTTCTTTTAATCCATAATGAAATACTGATTTACCAAAATAATCATAAATATCTTTAGTTCCTTCTTCGTCACGATGTCTATCGACAGTTGCGGATAATCCTAATCTAAATTGAAATTTAGGATTTAACAATCTCGCTAATCCATAGGCGCCCAAATTATGTACTTCATCGCCTACAAATAAAACAGGACCATCTATCTTTGATAATACCATCTGAACTCTATTAGTTCGATAAGATGCATTAGTAGTAATAAAATAAAAATATGTATTAATACCATCATTAAAATCTTGAACAGCTTGCATAAGTTCTAAAATATAATTATTATATTTTTTATTTGAATATCCAACTATGAAATTTATATTAAAAAAATGTTGATCTTCAACCCACTGATCAACTAAATGGGTGTGGGGACAAACAACTATTACAGCCAAATGATATTCCATTCGTTGTAATAACTTAACACTTGCTGTATAAGCGGTTACAGTTTTTCCTGTTCCTGTAGCCATATCAAATATTCCCCGATATTTATTATTGGCCCATGCGTTGATAGCATCCCTTTGATACTGATGCAATGGATAAGGGAAATTGTATTCCGGCCTTTTGGGTATAATCAAACTAAGAATCCGTTGTGATTTTTCATATTCATCTATATTTTCATGAAAAGAAGGTTTTTTATATTCGAAAAGAGCATCTTTAACCACTTTAGGAAAATCGCAAACACGCAAAGTGCTTGTTTGATCATTCCAAAGTCGATCAAAATCATCATCTATTGATAATGTATCTTCATTATCCACCCAACTTTTAAACACATAAATCGATTCAAAATTATTATTAAAAGCATTCTCAGATTCATTCAAAGAACCTGTAAAAGCGACTTTATTTCTATCCTCATCAACAAAAACCCCTATTTTTTCATGGAACATTCCCATACTATTTCCGCACATTTTATATGCTATTTTAATATCTAATTTATTATTTTCTATTAAATGGCACAAAAAATTTAACCGTTCTTTTCCAAATTCTTCAGTAGGATTTGTCAGTCCACGCAGCATAGCATTTGCTATTATCATCTCTCTTTTGTCATAACCTTTTATAATAGCCTCTATATCTTCTTTTGACAAATACGGAGATACAACTAAATATATATGACTATTGGGTTTATTTATAAGATATGAAATTCCATAAGATGCATTAATTAGTGCAGAAGATGAAAAAAAACCAACCGCTCTTTTATAAATCACGCTACCTACTAATACATTGGAAATAAAAGATTTTCCAATATCTGGACATGTATCCGAACGATATTTTCTTTTAATATCAAGGTCTTTTAAATTCATTATTTTCCCTCTAAAATGTATTTAACGCTTCAATTAATTTATCTATATCTTCTTTAGTGGTAAAAGCTCCCATACTTATGCGAACTGTGCCGCTAAATTTTAAACTATCCAAAAATTTATGAATAAATGGACTACAGTGATATCCTGTTCTAACACATATATCATATTCCTCAGCTAGAATAGATCCAACATCATTCGCAGGATACCCTTTAATATTAAATGAGACTATACCCATTATATTATCACAATTCGCCGGTAAATATAATTGAAGTTTAACATTTTTATTCATTTCTTTTATTAAATATTTTGTCAAATTTCTTTCATGTTTCATAATATCGTTGTTTTTAAGCCATTTTATGCTCGAATTTAAGCCAATAATCGCCACACTATTTTCACTTCCGGATTCATAACGCCCATGGCCGAATTCAGGCATATCGTGATTTAGTGAATCGGAGCCATTTCCACCTGTTTTTGTTATATTCAAATGAAAGTCATTAATATCAATAAATCCAGCAATACCAAAAGAAGCATACAAAGATTTATGACCCGCAAAAACAATAAAATCACAATCTTTTATAACGGGTTTAATTATTCCAAAGCTTTGAGCACAATCCAATACATTAATAGCGCCAAAATTTCTGGATAGTTTAAATATTTTTTCATATGGCAAAATATATCCTGTAACATTGCTTACATGAGAAATGAGAACCGCTTTTGGTCTACTAAGAGTAAATAGATCATTAAGTTCGCCTTCCTTTAATTCCCACGTATTCTTATCAAACGGGATAAAAATAATATTGAAATCAATTGTTTTTTTTAAATTATACAAAGGCCTAACAATTGCATTGTGTTCAAAGCAAGAAATAAAAATATTATCACCTTGTCCAATTCCGATTCCATTAATTATCAAATTCAATGCTTCTGTCGCCGAAGAAAAAAAGGCAACATTATCGGCGGATGCATCCGCTAATTCTGCTACGCCTTTTCGGGTATCTTCTATTATATTATATGTTTCCTTAGCGTATTTATACATTCCTCTTCCAGCATTAAAGGCAAATTCACGATTAGCTTTATCTAGAGCCTTATAAACACTCTCTGGTTTTGGATAAGTAGTAGCACTGTTATCTAAATAAATCATATTTTTACCTCTATAGTATTTTTTTCAAAATCTCAGTAAGAACACTCACTTTTTCTTCGTTAGATACACTTCCTGAAAATTCTTCAAATACTCCTTCTATAGCATTTTCCATAAGTTTACCCATAGAAGTGCTTTTCGTATTGCCAACTTGAGCAATCAAATTGTCTATTCCATTATCGCCCTTTTTAATCTTTTTGGCATCTAATATATCCTCTTTAAATTTTTCCATTTTCTCAATAAGGCTATTCGTTTCATCCATTTTCCAGTCTTCAACATTTATTTTCAATAAAATTTTTGAAATTTGGCTTATCGCTTCTCCGTTATCATAAGACATATTGTGAGTAATCAGATTATAGAGATTCTTATCAATTTCACTTATTATAAGTAATATATTACCTCGAATATTTTCAGCCAACCAATTAGTTAGCCCCATTTTCAAACTAGATTTTTCCGGAATATCTAAAGCCATTTTTGTCTTATCAGCAGCATATTTTTTGAATTTTTCCAAAATAAAGTCGGAACTAATTTTGAATTCCAATATTTGATTATATATTAAATTATATTTATTAGTATTAAATATGTTTTGAGGCAAATCATACAATGTTTCATAAGGATTAATATTAAATCCTAAGAATGCTTCTTTATACATAACGACACTCTCCTTTAGACCTAAATAATTATTATCTAAAGTATTCATGCGAATAATTTGAGGCAATCCTATAAAATATTTTCTCATTGCATTGCATAAATTGATTGTATCATCGCGAAAACTATTAGTTGTTCCTATTGCAAATAAGTCTAACATATCATTTAAATATTCACTTTGTGCTTTGGATCCCCGAGAAAATGAAATAAAATATTTGTCATTATTTATAGATTTAACCAGGTTTTCTGCAATTAGTTTTACTTCTTTATCTTGATAGTATAGCAATACATTATTGGACAATTCGTATATAGCTTCGCCTAGCAATATAGGAAGAATACCTTTTCTTATTCCATAGGGGGGAAAAGAAAATTTATGGACAATATCGGTCACAAGAACTTTATGTCTTTCAGAATTACTTATTCTATTTTTCATTTCATTTAAAATATTGCGAATTACAACATTATTTTCATTAGAGATAATAACAGATTTATTTATAGTCATTTCAGGAGAGGTTGGAGAATAAGGAAAATCTTTTTTTCCATCTATTAGCCAATCAATAATATTATTTGATGATTTCTGATACTGGCTAGACACATTTCTTTTGTTAATCAATTCATTATTGAACACTGTTTTCTCGTTATAGATATAATTCATAACTTCCGATAATATTTTATTAAATGATTCTTGATTGCTTATTGAAGAGAAAAAGAGATTAGTATTAATATAATATCTGTCAACTAATATCTTGATGTCCGAAATAGTTTCTTCAATCAATAAATTTATCTCGTGAAAAATCAATTCATCGGGTGTGCTTTCTAATAAAAGTTCCTTTAATCCCGCATATTTATACAAATTCTTTTTAAAATAGACATCGATTTTCTGACTTGGATACTTAATAATCGCTCTCGGATCATTTATTTCGTTCATTTTTAATTTTATAGAACTAGTAGACATTTTCTCTTTTATCAAATAGAAAACAATACCATCACAAAAATATTGGTTAAAAAATAAATCAAATGAATTTAAATTATTTAGGCTATCTTCAGATAAAAATAAAACTTTATAAAATCTAGTAATTTTGTTTTCTGCATTATAAGAACGCGGCAATAAATACTTATCTTCTAATATTTCATCTGCGAGTTTTTCTAATGAAATATTTTGTAACTTAGTATTGTATAAAATATTAAGCTTATCATCAATTTCTTTGCTGTTCGAACTCGCAAAAGACAATTGATTCGTAATAGAATTTCTTCTAAGCAAATGTTTTTTTAATAAGCCATCAACACTATTTTTCACAATATTTAAATCCAGTTGTAAACAAATAGCAATCACTTTTTCAGAAGGAACTAATTTAGCATAATCATTAATCATTAAAATAACTGCTAACACTTTAACAATTCTTTTTTGATTATATTCTTCTATTTTTGATAATGTTGCTTCAGTTTGATACCAAACATCTCTAATAAAATTTGTTTCTTCAACTCTTAATAATGATGAAAAATAATCATAGATATTATCTACATTAAAAAGCCCCTCTCCAGTCTTATTAATGAATGAATTGAAAGAATTATCATCTGTGTCAGCTAAAAAAGTGAAAAGAGTTCTCTCATTTTGGGCAACTATTTCGGAAAGTTGCACTAAAGAAAAAGCAGTTAAAGGATTTAACGGAAAACATCCTTCTATAAGTACATTCAACATTTTTTTATCATTCAAAAATTCTAAATCATTTATTTCATTATAAAATTCGCTGTTTTCACTAATAAAGCTGTTAATGATTTTTTTTGAGTTATTTTTACTAATAGCAGCTGAAATGATTTGATAGTTTTCATCCAAACTTCGATTAAATTTAATTTCCTTGAATCTTCCTTCCACTGTTTTGAAAGCATCTTTCTTTTTGCCTAAATATAAATTCAAACTTTTATGAGTAATACAACACAAATTTATTTGCTCTCTTTTGTCGCTTCTATTTGCGATTTCCGCAAAATCTTGTATCAATTTTAGCTCCATAGTTAGATTATTTTTATCACTATCAAGAAATTTAGAAAACTCGTCAAACATAATAAACATCCCTGTATATCCATATTTGATTATTTGGTGATTTATATCTATATAAATGTTACAAACATCATCATTAACTAGAGGATTGAAATCTAATCCATTATTAATACAGTTATACAAATTTACAAATTGGTTATACGAATCGACGGAATAATTTTCAAGACCAATTGTTAGTTCTTGAAGATTAATATGATTTACTTTCAAACATTTTTCTGCTACTACTGTTCTCAGCTCTTTTTTTTGGTTCCATTTTTTTAATAAATTTAAACAAACAGTATATCCAGTTTTAGGAATCAAATTGTCTAATTGTTCTCTCTTCAAGGCGTCATTTAATCCTAGTCTAAATGATTGCGTAAGATTTTCATAATTCGAATTAATTATTATAGGAAGAAATTTGATGTTTTTTTCATTAATCTCACCTATTAATTTATATAAATCCGCATCAATCATTTTAATTTTAATCAATAAATCACTGTAAACTTTTGAGTTTCGTTTTCCGCCTAAAAGATATATTAAAACTAATAATAGAAAAGACTTTCCTTTGCCATAGGGCCCAACCAGAGTTGTGGAACGATTTTTAGAAAAACCAAGAACGTTATTAATATACTTCTTTAAAACATCACAAATATCAGTAGTAGGAATATATTCTGAGATTTTTTCTTCGTTATTAAAATCCAAACTAAGATTGATTGATGTTTGAAAATTTTTATTAACACTAAAATAATCGCTATACATTTGTTTCACCAAAATACTTCTCAAATAAACATTCGAGCGTAATATCTTTTTCAAAATAAACCATATTTAACCCCGCCGTTTTATTTATAGTAATCAAAGCATTGCGTTTCATTTCATCTAAATATTGTAAATAGATATTTTTATCTAAATTGAATAAATAACAAGGCCCTCCTTTTTCATACATTGAATCTTCTATATTAAAAGATTTTTTTTTAAAAAGACTTGTTAAAGAATAAAAAACTATTAAATAAGATAAATCTTTATAGCGTGGACTCGTTTTAGTGTAAATACCATTTCGTTTTTCTAATAATTTCAAAGATGAAAGTGGACAACGATAGTTGTCTTCAGGATTTCCATCATCTTTTTCATTTATGTAAGATTTCAAAAACATATTGAAGTCGTTTTCGATATATCTTTTCTTAATGGTTTCGTCTAAACTCCAATAATATTCAAGTAAATTTTGAACCATATTTTCTTTAGTAAAAGATTTAATCTTATTATTAAATATAAACCAAAATATTGCATTATCGCTTTCATTTTTAGCTAAAAAATAGTGAATTAAATACCAAGAGAATTTTTCATCTAAATATCTATCATATTTGTATAATAATTTTCCGAAATTTGTCAAAATATTTGAATTTACTTTTGTATCAATAATATTCGCTATTTGAAGCCAATACTTCAATCCTTTAACCATATTCGATCCAATACCTAATATCTCGATGCCATCATTTTTATAAAATATATTTTTTTCGTTTTCTCCAATTGCATTTATCGCTTTTTCAAACCACCCATTTCTAATATAAAATGTTTCATTTCTTCTAAAGCGATAATCATTTTTTTCCATATAATTATTCCCCTTTTTTTGTTCTAAGAACTTTTTTCATGTAACAGCCACCCTCAAAGTGTGTAACACATTCTAAACAACCCACACATTTATTAGCATCTATCTTATATGATATTGAATCATTACTTACATTGCCAGGTTTTAAATTCAAAACTTTTAAAGCGTTATATCTACAAACACTTTGACAATAACTACAGCCGATACAAGTTTGATATTTAGTAACTTGATTCTTAATTAATTTTTCCGCTGTTTTTTGAACTGAAAAAGCTTGTGTTTTTCTCAAAATAGTAATACGCAACTCTGTAGTTCCTATTCTTCCTGCCAATTTTAATATTGGTTCATTAGTAATCCGATCTAACACATAAACCTCATTGAGTCTCTTGTTGCCTATAGTCTCATTTATTATACCGAATGGTTTAAATAATTCATATAATTGATTAGAAATTGGTTTGGATAAATCAAAGTTTAAAGTGTTTTCCTCTAAAGCACATGGTTTAAAAGAAATGACAGCATTTTCACTGTATTTTAAGCCATTTCCGCCTTGTCTAGCTTTCCATTTGCCAGTATCAATATATTCTTTCCAATCTGGTTTACCAACTGCTTGAGCGAATTTATATAACGTATTATGAAATTTTTTGTATTCGCTATTCATATATATAGATGATAAAAATTCGGACCAATGACTATTATTAGGACAACACCAACAACCGACCCTTGAAAAGCCCTGCTTATATGCATTATTAAAAGGTAGTTTATTAGATAAAAGATAAAGCCATATATCAAAATCCATCCAATCAATAATAGGAGATGAAGTAATTTGTTTAACAATCTTCGAATTATTTGAATCTCTATCATATTTACTACGTGCTGATGACTCGGATCTTCTAATTCCTTGAAATGAAATCAATCTTTTTTCATCTTTAAATGTTTTCTCAATCTTTCTAGTTATTGCTCCGGTTTTAAATATAGTACAGCACCATCTCATAACACGACTAGGCGGGCCTACAATTTCACATAAATCATTGAAATTTTGATCTTTATTTTTAGCAACCAACATAGGTGTATTAGGAAACTTCTTTTTAAATACCTTAATATAATCTCCGGTAGCCGGATACTCTAACGTTGTATCTCCATAAATATGAACTACCTTTTCAGTTCCTAAAGCGCGTAAAACGAGACTACTTGTAACTGTCGAATCTTTTCCCCCACTAAAAGAAACAAACATAGAAGATCTATCAAACCCTTTTGATATACTTTCTATATAGTTTATAGATTCTTCAGTTACTTGATTTAATCTATATTTGTTTGATTCAACAAAAGTTTTTATATGTTTATTATCTATATCTATATCTATATACTTTTGATTCTGTCCTTTATATTTAATTAAAGTATCTATTACTTCTTCGGATTTTTGCTTTGATAATTCTTTTAAAGATAATTTCACCTTTTCACCATCAACCCAATACATATTACTACTAGTTGACCATACAGCTTTTCCTGCAAATGCCATCGGTTTATTTAATAATATTTCTATTAAAAGTCTTTCCTGTGCAAAAACCGGTCGTAAATCTGTTCCTATTTTTTTACACTTTTCATGACATATAGAACATACTGGTTCAAACGAAGGCGAATTGCATTTATCACAATAAAAAATAGTTCTACTTACAACAGTAGTCCTATTTCCACATACTGGACAAATACTTGTCTCACACAGCAAATCATCACAATGTTCACATTTGTATTGAATCATATAACCGCCTCAATAATATAAACTCTATATTATTACAAGAATAAAACCTATAAACTTTTAAAAATATTCTCTAGAAATATTATAACATAACGTTAAGCCTTTCCTTATGAACATACTTATAAAATTCACATGTATTTTTATTACCATTTTATTAGACTTTTTCATTTTATAAAACAAGATAGTCTTTAATATTGCTCCGTACAGTTGTTGCAAGATCAGTGACAGTAATATTGGTAAGACAAACAAAAACAATTTTTTTGTAATGCTACCTTCGGTAAAATCGTATTTCATCAAATTCCATTCCTTATTAACTCAT
>Ga0172378_10002394_pt1 | contig 17571 bp, 14 predicted proteins | sample GrowelOW332metaG_FD_119755 | JGI IMG/M metagenome (GOLD analysis project Ga0172378, IMG submission 119755) | Groundwater microbial communities from an aquifer near a municipal landfill in Southern Ontario, Canada - Pumphouse #3_1 metaG | ecosystem: Environmental > Aquatic > Deep subsurface >... | reverse complement strand
TTTTACATGAAAGAGCGGCAGCAATATTTTTTGCGAGTGTCATTTTACCGCTGCCGCTTTTTCCTTCTATAATATAAGCGTGATTAAGGGTTGAGGTTCTTATGTGGTGTATAAGATTTTCGCATAAGGCGGAGTTTGAGACAATACCGAGCATATTTTGTTTCATTTGCAAAACTCCCCCTCACGTCGTAATATAACTATATTGATTATATCAAATTAGTCCTCTGTTGTCAAGGTTTTATCTATGCTTTCTCTTTACGGCAATTATAATTCCAACTACCACAAAAGTAAGCGGAATAATAAAGATAAATATTGTTGTCCAAAAGTTTGCACTGGCGTCCGAGACAGAGAGAGTTCTTGCGTCAAGTTGAATGGGTGATATAGTAGACAGTGATGTTTTGAAAACGACATTTCCAAAATACAGAAGTGATGTGAGAAAATAATAAGAGTTTCCGTAATATTGAAAATTGGAGAAAGTGTCATTCAAAAAAGCTGACGATGAAATCCAAACTATATCAGAACCAGTAGCACTGTTTTCTGCAATCGCTCCAACTGTGATTTTTTCTTTTACATCGGGCGTATTAGCATAATATCCAGTATCTGTTGTGTAGAACAATTCGCTTATACTCCAGTTTGTCGGCACAGTTTCTGCTATTTCTATTCCGTGCGCATTTTGTAGATAAACGCTGTAATCAGTACCTAATGTTGATACGATTTCATGCACTGTATTTAATTGGGCAGCTAAAGTATTTGTTGTACTGTCAAAATAGCTTGTTGCATCGCATACAGTGTCTGCTTTTGCACTTAACCCGCAGTCGCTCATAAGAGACAACAAGTTAGGAAGTTCAAGATAATCCTTGCTTGTGAGAAGGAGAATGTCGCCGCCTCCACTTGTGAAATCTCGTAAGAGGGAAAGTTCATTTTGAGTAATGTCCGTTTGTGGCGCATTTATAAATATTGCAGTTGCGTCATTTGGAATTGCATTTGATGTTTTAAGGTTTAAAGTTGCGTTGACTATATTTGTATTTGTAAGTATATAAGTAATATTGTCTGAAGCATCGGCTTCGCTGTGTCCTGTGAGAGTATAAACAGCTTTTACGTCTCCGAGAACATATTCAATAGCGCCTGTAAGAGCAGCTTCACCACTAAAATAGTGAAAAAAATAGTCTGCAAAGGTGTCACCGTAATAAGATAAATATTGATCATATTGATCTGTTGAAATCTTACCGAATTGGTCATTATATTCTTCACTATAATAGTAATTCATATCACTATATGCAATAACTTTATATCTTTGAGAACTTTCCACTATAAGACTGTAATTATCAATTGTGTCGCTTGTGTAGTTGTCAAGAAAAGTTTCATCTTGCAAAGGATCTGTTTTAACTATATTAATATTTGAATTTATATTATCGTATCTGTTGAGGAACGGGGTTAATTCTGCGTCTTCAATTCCCCCAGCACAGATATAGTATATCGTGATTTTTTCATTTATAGTCTTTAAATAGTCCGTTGTGGTTGATGAAAGAGTGTAAATTTTATTTGCACTGATATCAATTTGAGTTTTGTTTTTAGGTATTGCTTCTACGATTAGATTAACGGCTATTAATAAAATAAGAGCTATAATTATTGCGGTTGTTGTAACAATGTTTAATTTGTTTTTTGTTTTTGATAGTGAAGGGTTGTTATTTTTATTCATCATTTTATTCTCCCCTCAGTTAATTCTGCGCTTTTCCATCATGCGTACAGTCAGGAAAACAAAGAAAACAGTTATTGAAATATAATATACAATTGCTGATATATCGAAAATTCCACCGACAAAGTTTTCAAAGCGGTCAAACAAAGCAAGCTTTAAAATTATGTTTGGAAACAAGTTACTAAAGGCATCATTATAGAACATATACAACATGCTTAGAGGAATTATTGTCAATCCACAAAAAGCAATTGTTATATTTAAATTTTTAGTTAGCAAGTATATTGCACCAGACAACAAGAGTGCTGTTGCACAGAGAGCTATGAAAGAAGCAACAGGAGTTTCGGGGATAAGCTGTATTACGCTTGTTGCAAGATATAGTAATAATAGTGTTCCAATACCGATAACAGCGGCTACAACTTGACTGTCCGCAAGTGATGATAGGAACATACAAAGTGCGATAAGAGCGCATCCCAACAGGAAAAATCCTAAAATGCTTGTGTAAACAGTCTCGTAATACATTATTCCAAAAGCACTTATTATTACGGGATATGCACACATAATAATTGTGGGAATTGCAAAAACGGCAACCATAGCAAGGTATTTGCCTATAATTATTTCTGAGGATTTTAGTGGAAGAGATGAAAGCAACAAATCCGTTTTGTTTCGTTTGTCTTCTGCAAGCGACTTCATTGTGAGGAGAGGAATTATAAATATAAGAACAATCATGAGACTGCTAAGGGTATATTCAAAATCGGCGGATTGCCCCAATAGATTAAGCGCCGTTGCAAAAATTCCTGAAAAGAAAAGCAGGATAGCAATTACAACAAAGCCTATTACATTGTTGAAGTATGAGCGAAATTCACGTTTAAAAATTGCAAACATTATTTGTCATCCTCCTCATCTTTAGTTTTTGTTGAAAACAAGGGCTTGTATTCTTCTTCTTCCGATGCTTTTTCGCTTTCATTTTCTCTTGGAATAAAGTCTATTTCGTTTTCATCATCGTCAAAATCTGTTTCATCGGTTAGCGACAAGAATATATCTTCAAGCGACGGTTGGTGAGGGGTCATTCTAACAATGGGAGTATTTATTTTAGCAAGTGCAAAGAAGATGTCCTCCTCGGCATTTTTATCTTTTAGTATTTCAAGCTCAAGTTCAATTATTTTTTCGCTTTCTGATGGAATCTGCGAAATTTCAATAATGCTTTCAATTGGCGCAAGCGCTTTGGCAACTGCTTTTGTTTCGCCTTTGACAGTGAGAAAAAGTTTTTGTGTATTGTCCATTTTACCTTCAAGATTGTCTATTGTATCATTAGCAACGAGACGTCCCTTGTGGATTATTATAACATGGTCGCATAGTGTGGCTATTTCTGCAAGTATATGACTGCTGAGAATTATCGTTTTCATTTGACCGAGTCGGCGGATAAGTTCACGTATTTCGATTATTTGTTTGGGGTCAAGTCCGACTGTTGGTTCATCGAGAATAATAATTTCAGGAGAACCGAGCATTGCTTGTGCTATGCCTACTCTTTGGCGGAATCCTTTTGAAAGATTGCAAATAAGGCGATCCTTTACCTCTTCAAGACTTGTGAGCGTTATGACATCTCTTATTTGCATACTTGCGGAGAGTTTGTCCATGCCCTTTGCCATTGCGACAAACATAAGGTATTCATATGGTGTCATATCAGGATACAGTGGAGGTATTTCCGGCAGATAACCGATAAGACTCTTTGCGGCTATTGAGTCCGTAACCATATCATGACCGTTGATGGCAACACTACCCGATGTGGCACTGATACAGCCGGTTATGATGTTCATAGTTGTTGATTTTCCAGCACCATTCGGCCCTAAAAATCCATAAATTTTACCTTTTTCAATATTGAAGCTTATATTGTCAACGGCAGTGGTTTTGCCGTATTTTTTTGTAAGATTTTTAACTTCAATCAAAAATAATCCCTCCATTCTTTAACTTGAGTATTTTTTAATATTAAACTGTTTATTATTATAAACGTATTGGGACGTGCTGTCAACAAAAAAGTAATTTTTTAACAAAAGGTTCTATTTTTACAGGTATTAAGATAATATGTATAGGAATATTTGACCGAACAATTGATAAAATAAATTATATGGTTAATAATAAATCATGAAGTAATAACAATTTTAGATTTGAGGTAAGTTATGGAAAGGTTACAAATGAAACAAGAAAACACGGCCGCGTATTTATTTCATCAAGGAACAAATTTTTGTGCATATGATTATTTAGGAGTGCATAAACTGGATGGTGAGTTTGTTTTTAGAACTTGGGCACCAAATGCGCAGGCTGTTTATATAACAGGGGATTTTAATTTGTGGGACGAGAGCTGTCCTATGCAAAAAATTACAAATGAAGGTATATGGGAGTGCTATATCGCTGCCGATAATTTTGGAGAGGGTTCACTTTATAAATTCAAAATTATAAATAACGGCAGGGAATACTATAAGGCTGACCCTTATGCAAATTATGCTCAACAAGCGCCAGAGACGGCTTCACGCTTTTATGATATCTATAAATTTGAATGGACTGATGATGCTTGGATGGAATATCGCAGAGCGTGTTTTGGCGAAGATTTTTTCAGCAAGCCGATGAACATCTATGAGCTTCAGCTTGGCTCATGGAAAACTCATGATGATGGAACATCTTATAATTATCGCGAAATTGCGCTTATGGTTGTTTCCTATGTCAAACGAATGGGATATACGCATATTGAGCTTATGCCGATAGCGGAATATCCGTTTAACGGCTCATGGGGATATCAGGTATGCGGATATTATGCACCAACCTCACGCTTTGGCACACCAGGTGATTTTATGACGTTTGTTGATACAATACACAATGCTGGTATTGGAATAATTCTCGATTGGGTTCCTGGACATTTTTCAAAAGACGCTCATGGACTTTTTGAGTTTGATGGGGATTCGCTCTATGAATACAGCGATAATTTTAAAAAAGAGCATAATGGGTGGGGAACACGAAAATTTGATGTTGGTAGAAATGAGGTTGAGTGTTTCCTTATTTCAAATGCGGTTTATTGGGCAAAAATGTTTCATCTTGATGGACTACGCGTTGATGCTGTGGCATCGATGATGTATCTTGATTATGACCGAGGTGAGGGAGAATGGGAGCCCAATATTTACGGCGATAGCAGATGTCTTGAGGCTCTTGAGTTCTTTAAGAAAATGAATGGATATATGAGGGAAACATTCCCCGATTTTCTTATGATAGCTGAGGAATCAAGTTCTGCAACAAATATCACGGGATTTGAAAACGATGGTCTCGGTTTCTCAATGAAATGGGATATGGGTTGGATGAATGACACACTGACATATGCGGAAACTGATACAAATACACGGGCAAACAAGCATGAAAAGCTTACTTTTTCAATGGTATATGCGTTTGGCGAAAAACATCTTTTACCGATATCGCATGATGAAGTGGTTCATGGCAAAAAGTCACTGCTTGATAAAATGCCTGGTGACTATTGGCAGAAATTTGCGAACACAAGAGTTTTTATGCTTTATATGATGACTCATCCTGGCAAAAAGCTTATGTTTATGGGCTGTGAAATAGGGCAATTTCGTGAGTGGGATTACAATAGTCAAATTGAGTGGTTTATGCTTGATTATGAAATGCACGCAAAGTTGCAATTCTATGTTGCGGAGCTGAACAAATTTTATTTGGACCATGCGGAGCTTTGGGAAATTGATAATTCATGGGATGGTTTTGAATGGATTGATGCTAACAACGACAAGCAAAACATCTTGTCATATACACGTACTGACAAAGGTGGCAACAAGCTCATTACAATAATCAATTTTTCACCAAACGGCTATAAGAATTTTAAAATAGGAGTACCAACAGGCGGAAAATACTGTGAAGTGTTTAATAGCGATGCTTTTGAATTTGGCGGGAACGGTCATACAAATTTCAAAAACGTTGTTACCTGCGAGGAGGAATTTTGCGGAAAAAGTTTTACCGCAGAATTTGATATACCGCCTCTTGGCGGCCTGATTATTAAAAAAATGGAATAAAAAGCTTAACTATTTTATCTTAATCGGGAAAGGAAAGAGGTATGTTCAAAAAAAAAGAATGCGTTGCGATGCTACTTGCAGGTGGACAGGGAAGCAGACTATTTTCGCTTACTGCAAAAATTGCAAAGCCTGCTGTTGAGTTTGGCGGGAAATTTAGAATTATAGATTTTACGCTGTCAAACTGTGTGAATTCAGGAATAGACACGGTGGGGGTGCTGACACAGTATCAACCGCTTTTGCTAAACGAATATATTGGCAGCGGTCTTCCATGGAGTCTTGACAGAACATACGGTGGTCTTAAAATATTACCGCCGTATCAAGCACAAAAGCGGGCAGAGTGGTATAAAGGTACAGCCAACGCAATATATCAAAATCTTGAATTTATTGGAAGATATAACCCCGAATACGTTTTAGTGCTTTCAGGGGATCATATTTACAAGATGGACTATTCAAAAATGCTTGAATATCACAAGCAAAAGCAGGCGGATTGCACCATTTCCGTTACAGAAGTTCCACTTGAAGAAGCGCATAGATTTGGTATTATGAGTGTGGATGATGACGGAAAGATTTTTAAATTTTCAGAAAAGCCCGAAAAGCCAGACAGCAACAAAGCTTCTATGGGAATATATATTTTTAATTTTCAAAAGCTTAAGGATTATCTGTGTGCTGATGAGGCAAACGAGAGTTCAAGCAATGATTTTGGTAAAAATGTTATTCCTGCAATGCTTGGCTCAAAAGAGAAAATGTATGCTTATCCTTTTGATAGTTATTGGAAGGATGTTGGAACCATTGAGAGCCTATGGGAAGCAAACATGGATATGCTCGGCAAAAATCCAGCACTTGACCTCAACACTTCGGACTTTAGAATATTTACTTCCCACAATGCAAGCGGGCCTCAATATATAGGCAGTGAGGCAAGTGTTGAAAATTCAATTATCACTGAGGGGTGCGAAATATATGGCAAAGTCAAAAATTCGATTCTCGGCACCTCGGTTCGGATACTTGAAGGCGCCGTGGTTGAAGATTCGGTGATAATGAGCGATGTTGTCGTGGGGAAGGGTGCAAAGGTCGTCAATTCAATAATTGATGCAACGGTTCATATAGAGGAAAAGGCAAGAATCGGAATAAGCAGGGAGAGCAGTGATAAAGTTACTGTTATAGGGGCAGATTCCGAAGCCGATCCCGCAAAACCGTTTTCAAGGATGTTTAATCTTTAAAATGTGATACAATTGCATGAGAGAGAGGAATAAATAATGACAGCAGCAGGATTGGTTTTCACAAATATACATGATGCGGCGATACCTGAGCTTACAAGGGTAAGAACTATTGCAAGTGTTCCGTTTGGTTGTAGGTATCGCTTGGTAGATTTTATTTTATCTAATATGGCAAATGCAGATATTACGGTAATAGGTCTTATAACACACAACAATTATCAGTCATTACTCGACCATATAGGAACGGGAAAGGATTGGGATCTTGCAAGACGCAATGGAGGGATAAAGATATTGCCTCCTTTTATAACTGCTTATGAAAATGCGGTTGCAAACAAGGTTTATACATCAAGGCTTGAGGCCCTTATTGGGGTTATGAGCTTTATTAATCATCGCACGGAGGACTATTTCGTCCTGTCTGATTGTGATGCGGTGTATAACATTGATATTGCTGACGTACTAAAAAAGCATGAGGAAAGTGGTGCGGACGTCACTATTGTGGCAAAGGAGTTTCCCCATGATGTGAAATTTATATCACCGCACGAGGAAATTATCCGCTTTGATGAGAACGAGAAAATATATGACATAGTAAAATACTCGGCACATGAATGTGAAAATGATGAAAATATAAATATAAATATGAATGTTATAGTTATGAGTCGCTCATATTTGCAGAATGTATTGCAAGACGCGGCGGCAAGGAGATATACGAGTTTTTATCAGGATATTATTTCAAAGCATATCAAAAAGGATAATTATCATGTTTACCGTTATGATGGCGTTTATGCGCTTATTTCTTCGCTTGAAAGTTACTATAAAAGCAATATGATGTTACTGAGATGTGAGGTGCGGGATAAGCTGTTCGGAATTGCAGATCGCCCAGTATATACAAAGATAAAAAATTCTCCGCCTACTAAATACACAGATGGTTCTAATGTGAAAAATTCACTGGTTGCCGATGGCTGCGTTATAAGCGGAACAGTTGAGGATTCTATTATTTTTAGAGGTGTTCATGTTGGGGAAGGGACTGTTGTTAAAAGCTGCATTTTGTTTCAGGATACTTATGTCGGGAATGATGCAGAGCTTACTTGCGTCCTTACGGATAAAAATGTTGTAATCAAGGACGGACGGCATCTTAGTGGACACAGTCAAGCTCCGTTTTTTATTGAGAAGGGTAAAACATTATGAAAAAGATTTTAGTTGTCGGTGCTGAGGTTATGCCTTATGCTGCAACAGGCGGACTGGGAGATGTTCTCGGTTCGCTCCCCAAGGCGCTTGTCAAAAGTGGGGAAGATATAGATGTGCGTGTTATAATGCCACTTTATTCCGATATTGGCGAGTCCTATCGCAAGCAGATGAAAACAGAGGCAACCTTTAATGTCCGACTTGCATGGCGGCAGCAGTATTGTGGCATTTTAAGTCTATTTTGTGATGGAGTAACCTATTATTTTATTGACAACGAATATTATTTTAAACGTAACGGTCTCTACGGTCATTTTGACGATGGCGAGCGTTATGCTTATTTTTGCATGGCTGTTCTTGAGTCTATGAGAGAGCTTGATTTTTATCCCGATGTACTTCATGCGCATGATTGGCATGGGGCCTTAGCTGTTGTTTATCTTAATCTAAAATACAAACGAATAAAAGAATATTCACAAATAAAAACTGTTTTTACAATTCATAATATAGAGTATCAGGGTAAGTTCAATTTTTCTATTCTTGGTGATGTTTTCGGTTTGTCTATGTATGAGGCAAAAAACGTTGAATATGATGGTTCTATCAATCTTATGAAAGCAGCTATTGTATTTGCGGATAAAATAAGCACTGTCAGCCCTCGTTATGCAGAAGAAATACAGAGTGAGCAATTTTCACACGGACTTTTTTATATTTTAAGAGATAACTCGTCAAAGTTGTGTGGAATACTTAACGGTATAGATTATGATTATTACAACCCAAAGACAGACAAAGCTCTTGCGGAAAATTATTCTTATGAAAATGCCGACAATAAAGCACAAAATAAAGTTGCACTTCAAAAGGAACTCCATTTGCCATGTGACGAAAATATTCCAATGCTATCAATTGTAAGTAGACTTGTTTTTCATAAAGGTATTGACTTGATAGTAAATTCGATATATAATTTAATTGATGAAAAAGTTCAGCTTGTTGTGCTTGGAACAGGGGACAGTTATTATGAGCGGTTCTTTGAGGAGTTGCAAAACCGCTTTCCGGACAAGGTTCGGGCGCTTATTAAATATGATCGTGAAATGTCAAGAAAAATTTATGCGGCAAGCGATATATTTCTTATGCCTTCGCAAAGTGAGCCTTGTGGGCTGTCACAGATGATAGCTTCAAGATATGGTGCAGTCCCTGTTGTGCATGAGGTTGGTGGACTTTATGATTCTATAAAAGGATATTGGATTAACAACGGGGAAATTATGGGTAACGGTTTTACATTTGCAAATTATAGTGCAGATGTGTTGCTTGACAGAATTCACGCAGCGCTTGCCTTATATTCTGACAGGGATACATGGGATAGCTTTCGTTCTGAAATTATGAATAAGGATTTTTCATGGGGGGCTTCCGCAAAAAAGTATTTAGAAATATACAAATCTTTATGATTGTATTTTAATAAATGAGAGGGGCTGTTAAAATTGGCTTATGGTCATAGTCTAAAGACAAAGGAAATTAAAGCAAATATTGAATTAAAGTTGTCACGTCATTTGGGGTGCACTCCGCAAGAGGCTGATATAAATCAAGTATATAAGGCTTGTGCGATGACTGTTAAGGACGTTTTGTCCGAGGGTAGAATGGAGTTTCGCAACAATGTAAACAGTAACGAGAAAAAATGTGTTTATTATATGTGCATGGAATTTTTGCTTGGTCGTTCGCTCAAGAAAAATCTTTGTAATTTAGGGCTTGTTGAAAAATACAGAAAAGCACTTTTTGAAATGGGCTTTAATCTTGATGATTTATATGAGTGTGAGCCAGATGCAGGACTTGGCAACGGGGGACTCGGTCGTCTTGCTGCTTGTTTTATGGACGCGCTCACTTCTTTTGAATATCCCGCATATGGATTTTCTATATGTTATGAATATGGTTTGTTTAAGCAGAAAATTGTTGATGGGGTGCAGGTTGAATTACCCGATGTGTGGCTCCCTGGGGGAGAGGTTTGGCTTGTGCCTATACCGGAAAAAACATATCGTGTCCGTTTCGGCGGTCATATAAAGGAAAATTGGAATGGCGAAAGACTCGAGATAAGCTATGAGGATTGCGAAGAAATTGATGCGGTGCCTTATGATATGATGATTTCTGGTGGTGACTGCAATGCGGTTAATCAGTTAAGATTATGGAAAGCTAAAAATGTTCGTAATTTCAATTTTGGTCTTTTCACTCAGGGACAGTATACGCGCGCGGTCGAAGAGAGCGCTAACGCTGAAATTATATCAAAAGTACTTTATCCTTCTGATAATCACGATGAGGGAAAGTTATTAAGACTTACTCAGCAATATTTTTTGTCAAGTGCATCATGTCAGAGTATTGTAAGCGACCATCTTGCTGTTTACGGAACTCTTGATAACTTGCCTGATAAGATAGCTATTCATATAAATGACACTCATCCAGTGCTTTGTATACCCGAGCTTATGCGAATTCTTATTGATGAGCATAAGTTTGATTGGGATAGAGCGTGGGACTATTGTCTGCGTATTTTCTCATACACAAATCACACTGTTATGCCTGAGGCACTTGAAACATGGAATGAGGATTTGTTTAAATTAAAGTTGCCTCGTATTTATATGTTGATTAAGGAAATTAACGAAAAATTCAGCCGTGAGGCGTGGGAGGCTTTTCCTGGCGATTGGAATAGAATTTCTGCGCTTTGTCCTATTTCATATGGGCAGATTCATATGGCGAGACTTGCGGTTATATGCTCTCATTCAATAAACGGAGTTTCAGCTCTTCATACTGAGATATTGTGCGAATCGATTTTCAAGGATTATTATCATATGTATCCGAATAGATTTTGCAATGTGACAAATGGTATTGAACACCGTCGCTGGTTGTGTTACAGCAACCCGTCTCTTTCAGAACTTATTGAGCATTGTATAGGGACATCTTACAGAAAAAATCCTAATGAATTGTTAGAGTTTTCAAAGTATGTCAACGATCCAACAATCCTTAATGAATTGCGCGCAATCAAGCATAAAAACAAGGTGGCGTTTGCAGACTATCTTTACGGCAAAACTGGAGAAAAAATTAACACGCATTCGGTTTTTGATGTTCAGATAAAGCGTATGCACGAATACAAAAGACAGCTTTTGAATGTGCTTAATATAATCGGAACATATCTTGATTTAAAAGACAACCCTGACCTCGAAATTGTACCGCAGACATTTATATTTGGAGGAAAAGCAGCATCTGGATATTATATGGCAAAACAGATAATCAAGCTGATATGCTTTATTGCTAAGGATATTAACAATAATCCTCTTATGCGTGAGAAGCTGAGAGTTGTATTTCTTGAAGATTACAATGTAAGTGCAGCGGAAATTCTTATTCCATCAAGTGAAATAAGCGAGCAGATCTCTCTTGCAGGTAAAGAAGCAAGTGGTACGGGATGCATGAAGATGATGCTAAATGGTGCGCTTACCATAGGCACGCTTGATGGTGCGAATGCAGAAATGCTTGAGGCTGTTGGACCTGACAATATATTTATTTTTGGATTGAATTGCGATGAGGTTGATGAGCTATGGCTGAGAGGGTATAATTCTGTTGAATATTATACAAAGAATGAAAGACTCATGAGAATTGTTAATCAGCTTAAGGTTGGATTTGCGGGTGAATCATTTTCCGATATTGCGCAATACTTGCTGTCTGGGCAGGGCGGTGTTGGTGACCCGTATATGTGCCTTGCAGATTTTGAATCCTATCGTTTAACACACAAAAAGCTTATTGATTTATATAGTGACAAAATTTTATGGAACAAAAAATCACTCCTTAATATTGCAAGTGCAGGATATTTTTCTGCCGACAGGAGTATAAGTGAATATGTAAATCGAATTTGGCATATCGAACCAATGAAAAATACAAGGTAATATATGATTTCTGATTATTTTATAAGTCGGGTTTCCGATAGAATAAAAATTGAAAAATTCTGCAATGATAAAAACGCCTCCTTTTCGGGGGCGTTCTCCAAAAGTGCGGTTGTTACATTTAAAATCACAGTTCCACACATCCTCGGTATTAACAATGTCAAGATTAAATATAATGCGGATGGCAGTGAAAGTGTTGAAAAAAGCATATCAGTAGCTGAACATCTTAACAGTGTGGATGTTTACACGTTTACTATGACACTTGCAAATTTATGCAAAAAAGACAGCATAGGTGGCTTGGTTTACTATAATTTTATGTTTTTGGATGATAGCGGCTGTTTTTATACTGACACTTGTAACAATTATGATTTTGCTTTAAAGCGTGATACCGTTGGTTCAGAGTTTCGTATTCTAATATATGAAGATACGCTTACAGTGCCTGGGTGGTTTAGCGGTGGTATAATGTACCATGTTTTTGTTGATAGATTTCGGCGTGGCGACGGATATGCGCCCGTTTCAAAAAGGGCAGTACTTGATGAAAATTGGGACGATTCTAACGTTCAATATGCTTGTTGCCGTGGTGGAAATGTTGAAAACAATCTCTTTTTCGGTGGAAATTTATGGGGCGTTTGTGAAAAGCTTTCTTATTTGAGTACACTCGGTGTTGATATTATTTATTTATCACCGATATTTAAAGCATACTCCAATCACAAATATGATACGGGAGATTATTTAGAAATAGACGAAATGTTCGGCGGGCGGGAGGCTTTTGAGCTCCTTTTAAAAAAGTCTTTGGAATATGGTATAAAAATAATACTTGATGGTGTTTTCAATCATACGGGAACGGACAGCAGATATTTTAATAAATATGGTAATTATGATTCCGTGGGTGCCTATCAATCAGAAGATTCGGAGTATAAGAATTGGTATAAGTTTGTTCATTACCCTAATGAATATGCCTCATGGTGGGGTATTGAAACCTTGCCTACACTTAATCATAATGACCCAAAATGCAGGGGCTTTTTTTGCGGTTCGGGAGGTGTGGGAGAAAAATATATTAATGACGGTATCGCAGGATTTAGGCTTGATGTTGCAGACGAGTTGAGCGATGAATTTTTAGATGAATTTTCTGCTTGCGTAAAAAAAGCTTCATCAGGCAAGGCGATAATAATTGGTGAGGTTTGGGAGAACGCTGCGGATAAAACCGCATATGGCAAGAGACGCAGATATTTCAGAGGCGGTCAGCTTGATAGCGTTATGAATTATCCGTTCCGAAATGGTATAATTGCATTTTTGCGTTATGCGGATGCTCAAACTTTGTATAATATACTCACAGAAATATACACTTCATATCCTCGTGTGATATGCAACGCGCTAATGAATATTCTAGATACTCATGATACGGAGAGGATATTGACTGCTCTTGGCACTGATGATTTTGACAATGTTAGAGATAGCTCTAATGAGGATTTATGCAAACTTAAAATGAGCAAAAAGGAATATTCAAACGGCAAAAAATTGCTTAAAATTGCCGCTTTATTGCAGTATACTGTTTATGGTGTTCCTTCTGTTTTCTATGGGAGCGAGGCTGGTATTGAAGGTTTTTGTGACCCGTTTTGTCGTCATACTTTTCCATGGGGCAACGAGGACAGGGAACTACTTGAATATTATCGGTTGCTCGGGAAAATACGAAAGAGTGAGAGTGTATTCAAAGATGGAGAATTTAAAATTCTCGAATGTGGGAAGCATCATATTGTTTACTCAAGAGAAAACGAAAAGCAATGTATCGTAGTTGTCGCAAATATGGCACCGAATGTAATAAGTGTTCCTCTTGATGGTATGTATAAAGATTTATTGACAGGGGAGTTTTATCGTGATACAATAGACGTTGAAAGTAAAACAGCGGTTGTCTTAAAACATATCACGGAGGACCCTAATGTTTAACAAAAAGAGAAGCAAAAATCCCGATAGCAAAAAATTCAAGCGTGAAATGGCGGAGCAGATGTGTGGTCATCATATTAAATATGTTACCGAACGCAAGGATGATGTTGATGAAATAATTGGGCGAAATGGTGGAATAAATATCCGAGATGATGAGATTATAGTGTTTGCCTCGGCAGATATTGTTTTTAGAACAAAAATTTACGATATGAATGCCTCGGAGCTTTTGTCAAAGGACGGGGTTATAATAAGTGGGCCTGACCTTGAGCATGGTGGAGCAGAACGGACAATCATTGTTTATTATGTATATTACAGATAAAATTCAATACAAAAAGCTGCTGTTTGGCGGCTTTTTTTGCGTCTTTTATTAACAAAGTACAAGCCGTTAGCATAATATATATTAAGATTAAAATAAAATTGTAATAGTTTTTGTTTTATCAAATTTTATAAAAAAATAATTTAAGGAGAAAATTCATGGCATCTATTGATATTTATAACATAGGTTATACACAACAGTTTAATGTTGTAGGACGAGAAGAATTAACAAAAAATCTTGATTTAACTACAAACACTATATCAACTAGCGGTAATTTAACCGGAATAGTATCTTCTGATGGAACAGGGGTAAGCGGTGCTACCGTAAAGGTATACGACGTAAATGACAATCCTATTGAACATACAAATACTGGCAGTGATGGACAATATACAATTGCTAATCTTCCTGTTGGGTCATACAAAGTAACAGCAATTAAAGACGGGTATATTTTACCTACTACAAAAGCAATTAGCATTCAATCAAATAAAACAACTACGGCAGATATTGATATTGATGAGGATCCAAATGCAAATTTAAGTGTTATATATGGTATTATAAGGACATTAAATGGAGAGACGCCAATAGAAAATGCAGTCGTAAGTTTATATGATGATGGTCAATCGGAACCTGAACTCATAAATACAGTTACAACAAATGATAAAGGGCAATATATATTTGCTTATGTTCCTGCGGGAGAGTATTATGTTGCGGTATCCAAGGCGGGTTATTATCCTAGCCAAACAGCAATAATTGATGTTGATTCTAAGGAATTAATCGATAGCGATGTGACATTAACAGAAGATCCTCTAGCTAATACTGGTACAATAAGTGGATTTATAAAAGACACTTCAACAGGTCGTCCCATTGAAGACGCGAGTGTTGCTTTATATTCTATTGTAAACGGAGTTGAATCTATTGTTGATACCACAAGAACAAATGTAACAGGTATGTATTTGTTTTCAAATGTAAATCCAGGAACTTATTTGGTGAAATCCACTAAGCAAGAGGAGGCATAAGTAAAATTAATGTTTATCAAAAGTCTTTATATTCTCAAAGCAAGCAATTCATTTAAAATTGAGTTGAATAAAGAGGTTACAGTGAACTTGGGGTTGAAAAAGATACCCCCATGTTTTCATACACTTTTAGCAGGATGTGTTTTTAATAAAAACTTACCACTAAAAAATGCAACCGTATTAGTTTTTGATAAATGTTTTAAACCTATGTTTCATGCCGTAACAAATGAATACGGAGTCTATCAATTTCGCAATCTGTTGCGTCCCGGAGAATATAATATAATTGCAAAAGCAAAAGGTTATAAAACATCAGTATCCAAACATATACAAATTAAGTCAAATAAAATTATAAAGTTATCATTTTCATTAAAAAAAGAATTACCCTTTAGAAATGGTATTGTATATGGTAAAATATTTGATGAGAGATGTAAAAAGGCTATTAAAAACGTAACGGTTTGTCTTGTATCCTATATGGATAATTGTAAAATAATATACAAAGCTCAAACGAATTGTTGCGGTCAATATTTAATTTATAATATTCTACCGGGAAAATACAAAATGATAATTAAAAAGCAAGGATATAAAAGTTCAAATCAAATAAGACTGACAATTTCAAGTGATGATTGTATGGCTTTAAATATAGGTTTATTAAGGAATTGCATAGAAAATAATTTGTGAAACAGACCGCCTATGTGTACACATGCTATCCAATATTTAAGGTATCCCTTTTGGGGGATACCTTTTTGTCGTAAAAAAAATTATCGTAAAACAATAAAAACATCTTGACAAACGATAAAAATCGTGGTAATATATGGTCATATTATAAATAAGAGGTGATTTTGTTGGACAAAGCGAGTAGGCAGGGAATTGTTATTTTGTCAAAAGTGGTTACCATTTTTCTTTTTGCTATTTTATTGATTTCAGCAATTTTTTTGCCACGTATTGTAGGTGTATATCTTAATGCTTTTCACACGGATATATTTTCCGATAAAGTGGTGATTATTATTGAAATAATACTTTATTTTTGCATTGCTATGGGTATTGTTGCCTCTTGTGGTTTATATCTGTTACTTAGAAACGTCGAAAACAATCTTGTGTTTACTCAGAGTAGTATAAACAAAATCGCATTCATATCCGTGCTGTGTTTTCTTGAGGGAATTGCTTTCATTATGCTGGGAAAATTTTTTATTATTTCTTTTGTTGTTGCTTTTATAGCATTTCTTTTGGGCATTGTTGTGCTTGTTGTCAGAAATGTTATTGCTGAGGCAACGAAAATCAAAAATGAAAATGACCTTACAGTGTGAGGTGAGATATGATTGTAATAAATCTTGATATCATAATGGCAAAACGAAAAATGTCTCTTGGAGAGCTTTCCGATAGGGTGGGTATAACACTTGCCAATCTTTCTATACTCAAAAATAACAAAGCAAGAGCAATAAGATTTTCAACCCTTGACGCTATATGTGAAGCGCTGGATTGCAACATCTCGGACATTCTCGAACACAAAAAAGCAATATTAAAGGAGATAAAAAAATGAATAACATGTATGGCAATCAACCAAATTATCAATATGAGCAATATCAGGCAAATAAGGCTCCAAAAGTTAAAAAAACCTTTACGGGTATGGAAGTTTTATTTGCATGGCTGCTTTTTATAGCAGGATATTTGTTTAATCGAGCACTTCCCGTCACTGATTATCCATTTGGCTGTATACTTGTTTCTGTAGGAATATTTCTGCTGACCTTTATTTATATGAAAAAAGACGGGGCAGAGTTTGGAATTAAATCATATCTTGTATTAATTAGCGCAGTAATTATGCTTCCCGTATTATTAGTGTCATCAAATACAACAATACTTTGTTTGGCATATATTTATATCATTTGTGCTTATATTTATTGGGTCTATTGCACTTACGGTAACTCAATCGAAAAAAATTTATCAAATCTATTTGTTCTTGATGCAATTCGTGCGGCATTTCTTATGCCGTTTTCCAGAATAGCGGATATATTTATGGCTATATCAAATGGTGTCAAGGGCAAGAAATTCTTTAAAATTGTTAAATATGTGGTTTTGGGAATGTTAATAGCTTTTTTACCAACGTTGTTAATAATAATCTTACTTTCCTATGATCAGAATTTTACTAAATTGCTTTTTGATATATTTAAACTTTTTACTTTTAAAGCATTCTTTTCTCATCTTTTGAGTTTTCTCGGTGGTGTACTTATAGCAATGTTTGTTTT
>Ga0172378_10002393_pt1 | contig 17582 bp, 13 predicted proteins | sample GrowelOW332metaG_FD_119755 | JGI IMG/M metagenome (GOLD analysis project Ga0172378, IMG submission 119755) | Groundwater microbial communities from an aquifer near a municipal landfill in Southern Ontario, Canada - Pumphouse #3_1 metaG | ecosystem: Environmental > Aquatic > Deep subsurface >... | reverse complement strand
GGGAGTGTTGGATAGAAAGGGAGATCTTGTCTTGCCGTTTGTTTATGATCGTGAGTGGAACGAGAACCTTTCTTGCTATCAATATGTGCAGGATGGAAATGTTTTTCGTCTTTCTGAAAAGGGAAAGATTGTGTGGCTTAGGTCCAAATAGGGACGTTCCTTCCTCTTGTAGATTCTTTTGCCCAGAGGAAAAGAAAATCGCCTTTCCGTTCTTTTTTGTCTCTTTTTTTTTGAAAAAAAGCCCATTTAATCGAAAAATACCTATTTTTTGAAACAAAAATACATGTTTGTTTCCTATATTATCCTTTTCTTTGTAAAAAGGGGAAACTACAAATTTTATGTAAAAAATTAGAATTAGATGGAAAAACGTAAACTTCGGAATTGCCTATGGCATTTCGAATGTTTGCGTTTTTTTTGTTTCAGGTTTTATGCATTACATATCATCCTTCTTTCTGCAAATAGACATCCCTACGGGATAAGCACCCGACCTCCCTCAATCCAATCAATCCAATCAATCCAATCAATCCATCCTGTATATCCTGTCCATCCTGTCTGAATTGTCCAATACCATCCATCTTTGTCGGGCGCATCCCTACAAGATAATCAGCCGACCTCCCTCCATCTAATCCATCCAATCCATTCCTCAAGTAGGACGGAGAGTTTTTGTTTTTATTTATAGGATTCTCTGTCATCGGTTTTCCTACTTCCTAACTTTATATTAACTTTGCGGGTTGTAAAACAAAATTAGGAAATAAGTAAAATATTTATAGATATATGGCAGACAGAAAAGTTCGTGTGCGTTTTGCGCCGAGTCCTACGGGAGCTCTTCATATTGGTGGTGTGAGAACCGCATTATATAATTATTTGTTCGCAAAGAGACACGGGGGCGACCTCCTGCTTCGTATTGAGGATACGGATTCTCAGCGTTTTGTTCCTGGAGCCGAAGATTACATCATCGAGTCGTTCAAATGGTTGGGCATCAAGTTTGATGAGGGTGTCGGCATTGGAGGCGAGCATGCTCCGTACCGTCAGAGTGAGCGTCGCGACATCTACAAGAAATATGTACAGCAGCTCTTGGATGCGGGCTATGCCTATATGGCGTTCGATACTCCTGCCGAGTTGGAGGAGAAACGTAGGGAAATCCCTAACTTCCAGTATGATGCCCATACGCGTATGGCAGGCGTCAACTCATTGACATTGTCAAAAGAGGAGGTGGAGCAACGTATTGCCAATGGAGAGAAGTTTGTGGTCCGCATCAAGGTGGAGCCCAACGAGGATATAGAGGTGGACGATTTGATTCGTGGTAAGGTGGTGATCAACTCCAACGTGTTGGACGATAAGGTGCTTTATAAAGCTGCCGACGAGTTGCCAACCTATCATTTGGCGAATATAGTGGATGACCATCTGATGGAGATTACTCATGTGATACGTGGCGAGGAGTGGTTGCCTTCTGCTCCGTTGCACGTGTTGCTTTATCGTTGTTTCGGCTGGGCGGATACGATGCCTCGCTTTGCACATTTGCCATTGTTGCTCAAACCGGAAGGAAACGGAAAGTTGAGCAAGAGGGACGGAGACAGATTGGGTTTCCCTGTGTTCCCGCTCCAGTGGCAGGATCCGAAGACGGGCGACATCTCTAGCGGATATCGCGAATCCGGTTATTTTCCGGAGGCGGTCGTCAACTTCTTGGCTCTGTTGGGTTGGAATCCGGGACTGGATCGTGAGTTGTTCTCCATGTCGGAGTTGATAGACCTCTTCTCTTTGGAGCGTGTCAGTAAGGCGGGCGCGCGTTTTGACTATGAGAAGGGCAAATGGTTCAATAAGGAGTACCTGATGATGAAGTCGGATGAGGATATTGCTGAGATGTTTGCTCCTATCTTGGAGGAAAAGGGCTATAACTGTGAATTCGATAAGGTGAAATATATTGTCTCTTTGGTACGTAATCGTGTCAGCTTCGTGAAGGACTTTTGGTATGAGGTCTCTTATCTGTTCGAGGCTCCTACGGAGTATGACGAGAAGTCTGTGAAGAAGAGATGGAAGCCCGAGAGTCCAGCTCAGATGCGCGAACTGATGGAGGTACTGAAAGACTTGGATTTCTCTGCCGTGGAGGAGAATGAGAAGACGGTGTTGGCTTGGATAGAGTCCAAGGGATACAATCTTGGAGGAGTGATGAACGCCTTCCGTGTGACGGTGGTCGGTGCGGCCCGTGGTCCACAGATGTTCGACATCATCAATCTAGTAGGTAAGGAAGAGACGTTGGCTCGTGTGGAGAGAGCGTTGGCTGTTCTGAAATAATCTGAAATCATAAACATAGGATGGCGGGTCTGTGCAATCATCTTGCACGTTCGCCATTCTTTCATATATAGTATAAATGGTCTAAAAAGGCCGATATTGGAATTAAGATGAAGCTGTTATACAATTTTGGGATTTTGCTCTATTATGGGCTCGTTTACGTTGCTTCTTTCTTTAATGATAAGGCTGCGAAGTTCGTGTCGGGAAGAAAAGATGTCTTCTCTTATCTGAAATCACGTATCGTATTCAACGACAAGTGTATATGGATGCATGTCTCTTCGTTGGGAGAGTTTGAACAGGGTAGGCCGATAATAGAGTCTGTCAAGCGTTCTCATCCTGAGTATAAGATAATCCTTACTTTTTTTTCTCCTTCCGGTTATGAGGTACGTAAGAATTATGACGGGGCAGACATCATCTGTTATCTTCCTATGGACACAACTTGGAATGCCCGTAAGTTTGTAAAACTGGTCAATCCGTCTGTCGCTATCTTTATCAAGTACGAGTTTTGGGGCAACTATCTGACGGAGTTGAAGAAAAAGGATATCCCTACGTATATCGTTTCGGCCATATTCAGGGAGTCTCAGGTCTTCTTTAAATGGTACGGTGGGTGGTATCGTGGATTTCTGCAGAACTTCAGACATCTGTTCGTACAGGATTCCAATTCAAAGAATTTATTGGCTTCCATTGGCATAAAGAATGTATCCATAGTAGGTGACACCCGTTTTGATAGGGTGTTGGCCATAGCCAAATCGTCGAAAGAGCTGCCTGTTGTGCAGTCGTTCAAGGGTGACGCAAAGGTATTGGTGGTGGGCAGTTCATGGCCCAAGGATGAGGATTTCATACTGCCTTATTTTAACGAGCATAAGAATCTGAAGTTGATTATTGCTCCGCATGAGGTGCACGAGTCGCATATTGAGGATATTCTGTCTAAACTGAAACGTCCGGCATTGAGATATACGAAGGCTACGGAAGAAGAGGCGGCCAATGTCGACTGTCTGATCATCGATTGTTTCGGGTTGCTCTCGTCCATTTACCGATATGGCGAAGTTGCTTATATCGGTGGCGGTTTCGGTGTGGGCATCCATAACATATTGGAGGCTGCCGTTTATGGAATGCCTGTCATCTTCGGACCTAATTACCATAAGTTCAGGGAGGCGGTGGAGATGGTGAAGACGGGCTCCGCTTTTCCAATTAACGAGGGGAGTGAGTTCTCGTCGGTGGTCGATGATTTGTATGACCCGTCGTCCACTACTTGGAATGATTCCGCCATGATGGCCCACCAGTTCGTTTCTGCCAACTGTGGAGCCACGGACGGTGTGCTGTTGTCTATTTTTGGTCAGAAATAGCATTTTTTTGATGGAAAGAAGGAGGTATATATGAAGGTGTGTGTGTATTGTGCTTCGAGTTCGAAGGTGGCCGAGAGTTATAAGACGGAAGCTTACCGGCTGGGGGCGGCTTTGTCAGAGGCGGGCGTTGCTTGCCTTTACGGAGGCGGCAGCGTGGGCTTGATGGGTAAGCTGTCTGAGGCTATGGTGGCCCGGCATGGCTCCATCACCGGCATCATACCTAAATTCATGGTGGATGAGGGTTGGGATAATCCCGATGTGGAGATGGTGGTGGTCAATACGATGCACGAGCGTAAGTACAAAATGTTGGAGTCTGTCGATGCTGCCGTTGCCCTACCTGGCGGTGTCGGTACGTTTGAGGAGCTGATGGAGGCTATAACCTGGAAACAGTTGGGAATCTTCACGAAACCGATTGTGATACTGAATGTGGACAATTACTTCGGCCCGTTTCTGGAGATGATGCAGAAGGCTGTGGATGAGCGTTTCATGCGCAGCGAGCATCTGCGCTTATGGTGTGTCGTGGAACGTGCCGAGGAGGTGCTTCCTGCCATCGCGAATGCGCCCGTGTGGAGGAGTGAGGATGCCATAGGCATCGCTGCATTGTAGAAGTTGGCATCGTAGGCTTTCTGCTCTCCGATGTGTTTCTCTTTTAGCACTATTGATTATATTTGAATGGCACCAATGGGTGTGTTTTTATTATAGAATTGCCTATGGCTGATTTGTTTCAGAAATTGAAGGAGAAGAGGAGGCAACTCTCTTCCCAATTGAAGGATCCGGCCGCCGCTGGGGTCTGGAAGATGGTGGTCGACAAATATTCCGACCAAGCTCATTTCCTTTATGAACTGCTTCAGAATGCGGATGATGCGGCTGCCTCGTATGTGCGTATCCATCTCTTTTCAGATAGGTTGGTCTTTATCCATGATGGTTCAATCCATTTCTCCATCTCTGATGTGGAGCAGGAGGAGAGCGGGGCGGAGATAGGGCATTTGAATGCCATTACGTCCATAGGCGCCAGTTCCAAACATGGAGGTAACAAGATAGGTAAGTTTGGTGTCGGTTTCAAGTCGGTTTTCCAATATACCGATACTCCTCATATAGAGGATGATAATTTTTCTTTTCATATTGTTGATTTTATAGTCCCGGAGGAGGAGGAACCTGTTGTCTCTGACCGTAAGTGTGGGGAGACGCTTTTTTCCATCCCGTTCCGTAATCCGGCTGTCGCTTTTGGCGAGATTGTGGAGAAGCTGAAGGTTTTGAACAAGCCTTTGCTCTTCCTTCATTCTCTTAATTCCATAAAATGGGATAGCCACGATGGGCAGGTTGGATTTTATACCAAAGAGTCGACCGTAGGACGTATGTTTGGAAATACGGAATATGCGTTTGTTGTCAGGCACTGGAACTGCAACAATGAGACCGGGGTGGAATATCTCCATAACTTTTCGCGGAATCTCTCTCCTCTCAATGGGGATGCCCAAATGGGTACAGTGGCCTTCTTGTCCGACGAGAAGGGACGACTCTTGATTTCTAAGATGCGAGAAAATGCCTTCTGCTTTTTCTCTACCAAGGAGCGCACTGATCTTAACATGATTGTTCATGCTCCGTTTCTGTTGACGGACAGTAGGGAGGGAATCAAGCGGGGTGAGGAATGGAACCGTTATTTAATAGACCAGTTGGCCCGTTTGGCGGCAGACTCTGTGGAGTATCTTTGCCAGATAGGCGACCATTACCGGGCTCCGATTATCGACGATAATCTCTTTGACCTTGTGCCGATGGACCGTAGCTGCTTCTTTAAAAAGGAGAAGGATGGTTATGTGCCTATCAGTCCTTTCCATCCTTTTTATGACCGTTTCGTGGAGAAACTTTCTACCGGAAGGGTTTTCCTATCTGCGGATGGGTCTTATGTGGATAGGGTACACACGCGTTATGCTACCGACAAGGCTCTGATTCCTCTTTTCCCGACGGACAAATATGCGGAGATGACGAAAAATGTGGCTGAATTGTCTAAATCTTGGACTTTCTTATCTTTATATGAAGACGCAGATGCCGGACATAACGCCCGTTTGCATAATATACTTTCCTATATCCATGATAATGGTTTGATTTCAACTCTTGTCACTCCCGATACGATTGTAGATGGCCTGAACGGTGATTTCATGAAGTGTCAGGATCTTGATTGGCTAAAGGATTTTTATGCTTATCTCATCTCCCACGGAGAGCTGTTGGAGAAGAAGGGGGCTGTGATTCGGAATAAACCGTTTATTCTATGCTCGGATGGAAGCGTGGCGGCGCCTTATCAGCCGGATGGCTCTTCTGCGCTATTCCTTTCTGGTGGAATGGAAAATAAGTTTCTTTCCGTTCATCCGGAGCTGTTGGGTGATGATCGTTGCAAGCGTTTGTTTTCTATGCTTGGCTTGACGCATCCGGGTCTTTTTGCGGAGATAGAACTTTATACGATTGGTAAATATAGGGATGGATTGGTAGATATATCAGACCGTGAGGCCATCTACCGTAATCTGAACAGTTTTGTGGAGTGTTTCTCTTCGTTCAATTTCATGGATGATCGCAGAAATAATTTTGTGGCGTTGTTTGATGGTGTCCCTATTTTTCCGACGGTGGACAAGAGAGGCGTCCCTTCGTTTTGCTCTGCGGCGGATGTTTATGTCGACATACCTGATTTGAAGGCTTTTCTGGCAAATGTCCAGAGCGTTCATTTTTTGGATAAGGGTGTGGTGGAGGAGGCTTTCCTTCCGGAAAAGAGGGAGTCTTTTTATAAGTTTGCTTCGGCTTTGGGGGCCAACTTCAGTCTGAAGATAGTCTCCGTCTCCCGTAATGCCGACCAGCCGATGCTGGACAAGTTGGGCTTGTCTCCTAAAAGTTTGCGGCAGTATGACAATGGTGCGCAGATTATCAAAGATAAGGAGATAGCGGGTTTCTCTGATTTTGGGAGGAACATCACACGTGAATCGTCAGAGGCATTTTTCAATCTGCTCTCTGACCTTATACAGCGGCAGAGCTCCTATATGTTCCAACTCTCGTTGGAGGGCGATTACCGATATGTGGAACGGGCTAGGCAGAACTATACGGAGGAGAAAATCCACCATACCACTGCATGGCATTCCATCTTTTCGGAACCGTGGATTTTCAATCTGCATGGTGATGTGGTGCGCCCTTCTGACATTGGTTCCGTCAATAATCTGTCGGGTATGTATGACATCTCTTCACCGGACATTCTGTTTTTTCTGGGCATTTCTGGCGACTCTTCTCTTTCCGGACTCACTCCGGAACAGCGGCGGGCCGTTCTGGTGGTGCGTGCGTTTGAGGAGTCCGGCGTCTCTGTCGAGATGTTGGAAGAGAAGGCGAATTGTTTGAGAAAAGAAAAAGATAAGGGTGGCATTCCTTCCGGAATGTCGTCTCTGTAAAAAAAATAGGAGATGAGATTATGATAGATGAAGCGTATATGAAGAGATGCTTTGACCTTGCCAAATGTGGCGTGGGCAATGTGGCCCCCAACCCGATGGTGGGAGCTGTTCTTGTCTTCGACGATAAGATAATAGGAGAGGGTTATCACCGTAAGTGCGGCGGGCCTCATGCCGAGGTCAATGCTATCGCATCTGTCCGCAGGCCGGAGCTGCTGAAACGCTCGGTGCTTTATGTCAACTTGGAACCTTGTTCGCATTACGGGAAGACTCCGCCTTGCGCTAACTTAATCATAGAGAAGAACATTCCGGAGGTGGTTATTGCCAATGTGGATCCGTTTCCGGAGGTGAGCGGACGGGGCGTCAATATGCTGAGGGCGCATGGTGTGAAGGTGACGGAGGGAGTATTGGCTGAGGAGGGTTGGAATCTGAACCGTAGGTTCTTCACCTTCCACACCCAGAGGCGTCCTTATGTAATCTTGAAGTGGGCCCAGAGTGCGGATGGCTTTATAGATAAAATCCGTTCGTCGGCAGCCGAGCCTCCTGTCGTCATCTCCAACAGTATGACCTCTGTCCTTGTCCATAAACTTCGGTCGGAGGAGTCTGCCATTCTTGTGGCTACCCATACGGCATTGTTGGATAATCCGTCCCTTACTTCCAGAGGTTGGAACGGAAAGAATCCTGTCCGCATCTTATTGGATAGGGACTTGTCCGTACCGGCCGGCTACCGTCTGTATGATGGGGCGAGCCGTACGCTTGTTTTTACGGAGAAGGAACTGGGAGAGAAGTCTCCTAATGTGGAATGTGTGGTTTTGCCATTTGATGGACCGAACCGCACGTTGAAGATAGATTCGCTTTTGTCGGAGCTGTATAGGCTAAACATACAGTCGCTGGTAGTGGAAGGTGGTTCTGCCTTGCATCGTTCTTTTTTGGATGCAGATTTGTGGGATGAGATGCGTGTGGAGACCGCGTTGGAGATGAAACTGGGAAAAGGGGTTGAGGCTCCTAACCTCTGCGGGACATTGGTCTCGGAGAAGCTTCTCGGAGGTCACGTCGTTCAGTGGTTGAGACGAGATTCTCAAAGTTGTATGGTTTGAAAAGTTGTGTCCATTTATGTGTTTATGATTATGGTAATTCCTTCTGTTTTCCCTGTTTTTTATGTCTCGGTCTATTTCCTCTTTTTCTTTTTATATGAAGTGCGCGAATACAAAAAGTCGAAGAGAGAAATAAAATTGACAGGTAAGTATGTGAAAGAGAGGAAAGGTTTGATTATTAAGCCGGTGGATTTGCTGGCGGTGGAAAATATCGAAAGGGAGCTGTTCTTGAATGCGGTAGATTCTATTTCGATATTATTTTCTCTGATAATAAAGAGCGATGGTTCCATCTCCGATCAGGAGAAGCGGCTGGCGTGCGATTATTTTTTTGAGAATTATGGTTTGGTGAAGTATATCGATAATGGTGATGATCCTTATCGTATTGAGAGGATGGAACAAATACTAGATCTGGAGTTGGAGTCTAACCATCGGGGTAATTACCGTAAGTGCTGTTTGGATGTGGTTCGGGCTAAATTCACCTATCAGGCCCGTTATGATATGCTTTCTGTTTTTTTTGAAGTGGCATTTGTGCATGAGGGCATAGTCTATACGGAGGTTCAGCTTCTGCGTAATATTGCCCGTTTTCTGCTGATAAAGAATAGTGATCTCCTTGTGTTGGAGGAGAAGTATGGCGTGACCAAGAAGGAGGAGAGGCGTAATTCGCAGACGGATTACTTGTACAATCTCTACGTCCATACGCTTTCGCAGTCTTACCGCACGTTGGAGTTGGAGCCTTCGGCTACGAAAGAGGATGTCAAACGCGCATACCGCCGTCTGGCCATGAAGTACCATCCTGACAAACAACCCGAGGATGCTACGGAGGAGGAGCGTGCTCGGTCTGCCTCTCAGTTCCGTTTGGTTAACGAGGCCTACAACTACCTGCGCAAGGAACGGAAAATAGTGTGAAATGTAAGTTGCTAATAAAAAAGTCATACGATGGACTATTTGTTATTTATCATTTTCTGTCTGGTGCTTCTCTCTCTTGTATATATCAAGGGCCTCATTTATCGTTTTGTGGATAATGAGAGTATCAAGCTTCTTTTGTTGTCAAAGGGGGAAGAGGAGAGGTTTAAGAAGGAGAAGTCATATTTGTCGCTAGCCTGTTTGTTTAGTGTTGTAATGAGGAAGACGGGAGAATCGGAAGGGAAAATGAGATTGGTAAAGGAATATTTTGATGCGCATTATTCCAATTCTTTCTATCTTTCATATCCTAATCTGTTCCTCATTGAGAAGAAAAAAGATTCGGTGATGATGAAGGAGCGGACAGTGAAGATGCTGAAGTCCGGAAAATTGAAGAGTTATCGTGTTTATTGCATTGATATATTACGGGGAGATTTCTGTTATGAGGATAAAATGGAACTTCTTACAACTATCTTCTCCGTTGTTTTGATACAAGGTTTCTCGGATACGGAGGTGCAGCTTCTGCGCAACATTGCCCACTTCTTGCTGATTAAGAAAGAGGACCTCTTGACGTTGGAGGAGAAGCACGGTGTGGCCAAGAAGGAGGAGAAGCGTAATTCGCAGACGGATTACTTGTACAACCTCTATCTCCATACGCTTTCGCAGTCTTACCGCACGTTGGAGTTGGAGCCTTCGGCTACGAAAGAGGAGGTCAAACGCGCATACCGCCGTCTGGCCATGAAGTACCATCCTGACAAACAACCCGAGGATGCTACGGAGGAGGAGCGTGCTCGGTCTGCCTCCCAATTCCGTCTGGTCAACGAGGCCTACAACTACCTGTGCAAGGAACGGGGAATAGGGTGAGTTTTTCTGTCCTATTTCGAATGGAGTGTTTCATGAAGATAATGCCTACGGCATTTTATCAAAGTCGTCACAATCTATTTTTTAAAGGTTGAAACGTCATGTGTGGTTGATTCCTTCAGGCCATTGTTTGCGAAATATCCCGTAGGGATAATCTATTATTCTTTTTACATGTGCGGATAAATGCACAAATTTTGTATATTTACAACTTCATCGAAAATCAGTGGTGAACGCTACTTGAATAGATGAATTTATAAATAAAAAGGAGATTTTTTAAATTCCTATCTGCCATTGTTAAAACCGAGATGGTTGGAATTTTGAATCTGGATATTATAACTTAAAACTAAGTAGAATGCTTTGGGAAATAACTTCGGTTATCGTTATTGTAGTTTATGTCTATACTATATTGACAACCATTATCATGCTTTTGATGGAAAACCGTAATCCGGTGAAGTCGATAGCATGGATTGTTGTTCTGATTCTTCTTCCTATTGTTGGGTTCATCTTTTATATCTTCTTCGGAAAAAATTTCAGACGGCAGTTCGTTATCTCTAGACGTAGTTTGCAGAAGATGAAGCGCAATACGAATGCGGTTGCTGATATCAGTCGTATTCCGGAGTCCGTTCTCCCTTCCGAATATAGGAATATGGCGTCGTTGGCGATAAACAGCTGTGATGCGGAGGCTTATGCGAATAATGATGTTAAAATTTATACGGAGGGGAAATCTCTGTTTGATGATATTTTTGTGGCACTAGAATCAGCCAAACACCATATCCATCTTGAATATTACATTTTTCTTTCGGACGAGATAGGTCAACGGGTCATTGATACGTTGATCAGAAAGTCGAAGGAGGGGGTTTCCGTCCGTGTGATTATAGACGATGTGGGCAGCTGGTTAATGAAAAAGAGTGCCATTGCAGAGATGGAATCGTCTGGCATCAAAGTGATGAGTTTCCTGAAGGTGGGACTTCCTTTCTTGAGCAGTAAGGTGAACTACCGAAACCATCGTAAGATTCTGATAGTGGATGGAATGGTCGGTTTTACGGGCGGAATGAACATTGCCGACCGTTATTGTAATGGCCTGGAGTGGGGGCCTTGGCGCGATTCCCATATCCGGATAGTTGGAAGTGCGGTGTCTGGCCTGCAAAAAGCTTTCTTGTCTGACTGGTATTTCGTGAACCGTAAGCTCTTGTCAGACCCCGTCTTTTATCCAAAACCGGAGGTGAAAGGTACAAGCCTTATACAAATCATCACCAGTGGCCCGGATACGGTTTGGGACAGCATCATGCAGGTCTACTTCATGGCCATCATACAAGCAAAGAGATATGTTTATATAGAGACTCCTTATTTTCTGCCTAACGAGAGCATCATCACGGCATTGCAGACGGCAGCGCTTAGCGGTACTGACGTGCAGGTCATACTGCCGGAACGATCTGACGCTAAAGTTACTTTAGTCGGTTCTTATTCCTATCTGAACGAGATGTTTAAGGCGGGGGTTAGAATCGCCTTCTATAAGAAAGGGTTTATCCATAGCAAGACCATTGTCATAGACGATAAGCTATGTACGGTGGGAAGTGCCAATATGGATTTCCGTAGCTTTGAGCAGAACTTCGAGTTGAATGCCCTTATTTATGATACGGAAGTGGCTGTTAAGATGAGGAAGATATTCTGTCTGGATATGTTGGATTCTGTGCGGGTAAATAAGAACGATTGGAATCAACGGCCTATTAAACAACGTCTGAAGGAGTCTTTTGCACGCTTGTTCAGTCCTCTGTTGTAAAATACTTAATAAAAGATGAATATGCGCTTTTTGTGTGCTTTGATGCTTGTTTCTGCCTTTTGCTTCCCGTTGTCGGCTCAGACGGATACCGTACCGCAGAGAAAGAAGGTGGCTGTCGTTTTGAGTGGAGGTGGAGCAAAAGGAGTTGCCCATGTCACGGCGTTGAAGGTGATAGAGGAGGCTGGCATTCCGGTCGATATAGTGGTGGGTACCAGTATGGGTGCGTTGGTCGGAGGTCTTTATTCTATCGGTTACACTACCGAACAGTTGGATAGCTTGGCCCGAAATATGGATTGGATGGCGGAAATCAGCGATGAGGTTTCGCGTGACAAACAGTCGTATGACAAAAAAGTGCGTTCGGAAAAATATGTGTTGTCCGTACCGTTCAAAAGGCCTGATAAGATGTTGGGCGGTGGCCTGTTTCAAGGACAACGGGTGACAAACCTTATCTCCGAGTTGACCTTCGGTTATCATGATTCTTTGGATTTTAATAAGTTTCCCCGTAAGTTTGCCTGTGTGGCCATCAATGTAGTGGATGGAAGTGAAGTGGTTTTCCATAGTGGTGTGCTATATAAGACAATGCGTGCCAGCATGGCGGTGCCTGGCCTCTTTAGTCCAGTCCGTATGAATGGAATGGTGTTGGTGGACGGCGGCATGCGGAATAACTTTCCTGTAGATGTGGCTCGTGATATGGGGGCTGATGTCGTGATTGGCGTTGATCTGGGAGACGACTTGATGACAGAGGAGGAGTTGTCTAGTTTTGTGAGTGTGCTGAATCAGCTGATATCTATCGCATGTAAGACCAAACATGAGGAAAATGTAAAGAATACGGATGTATATATAAAGGTTGATGTGAACGGTTATACCTCTGCTAGCTTTTCGAAGAAGGAAGTGGATTCACTCTGTAATAGGGGTGAAGCTGCGGCCATGGCTAAATGGGATGAACTGGTCGCATTGAAGGAGAAAATAGGAATCGATTCGTCTTTCCAACTAGAGAAAGGAAAACCGTTCCGCCTGTTAGGCGAACATGACACCTTGTTTGTTCGTAAAATAGTGATTTCCGGAATAGACAAGCATGATGAGGATAGGTTGCTCCGTAAAATCAAGCTGAAGGAGAATGACTCTGTCCGTGTTACCTTACAAGGAATGAAGGATGCGGTGGCCTATCTGAACGGAACGATGGATTATTCGTCTGTCGACTATCATTTTTCGCATACATCGGATGGCTATGTTCTGAACTTCATGCTGGAGGAGAAACGTAATAACTCGTTCAACCTCGGTTTGCGATATGATATGGAAGAAAATGTGGCGGTATTGCTTAACCTCACCTACCAGTTGCCGTTTCTCGTGCCTACTCAGGTCTCCTTGACAGGGCGTCTTGGCGAGCGTTCCTATATCCGAGGCGATTATACTTTGAAGCCGAGAGACGTGATGGGCGTTAATTTCTCCTATATGTTTCAATACAATGACATAAATATTTATGGAAAAGGAGACCGGCTTTATAATGAGACGTATCATTATCACATGGGCGAGGTCTCTATGTTTGATGTGTTCCTGCAACGGATGAAGCTGAAGCTGGGTCTGCGCTACGAATATTATGACTTTAACAATTTTTTGGTCGATCCGGACTCTTACTCTTGGTCTTCTGTCAACTCTGGCGGATATGTCTCCTATTTTGTGGGGAGCAATTTCGATTCGTTCAATAGGCGTGTATATCCATCAAGGGGATCGAAGCTGTTCCTTCTTTTCTCTTTGCATACGGATAATATGTTGACTTATAAGAGAGAAACCCCGATAATGGACGCCTTGGTGAGTTGGCGTAAGGTGCTGCCTCTCTCGTCTCGTTTCGCTGTTATTCCGGCAGTTTCCAGCAGAGTGCTGTTTAATAAAGAAGAGATACCTTATCCTTATCTCAACACGATAGGTGGATATTCTTTCGCTAGGTATTCCCAATATCAGATACCTTTTGTGGGGTTGGGCTATATGGAGATAATGGATGACGCCATTGCTGTCTTTCGGTTGGATTTGCGTCATCGAATCATGAAAAACCATTATCTCATGTTGTCTGGCAATACGGCTTTTGTGGGTAGCGAGTGGTCTAACATGATGAAGGACGATCCTTTCTTTGGAACTAGTCTGAAATATGGCTACGATTCCTTGTTTGGCCCCTTGGAATTGGCCCTGTACCATTCCAATTGGTCGAAAGATATTGGTTTTTATGTCAACCTCGGTTTCAAATTTTGATGATATTGAGTCTTGTGTGGTTGATATTTGTTAATTTTGCGTCATGGCTGAAGATTTGAGAAAAAAGACGACGAAGTCCATTGTTTGGAATGCGTTGGATAAAGTGGGTTTCCAGGTGGTGGCTCTTTTGGTAGGACTGATTACCGCGAGGTTGTTGTCTCCTACTGATTTTGGTTTTGTCGGGGCGTTGGCTATTTTTACCGCCTTGTCCAATATCCTTGTAGAGAGCGGTTTCACGTCGGCTATGGTTAGACGGGGGAATAATACGGATGCGGAATATATGGCGGTGCTGTTGTTCAATTTTCTGTTGAGCGTGTTTGTCTATTTTCTTCTTTACGTATCGGCACCGTTTATCGCTGGTTATTTTCGTATGCCGGAACTGATAGACCTGTCTCGATTCCTGTTTTTGGCTATCATCTTGAATTCTTTCGGATTGGTGCAGAACATCATATTGACGAAGCGTTTGGAGTTTCGTATACTTTCCTTGGCTAGTCTCATATCGGCAGTGTTGGCGGGTGTGGGCACCGTGTTCTTGATAGTGAATGGTTTTGGATATTGGGCTTTAGCTTGGCAGATTGTGATGCAAGTGGGCTTCAAGTCCGTTTTGTTATGGATGCTTAGCAGTTGGAGGCCTGTGCTTTCTGTAGATTTGAAAGTCATCCGTGAACTCTTTTCTTTTAGCTTCTCTCTGATTCTGTCTAATATATTGATGACGGTGGTGCGCTATATTTACAGCATCGTGATAGGCCGTCATTTCACGGCTCAGGATTTGGGCTATTATTCGCAGGCGTTCAAGTTTCATCAGATTCCGAGCAATGTGGTCTCCGGCACCATTTCGGGCGTGGCCTATCCCGTGTTGTCGAGTCTTAATGATGACGAGCCTCGTCAATTGTCCTATTTGCGCAAACTGATTCGTGTCACCGCCTTTTGTATCTTCCCGTTGATGTTGGGATTGTGCGCTGCTTTTGACAATCTGGTGGAGGTGGCTTTGACTGCCAAATGGCTGCCCATCGTTCCATATTTCCGCATATTGTGCGTTGCTGCTATTTTCTTCCCTCTCCATTCTATGAATGTGTCGCTCAATACGATAAAGGGTTATCCTACTCGCAGCTTCATGATTGAGGTGTTGCGTAATGTGTTGGTGGTGGTTTCTCTCTTCTTCTGTATTGGAAGCATCCGTCTGATGTTGGCCAGCTTCTCGTTGACCTATGTGGTCTCCTATCTGATAGGTCTTTTTTATGTGCGGCAGTTACTTCCTTATAAGATAAAGGAACAGATTATGGATGTTTTGCCCTATGCGGCCATCTCGATAGTGATGTCGGTGGGTGTTTTCCTTCTTGGTTTCTTGAAACCGGAGTTGGGCATTTACCTTACAACGTTGTGCCAGATCCTTTTCGGACTGGCGTTTTATTGTCTGGCTCTTTATCTGTTGGGCTCTTCCATATTTGCTGAAGTTTGTGAAATATTGAAGAGGAAGAGATGATTTCTCCTCCTCCGTTTTTAGAGGACAGATAAGATCCCGTCTTGTCATTGCGGAATATTCCCGCTTTGTCATTTTGCAGGAAGGATTTCTGTCCAATAATCGTCTGGGTCGTTGATGAAGTAAAGTCCCATCTCCTCGTTTTCGAAACAGACGCATCCCATCTCTTTGTGTAATCTGCGCACTTCGTCATAATTGTTTTCTACCCGAATACATAAGTGGCTTTCGTTTTCGCCAAGGTTGTAGGGTGATGTGTGAGCCTTTATCCACGTCAGTTCCAATAGAAAGTCTGAATGTTTGTCTGTGAGGTAGACAATTGTGAATGATCCGTCTGCTGCATTTATCCTGCTACTTTCCGTCAGTCCGAGTGCCTTGTTGTAGAAAGCGATGCTTCTTTCCAAATTGGTGACGTTGATGTTGAAATGGTCAAATTTGCCCTTTATTTCCATGATTTTTTTCGTTTTTAGAATGTTATGGAATCGCCTCTCTCCCGTATCTCCATGAATCTGCATCCTCGCTTTTCCGCCTCCTTTTTGAAAACATTGGCGGCTGCATAGTCTTTGCCGAAGTGCATGGGTACGAATGTTTTTGTTTTTATGGTGTCGATAAATTGGGAGGCACCCTTGCTGTAGTTCCTCCCTAGTCGGGGATCTACGGGAAAGAGCACAAGATCGAAGGTTGGATAGGCCTTGGCCAGAATCTTCAACTTACGTAGGAAGGAGGTCTCTGCTAGTCTGATTTCTTCCTCTGTCGACTCTTCGTCCCAATGCCAGTTGTTGAAATCTCCGGCGTGGAAAATTTTTCTCTCTTCGGTTTCCAGAACAAAGGATATGCCTATGTCTGTCGATCCGAACGCTTGGATGAGGATGTTTTCGTCTTGGAATGACTCTCCCTTTTGAAGAAAGATGGCATCGTCTGCTTGAACTAGACCGGCATTCAAAATGTCTTTGGAAAAGATGTATTGAATGTCCGGATGTTCTCTCTTCCATCGCAATATCTGCGGATTGAAATGGTCATGGTGTGCATGGGAGCTTAGTATATAGCGAACCTTTGGAGATGTGAGGAATTTACTGTGTACCCACCCCTGCACGTTGTTTATTGTGTCTTCCCAATAATCTATCAGAATCAGACATCGTGTCGTTTCAATGGCAAATCCGCTATGATAGATATAGGTGAGATGTGGCGAGCCTCCATCCCATTGCATTTTGTTGTGTATTTGGGCGTGATTCATATCTTACACTATTTATGCAAATGTACATTTTATATGGAGATAAAACGAATGTGGAGAATGTTGTGTTTTCGTGTTTATAAATAAAAGAACCAGTATTTCTTCTTTTTTTTGCCGAATCCATTTTTGCTGTGTTATTAAGTATTCGTGAAAAATATCTTGGCAAAGCTCAATGTATCTTGTGTGGTTGATTTTCATCAGATTGTCGTCCGCAAAATCATCCTGTAGGGATAATCTATTTGTAGAAGGAAGGCTGGACGACATTCCATCGGAATGTGCCAAGGTATTCCCTTGTCGTAGATTTCCGGACGGTATTTACAGAACAAATATGATTTTTACAATATGCCTCACCTCCGAGGAGGACATGCTCCATCTTTCACAACGGAGGGGACGTGCTGGCGCATGTGTTGCAAAGAGATAATGCCTACGGCATTTTATCAAAATCGGCACATGTTGTTTTTCCTGACGGTCGCTTAATTGGGGTGGCGTGCTGTCCGCACCGTTCGTCGAAACGTATTTCGCTCCTCCGTTTTAGAAGTGACGGCACGAGAAGCGCAAAGTTTTGTGTTCCTTTTGTCTCTGCCTCTATTTAGCCAAAAATGCCATGTCTTACAAGATGTTTGCCGATCTATCCCTCCTAATTCACAATCCAATCAATTTAATCAATCTATCAATCCAATGGATAAAATTGCTACCTTTGCGATAGATGTAAACACACAAAAATAAAGAGATATGAAACGACTTCCTTACGGAATATCTGATTTTCGGAAAATCATCACCGAGGATTTTTACTTTGTGGACAAATCGGAGATCATTCCCGACTTGGAAAACATTGCCAACTTCATCTTCCTTCTCCGTCCGCGCCGCTTCGGCAAAAGCATCTTCAGCAACATGCTGGCGGAGTATTACGACATCAACAACAAGGAGTGTTTCAACGAGCTGTT